>Ga0209390_10001543_pt1 | contig 43903 bp, 42 predicted proteins | sample BON01_FD_187212 | JGI IMG/M metagenome (GOLD analysis project Ga0209390, IMG submission 187212) | Freshwater microbial communities from Lake Bonney liftoff mats and glacier meltwater in Antarctica - BON-01 (SPAdes) (version 2) | ecosystem: Environmental > Aquatic > Freshwater > Ice > Glacier...
AACTTGAACTCTTCGACGCGCTGAGCATCGCCAAGCCCGCCTGACCCCGACTGTTGTGGCAAAAACCGCAAAGCCGGACGAGGGATATCAATCACTTAGAGGATTAACTGTCGAAGTTGGGTGGCCGATTTTCGCCATCCTTTGGCGATCACCACCAAGGGCACCTTGATCGAGCAGGATATCGACCTTTTGGCCCCGATGGCCGCTGACGGGCTGCTGCGGGTGGGGGTTTCGCTAACCACGCTGGACCCGGACCTGTCGCGACAGATGGAGCCGCGGGCGGCGGCCCCCGCACGGCGGTTGCAAGTGATCCGGCGGTTGACCGAGGCCGGGATTCCCGTGCGCGCCATGATCGCCCCGGTGATTCCCGGCCTGACCGATCATGAGATGGAAGGCCTGTTGCAGGCCGCCCGCGATGCAGGCGCGGTTGCTGCCAGCTGGATCATGCTACGCTTGCCGCGCGAAGTCTCACCGTTGTTTCAGGACTGGCTGGCCCGGGCCGTGCCGGGCCGCGCGGCCAAAGTCATGGCCCGGGTGCGCGAGGTGCATGGCGGGCGTGATTATGACGCATCTTGGGGCAAGCGCATGCGCGGCGAAGGGCTGTGGTCACGGCTGATCGGCACCCGGTTTGATGCGGGCTGCAAACGGTTGGGGCTGGCACATCACATGCCACCCCTGCGCTGCGATCTGTTTGCGCCGCCCTTGTCGCGCGGCGATCAACCCAGCCTGTTTTAGCCGTTCAGCCCCGACGCCCGCGCCGTTCGCGCTTTGGGTCGCCTGAGGTATCGCCCGTGCCGTCCGAAGCCGAAGAGAACCCGCCCAGCTTGGCGCCAATATCTTCCAACGTCGGCACCGGACCTTTTGGCCGCGACTCCAGCGCCGCGCACATGGCTTTCAGATGCTCTGGCATCGTGCCGCAGCAACCACCGATGATCCGCACCCCGGCGTCACGCGCCAGAACGGCGTATTCGCCCATCAATTCGGGCGTGCCATCATAGTGGATATGGCCGTCGTGATACTTCGGGATCCCGGCATTGCCTTTGGCAATGATTGGCCGCGCCGAGCCGATGGCGGTAAAGCCCAGCACCGTTCGCATCAGATCGCTGGCGCCAACGCCGCAATTCGCACCGAAAGCGATGGGCGGATTGGCCAGCGTCTCAACCATCTCGGCCATCGACGAAGAGGTGATCCCCATCATCGTGCGCCCGGCTGTATCGAAACTCATCGTGCCGCACCAGGGCATCCCCGCCAAAGCAAACGCCTCGGCCGCAGCGCGGTATTCTTCGGCGGCAGAAATCGTTTCCACCCACAAAACATCAACGCCGCCGGCCTTCAGGCCTTCGGCTTGCTCATGAAACATCTCGACAGCGGCGGCATGGGTCAGCGTGCCCATCGGCACGAAAATCTCGCCCGTCGGGCCGACAGATCCTGCCACCACAACCGGGCGGCCCGCCGCGTCAGCGATGTCACGCGCCAAAGACGCGCCAATGCGGTTCAACTCATGCACCCGGCCCTGTGCCTGATGCAGTTTCAGCCGCGAAGCGTTGCCGCCAAAAGTGTTGGTCAGAAAGATGTCAGACCCGGCCTCAACCGCGCCGCGATAGAGAGCGCGGATATTGTCGGGCTGGTCCACATTCCAGAACTCCGGAGGCTCGCCCGCGCTTAGCCCCATGTTGAACAGATTGGTTCCCGTGGCCCCATCAGCCAGCAACCAGTCGCGGCTTTCCAACAGGCGAGAGAGTGCGTCGGTGCTCATGCGAAAGGCCCTTTCTGTGGCGTTTATCTCTGCCTTTTGCTCTGCCACGCAGTGGGGCGGGATGCAATTTCATTCTCTGCCTTCACCATCCAGAGGGGCAGATCATCGCCAGAACTGGCCAGACCAGGCCCCGCAGACAATGGTCCGGGGTGCACTACCGCGCGGCGGATATCCCATCCCGCCAGCGCAAGTCCGGCCCAAGTGGGCGAGATCATATAAAGCCGCTCCCACCGGGGGGCGGAGGTTTGTTTGAACTGCCACAAGCCCAAGGCTGCCGCCCTTGGCCCCGGGCACAGCTGCATAATGGCCGCCATCATGCCACCCCCCCAAAGGCCGGTTCCGGTACCGCGGCCAGCGAAAGGCGTGCGACACCTGCGCGCGCGGCTTCCGCCACCGCCGCCAAGATCAGCGCATGGGCGGTGCCTTCGGGTGCGTCGGGGTGCGGGCGCAACAGATCCAGCGCCCAGCCAGAAGCGCAGATATGAAAGCTGGCAAACCCCACCGGGCGCGGGCCAATCCGCGCCACATAGACCCGTTGGCCCGCCAGATAATCCGACGAAAACCGGCCCATGGAAAAGCCCTGCTCACCACCATGCGCGGCGACCCAATCGGCGTTCAGCCGCGCCAACTCGCCCGGGCTTGCCCCTTCGCACCGGGCCAGAACCCCGGCCTGCGCTGCCTTGCGCAACTTGCGTCGCAGGCCTGCGCGCGCCGCCACCTCAAGTGTGAAGGCGCCAGGGTCAAGCCAAGCCTCCCTTGCCAGCGGCATCACCGCCATCCTCGCGCGCCGGCCATAAACCGCCAGCCGGGGCGACGCTTTATAGACCACGCCAATCCGCGCCTCACGCCGGGCGCGGGCGGTCAGGGCGCGCAGATGCGCAGCATCACCGCCCCCCGCCAAAGGCTCGCGCAGGGCGACCAAAGCATGCGGCGTGCGTGCGGCTGCAAACATCACCTCTCCGGCGATCAAGGGCTGAAACCAGCCCTGCCGCATCAACCCGGCTTCGGGAAACACCATCTGACCCGGCACCGGTGCTGCGACATCTATCCGCCGCGAAGCTTTTGGCCCGCGCAGCACAAAAGCCCCCGCCAAAGCGGCCGGCACCAGATAATACACCCCACGAAAGGCCAACACAGCGGCCAGAACCGCCGCTTGATCCTGCTCTGGCAGCAGCGCCAGCAAGACCAGCTCAAACGCGCCAACCCCGCCCGGCGCGCCCGACAACAGCCCCGCGCCCAAGCCGATCAGAACCACCGGCAGAACCTGCGCCAAGCGCGCCTCCCCGGCCCAAAGGCACCAAAAGACCAAGGCCGCCCCGCCACAATCCACCGCCGCCAAAACCGCAAGGCGCGCGATGGTGCCCAGATTGGGCCAGCCGCGCAGGGGGGGCAACCAAAGGCACCGCCGCCGCCGCCAAAGCTACGATCAGCACTACCGCCGCCATGGGCAGGCCCGGCCCGCCCAGCAACAAAACTGCCGCCGCCGTCACCACCGCCCATCCGGCCAGAAACATCGCCGAGACCACCAGTGTCAGCCGCCCAGCCGCCAAAGCCGTCAAGGACGGCAGCATCCGCCAGCGCACCAAAGCGCCGGTGACGACGCCCAGACCCAAGACTTGCGACAGGGCAATCGCACAGACCCCCGCCATCCGCGCTTGCCCGGGCGGCACGGCGCTGGCCAGATGCCGGTGCGCAACCTCATCATAGCGGCCAACGGCCCAAAAGCTGATCGCAGTCGCCGCCAGCGCCAGGACCCAGGCAGACAGAGGCACGGCCCCGAACACCTGCCAAACGTCTTTCGCCGCAACCCCTTGTAATCGCTGCACCAAAAGCCAGACGAACAACGCGGTCAGATCAACGGCCAAGGCCCCTCGGCGGGTCAGCGAAACCGGCCCGTCGCCCGGTTGCGACAGGCCGCGCACGGCACCGGCAATGGCCCTTGGTTGCCTTGGCATTCCGCCCCCTTTTGCATCCCTGAAATCAAGGAGTAAAAGGCAGGGATGGCGATCGGGTTAACGATCCTGTTGCACCAACGTGAATGTCATGAAAAAGCCGCGCAATTTCCCATCAGAAAAGGCGCGGCCGGGGTATTTTCAGAGCAACAGCCTGACTTAGGATTCGCTCATCAACTGCGCTTTGGCGACAGGCAGCATGGCCCCCATCTTGGCCCGGATTTCATCCGCGCTGGCCTTGCCATCCAGATCGGCGGCAACCTTGCGCACCACATCCTCGATGCCAGCTTCTTCAAAGTCAGAGGCCACCACTTCAATCGCATAAGCGGCGGCATCTTCGCCCGTTTTACCCATCAATTCAGCGGCCCAAAGGCCCACCAACTTGTTGCGGCGCGCCTCAGCGCGGAACTGCATTTCGCTGTCATGGGCGAACTTGGCTTCAAACGCATTTTCGCGGTCATCAAAGGTCGACATGGCATTCCCCGCTTGGAACATGAAATTATACCCAATCATATGCCCATCGCAGCGCGCCACCGCAAGCCCCCAAGCCGCAAAAGCACCTGCTGGCCTTGCGACAGGCCGCCCCTTCGACTATAGCCCAAGGCGACAAGAGGGGTGGCGCTGCCGCCCCGTTTTGCCATCCCGGATCGGAGAGTTCATGGCGCGGCGCAAGAAGGTGTATGAGGGCAAGGCCAAAGTCCTTTATGAGGGCCCGGAGCCAGGCACCCTGATCCAGTATTTCAAGGATGACGGCACCGTCACCGCCGTTGACCCGACGCCCGCAACGGTGGACGGCAAAGGGGTGCTGAACAACCGCCTGTCGGAATTCTTCATGTCCGGGTTGAATGGCATTGGCGTGCCGACCCATTTCATCCGTCGCATCAACATGCGTGAGCAACTGGTCCGGATGGCCGAAATCATCCCGCTGGAGATGGTCGTGCGCAACTTTGCCGCTGGCGATTTGTCTGTGCGCTTGGGCATTCCCGAAGGCACGCCCCTGCCCCGGCCAATTGTGGAATACTACTTCAAGGACGACAAGCTGGGTACGCCTTTGGTGTCTGAGGAACACATCGTTGCCTTCAACTGGGCCAACCAGCAGGATCTGGACGATATCATCGCGCTTTGCCTGCGGGTGAACGACTTTCTGTCGGGCGTGATGATAGGCGCGGGCATCCGGCTGGCTGATTTTCGGCTGGAAGTGGGCCGCGTTTGGGATGGCGATTTCATGCGGCTGATCGTAGCCGATGAAATCTCGCCGGACAGCTGCCGCTTGTGGGATATGCGCCAGCCGGAGCGGCCTGATGGAACGATCCCCGATCCGGCGCCGATGCCCGATGTCTATACCGAACTGGCGCGGCGGTTGGGGGTTTTGCCCTCGAACGTCACGCATACCACCAAGCCCACCTTGATCAACTGACCCGGAGAGTCCGATGAAAGCCCGTGTGACCGTCATGCTGAAAACCGGAGTGCTGGACCCGCAGGGGGAAGCGATCCGGCATGCTTTGGGCTCTTTGGGGTTCAAGGGCGTCTCGGGGGTGCGGCAGGGCAAGGTGATTGAGCTGGATCTGGAGGCGACCGATAAGGTGGCGGCGGAGGCCGAGGTCAAGGCGATGTGTGAAAAGCTGTTGGCCAATACGGTCATTGAAAGCTACGTCGTCAAGATTGGCTGAACTGAGCGCCCTTTAGCGGCGCGATACCTGCAAGGGAATGCCATCCTTGGCGCGCACGGTCAGGTGGGCGACCGGGATGGGGTCTTGGCCCGGGGTCCGGCTAAAGCGGAAAGCGCGGATCAGCATGGCCAGCAATAGCGGCCCTTCAACCATCGCAAAGCCTGCCCCGGTGCAAACGCGGGGGCCGGCGGAGAAGGGCATGTAGGCCTTCCGTGAGGACTCGCGCCCTTCGGCGGTCTGCCAGCGGTCTGGGTCAAAGCCATCGGGATTTGACCAAAGCCGTTCATGGCGGTGCTGGTGCCAGGGGGAGAGAACGACCTGCGCGCCGGGGGTAATTTTGCGGGCGCGGAATTCCTCGGGGCAGGTGTTTTCGCGGACCATCATCGGGACGGGTGGATACAGACGCAACGTTTCGCGGAACACGTCCCGGGTCAGCTTTAGCCGGGAAATATCTGAAAAGGTTGGGCTATCGGGCAAGCTTGCGACCTCTGCCGCCACACGGTCCTGCATGCCTGGGTAAAGCGCAAGAAGGTAAAGCGCCCAAGCGAGAGCCGAGGCGCTGGTCTCATGCCCCGCAAGGAAAAAGATCGCGACTTGGTCGACCATCTCGCCGGGCGCGAAACGGTCGCCGGTCTGGGGATCGGCGGTGGTCATGATCTTGGTCGCCAGATCATCTGGCGCGGTGCCTGCTGCGATTTCTGCGGCGCGGGTTTCGGTCAGATCGGTGATCAGGCGGCGGATTTCTTTCGCTGACGCTTTGGTCGCGCGGCGATGTAACCGGGGAAACCAGCGCGGCAAAGGCAGGAAGGCGGCGAGGTTCAAGATGGGCTGGGTGCGCTGATAGGCGCGGAATTCGTGGAAGACTTTTGTGGCCACTTCGTTCTCGATCGGGATCGAAAACAGGGTGCGAAAGATCACATCGGCAGCGGCGTGGCTCATGTGTTCTTCGATCTCCACGGTGCCTTCGGGCATGCGGGCCACGGCCGATTGCGTGGCGGCCAGCATGGCGGGATAGGTGTCTTTCAGGCGTCCGCCCTCGAATGCCGGGTCGATGATGCGGCGCTGACGCTTCCACTGCTCGCCATTGGTGACAAAGACCGAGTCGCCAAGGAGGGGGTTGAGGCCTTCGCGGATTCGGTTGGATTTCGGGAAATCATCTGGGCGTGATTTCAGAACCAGATCAACCAGTTCGGGGTCGTTGATCATGTAACTTCTGAAGAAGGGCGTTTTGAATTCGGCCATCCAAGCGCGGTAAAGGCGGGCGGGTTGGGCCGAGAGGATATCGCGGCGAAAGAGGCGCAGGTAGGTGAGCAGCGACACCTTGTCAGGACGCGGGGTGGGTTTGGGCGGGTGATGCGGGCAACCTGTCATTTGGTGCTTGTATAGCGGTTAACGGCTTTGGTGATGCGGCTTTTTGACGGGGCGCGGGTGGCGTAGCGTTGGGCAAGGGTTTGCGGGCCAGCGGTAATCTGGAAATAATCGTAATCGCCGGGCCGGTCAAAGGCGCAAAGGTATTGGAAATGCAGCCGGAAATAGCGGCGTTTGAGTTCTTGCCAGCGTTCGGGAGACAGGGTTTGGGTGAAGGCGGCAGAGACGACGAGCGGCCATTTCTGATCGGGCGGGGCGACGCCGGTGACGGCCACGGGATCGCATAGCGCAAAAGAGCAGCCATCGCCGGGGGCGGTGACATCGACCCATGTCAGGTCGTTGGTGGTGGAGAGATAGGCCAGATCGGCGCGCAGGCGCTGCGCCTTTGGCAGGAAGCTGACCATGGGAACGACGTGGCCGAGGCTTAGGAAACCAAGCGCGGAGCGATTTTCGGGCAAGCCTTCGCGCAGCATATCGGCGAGGATCGACACGGCCAGATGCGCGCCGGAGGAATGGCCAACGATGAGGACTTCGTCCACATCCATATCCATGGCGGCGCGGATCGTTTTACGGAAATCGGACATTCGCGCCTCTAACGGGGCGGGATTCGCGCCGCCAGATTGGGCGGAATAGGCATAATCATGCATCAGGTAATAGGCGAAGATTTTATTGTCGATGGACCGAAACCAGCGCAAAGCGCCCGCCACGGTCAGGGCAAAGACGGCAAGGCCAAGGGTCCAATGGGTGTAGTGGGTGGCCAGTTTGCCAAGGATCCAACCGGCGAGGATGGCAAGGCCAAGCTGTGCCAACAGGAAGAAGATCGGGTAAAGGGCGGCGATCATTGGCCCTTTGCGCAGGCGCATCAGGCGGAAGAGCGCACCCGAGCCGATATAGGCCCAAGCGGTGCGGACCAGTTGCAGGTAGGTGGCGGGGATAGAGTTTGACATCGAATCTTTGACAATATCGGACCAGACGAGGACGTCGATTTCGGCCTCGGTCTCTTGGGTTTGGATGGTGGTGGTGGCGTGCCAGCCGTAGGGACCTTGGGTCATTTTTGATTTCAGATCAAGCGTGTAGCCGGTTATCTTGGCCTGATCCGTGCCCTCTTTGCGGAAGAGTTCGCGGTAGCGGCGGGGGTGGAACGGGTCATATCCGGGGATGTAGAAAACCCGGCGGCGAAACGGGGTCGCCGCAGCGGTTTTCGCTTGCGCTGTTGTGTCTGATCTCATGGCCCCATCCTTGGCGCGGATCATGCCCGGAAATTTGGGCAGAAATAAGGGGTTATCCGAGAAGGGGGATGCCGAATTTCTCCATCACGTCAAGCATCCAGCCCGAGACCATCGAGAAGGACGAGGTGAAAAGCAGAATGCCGACGGCGATCAGGAGCAGCCCCATGGCGATCTCGATCTTGCGCATATGGGGGCGGAGGCGCTTCATCAGGGTCATGGATTGGCTGATGAAGATGGCCGAGAGCAGGAACGGCAGGCCGAGGCCGATGGAGTAGACGGCCATGAGGTAGAGGCCGCGGGTCACGTCGGCCTCTCGCGCGGCCATGGTCAGGATGCCAGAGAGGATGGGGCCGTTGCAGGGGGTCCACCCGGCGGCGAAGGCCAGGCCTAGGACGAAGGCGCCTAAGGCGCTGCCGCCCTGGTCGCCTGCGTCGATCCGGGCCTCGCGCATCAGGAAAGGGATGCGGAAGACGCCGATGAAGTGCAGGCCGAAAATGATGACGATGGCCCCGGCGATGCGGTTGAAGATCTCCTGATTGGTTAGGAAGAAGATGCCGAAAGCGGAGGCGGCGAAACCCAGCAGCAGGAAGATGGTGGAGAGGCCGAGGACGAAGAAAAGGGCGGGCAGGATGACGCGGCGGCGGGCCTCGGTCGGGCCGGTCATCTCCGTCATCGAGATGCCGGACATATAGGCGAGGTAGGGGGGGACGACGGGCAGGACGCAAGGCGAGAGGAACGACAGCAGGCCGCCGGTCAGCGCCAGCAGGGTCGACAGGGCAAGGCCTGCGTCAAGGATGGAGCTATCGAACATTTGGTCCCCTTTGGGTGGTTCTAACGCGGTGGGGGCGGCGCGTCACGGGGTGAGGTGGTCACTTCGGCGGGAGTGGATTGTCACATTTGGGATTGAGGGGTATGGGGGCGGATGGATTGGGATGTGGAAAGCGATTGTGAGGGGCTCTTGTGCCCCCTGCCCGTGTTGCGGGCGCGCAGGGTGCTGGCGGGGATGATGCCCGGTCAGGTGCTGTGCGTGCGGGCGACGGACCGAATGGCGGCGGTGGATTTACCACATTTCTGCGCAGGTGCGGGGCATGAGGTTTTGGGGGTGCGGCGTGAGGGTTTGGTCGATATCTATCTGATCAGGCGGGGGGCATGAGGGCCTGCCATTGGGCGCGGGTCAGGTCGTATTCCACTTCGCCCGCTTCGCTGCCGGGGATGGGGGCGGCTTCGGGGTGGAAGGTTCGGGAATAGGTCAGGCCGATCTTTTCCATAATGCGGCGGGAGGCTTGGTTTACGGCCATCGTTTGGGAATAGATCCTGTCATATCTGGCGGTTGAAAAGCCCCAGTTGATCAAGGCCTGTGCTGCTTCGGAGGCCAACCCCTACCCCCAATCGGCGCTGCGCAGGCGGTAGCCGAGTTCGGCTGTCGCAGGATTGTCCGGCCAGAGGCAGAACCAGCCGACAAAGGCGTTGGTGGTAGTGCGGCGGGCGGTCCAGACGTAGGGGTCATCTCCGCGCGGCATCAGGAAGGGGGCGTTGGGGTCGGAGTCTGCTTGGTCCACCGGATACCCGCCGTTGAGAAAGCGCATGACCTGTGGGTCGCGCTCCAACGCGATGAAATCGTCGCGGTCGGCGGGGGTGTTAGGGGAGAGGGTCAGGCGGGGAGTTTGGAGGGTGGTCATTGGGGCCATCCATGCGTTATCAGGGCAAGCCTACAGCCTAGCTGGGCAGCCTTCCAGTCGGAAAGCCAGTGCTACTAAAGTCTAATTGATCTCTCCAAAATGCCGGGGCCCAACTTGGAATCAGTGGGCGGAATGCGATAGTTCGAAGCGGTGATAGCTGCGTGTTGACCGTAATCGCCCGACGTTGACCGCCTTTTGAGGGCACCGCCCGTGCCGTAGAGACGTCCATAATGACGTCATTATGGACGTCCCTTATGCGAGGCTGTCATGCGCGGTGATGTTCTGGGTGCGGTTGAGCGTCGACGCCGTTGGACGGATGCCGAGAAGTTTGCGGTTGTTTGCAAGGTGGGCCGTCACGGCGCTTCAGTGACGCAGGTTGCGCAGCGCCATGATCTCAGACGGCAGCAGATTTATGCCTGGCGGCATGACCTGCGTAAGAAGGGCCTTTGCGAGCCGACGAGCGCAGCGCTGTTCCCGCCCGTCGATATTGCGCCGCCATCGGTTCTTGAGGCCAAGGCGGCTGCGGACATAGCAGCACCGATGGTGGAGATCGTATTGCGCAATGGCCGTCAGATCCGGTGCCGGGGCGGGATTGGGGACGATGATTTGTCGCGGCTGACCCGACTGGTTGAGGCGGCATGATCGGGCCAGGCAGGGGCGTTCGGGTCTATCTGGCCTGTGGAACGACCGACATGCGCAAAGGTATCGAGGGGTTGGCGGCGTTGGCTCGGGATGTCTTGCGGCGATAGGCGACAGGAGGGGCAGTGTTTGCGTTCCGCTGGCCAAACGAGGCGACAGGCTGAAGCTGCCGCACTGGGATGGGCAAGGGTTCTGTCTCTATTACAAGGTGCTGGTACAAGGTGCTGGAACGCGGGCGGTTTCCTTGGCCCACGACACAGGATGGGGCGGTGCGATTGACGTCAGCACAACTCTCTATGCTGTGGGCCCCTCTCGGCAGCATGCCTGCATGCATGACAGGGGGGCAATGGATGATACCACGGTCCGAGTGCTTGATCCGTCAAAACGCATCGAAGGGATCGGCAAAGGCGTCAAGGAGGGCCGCATCTGGACCTATGTGCGCGATGACAGACCATGGGGCAACACGGCGCCGCCGGGCGCGGCCTACTTCTTCTCGGTCGACCGCAAGGGCGAGCATCCGCAGCGTCATCTGGCCGGGTTCTCCGGCATCTTGCAAGCAGATGCCTATTCCGGCTTCAAAGCCCTCTACGCATCTGACGCATCAGGCAAGCCCCGCATCCGGGAAGCGGCCTGCTGGGCCCATCTTCGGCGCGACTTCTTCGACGTCCATACCGCCACAAAATCCGAGATCGCCCGCGAGGCTCTGGACCGGATCGGTGATCTCTATGACATCGAGCGCCAGATCAACGGCCAGTCCCGCGCTGCCCGGCATGCCACGCGCCAGAAAGAAACCCGACCGAAAGTGGAGGCATTCAAAGCATGGCCCAAAGCGCAACTTGCCCGCATCCCCGGCAAAAGTGACCTTGCCAAGGCTTTCTATTGCCCGGCAATCGCTGCTTGCAGCGATGAGAGGGCGCTACGCCCTGAACCGCTGGGGCGCGTTTGCTCTCTTCCTCGATGATGGCCGTGTCGCCATCGACAACAACGCCGCCGAACGGGCCATCAAACCGGTGGTGATCGGCCGGAAGAACTTCCTCTTCGCAGGATCAGACGCCGGGGGCGAAACCCTCGCCAGTGCCATGACCATCATCGAGACAGCCAAGTTCAACGGCCTCGATCCCCAAGCCTACCTCACCGACATCTTCGCCCGCATCCATGATCACAAAATCAACCGGATCGATGAACTGCTACCTTGGAACTGGAAACCGATCAGAAATCAGGCTGCCGCTGCGTGAATGGCAGTCCTTATCGGGCGGTTACCGTTGACTTTGATGCCGTTCAATTTAAAGGTCAAATCGTCTGAAAATCCCCGTTTGAACAAAACCGAGCATACGCCAGAACACTTGCTTTCATATTGGGCAGCATGTCTGGAAGCTCGTCTCTTGGATACCAGTCCAGTGCGAGACTTTCGCCATCTAACATCCTCAATTCTCCTGAAAACGATCTGGTGAAAAAGTTAAGAACAAAAAACTGGCATCGGTCACCGTTGGGAAACTGAACGGTCTCTATGTCAGGGTTGCTTCCAAAGCCGAAAGGTTTTGCATCCGCAATGGTCAATCCAGTTTCTTCAAAGACTTCTCGTTTCACCACCGAGGCCAAATCTTCGCCCGGTTCCGCATTTCCGCCCGGAAGTCCCCAAATGCCCAGATCGCTACGTCGCTGAAGAAGTATGTTGCTATCTGAGTTTTCGATGACAATGCGGGCACCCGGAACAAGCAACAATTGTGAACCAACAAGTTTTCGAATTTTGCCCAGATGGCTATCTTCAAAACCTTGCATGGGGTTCTCCTCGAAAATGGAATTTGTGAACGCTTATCTCAAAAGCGTATAATTTGCGATCCGCCAGATCGAGGGTAGTGGGACATTCACTGACGTTGCGGGCTTGAAGGCGTCAACCATTCCCCAATCACCGCAAAGAAAAGGGGGGCCTAGGCCCCCCGGTTCAGTCATTTCTTCAGCGACCACCAGCCTTTGCGGCGGGGTTTTGACGAGTCGTCTGGCGTGTCTTGCGGGTCAGGCCTTAGCGCCGTGCCTGCCGATGGCGTGTCGCCGGGGTCGGCGACGAGGGCAGGCATTTCCGAGGCTGCGGGAGCCTTGGCCTTGGGGGCCTCGGGTTCTGCGGCTTTGGCTTTGGCCGGGGCTTTGGCGCGGGACGCTGCCGGTTTGGCGGGGGCTTTGGCCGGTTTGGCGGCGGGGGCCGTAGCAGTGGCGGGGGCCTCTGCTACGGGATCGTCGCCTGCCTTTTTGCGCGGCGCGCGGGTGCGCTTGACCGGGGTTTTTACGTCCTCGGCTGCGGCTGCGGCGGGGGCTTCAACCACCGCTTCGGCCACAACCTCGGCCGTTTTGGCCTTGGACGCACGGCTGCGCGAGCGGGCTGGGGCTTTGGCGGGGGCCTCTTCGGCCACGGCCTCAGCTACGACTTCCGCCGGAGCATCCGTGGTGGCTTCGGCCTCGGGGGCATCGTCACGGGGCTTGCGGTTGCGGTTGCGCGAGCGTGAGCGGTTGGATTTCGGGGTGGGCGTGTCGCCTGCGTCCGCCGTGACCGCTTCGCTGTCGCCAGCGGAGTCGTCGCCCTCTTCACCGTTCTCTTCGGTGCCGTTTTCGCCCTCACGATTTCCACCGCGACGACGCCGACGCCGACGCCGCTTTTTCTTGCCGCCTTCGCCGTCCCCTTCGCCGTTGGACTCGCGTCCGTTTTGGCTATCAGACTGTCGATCAGACTGATGGGTCTCGGTGGCCTCAGCTTCGGCCTCCTCTTCGTCTTCGACGATATCCTCGACGTAATCGTCGTCTTCATCCTCGGCAGGCGCGCCCATCAGGCCTGCGTGGCCCGAGATAACCGCAGAAATTTCGGGGACAAGCCGGGTTGCGGTCTTGAACTTTTCCAGCGTGTGATCGGGCGAGATCATCATTGGATCAGCCTCAATCCGCACGGCCATGCCATAGCGGGCCTCGATCAAGGCAATATGTTCGCGTTTGTGGTTGATCAGATAGTTGACGATGCTGATCGGGGCTTTGAGCAAGACTTCCTTGCTGCGCTTGCGCGTGCCCTCTTCTTCCAAGGCGCGCAGGACTTGCAGCGCCATGTTGTCGTCGGACCGGATCAGGCCGGTGCCGTGGCAATGCGCGCAGGGCTGCGTGGTCGATTCCAGCATGCCCGGACGCAGGCGTTGGCGTGACATTTCCAACAGGCCAAAGCCCGAGATGCGGCCGATCTGGATGCGGGCGCGGTCGGTTTTCAGCTTGTCCTTCAGGCGCTTTTCAACGGCGAGGTTGTTGCGCCGCTCTTCCATGTCGATGAAGTCGATGACGATCAGACCGGCCAAGTCGCGCAGGCGCAGCTGGCGGCTGATCTCATCCGCCGCCTCAAGGTTGGTCTTGGTGGCGGTGTCTTCGATCGAGCCTTCTTTGGTAGCGCGGCCCGAGTTGATGTCGATGGCCACCAGCGCTTCGGTGATGCCGATGACGATATAGCCGCCGGATTTCAGCTGCACTGTGGGGTTGAACATGCCGCCAAGATAGCCTTCGACCTGATGGCGGGCGAAGAGGGGTGTGGAGTCCTGATACAGCTTCACCTGCTTGGCGTGGGTCGGCATGATCATGCGCATGAAGTCTTTGGCGGTGCGGTAGCCGCCTTCGCCTTCGACCAGAACTTCGTCGATCTCGCCGGTATAAAGGTCGCGGATTGATCGTTTGATCAGATCGCCCTCTTCGTAGATCGCGGCGGGGGCGATGGATTTCAGCGTCAGCTCGCGGATCTGTTCCCACAGACGCATGAGATATTCGTAGTCACGCTTGATCTCGCCCTTGGTGCGCTTGGCGCCGGCGGTGCGGATGATCAGGCCTGCGCCTTCGGGCACCAGCATTTCGCCGGCGATTTCTTTCAGCTTTTTGCGATCAACGGCTTGGGTGATCTTGCGCGAGATGCCGCCGCCGCGCGCGGTGTTGGGCATCAAGACGCAGTAGCGGCCAGCCAGCGAAAGGTAGGTGGTGAGGGCTGCGCCCTTGTTGCCCCGTTCCTCTTTGACGACCTGCACCAGCATGATCTGGCGGACCTTGACGACTTCTTGAATCTTGTAGCGGCGCGCGCGGGGGGCGCGGCGGGGCTGGCTGATCTCTTCCTGAACGTCTTCTTCCGCGATGGATTCGATCTCGTCATCGGTCTCGGAGGCGGTGTCCATGGCGCGGAACGGCGCTTCGGGTTCATCCGATCTGTGCGAGTCATGATCATGATCGTGATCGTGATCGTGGGTGGCTTCGGTCTCGGCCTCATCGTCAAGGTCGACCACTTCCATACCACCGGGCATGCCTTCGGGACCAGTAATCACGGCATCGGCGTCGGTTACGGCTTCGGCACGGGGCTTGCCGCGCGGCTTTTGGCTGCGGCGGCGCGGGTTGTTTTCTTCTTCTTCTTCGGCGCGGGCAAAGGCGCGCTCTTCGTCAATCAGGGCCTGACGGTCCGCGACGGGGATCTGGTAATAATCGGGGTGAATTTCTGCAAAGGCCAAAAAGCCGTGACGGTTTCCACCGTAATCGACAAAGGCCGCCTGCAACGAGGGTTCAACGCGCGTCACCTTGGCCAGATAGATGTTTCCGGCCAGCTGGCGCCGGTTCAGGGTTTCAAAGTCGAACTCTTCAACTTTGTTTCCGTCCACCACGACAACGCGGGTTTCTTCCGCATGTGACGCGTCGATAAGCATTTTCTTGGGCATGTTTTTCCATTGCGCCCCAAACGCATGGACCCGCTCGGCGGACCGGACGGGAGGGCATGAATCTCAGGGCGGCTTGTCAGGGCGTGGGCGCGGTCGACAGCAAAACGGGCCCTGCCGAGCAGGCAGACCTCACCTTTTGCCAATGTCATCGCGCGCCTCATCGCGGTTCACGTCAGGAAAGCCTTGCGGGCTTTCCGCCTTTAAAAGCCTGTAAATCCATGGACTTGCAGGCAATTTGCACAGCCTTGCGGCCGATCCGGCTCCCATCACAAAGGCCGGCAAGACGTGCCTGGCAACTGAGGGGGAGAGAATTCTTCGGGCGGCAAGCCGCCTTGCCCGGACCCTACTGGCAAAGGCGGGGGCCGCGCAATGACCAATTTCGCACGATTGTCACAAAGCCTGTCGCGTAACGGTGCCATGCCGGATGGCTTATTGCAGGCCGTCAACGCAGTCATACTCGGGCACGTCGTAAGCGATCGGGCAGATGGCGCGGATGGCGGCGTCAGCGGTGGGGTTGCGGTTATTGGCCGACAGCCGGTTCAACGGCGCCAAGGGCAGGCCAAGCGGCTCATCCCCCATCCACATATCCAGAAGATCGAATTGCAGCGATTGCAGTGACAGCATGCCGGTTCCGGGCGGCAAAGGGGCCATGGCAAAGCGGACAACCTCTGCCCCGCCCATGCCTGACTGCGCCGGATTGCCCGCAAGGGCCAGATCCACCGGGCCTTGGGTCGAGGCGAAAGAGCCTGGTTGCACATAGATCAAATAGTCGATCCGTGGCGCGATCTCTGCGGTCCGGATCGTTGACAGATAACGGCTGTCAATGTTGTCGCCCTGTTGGCGCGGTTCGGCCCAATTCTGCAAGGGCAGGCTGGCAAGGTTTACCGGGGCGGAGAGATCCAAGCCCTCCAGCACCTCAAGCGGCAAGACGATGATCCCCTTTGGGCCAGCGGCGCGCAGGATCGCCTCGCAGGCACCGAAATAGCAGCGGTTCTTTGACGCCACCAACAGCGGCGTGCCGCTGAACAGGGGCGGCGGGCTGCCGACCACCTCGCGCCACTCCATCCTCCAGACTTTCCAGCCCTGCGAGGTCTGGCTTAGCAGGGGCAGGCCGATGGTCAGGGCCAAAATCGGGCCGTAGACCCATTTGATGAGGCGCCATTTGCGCATCACCAAAAGAACCAGCAGGCCAATGCCCAGCAGCGCGTACACGGTGACCGATCCGATCATCGCCTCTAGCCCCGCATAGCAATTGGGGCCAGTGCATTCGGCTTGTGCGACGCCCGGCGCAGCCAGAAGAATGGCGGCTATCGCGGCTAGGGTTTTGCGATTGATCATATGGCGCCCTGCCCTTTTAGGGGCAGAGTTTACACATAATCAGAGCGTTGCAAGCTATACTTGGCCATCTTTTCGTTCAGCGTGCGGCGGGGCAGGCAGAGTTCCTCCATCACCGCGACAATGCTGCCTTTGTGGCGGCGCATGGTGTTGTCGATCAGCATCCGCTCGAATGCCTCAACATAGTCTTTCAAGGGCTTGCCTTCGGTGGTCAGGGCGGGGCCTGAGGCCTCATTATCGGCCATCAGAAGGCTGGCGATGGAGCCGGAGCCGCGGCGGTTTTGCAAGACTGCGCGTTCGGCGATGTTGACCAGCTGGCGGACGTTGCCGGGCCATGGCGCTTGCAGCAGTTGGGCGGCCTCTTGTGCGGTGACTTGGGGCGCGTCGCAGCCGTATTCTTCGGCGAATTGTTCCGAAAGGCGGGTGAACAGCTGCAAGATATCTTCCCCGCGCGACCGCAGGGGGGGCAGAAGGATGGTCATTGCGCCAAGGCGGTAGAACAGATCCTGGCGCAGGGTTTGTTCCAGCGTCATGTCGGGGCTGTGCTGGTTGCAGATGGCGATGATGCGGGTTTCGGGCGGGATGCCCTGTTCGTTGATAAATGTCAGCAACCGGGCTTGCAGGGATTGGCTAAGCGATTCAATATCTTCAAGGCACAGGGTGCCACCGCGCGCCTCTTCGATCAGCGGGATGGTGCCGTCATCGGCGGGGCCAAACAGGCGGGCGGCCAGTTGATCTTCGGCCCATGCGGCGCAAGAGATGGTGACGAATTTCTTTGATCCGCGCGGACCGACGGCGTGCAGGGCATGGGCGACCAGCGTTTTGCCGGTGCCGGTTTCGCCGTCGATCAGCACGTGGCTGTCGGCTTGGCCAAGATCAAGGATGTCTTCGCGCAAGCGGTCCATCGCGGGGCTGGAACCGACGAGTTTATTCATGATCGTCGTGCCGTCGGACAGTTCCTTGCGCAGGGCGCGGTTATCAAGGGTCATGCGGCGGGTTTGGGTGGCCTTTTTGGCCAGATCCGTCATCCGGTCTGGGTTAAAGGGCTTTTCCAGGAAATCAAAGGCGCCAACGCGCATCGCCTCGACCGCCATCGGCACATCGCCGTGGCCGGTGATCATGATCACGGGCAGGCCGGAATCCAGACTCATCAGGCGTTTCAGGAAGGCCATGCCATCCATGCCCGGCATCTTGATGTCAGACACCACAACCCCCGGAAATTCCGGCCCGATGGCCTTCAGCGCGTCTTCGGCGCTGGCGTAGGTTTCGGTATCAAACCCCGACAGGGCCAGCCATTGGCTGATCGAGGCGCGCATATCGGCCTCATCATCCACGATCGCGACTTTCATTGCCCGTGCCATCTGCGCCTCATTTTGCTGCTTGTTGTTTGTTGCCAAGGATCGGCAGGTGCATCTCGAACACCGCCCCCCCGTCTTCGGCGTTGCGGGCTGTCAGGCGGCCGCCCAGATCGGCGACAATCCCCATCGAGATCGCGAGCCCAAGGCCAACCCCTTCGCCGGCTTTCTTTGTGGTGTAGAACGGCTCGAACACTTGATCGAGTGCTGTGATACCATGGCCATTGTCGCGCACCGACAGGGTGGCGGTTTCGCCCGCGGCCAGAAGGATGTCGATATGTGGCGACGGGGTGTCTTTGGTGGCATCCAGCGCGTTCCGAAGCAGGTTGATAATGACCTGTTCCAGCCGGATCCGGTCAGCCATCACCATCACCGCCTGACGCGGCAGGCTGCGGCTGATCTTGACCACGCGGGCTTTCAACTGCGGCTCCATCATCGACAGGGCTGATGAGATGCTGGCGCGAAGATCAATCGGTTCAAAGGCTTCGCCGCCTTTCCTTGCGTAGGACTTTAACTGACGGGTGATGGCCCCCATGCGCTCAATCAGATCGTCGATACGTTGGAAACTGCTGAGCGCCTCTTCCGGGCGCTTGCGTTGCAGGAGAAGACGCGCGCCGGCAAGATAGGTTTTCATCGCGGCCAAAGGCTGGTTCAATTCATGGCTGACGGCGGCTGACATCTCGCCCAAGGCGGCCAGTTTGGACGATTGGGCAAGGGTCAGCTCGGCCACCTCAAGGGTTTTTTCAACCTTCTGACGCTCGACAATCTCGCGCTGCAGGCGCGCGTTCAGCAGGCGCAGATCGGCGGATTCGCGTTGCAAGCTGACCGATTGCGACCAGGCCCGGCGGGAAAGCATGTAAAAGGTGATCGCCATCAGAATGGCAAAGCCCATGATTTCCAGCGCGAGGATCCCGTTGACCCGTTCGCGCACCGAATCGTAGGCCGTAAAGGTATAGATCCGCCAGCCCCGAAACGGCACGCGCGCCGTGGTCTGCATGACGGCTTCGCCGCGCATATAGGCATCGGGCGGATCCGTTGCCCAAGTGGTGGTGGCCTGCAACGCGCGTTGGATGGCCGAGGGCGCATCGCGCGCCTCAAGCGCTGCATCCATCGGCTGGCCGCGCCAGATGGGTTCGGTGGCAAGGATCACCGACCCTTCGCTGTCGGTGACCAGAACCGCGTCGTGCAGCCCCGCCCAAGCGCGTTCGTATTTCATCAGATCGACGGCCACGACGATCACGCCCACCACCTTGCCATCCGCCCGCAAGGCCTCGGAATAGTTGAAGATATACCCCCCCGCCTCGCGCTTGGTCGCGGTAAAGATGGTGTCGCGGGCGCGCTGCGCATCTACAAAGGCCTGGTCCGAGCGGTAGGAGGTACCCAGAAGGTTGCGGTTGGTCGATCCAACCACCCGACCATCGCCATCCAACAGCTGGATCGACGCCACGGCAATTTCTGATTGCAGCGCAATCAGCTTGGCCGAGGTCGCGGCATAATTGCCCTCGCGCAGGGCCGCCAACAGATCGGGGTCGCGCGACAACAGCAAAGGCACCACTGATGTCCGTTGCAATTCCGAAACTAGGTTGCCGGTATAAAGCGCCAGCCGCACTTCGGCGCGGTTGCGGGTGGATTCGGTAAAGCGGTCTGACAGCCAGCGGTTGGTGACCAGCACGACAGACACCGCCACCACAACCAGCAGCACCACAACCAGCCGCAGCCGCCAAGACAGACCCGGCGACTCGTCAGATTGCAATGGTTCGGAACTGGTGCTCATGGCGTCCAGAGTAGGGCCGCGCCCGGGCTGCCTCAAGGCGGGTGGCCTTAAGCCAGCGCCATCCCGCGCATCAGGCCGGCGAACATCCCCGCCCCGTCGGTAGAGCCGTGCAGCGGATCAGCCGCACGTTCGGGATGCGGCATCATGCCCAGCACCCGGCGGTTGGCTGACAAAATGCCGGCAATCCCCCCCATCGAGCCGTTAAGGAGTTGGGTATAGGTAAAGGCAATGCGGTCTTCGCCGCGCAGCTGCGCCAGCCCTTCGGCATCGGTGGTATAGTTGCCATCGTGATGCGCCACAGGCACCCGCAGGGTTTGACCCTTGGCGTAAGCATCGGTAAAGGCGCTGTCTTTTGTAGCCACGGTCAGATCAATGGTGCGGCAGATGAATTTCAGCCCTGCATTGCGCATCAAGACGCCCGGCAGCAGGGCCATTTCGGTCAAGACCTGAAAGCCGTTGCAGATGCCAAGGACATAGCCGCCCTTTTCGGCATGGGCCTTGACGGCGGCACTGATCGGCGATTGCGCGGCGATGGCGCCGCAGCGCAGGTAATCCCCATAGGAAAAGCCGCCCGGCACGCCGACCACATCAACGCCCTTGGGCAGATCGGTGTCCTTGTGCCAGACACGTTCCACCTGAAACCCGGCGGCCTGGAAGGCAACCGCCAGATCGCGGTCACAGTTGGAACCGGGAAAGGTGATGACGGCGGCTTTCATGGCAGCGCTCCTGCGTGTGGGACGGCTGTCGCATATCGTAAAGCCGGGCGGCGTTCCAGCCCTTCTGCCCCTTTTCGCGGCCGCATGAACCGCTTAAGTTGGCGCGATGTTGACCGATGCCGCCACCGCCGATCTGCACGCCTTTTTCGGCGATCGCTTTTCCACCGATCGGGCGGTGCTGCGGGCCCATGCGCAAAGCGAAAGCCTGATTGACGCGCCCGCCCCTTGGGCTGTGGTGTTTCCCGACAACACCGCGCAGGTGGCGCGGCTGGCCGTTCTTTCGGCGCGGCATGGCTTTGCGCTGATCGGCTGGGGCGCTGGCACTTCGCTAGAGGGGCATGCTTTGGCCCGTCTGGGCGGCGTGACGGTGGATTTTTCCCGCATGGCCAAGGTGTTGGCGGTTTACCCCGAGGATATGCTGGCCGTGGTGCAGCCCGGCCTGACGCGCGAGGCGCTGAATGAGGAATTGCGCGCCACGGGGTTGTTCTTTCCGGTAGACCCCGGCGCCAATGCCTCCATCGGGGGAATGGTGGCGACACGGGCCTCTGGCACGGCCACGGTGCGCTATGGCTCTATGCGCGACAATGTCTTGGGGGTTGAGGTGGTTTTGGCCGATGGGCAGATCATCCGCACCGGGTCTTCGGCGCCAAAATCCGCGGCGGGCTATGATCTGACGGCGCTGATGGTGGGGTCTGAGGGGACGTTGGGGTTGATCACCGAAATCACCCTGCGCTTGCATGGCCAGCCAGAAGCGGTTTCGGCCGCGACTTGCGGCTTTGCCAGCATTGCCGATGCGGTGGATTGCGTGATTGCAACCATCCAGACCAGGCTTCCGATGGCAAGGATCGAGTTTCTGGATGAGGCGGCGGTGGCGGCTTGCAACGATTTTTCGGGGTTGGAACTGCCCTTGTGCCCGCAGTTGATGGTGGAATTTCACGGCAGCCCGCAAAGCGTGACCGAACAGGCGGCGCGGTTTGGTGATCTGGCGGCGGAGTTTGGCAGCACGGGTTTCCAATGGGCGCGCGCGCAAGAAGACCGGACCCGGCTGTGGAAGGCGCGCTATGATGCATATCGCGCGATTTTGGCCTCTCGTCCCGGGTGCAAGGCGATTGTGACGGATGTCTGCGTGCCGATCTCGGCCTTGGCCGAAGCGGTTGAGGAGACGCGGGCGGATATTGCCAGCACCCCGGTGCCGGGGCCAATTCTCGGCCATGTTGGTGATGGCAATTTCCACGCGATTCTGTTGGTGCGGGATGGCGATGCGGCAGAGGCCGCGATTGCACGCGCACTGGCGCAGCGGATGGCGGAACGCGCGTTGCGGCTGGGCGGCACGATCACCGGAGAGCATGGAGTGCGCTTTGGCAAGCTGGCGCTGATGGCGGCGGAACATGGGCCGGGCTGGCAGGTGATGGGGGCGATCAAGCGCGCTTTGGATCCGCAAAACCGGCTGAATCCAGGGAAACTGGTGCCGCAGGGTTAGGCCAGCAGCTCTCGCGCCGCCGCCCGGGCGGCCTCCGTCACGGTATCGCCCGCCAGCATCCTCGCGATTTCCTCAACCCGTTCATCGGGGTTCAGCGGCACCACGGTGGACAGCGTCGCCCCATTGGCCACCCGCTTTTCCACCCGCCAATGATGCGCGCCGCAGGCCGCGACCTGCGGGCTATGTGTCACCACCAAAACCTGCGCGCCCGTGGCCAGCGCCTTTAGCCTGCGCCCGACCGCATCAGCGGTCGCCCCGCCCACGCCCCGGTCAATCTCATCAAAGATCAGCGTCAAACCGCTTTGCTGGCCCGTCAGGCAGACCTTTAGCGCCAGCAAAAAGCGGCTCAACTCGCCGCCCGAGGCGATCTTGTTCAACGCGCCCGAAGGCGCGCCGGGGTTGGTGGCCACGGTGAAAACCACGGCATCCACGCCCTCCGGCCCCGGCTCTCCGGCGGTGACATCGGTGATGAAAACCGCGCGTTCCATCTTTAGCGGGGCCAGTTCTGCCGCCATCGCCTTGTCCAGCCGCCGCGCGGCGGTGCTGCGCTGGGTGGTCACGGCGGCGGCGGCGGTCAAATAGCCCGCCTGCGCCAGATCAACCGCCCGAGCCAGCTTGGCCAGACCCGCCTCTCCCGCATCCAAAGCCGCCAGTCGCGCCCGCAGATCATCGGCGAAAGCGCCCAGATCATCAGGGGCCACGCCATGCTTGCGGGCCAAAGCGCGGATGGCGAACAGACGCTCTTCGGCCACTTCCAACTCGGATGGGTTGAATTCCAGCGCCAAAAGGCAGGCATCCACCCCCGCCTGCGCCTCTGCCAACTCAATCATCGCGCGGTTCAACGCGGCCAGCGGCTCTTCCAGCCGCCCCTCAGCCCGGTTCGCCGCCCCATCCAGCCAGCGCAGCGCATCTTGCAACTTGCCCTCCGCGCCCTCAAACGACATCGCACCAGCGGCCTTTGCAATATCCTCGCCAATCCGGACGGAGGCTTGCATCAACCGACGGTGCGCGTCCAACGTGGCTTCTTCGCCCGGCAAAGGGTTCAGCTTGTCCAACTCAGCGACCGCATGGCGTAGGAAGTCTTCCTCAACCTTGGCGCGGGCGATGCCGTCCTCGGCCTCAGCCAAGGCCACCCGCGCCTGACGGGCGGCGGCCCAAGCGGCGCGCAAAGGGGCCAGATCAACCACGGCAAAACTGTCCAGCAACTGACGATGACCGCGCGGGTTCAACAACCCCCGGTCATCATGCTGGCCATGCAGTTCCACCAGCGTTTCCGACAGATCGCGCAAAACCTCGCCACTGACGCGGCGATCGTTCACATAAGCGGTCTTCTTGCCGTCTGCGGCGGTGATGCGGCGCAGGATCAACTCATCCTCAGCCTCGAACCCTGCCTCTTCCAGCACGGCGCGCGCCGCATGGCCGGGGGCCAGATCGAAAACGGCCGTAACTTCGCCCTTTTCGGCGCCTTGGCGAACCAAATCCGCCCTGCCCCGCCAACCCAACACAAAGCCCAAAGAATCCAGAAGGATAGACTTGCCCGCCCCGGTCTCTCCGGTCAGCACATTCAAGCCCGCTCCCAGCTCTAACGCCAGGCGGTCAATAATAAGCACATCGCGGATTTCAAGCGAACGCAGCACTGCAGCCCCGTAGGATGGGCGATACGCCCATCCCCCCCTATAGCCATTCGCCCCGGATCATCTGGCGGTAAACCGTCGACAACCAGCTGGAACCCTTGGCCTCAGGCGCAAGCCCACGCCCCTTCAACAGGTTGAAACTATCAAGATAGAACGGCGAGGATTGGTAGTTATAGCCCAAAATCGCCGCTGCCGTCTGCGCCTCTTCCTCGAACCCCAAGGCCAGATAGCACTCCACCAAGCGGTGCAACGCTTCAGCCGTATGCGAAGTGGTCTGGAAATCCTGCACCACGGTGCGGAAGCGGTTTATGGCCGCCGAGTAATGCTTGCGCTTCAGGTAATAGCGACCAATTTCCATCTCTTTTGCGGCCAGATGGTCAAAGGCCAGGTCGAACTTGAGAATCGCCGATTGGGCATATTCGCTATCGGGATATTTCTCGATCACATCGCGCAGACCTTGCAGGGCCAAGAAGGTCAGGCCCTGATCGCGGCCAACGTCGTCGATCTGGTCGTAATACGACAGCGCCATAAGATATTGCGCATAAGCCGCGTCTTCTTCGCCCGGATAGAGATCGAGATAGCGCTGTGCCGCCAACCGCGCCTCTTCATACTTCTTTGACTTATGCAGGGTAAAGGCCTGCATGATCAACGCGCGCTTGGAAAACTCGGTATAAGGGTAAAGCCGCTCAACCTCGCGGAAAAAGCGCAGCGCCTCATCCGGCTTGCGCCCGGCTTCCAGCGCGATCTCGCCCTGACGGTAGATCTCTTCGGCGGTGTATTTTTCTAACGAGGCTTCGTTATCCTTGGCCCGGCCACAGGCTGACAGCACAAGTGTCAGCGCCAAGGCACCGCCCATTGCTGTCATCCGCCCCGCACTTCCGCCTGCCTTGATCCGCACTTCCAAACCTGACTTCCTCATCCGGCAGACGTGCTGCCCGCAGGGCGGGATTCACCGTCTTTCGACTTGTCCTAGCACAGATATTTCGGCTGCGCAAAACGCCTTTGTCGGTTTTTTAAGGCAGGACGGGTAAGACTTCCAGACCTGTCAGCCAGCGGCCAATTCAGGCCGCCGCAACCGCACGCCGATGCGAGGGCAGATCACCGCGATGCACGCCCACGCCCGGCAGCTTTTCGCCGACGCGGTCGCCGCAGGCCACCAGACGAAACGCCGTGGGGTCTGCAAACAAGGCGCGCAGCAGTTGGTTGGTCATCGCGTGGCCGGCGCGGATGCCGGTATAGCGGCCAAGCAGCGGCCCCCCTGCCAGCGCCAGATCGCCCAAGGCGTCCAGCATCTTGTGGCGCACAGGCTCATCCGCGTGACGCAAGCCACCCGGGCTGAGAACGCGGTCACCGTCAAACACCACGGCATTGTCCAGCGTGCCGCCGAGGGCCAGGCCCTTTTGCCGCATCAGATCCACGTCAGATTGGCGGCAGAAGGTGCGGCTGTCAGACAGCTCGCGCACGAAAGCGCCGTTTGACATGTTCAACCGGCGGCTCTGCACGCCAATAGCGCCTTCGGCAAAGTCGATGCGGAAATCGATTTCCAGCATATCCGATGGCTCCAGCCGGGCCACGGCCTCGCCCTCGCGCACTTCGACCGTTTTCAGCACCTTGATCGCGCGCACATCGCTGCGCTGCGCCACAAAGCCGCGGGCGATGAAGGCTGCAACAAACGGCTCGGCAGAGCCATCAAGGATCGGCACTTCGGGGCCATCAATCTCGATCAAGGCGTTGTGAATGGCCGACCCGGCCAGCGCAGCCATGACATGCTCGATCGTCGACACCGAAGCCCCAGCAGCGTTTTCCACCACAGTGCAAAGGCGCGATGGGGTCACAGCAGACCAGATCGCCGGGATCATCGCATCGCCATCGGCAATGTCGGTGCGGTGGAACCAGATGCCATAATCGGCCGAAGCCGGACGGATGGTCATGCGCACAGGCTTGCCCGAGTGGAGACCCACCCCGGTAAAACTGATCGCTGATTTCAACGTGTTCTGCACGTGCTCTGACCTCTATCGCCTCAAATGCAGGACACCCGTGGGCAGTCCAATCGTTCGAGGTTTAACTAATCAACGTGTAGCAATTTCTCAACTCACCTTTTGCAACGCATTGTGACAGGCGATGTCACAATTCCAAGCCATTGATTTAAATATAAAAAAGGCCCGGTTTCCCAGGCCCTTCCTACTATCACACTATCTTTGTTTCAGTTCGCCTGACGGCGCAGAAAGGCAGGAATCTCGATCCGGTTGTCATCGCCATGGTGATCCGGCTCATCATCATAAGAGGTGACGGGCGGCTGGGCGCGGGTCTGGGCCTGCGGGGCGGCACGCTCTGCGCCGCCGTCCAGATGGCCCGCCATGCGGTTGATCAAAGAGCCGATGCCAAAGCGCGGCTTGGCGGCAACGGCAGGCTCTGGCTCTGCCATGCGCGGCTGTGGGGCGGTGCGTTGGGCGTTCATGCCGGGGGCCTTTGACACAGCGGCCTGCAACCGGGCCAAAGCCTCGGCCGAGGGTTGCGCGCTGCGCGGGCGGGGGGCGACATAGCTGCCCGCATCTGAGTCAAGCTGCGTCTGGGCCGGGCGGGCCACCTGTGCCGTCGGTGCCGGTTGCGGGCGATAGGCCGGAGGCGGCATATCGGTGTCGGTCATTTCCTCAACCTCTTCCATCGGCGCAAAGCGGGGCGCAGAGGGGGCCTCGAAAAGATCCGGGGCTTCGGCCGCGATGGGCTGCGGGCGCGGGGCTACGGCGGCAGGCGGCGCATAGCTGGGCGCAGGCGTTGCCGTCACTGCCGACACCGACAAAGCGGGTTCGCGCTTTGGCGGTGGCGCATAGGCTGGCTGCAAGGTCAACGGGGCGGCCATCGTGCGGCGCGTCACCGGCGCATCGGCGCGGCTTTGCGGCGTGGCGTCAATGCCGGTTGCCACAACGGAGACCCGCAAACGGCCCTCCATCGAGGTGTCCAGCGTGGAGCCGACGATGATATTCGCGTCTGGGTCCACCTTTTCGCGGATGATATTGGCGGCTTCGTCCAACTCGAACAGGGTCAGATCATAACCACCGGTGATGTTGATCAAGACACCCTTGGCGCCGTTCAGGCTGATTTCATCCAACAGCGGGTTGGCGATGGCCTTTTCAGCCGCCTCAACCGCGCGGTTTTCGCCTTCGGCTTCGCCAGTGCCCATCATGGCTTTGCCCATCTCGTCCATCACGGCGCGAACATCGGCAAAATCCAGGTTGATCAGACCGGGGCGGACCATCAGATCGGTCACACCCTTGACGCCTTGATAGAGCACGTCATCTGCCATAGCGAAGGCTTCGGTAAAGGTGGTTTTTTCATTCGCCAGCCGGAACAGGTTCTGGTTGGGAATGATGATCAGCGTATCGACAACCTTCTGCAGGGCCTCAACGCCCTCCTCGGCTTGCTTCATCCGCTTGTTGCCCTCGAACTGGAAGGGCTTGGTCACGACGCCAACGGTCAGCACACCCAATTCGCGGGCGGCTTGGGCGATGATCGGGGCAGCCCCGGTGCCGGTGCCGCCGCCCATGCCAGCGGTGATAAAGCACATATGCGCGCCCGCCAGATGGTCAACGATCTCTTCAATGGTCTCTTCGGCGGCGGCGGCCCCGACGGTCGGGCGGGCCCCTGCCCCCAAACCTTCGGTCAACTTCACACCCATCTGGATGCGCGCGCTGGCTTTTGATTGCTGCAGCGCCTGCGCGTCGGTGTTCGCAACAACGAACTCTACGCCTTCAAGGTTCTGCTCGATCATATTGTTGACAGCGTTGCCGCCAGCCCCGCCCACGCCGAAAACCGTGATACGCGGCTTCAACTCTTCGCGCTGGTTCGTCATTGTCAGATTGAGTGCCATTGGGTCCGCCTGTCCGTTTTTTATGCCGCGTTTTTGTATGCCCGAGTGCCTGTCCCAGCCCCGGCCTGCCTACTTATCCCCGATTCTATCCACAACCGGCCCTAACGTCACTAGGAAAACAAGCGGTATCCACAAAATATAGCAGATTTATTCCCGCAATCGGCGGGATTTCGCGAACCTGTCTGTATATTGTGGTTACCAGTTGTCCTTGAACCATTTGACCGCCCTTTTCAACGACCGTGCGGGATAGCGCTCTGACGGGATTTCAAAGTCCCACCACTCATCTTGTGGATGTGCCGCAAAGAGGCACAGGCCTACGGCAGAGGCAAATGCCGCCCCGGTGGCCGCTTGTGGCAGGCCCTGCACGCGCAACGGCCGACCCAGGCGCACGCGCTGACCCAGGATGCGGGCGGCCAAGCCGTCCAGCCCGGGGATCTGGCTGGCCCCACCCGTCAGCACGATTTGCTGGCTGGGCAGATGGTCAAAGCCCGCTGCGTCCAGACGCTCGCGGGTTTCTTCCAGAATTTCCTCGACGCGCGGGCGCATGATGCCGATCAACTCAGTCCGGCTGATCTGGCGGCGGTCTTTTTCCCAATCGCCTGAATCGCCGCCAATCTCGATCATCTCACGGTCATCCATGCCGGTGGCGAACAAGCCGCCATGGCGGGTCTTGATCCGCTCGGCCGTGGCCAGCGGAATTTGCAACCCCTTGGCGATGTCGGATGTGACATGATCGCCCCCCATCCGAACCGAGTCCGCATAGATCATATGTTTTTTCATAAAGACCGACAGGCCGGTGGCGCCGCCGCCCATATCAATACAGGCCGCCCCCAACTCCTGCTCATCCTCGACCAAAGACGAGATCCCAGAGGCATAGGCCGAAGAGGCCACGCCCGCCAGTTCCAGATCGCAGCGCTTGATGCAGTGCAAAAGGTTCTGGATCACATCGCCATCGACCGACAAAAGGTGCATGTCGCAGGCCAGACGGTGGCCGATCTGGCCGCGCGGATCGCCCAGACCCGTGCGATGATCCAAGGCAAAGTTGACCGGATGAGCGTGCAGCACTTCGCGGCCGGGCCCAAGGTCAGGCACATCGCAAGCGGCCAGCACGCGGGCCACATCCTGTTCGGTCACGACTGAATCTTGCAGATCCCATTCGCCCGCCAATCCATAGCTGCGCGGTTCTGCGCCCGCAAAGCAGGCGATGACATGATCAACCCGCACATTGGCCATCTTTTGCGCGGCCTGAACGGCGGTGCGGATGGCGCGTTCAGTCTCGTTCATCACGGCGATTTCACCGAAACGCACCCCGCGCGACCGCGTGGTGGCCGCCCCGATGATGCGAAACTGCGATTGTCCGGCCATAGAGCCGACAGAGTCCTGATCCCCGACCTGCCCTGCGCTGTCAAAGCGCAGGATCAGACAGGCGATCTTTGAGGTGCCGACATCCAGAATGGCGATAACGCCCCGCTGCATGGCGGCGCGACGCATATTACGCATGGCCCGTTGGGATTGGTAAAGATCGGTCACAGCTCTGTCTCCACAGTCTCAAGGCCCTGAGTCCGACGGATCTGGTTCAGGGCGAATGGCGTCAGTCGTAAAATGGGGCGGGTGTCGATGCGCAGGTCCACGGCCAAAAGGTCGCGGGACAGGATGTCTTGGGCGCGGTCCAGCGCCAGCAGGCGCTCCAGCGCGCGCACCGGGTTTTCGGATGGCAAGAGGATGCGCTGCTCACGGTCCAGCACAATATCCCAACGGCGTTCGCCCATCCGGACAATGCCGCGAATGCGCGGGATCAGGGGGCCAGCGGCGGACAGGAGTTGCAGTGCCTCACCCGTGGCGGCATCCGCGCCGATCCCGGCGATCAGCGGCAGATCGGGCCGGTCAGAGCGGGCGTGAAGCCCCGCCACGCGGTGCCCACCCTTATCCACCAGCAGCAAGCCATCGTCGGTGCGCCAGACGGCAACAGGCTCGCGCTCGGTCACCAGCACTTGCAATACCCCGCCAGAGCGCACGCGGAGTTCGGCAGATTTCACGGCGTCCAGCTCTTCTATCCGCGCCCGCGCGCCATCCAGATCCAGATCAAAGCTGGATTGCGGCAGGTTCAGGTTCAGCCGCGCCCGCACGGCTTCCGCCAGTTCCGGCGAACAGCCTTCGATCGACGCCAGAGAAACCCGGAACTCCGGGCGGTTCTCAAATTTCTCACGCAGGTCAGTGAAAACCCCCACCACACCGGCGCGGCGGTCGTCATTGGCTAGATAAAACCCGCAGACGGCCAACACGGCAAAGGTTGGCAGACCCACCCGCAACAAAGCGCGCAGATAAGGCGTCAGCATGATCCGCTGCATCCGATAGGCCCATAGCGTGGGCGACGGATCGCGGCGGGCGGGGGCCGGGCGGCCGCCCGAACTGTGGCCCGAACTGTGGCCCGAACTGTGGCCCGAACTGTGGCCCGAACTGTGGCCCGGACGCTGGGCGGTCAGCGGTTGCATGAGGCGTCCTTTACGATCCAGTCGCACAGCTGCGCAAAGTTGATCCCGCAATAGGCGGCTTGTTCGGGGGCCAAGGAGGTCGGCGTCATGCCGGGCTGGTTGTTGGTTTCGAGCAAGATCAAGCCGTCCAGCCCTCGCGCTTCGTCCCAGCGAAAATCGGTGCGGCTGACGCCCCGGCATCCCAAGGCCTGATGCGCGCGCAAGGCGTAATCCATGCAGGCGGCGGTGATTTCCGCGGGGATACTCGCCGGCATCTCGTGACGGCTGCCACCGGGTTTGTATTTGGCATCATAGTCATACCAGCCATCGGTGATGATATCAGTCACGCCCAAAGCGCGGTCGCCCATCACAGTGGCCGAGAATTCGCGCCCCGGAGCATAGGTTTCCACCATCACCACATCGGGCATCGTATCGGCCAGACGTGGTGCATTTTCGCCCACCCGCACAATATAAACGCCGACCGATGAGCCTTCGTTGTTTGGTTTAACCACATAGGGCGGCGGCAGAACATGGCCCTTAGCCACCTCTTCGCGGCTGACCAGACGGCTTTGAACGATGGGCAGGCCTGCGGCGGTATAGACTTCTTTGGTCTTGGCCTTGTCCATCGACAGGGCCGAGGCCAGCACGCCCGAATGAGTATAAGGAATGCGCAACCATTCCAGCAGGCCTTGCACGCAGCCATCCTCGCCCCAACGGCCATGAAGCGCGTTGAAGACAACATCTGGTTTGATATCATGCAGTTGCACGGGAAGATCGGGGCCACAATCGACCTCGATTACATCCGTATATCCCGCCTCGCGCAACGCCTTGGCGCATTCACGACCTGAGACAAGAGACACCTCTCGCTCGGCTGACATGCCGCCCTTTAGAACCGCTACACGAGGGAATCTGCCCGATCCCGCCGCCATTTACTGCCTCACGGGGGCTTTTGCCCCTCATATTGTTACTCTGCGAATTCTCCGACCCGCATGATTTCCCACTCTAGCGTGATCCCCCTGATTTGGAAAACCTTTTTTCGCACTTCTTCGCCCAAAGCTTCCAGATCGGCGGCTGTGGCGGTGCCGGTGTTGATCAGAAAGTTGGAATGCATCGGCGACATCTGCGCGCCACCTATGGTCGCACCCCGCATTCCGGCCTCGTCGATGACCTTCCAGGCTTTGAGTTCGTGGCTGTCATCGGCGCGCCCGGTGCTGCTGAACCCTGCCGGATTGCGAAAGGTGCTGCCCGCGCTGCGGTCCTTGGTGGGCTGGCTCGCGTCGCGCTTGGCGATCTGCTCTTCCATCTTCGCCGCCAGTTCTGCCGGATCGCCCTTTGGCGCGCGGAAGGTGGCGCTGACAATCACCGCGCCTTCGGGCAGGTCTGACTGGCGGTAACGCAAGTTCAACGCGCTGGCTTGCAGGGTCTGGACTTCACCCAGTCGCGTAACCACCCGGATTTCTTGCAGAAAACCCGCCACATATTGCCCATAGCACCCGGCATTCATCCGCACCGCGCCGCCAATACTGCCCGGAATGGTGCGCAGAAAGGTCAGATCCAGACCCGCCTCAGCCGCCTTACGCGCCACATGCGCGTCCAGTGCCGCAGCGCCCACGGTGACGGTATCGCCCTGCACATCGATGGAATTGAACCCCCGCCCCAGCCGGATCACCACCGCCCGCAAGCCCCCGTCCCGGACGATCAGGTTAGAGCCGACGCCCATCGGGAACACCGGAATCTCGGGCGGGAGAGCGGCCAGAAACCCCACCAGATCGTCCTCATCCGCCGGCTGAAAAAGCCAATCCGCCGGCCCGCCAACGCGCAGCCAGGTAAGGTCCGAGAGCGGGCGGTTGGGGGTAAGGGTGCCGCGGGGGGTGTAGGTGGGGGTCAGCATGTCTGGCACCGCTTGCTGGAATAGGTCGAGGTTTGGCTAAGGGAGCGGTGTAGCGCGGCGAACAGGTGCGGTCCATGCCGGGGGAACATGACTAGTCATGCCAACAGGATTGTTGGGGGTATCAGGAAGGCGGCAATTTGTCGAACCACGCAATAATTCTCTCAATCGTATCCCAACGCCGATACCATTTCACGGCATCATCAAAACGGCTGACTGCCTTGAAACCAAGTTCACGCCCCTTCTCAAGCGCTCGGCCAATGGTCGAGGCTATCGCCCCATAGCGATTGGCAAATCTTGCTTGCAAAACAGCAATCTGCTTGGGGTCTGAGCTTGCGGAAATCGCCGCGTCCATCTCTTCAAGTTCGCGCAGCATTTCCTTGATCTGCGCACTGGCAGCAGCGTCCAGAGGGACCACCTCAGCCGGATCAAGGGCCTTCAGGGCATCCAGATAGCTCCGGATCGCTGCTATCATCACTGCTGGGTCATGCGAGCCCAGTGCCAGTTCATTCAACGGCTCCAGTCGCTCCAGCACATGCCCAAAGCAGTTGCCGATAAGAGCACTCAGTTCGTCGATCCGCTGATCCATCATCTTGGCCAGCGTATCGCCGACCTTCTTGCGTTCTATCTCGTCCAGAGCCAAAAGCCGCAGATTGCCACCAAGGGTCAGCAAACGCCCTGCCGAAAAGTCCTTGTCGTTGGCCTGTGTGTCGATCAGGTCGATCAGCCTTTGAGCGGCTTTTTGAAGGCGCGAAGGCTCGTTCGACGGGCTGGCTTGCTCGTCTTTGGAGTAATCTAGCCAATCGAGCAGATCGCTTTTCCAGTCCTTGACCTTGGACAGACACTTTTCAATTTCTTCGGGACTGCGCCCTTCGAAATCTAGCGCGACGCCAGCGAGCCGCAGCTTTTTGTTGTGTTCGACAAAATCGAAAAGATAGGTGCGCGCGAGAGGGGACGGTTTCACAACAGGCGCGTGAGTTTTGGGCTCAATCTCCCGGATCGCCTCGGCGACGGCGATGGGGCCTTGCGACCAAACGTCGTCGGGGATCAGGGCGACGGCTTTTTGCAGCCCCCACGGGAGTTGCTGGCCAGAGAGGACACCATCCCACCAGCGGGTCCAGAAATCCCATGTGCCGGGCGGATCTTTGGCCCAGATGGCGCGGGTTTCAGTGTCGGCTTTGGTGAACCAATCGGGGGGCGTGGAGGGCCAGAGTGGGGTGGTAAACGGGTCCTCGCCCTGTTCCAGATTTTGCGCGTCCCTCCTGACCTCATCCCAGACCGCAGAGCGGGCGGCGGTGGCGGGGGCGGTGGCGGCGGCGGCGGTGGCGGTGGAGGCGACGGTGGAGGCGGCGGATGCGTCGGCGTAGGAGGCGGCGGCGACGGTGGAGGCGGCGGAGGCGTAGGAGGCGGCGGCGGCGCGGGCGGCGTAGGAGGCGGTGGGGGCGGCGGCGGCGGCGGCGCGGGCGGCGGCTCTAACCTCGGGGGTTGGATATTTTCGCACGACACCCGAGGTTGAATTCAAGCGCAAAATCGGCAGGGCTGTCAAATCAGCTTTTCGTGCCCATGGCGCGGACATCTCCTGCCCAAACAGCACAGAAACCCGCAGGGCGCAGCGGCAGGCGATGGCGATGGCATCAGACTGGCGTGTTTCCTCGGGCCGGGCGTTCAGCCAGGCTTTGAGGGAATCTTCATTCTTGATGTCTTCCACTTCCATCCCCGCAAGATCGGGGTGCGCCGTCCGCTTGGCAAGGGGGAAACGTCAGCCCCCCTGCCCCCGCACCCAGCGCCACAGATACACCAGCGGCCAGCGCAGCAGCGACGCTCCGGCTGCCAGAAACGCGATGCCCCAGATCGGGCCTGCTTCCCAGGTCAGCCAGCCGACCAGCGGGATGCCGAGGGCGATCAGCACGTAGGCGGCGCGCCAGTGGTAATCACGCGACGGGAACATCGCGATCAGGTTGGTGGCGATCAGCCAAAGGCAGGCGCAGGCAAGAGGGAGGCTCATGGGGTGGGCTTATCTGTAAGGGGGGCTTTGGGGGAGTAGGCGTCGCGCACAGCACCGATGATTATGCCAAGCAAGAGCCCCGCGCCGGGGCCCGCAAGCAGCGCCATCGTGGCCAGAATCCAGCCCAGGCCGCCCAGAAACCCGGGCGTGTTTTCGCCGATCACATAGCACATTCCTGCCACCAGTGCGGTGCCCAAAAGCAGGGCCAGCGGCAGCGCGCGGCTGCCTGACCGCCACAGCTTGGCCGCCAGAATGGCAAAGCCAATCACGACGATGCCAAGACCAAGGCTCATGTAAACGACTTCGGGCTCCACCATGCTCAGGCCGCTTTGCCAAGCAGTTTGGCGGGCAACCCGTTGGCCCAGGCAGAGATTGTGCCCGCGCCAAGGCAGACAAAGATATCACCGGGCCGGGCCTGTTCGCGGAACAAGCGCGCAAGGTCGTCTTCGTCCATCACCGCGCGGACGTGGCGGTGGCCATGGGCGATCAGCCCCGCCACCAGATCATCGCGCGAGGCACCCGGGATGGGGTCTTCACCCGCGGCATAAACGTCTGCGATGCCGACCACGTCCGCCTCATTAAAGCAGGCGCAGAAATCATCGAACAGGCTTGAAAGGCGCGAATAGCGGTGGGGTTGATGCACCGCAATCACCCGCGCGCCGGGGGTATTTGAGACGGCTTGGCGGGCGGCTTTCAGAACGGCAGCAATCTCGACCGGGTGGTGGCCGTAATCGTCGATGATGGTGGCACCGTTCACTTCGGCCACGCGGGTAAAGCGGCGGTTGACGCCTGCGAACCCGGCCAAGGCCTCACGGATCTCGCTGCGCTTCATGCCCAGATGGCGGGCGACGGCAACGGCAGCCAAGGCGTTGGAGACGTTGTGATTTCCCGGCATTGGTAGGGTGCAACCCTCAATCGTGGTGCCCTCGCCTTCGCCCTGCAACAGAATGTCGAATTTCGACGTCGCGCCATCAAAGGTCAGGTTTACCGCGCGGATATCGGCCTGGGCGTTGAAGCCAAAGGTGACGATGCGGCGGTCGGTGATGCGGCCCACAAGGGCCTGCACTTCGGGGTGATCGGTGCAGCAAACCGCGACGCCATAAAACGGGATATTCGATACGAAATCGTAAAAGCCTTTGCGAAGGTTTTCAATCGTGCCCCAATGCTCCATATGCTCGGGGTCGATGTTGGTGACGATGGCGATGGTCGCGGGCAGGCGGTTAAAGGAGCCATCAGATTCATCGGCCTCAACCACCATCCATTCGCCCGTTCCAGCGCGCGCGTTCGACCCGTAAGCATGGATAATGCCGCCGTTGATCACGGTCGGATCCAGCCCGCCCTTGTCCAACAAGGTCGCTACCATCGTTGTCGTCGTGGTCTTGCCATGCGTCCCCGCCACCGCGATGTTCGAGCGCAGGCGCATCAGTTCGGCCAGCATCTCGGCCCGGCGCACCACGGGCAATTTGCGCAGGCGGGCTTCTTCCAACTCGGGGTTGCCCTTTTTGATTGCGGAAGAGATCACCACAACCGCCGCCTCGCCGATGTTTTCAGCCTTTTGACCCTCAAAGAACACTGCCCCCAAGCCCACCAGACGCTCGGTGATCTTTGACGCTTTGGCATCCGATCCTTGCACCGAATAGCCAAGGTTCAACAAGACCTCGGCAATGCCGGACATCCCGATTCCGCCAATTCCGACGAAATGGATGGGGCCAAGTTCCAGCGGCAATTTGGTGGCGGCGTTCATGCGTTCTCTCCTGCCAAGTCTTCAACAAGCGCGACAAGGCGGGCTGTCGCATCGGGTTTGCCTTCGCCCAGCGCATTGCGCGCCATGGTTTCGGCCGCTTCGGGGTTTTCCAGAATTTGGGTGATGTGGCGCGCCAGCGCCTCGGCATTCAGCAGCTTTTCCGGGATCAGGATGGCGCCCCCCGCATCAACCAATCCGCGCGCATTGGCGGTTTGATGATCACCAGTGGCGGCGGCATAGGGGATCAGGATCGAGGGCCGCCCGATCACCGAAATATCAGCGACAGAGGACGCGCCAGAGCGGCTGATCACCAGCTGCGCCTCAGACAGACGGCGAGGGATATCGGTAAAAAACCCGGTAATCTCGGCACGAATTCCGGCGGCGTCATAGGCCTCGGCGGCGCGGGCGGCGTCTTCGTCGCGGGCCTGATGGGCGACGCGCAGGTTGACCAGCAGCGGCTCGGGCAGCAGGGCGACGGCGGCGGGCACCACATCCGACAGGATGCGCGCGCCTTGAGAGCCGCCGATGACCACCATCGACATTGGGTAGTCGCCGGGCGGGATATAGGGGGCCGAGGCGCGCTCTAGCACCGCGGTGCGCACCGGGTTGCCGGTGGGATGGCCAGTCACGCCTTCGGGCAGTTGGGTGGGCCAAGTGCCGCAGGCCACCAGCGCCACGCGGCGCGCAAAGATCTGGTTCACCCGGCCCAGAACGCCGTTTTGTTCATGGATCATCCGGGGCCGGCGCAGCACCCAAGCGGCGGACAAGGCCGGGATCGACGGGTAACCGCCAAAGCCCACCACAACCGCAGGCCGATCACGCAGCTGCGACCACAGGGCCCCCAAAATGCCGCCCACAATGCGGAACGGCGCGGCCAGTTTGGCTAAAACACCCCCGCGCGCAAAGGTGGCCGAAGCCACGCGTTCCACCACAACCGCCTCAGGGAAGCCGCCCGCATAGCGCGCACCGCGCTCATCGGTGGAGAGTTTCACCCGCCAACCGCGCGCCAGCATCGCCTCGGCCAAAGCCTGCGCGGGGAACATATGCCCCCCGGTGCCACCCGCCGCGATGAGCAACAAAGGCGCCATCAGCGACCGCCCCGCTTGAAGACCTGAGACATCTGATCACGCGGCCGCGACCGCGTCATCGCCAGCAATGCGCCCACCGTGATGCCTGCGGCAATCAGCGATGAGCCACCGTAAGAGACAAACGGCAAAGTCATGCCCTTGGCGGGCAAGAGCCGCACCGCAACACCCATGTTGATCATCGCCTGCACGCCAAACACGCAAGCCAGCCCCGCGCCCGCCAGCCGGGTAAAGGGATCGCGTTCGCGCATCAGCCGGATCAGCGATCGCACCACGATCAGCGCATAAATGGCAAGGATGATCAGAACCAGAATCAGCCCGTATTCTTCGGCGGCAACCGCAATGATGAAATCGGTATGAGCATCGGGAAGCGACCATTTCACTTGCCCCTCACCCACGCCAACGCCAAAGAAACCGCCCTCTTGGATGGCATTGGCGGCATAGCCCAACTGGGTGCGCGGATCGACATCCGGCGACAGGAACCCGTCAATCCGGCGCGCAAAATGCTCGGACGCGGAATAGGCGACCATGCCGCCCGCCGCCACCAAACCGCCAACCCCCACGATCAGAACCATCGGCGCGCCAGCAACGAAATAGATCACCCCCCAGGCAAACAACACCAAGGCCGCTTGCCCGAAATCAGGCTGCATGGCCAGAAATCCGACCACCAGACAGGCCAGACCAAAGGACATCAACTTGCCCGGAGGTCCGTTGACCTGCTGGCTGGCCGCCATCAACCAAGCCGAGACCACAACAAAAGCTGGCTTCAAAAACTCGGACGGCTGCAACGAAAAGCCCCCGATCGATAGCCAACGGATGGCGCCTTTGCCATGGTCCTGCCCGATCAGCGGCAAGGCCATCACCAGGATCAGGGCGAAGACGAACCCCACAACCCCCAACCGCCGCACGGTCTCGGGCGTCATCATCGACACGGCGATCATCGTGGCCAATCCGACCCCGCCAAAAATCGCTTGCTTTTGCACATAATAGAACGGTTCCAACCCGTTACGGGTCGCCAAAGGCACCGAAGCGGCCAGCCCCAAAAGCAGCCCGAGCCCGAATAGAACAAAGACTGCAGACAGCGTCCACTTGTCGATCGTGCGCCACCAGCGTGGCAGAACGGGCTCCGTCACCCGCACAGGATTGGAGCCATAGACCATCTCAGTCATGGAAACACCGCCTCGATTTATGCCTCTGGCCCGGATGTTCTCCCCAAGCTCTGGTGCAAAGAGTAACGGCATTTGCCGCACATGGCTAGACCGGAATGTGGGGCTTTGCGTCCAAACTCGCGCCGGCCTCACCGGGAGGATGCCTCCGGCGGGAGTATTTGGAAAAGGGCAAATCCTTAAGCCCCATCCCTCCTTCAGATTGCCCTTTTCGAAATACTCCCGCCGGAGGCACCTGCCCCCTGTGCCAAGCCCGCCTTTGCAAACCCCGCACGCGCGCCGGGGCCGCGCCCCAGAAAAAGGCGTGCGGCGCAGCCGCTCTATTTCCAAACCGCCCCTTTCCCCGCGCGCCTGCATCCGCTATGACATCAGCGCAATTCCGAACCGGGAAAGATCACCATCATGGCCAATGTAGTTGTCGTGGGCGCCCAATGGGGCGACGAGGGCAAAGGCAAGATCGTCGATTGGCTGTCAGAGCGCGCCGATATCGTCGCGCGCTTTCAGGGCGGCCACAATGCCGGTCATACGCTGGTCATTGACGGGGTGGTTTACAAGCTTTCCCTTTTGCCATCCGGCATCGTGCGCGGCGGCAAGCTGTCGGTCATCGGCAATGGCGTGGTCGTCGATCCGTGGCATCTGGTGACAGAGATCGCCAAGCTGCGTGGTCAGGGCGTCGACATCACCCCCGAAAACCTGATGGTGGCCGAGAATGCCAGCCTGATCCTGCCGATCCATGGCGAATTGGATCGCGCCCGCGAAGGCCAGACCGAGGTTGCCAAGATCGGCACCACCGGCCGCGGCATCGGCCCGGCTTATGAAGACAAGGTTGGCCGCCGCGCCATCCGCGTCGCTGATCTGGCCGATGAGGCCACTTTGGTCGCCCGGGTTGACCGTTTGATGGGCCATCACGACGCTCTGCGCCGGGGCCTTGGGATTGCCCCCGTTGACCGCGACGCCCTGGTGGCGGCCCTGCGTGAGATTGCCCCACAGATCCTGCCCTATGCCCAGCCGGTCTGGAAAGTGCTGACCGAAGCGCGCCGCGCCGGCAAGCGCATCTTGTTTGAAGGTGCCCAAGGCTCGCTTTTGGACATCGACTTTGGCACCTATCCTTTTGTCACCTCGTCCAATGTCATCGCCGGGCAGGCCGCCACGGGCGTGGGCCTTGGCCCCACATCGATTGATTTCGTGCTTGGTATCGTCAAGGCCTATACCACACGCGTTGGCGAAGGCCCCTTTCCGACCGAGTTGTTTGATGCCGATGGCGAAACCCTTGGCGTGCGCGGGCATGAATTCGGCACCGTGACCGGGCGCAAGCGCCGCTGTGGTTGGTTTGATGCCGTTCTGGTACGGCAAACCTGCGCCACGAGCGGAGTCTCGGGCATCGCCTTGACCAAACTGGATGTGCTTGACGGCTTCAAAACGCTGAAAATCTGCACCGGGTATATGCTGGATGGCAAACCGGTGGATTACCTGCCCACCGCCGCCAATCTGCAAGCCCGCGTCACCCCGATCTATGAAGAGATGGACGGCTGGTCAGAATCCACCGCAGGGGCGCGCAGTTGGGCCGATTTGCCCGGTGCTGCCATTAAATACGTCCGCCGTATCGAAGAGTTGATCCAGTGCCCGGTTGCTTTGCTGTCCACCAGCCCAGAGCGGGACGATACCATTCTGGTCACCGATCCCTTCGCAGACTGATCTTACCGGAGGCCCAGATGGCCCTAAGCTACCGCGCCCGCAGGCGTCTGTCATTGCTGATCCTTGTGGTTGGCCTTCCGCTTTATATCATCGCCGTCTGGGTTTTGTTGAACTGGGTCGATGACACCTTTGGCCGCCTGCCGATCCTGGCTGAGATGGCGCTATATGTTGGTATTGGCGTGCTTTGGGTGCTGCCCTTGCGCAGGGTTTTTCGCGGCATCGGCCAGCCGGATCCTGACGCCCTTCCCCATAGAAAACAGGCGGACCCATCGGACCCGCCTGTTTGATTTCTTTTTCCAGACAATAGTTTAACGAGCCATTTTGCGCGCCTTGGCCAACATGTTGGAATCTTCCGGCAAGGCGTAATGGCCGCGACGGATCTTTTCAATCCGGCCTTCGCGCAGCAAGGTGCCAAAGCTGCGCAACCCGTCTTCGCGCGACATTTGCCCGCCCAACTCGCCATTTTCCAACCGGCGCATCAGCAAGGGCCGGGTGAAATGCTCGCGGTTCTCGACGCAGGTGGCATAGGCTGCCGCCGCTTCCAGCAAGTCGGGCAAACCGCTGGCCCCCAGACGATCGGCGAATTCCGCGAAACCTTTGCTGCTGGCAAAGATGTTTTCGGCGTCGGCTGCATCGCCCTCTTCGTCGTCATCCTCGTCGTTCAGATCATCGATGTCATTGCTGTCATCGCCATAGGAGGACTTGTGCAGGGCCGCTTCCAGCTCTGCCTCTAGGCCTGCGTCCGCCGCTTGCTCAAAGGCTGTGGCTGCAACGGCGGCCGTGGCCGCGCCGCCGCTGCCGCCCATCCGACGCGGACGCACTGGGGCGACACGGGCCGGGGCGGTGCGATCGATGCGCTGCTCGGACACCAGCATCAACGGTGCCGGGCGATCACTGGCGGCAATTGCCGCCTCTGGTGCTACAGATACGGGCTCTGCCACCGGGCGCTCTGCAGCGCGTTCAACGTTGCGCGCAACCGGACGCTGCGGCAAGACGCGGCCTTCGACGGCGCGCGGACGCACCGGGCTGACAGCCTGAGCCAGGTCATCGCGGTAAGGATCGGCCCGCTCTTCGTCGCTGGGTTCCTTGACCCCGGCGCGACGTTCCGCAACCGTGGCCGCAACCGCCTTTTTCAAATGCTGGATCGCAGATTGACGGCGTTGATTTTCGGGTTCCGACATCTCTTCATCGGTCTGGCGCAGCAAACGGGCCAGATCATCGCCACCCTCTTCCGGTGCCACAACGGCCCGCGCGCGGGGTGCGGGTTCCGCCGAAACCTCGGCCTCGGGGTCTGCCACCGGCAGCGCATCGGCGCGGCGAATCTTGATGACCCGCGCCCGGGCCCGCCGCGCCTTTTCGGCGATAACAGTCTCTGCCTCAGGTTCCGTGACAGCCTCGGCTTCGGGGGCGATTTCGTCCTGAACTGCCTCTGCCGCTGAAGGATCTGCCTTGGCCTCTTCGATCAACGTTGCAGCCAAATCCTCAACTTCAACTTCAGCCGCATAGTCAGGCAAATCAGCCAGCAGTCCTTCGGGCAAGTCGCCCAAAAGACCTGCGGGCAGATCGTCGTTCAGATCGCCTTCCAATTCGGGCAATTCGGGCAAGGTCGGCTCATCGGCAAGATCATAGACCTCGTCGTCATCGTCGAAATCGGCCTCTTCGGCAAAGGGGTTCACCGCGTCGCCGATCCCTTGAACCACGGCTGTGGGCACCGCTTCGGCGGGTTTGTCGCCCGCGTCGCCGCCTGCCATCGTGGCGATCAGCCCGGCCAGATCATCATCCACCTGCATGTCATGGGTCTGCGTGTGTGGGGTCTGCGTGTGTGGGGTCTGCATGTGTGGGACTTCGGTATCGAGGGCCGCTGCAAGATCAGCCATGGCGTCGCTGGCCGCATCCTCCATCTCAGGCTCGACAGAGCCTGCAACTTCATTTTCATCCACCAAAAGACCGCCCAGACGCGCCAGCATCCCGGCGTCATCTTCTGGCTCGGCTTTGGCTTCGGCTTCAACCGTGACTTCCGCTTCCGCTTCCACGACAACCGCCGCAGCAACCTCAACTTCGCCCGCGTCTTCAACAACCGTCGCAAAGACCTCGGTCAGATCGTCTGCAACTGGCGCTGCAGCCGCATGTTCATCCTCAAAATGCTCGGGCATCACGGCCGCAGCGGGCCCTGTCGTCGCCACCGATTGGCGCAACCGCGCCAGTTTGGCCGCGACCCCTTCGGGCATCGAATCCGCCAGCTGCGGTGGCTTGGCCACAAAGGCAGGCTCAGGCTCGACCATCTGCGCAAAGAAGGCTTCTGACAGATCGTCGGCCTCAACCTCAGCCTCAACTGCAATCGCCTCGGCCTCGGCCTCAACGGCCAGATCTTCGACGAAATCTTCGGGCAAAGCATCGGCATCTTCGGGCAAAGCATCGGCCCGCTCGTCTGCAGACATAACTTCGGCCTGATCCTCGGACGCAGCGTCCAGCGCAGCGCCTGCAACCGCGGCCGCCGCAGGACCAGCGCCCGGAACCCAGTCCCCGGCGCGCAGGATAACACTGTTATCCTCAATCCTGGCCTCGACCTTGCGGTGGATTTCGCGCTCAGCGATGCGGTGCAGCATGGCTGCATCGGGCGTTGGTGGCTCGGCGCCGAAATATCGGTCATCGGCGGCGAGGTCACGGAAATATTCCGCAATCGCCTTCATGGTGTTGAACGGCTCGTCAAAGCCCTCCAGCGTGCAGCTGAAGGTGCCATAAGAGACAGTCAGGATCTTGCTTGCACCGGTCATTGGATGCTTGCCTTTCACACTATTCGGTCCATTACTGTCGCCGACCATCGGTGCTATTTAGTGGACAGTCTGGGGTAATTTGAAGGATTGTTTGTGGCTGACGCCCCTACAACTTGCCTTAATTGGATACAGTATCGGCATGAATCACCCGATTGTCCAATCACAGAAACCCGTCACCCTGGTCGGCGGAGGCCCTGTGACCGCCCGCGATCTGGCGCTGGCGCTGGCCCGCGCGCCCTTAACCATAGGGGCTGACAGCGGCGCAGATCGGTTGATGGCGGCCGGGATCGTGCCCCACGCGGTGATCGGCGATTTCGATTCCGTCTCATCCGCCACCCGAAACGCCCTGCCGCCGGATCGGCTGCACCTGATGGCCGATCAAGACAGCACCGATTTCGACAAAGCCCTGCGCAGGGTCACCGCCCCAGTGATTCTCGCCCTTGGCTTTGCGGGCGCGCGGATGGATCACGGGCTGGCGGTGATGAACGCGCTTGTGCGCCACTGGCAACGGCCCTGCATCGTTATCGGCCCCAAGGATATCGCCTTTGCCGCCCCGCCCCGGCTGACGCTGCGGCTGCGGGTGGGCGATGCATTTTCGCTCTTCCCACTGGCCCAGATCACCGGCACCAGCACCGGGCTGCATTGGCCGCTGGAGGGGCTGGCCTTTGCCCCCGATGGCATGATCGCCACCTCCAACCGCGTCTCGGCGCCTTTGGTGCAGTGGCACCTTTCCGGCCCCGGCATGATCGCCATCGCGCCCCGCGCGCGGCTGGATCAGGTGATCACGGCGCTGACACCCGCGCCTCCAGATGCGCCAGCCGCTCGCGGTGGATGATATAAAGGCCCGAGGCCACGATGACCGCAATCCCCGCCCAGGTCATCCGATTGGGCAGATCGTCAAAGATCAGATAGCCCAAGATCACCGCCACCACGATCTCACTATAATGCAAAGGCGCCAAAGTGGCCGAAGGCGCGAATTTCAGCGCATAGGTCATGCACATATGGCTGACCGCCGCCCAGAACCCCACGCCAAACAGCCACAGCCACTGCCAGCCCAAGGGCCAGACCGTCTCCAACGCGGTGATTCCCGCGCCGTGGGTCAGCACCAGAACCGGCACACAGATCGCCATGCCGATCCAGCCGGTATGCACTTGCATCACCACCGGATGCATCCAATCACTGACCGACCGGGTCACCAGCATGTAAAACGCAAAGGAAAACGCCGTGCAAAGCGGCCAAAGCGCGATCAACCCAAAGGCCTGTAGCGAGGGCTGAATAACCAGCATCGCGCCCGCAAACCCAACCCCACAGGCCGCAATCCTGCGTGGCCCAACATGGTCGCCAAAGATCAGCCGCCCCAAAAGCAACAGAATGAACGGCTCAACAAAGACAATTGCCAAAGCATCGGCCAAAGGCATCACCGCAATGCCCGACACAAAGGCAAAGGTCGAAAACACCAACAACGCCGCGCGCAAGGCCATCAGCCCGAAGGCCCGGCCCGACAGCCGCATATCCAACCCCAGCACCAGAACCACCGGCAGCATCAACCCTGATTGCACGATAAACCGCGCCGCCGTGATCTGCCCCACCGGAATGCCGCCCTCCGCCGCCAGCTTGGATGCCACATCCAACAAGGGCGCCAAAAGGCAAAACGCCAGCATCAACAAAATGCCGGGAAGAATACGGTCCTGGGTGCTGCGTGCCATCCCCCAGATCTACAAGCCCCCCCGCCTCCGCGTCCGTCCCGAAACCGACATCCCGCTCGCCAAACCCTCTCCCGAATTGCCCTTTTCCAAATACTCCCGCGTGGCGCGCCCCGGCTAAACCCCCACACCCAACCCCCGTCACCCTACCGTGTCAACGCCACCGCGGGGCCCTCGATGGGCCCTGCGGTGGCTCCCCCCGGCC
>Ga0209390_10001544_pt1 | contig 43900 bp, 37 predicted proteins | sample BON01_FD_187212 | JGI IMG/M metagenome (GOLD analysis project Ga0209390, IMG submission 187212) | Freshwater microbial communities from Lake Bonney liftoff mats and glacier meltwater in Antarctica - BON-01 (SPAdes) (version 2) | ecosystem: Environmental > Aquatic > Freshwater > Ice > Glacier...
AAGTAGCAGAAGGTAAAAATAAAATGTCTGTACTTAATGCTGTTAGAAACAAAATCATAGCACGAGTTTGCAGTGTTGTCAATAATAAAAAAATGTACGAAACTAATTTGGTTTTGTCATAGAAATCAGGTTTAAAGGCAATAGGAGAGATTACGCCAACATTAACCAGCTGATATGCCTTGCCAATATGGAAAACCTAAATGCGGTTTTCATAAACGAAAAAATGCCCCAACAAGAAAGACTGATAAAACTAAATCAAATAGCTATTCAGCAAATCAAAGTTTTGATTGAAGTTGAAAATAGAAAATTGCTTAAATAATGATACAACTGTAAGCTTCCCCAAAAACAGTACTGTTAAAGAGTAGAAAAAAGTAATTAAATTTAACGGCACTGCACAACATAAACAAACAGACAAAAGAAATGAAGCAAATTATTGTATTTTTCGGCTTGACACTTTTTGCATTGACATCGTGTAATGACAAACAAGCAGAATGCGTCAAAGCTCTTCCGAAAGTTTATGACCCTCAGCGTAAACCATGGATAGTACCTGAAGGTGCCGATACACAAGAACTTAAAGACCAAATAGGTAAATGTCCGTCTGGTGCATTGAGCTATTTTATGAATGGTGAAGAAAATAAAGAAGAATCCACTTTAGAAACTGAAATAGAAGTACTAGAAAACGGACCCCTTCTAGTCTATGGCACTTTAAAAGTCACCGATAAAGATGGCAATGCTGAGAGCAAAAACAAAAACACTACATCTTGCAGATGTGTGGCATCTAGAAAAAAAATTATTGTGACGTGGCACACATCAAAGCAACTTTTAAAGGATAGATAAATTGTTCTAATTTATCTATCCTCGCTTAATATAACCTACTTGCTTCTTCTTCTTTTAGTCTTTTCACTAATTCCAGAGCATCTGGAACTACATCGCTACACAGTACGATAAGAGATCCCTTTTCTGCTGTTTTTACAGCGTGAAGTATCGCTTCTCTTTCTGAGGGTATAATGGTGGTCTTAATATTCGGATCTTTCATCTTTATCCCATCATCTAGCATTTTGATCAACTCTGTCTCGGTTTTACCTCTGAGTCTTTTATCCTGACGAATAATAATTTCATCAAACATTTCGGCAGCTATACTTCCCATTTCATTATTATCCTCTACTCGTCTATCTCCTATTCCTGCTATGATTCCCACTTTTTTAGTAGCATCTATATTATCTACAAACTGTTGTAATGCTCTCATACCTGCTGGGTTATGAGCATAGTCTAGGAGTATGGTGAAATCTTTGAACTCAAACATATTGAGTCTACCCGGCGTCTGAGATGCGGATGGCATAAATGTTTCTAATGCAGCCTTCATATCATTAATAGTAAAACCTCGGATATAAGCAGCCAGCACTACCGGAAGTACATTTTGAATCATAAACTTAGCTCTACCGCCATAGGTCAAGGGTACATTGACAGCCTTAATAACACGCAACTTCCACTCACCTCTGCAAATGGTTATAAACCCATTCTCATATACTGCACACAGACCATCTAGCTTTTGCATAGCTTTGATATGCGGATTATTTTCATCCATAGAAAACAGAGCTACGTTGCAGTCTAAGTTTTTTCTCATTGCATAGACTAGCTCATCATCTGCATTGAGTATAGCAGTACCTTCTGGCAAAACGGTCTCAGGTATTACGCCCTTCACCTTAGCCAGTTGTTCTATAGTATGTATGCCTTTTAGTCCTAAATGGTCAGCAGCTACATTAGTCACTATAGCTATATCACACTTTTTAAACCCAAGCCCTGCTCTAAGTAATCCTCCTCTGGCACACTCTAATACCGCAAAATTTACGGTAGGATCTTTTAATACAAACTCCGCACTAGCAGGACCAGTACAATCACCTTTCATCAGTAATTGATTCTGAATATACACCCCGTCACTTGTTGAATAGCCCACTTTATAGCCTTTCATACGAGCCATGTGTGCTAATAAACGAGTGGTAGTGGTTTTACCATTAGTACCCGTGATGGCTATAATAGGTATACGAGAAGTAGATCCTGGAGGAAAAAGCTTATCTATTACCGGAGCTGCGACATTGCGTGGCAGTCCTTGTGCCGGAGCAAGGTGCATTCTAAATCCTGGTCCAGCATTTACTTCTAACACTGCACCACCTGTTTCATTTAGGGGTAAGCTAATATCTGAAGTCATTATATCTATACCGCAAATATCTAAATCAATAATTCGAGAGATACGCTCGGCCATAGCTACATTATAGGGGTGCACTAGATCTGTAACATCCATAGAAGTACCGCCAGTACTGAGATTAGCAGTATCTTTTAGCATCAATTCTTCGTCCTTTTTTAAGACGGTATCCAGCGTATATCCTTTCCCTTTGATGAGCGTCATGGTCAATTCGTTCAAGGTGATTTGCGTAAGCACCTTCTCATGTCCATATCCTCTTCGTTCATCTTTATTTACCTCGTCTACAAGTTGCTGTATCGTCGATTTACCATTACCCACTATATGTGCGGGAGTTCTTAGGGCAGCAGCTACTAGAGTGTGATTTATCACCAATAATCGGTAGTCTACTCCTGTAATATATTTTTCTACAATAACTGCCGAAGAAATCTTTTGAGCTTCTTTAAAAGCTATCAGTGCGTCCTCATAACTCTGAATATCTACCGTTATTCCTCTCCCGTGATTACCATTTATAGGTTTTATGACTAAGGGAAAACGGACATATCTACATGTTTCTTCTAAGCTACTTTCTCTACGAATTATTTCACCTCTAGGCACCGGCACTTCAGCCTGCTCTAGCAAAAACTTGGTATCTTCCTTGTCTCCGGCCAAGTCTACTCCTATATTACTGGTCTCGCTGGTTACAGTAGCTTGTATTCTTTTTTGGTTGGCACCATATCCTAATTGGCATAGGGAGTATTTGTTTAACCTAATCCAAGGAATACCCCTCTTTTCGGCTTCTTCTACTATAGATCCTGTACTGGGGCCCAGGCGTTCCCCTTCTCTCAGTTCACGCATTATTTGTATATCATCGCTCAGGTTATATTTTTCTCCTGCGATTAAAGCTTCAGCTATACGCACAGAAGCTTCAGCAGTATATCTACCTACTTTTTCTTCCATGTAGGCAAATACTACATTATATACACCTTCTTCGCCATAGCTCCTTGTTCTGCCAAAACCTACGTCCATGCCTGCCATGGTTTGCAGTTCTAGAGCAATATGCTCAATAATATGTCCCATCCAAGTGCCCTCATCTACTCGCTGAAAAAATCCACCTTCTGTACCCACGGAACATCGATGAGATATCATCGTAGGAAACATGGCTTCCAAACGTTCTCGAAATCCATCAATTTTGTTAGAAGGAAGTTCTTCCATTTCCTCCAAGTCTAAGACCATTACGATAAGTTTATGTCTTCTTATTGACCAATAATTTGGCCCTCGCATTGCGTTAATTTCTATGATTTTCATTCTTTCTCGTTTTTGGTTTGGGTACTACATATTAAGGATTTGACAATACATGAAAGTCAATGCAACTATTAAAAACATTCGACACCATAATACTTTGATAAGCAGAGGCATTAAATACCTTTGTTCCCTCAATATTACATCAAAATCTCGTTAATTAATAATTTATAATGCTGAACCCAAAAGGTACACTTATTCCCATAGGAGGAAATGAAGATAAAGGAGAAGGAAAAAGCGAATCAGACTCACTAGAGTTCATCCAAGAAGGGATTTTGGCCCGAGTGGTGCGAGAAAGTGGAGGTCCTGACGGACTATTTATTATAATACCTACGGCATCTAGTATACCTGTAGAAGTGGGAGAATTATACCAAGATGCTTTTCACAAATTGGGATGTGAGAATGTACAAGTGTTAGATATAAGAAAAAAGGCAGATTCTGAAAACCCAGAGTTCATACAGTTTATTCGTAAAGCAAGCTGTATCATGTTTTCAGGTGGCGACCAATCCAAGATATCTAAGAACATAGGAGGTACTACCATTCACCAAATCTTAATGGATAGATATCAAAATGAATCGCAATTTGTAATAGCAGGCACTAGTGCTGGAGCCATGGCTATGTCTACAGAGATGATAGCCGGTGGCAGAGCTACCGAGTCATTTGAAAAAGGAGTTGTGAAAATGTCAAAGGGACTTGGACTTACTACTGGGGTAATGTGGGACACTCACTTTGTAAAACGAGGCAGATTTGGTAGAACGTCTCAAGCTGTAGCCAAATATCCGACCTTACTAGCCATAGGACTTGGAGAAGATACGGGAGTAGTTATCAAAAATGGAGAGGATTGCACCGTAATAGGATCTGGAATGGTTATCGTATTTGACGGAGCAGAAATAGGCCACAATAACGAAGCTATACTAGAAGAAGGCACTCCTATGACACTTACAAATCTGAAGGTACACATACTGTCTAACTCTGATGGTTATAATCTAAAGACCAAGAAAGTTTCTGTACTTCCTATAGATGCTCCCTTCGAAGTCTAAGGCTTACTTATAAATCAATATCTCTTCCGTACCGTTAGCACTTTTAGTAGCTCTGTACATACCTTCTGTATTAAAAGGCATAGCAACATTGCCCTTACTATCAATGGCGATTAGTCCACCGTCGCCATTTATTTTGGTGATTCTACGATAAATTACTTCCTCAGAAGCTTCCTTTACAGACATTCCTTTATGCTCTATAAGTGCAGACACATCATACGCCACCACACCTCTTATAAAAAACTCACCACTACCCGTACAAGATACCGCACACGTAGCATTATTGGCATAATTTCCAGCTCCTATCATAGGGCTATCTCCTACTCTACCATACTTTTTATTGGTCATACCTCCAGTAGACGTAGCGGCAGCTATATTCCCATTTATATCACAAGCCACAGCTCCTACAGTGCCAAATTTAGAGTCCTTCTTCTTTGCGTGATCTAGCTGAAAACTATCACCATCTTTTATTTCGAGCCATTGATCATGTCTTAATTCGTCATAAAAATATTGCTTAGGCTCTAGTTTATAGCCTTGACTATGAGCAAACTGCATAGCTCCCTCACCTGCAAGAAATACATGACCTGATTTTTCCATCACATCACGTGCTAGGCTCACAGGATTCTTAATACCCGTGATAAGGGATACCGCACCTGCTTCGAGGGACTTTCCATCCATTATAGACGCATCCATCTCGTGTGTTTCCTCTGCAGTAAATACACTTCCTTTCCCAGCGTTGAATAGTGGACTATCCTCTAATTTATTTACTGCTACTTCTACGGCATCTATGGCACTTCCGCCACTTGTAAGCACTGCATATCCCGCATCTAGAGCTTCTTTTAATGCAGTCTTATATGCCACTTCCTTCTCTGGGGTCATCCTACCTTTTACTAGTGTACCTGCTCCTCCGTGTATGGCTATAGAAATATTACTCATATTGTTTTTATACTTTCGCAAAGGTTTGCTATTATTTCGATAAAAGGGACTGTTATGATAGTCTTTTAGTAACAAGTTTCCGCAGTTAGTCTTCTGTCATAAAGCACTAACTTTGACCACATGAAATTAGGAGCATTTTCTATCAGTCTTAATGTCAAGGACATCAAAGCATCAAAGATATTTTACGAGAAACTAGGGTTCAAGCAATTTTCTGGAGACTTCGAAAAGAACTACGTCGTGATGAAAAACCAGAATACCCTCATCGGACTATTCCAAGGGGTTTTTAAAGGCAACCTGCTTACTTTTAATCCAGGATGGGATCAGAAAGCTCAAGATCTAGATAAATTTGACGATGTGCGAGACATCCAAAAAGAGCTAAAAGCAAATAAGGTATCGATACCGATACAAGCAGACGAGTCTACTACAGGGCCTGCAAGTTTTGTAATAACAGACCCAGATGGCAATGCTATCTTGATAGATCAGCATAGGTAGGATAAATCGAACATACACTAAGGTACCTATTGAGCCTTACATCCCAAGGCTCAGTAGGTGTTTCTATGCCTCCTTAAAAAGATGCAATATCCCAACATTACAGGTTATTGTTACATTGAGCCGTGCCTAAAGAGAGTAGGTTTTAAATGCTACAAAATGAACTCAAACACAACTTATCTCCTTCGTATTTGACATTATTTCAGCGTACTTTTGACCACACGAAACAATGAACAAAACGATAACCACTGCTTTACTCCTATTCGCTACACTCAACACGCTGGCACAGTCCGCTCCTATTGCTATAGACGGCATATTCGATGATTGGACGAGTAATCTGAAGACCATTACAGATCCCAGCGAATCTATCTCAGGTATAGACTTGCTTGAAATGTCCGTGACTAATGATGATGAGTGGCTGTATATAAAAATTACTACAGATAATGAATTTGATATATCGGACGATCTGATAGACCACAACATCCGATTGTACCTAGATACAGATAACGATGATAATACAGGCACCGCTATACAAACCAACTACGGAGCAGAATTAGGCGTCTTTTTCAGAGACCGTAGCGTTCAGTTTAATGGAAATAGTAATTTAAAGTTCAGCGATATCGTTATGCGAGCATTACCTACCGTTACGTCCAATAGATTTGAAATAGCCATCAAAAGAGATGCACGACCAGACGGCACAAAGGCACTGTTTACATCAGAGACTGTCAGAATCTTATGGCTCAACAACAATAACAACGATAGATTACCAAACCAAGGACAAGTATTCTCCTATACCTTTGATAGGGCAACAATAGCTCCCAAAACCCCTGTAGACATCAATAAATCAGACTCCGTGCACATCCGTATAGTGGCTTACAACACATTGTTTGATGGACTTACCAACTCGGTTAGAGTTCCCCATTTCGAAAGCATCATTACAAGCCTAAATCCAGATATTATAGGATTTTCAGAGTGTAACAATGTCACAGCTGCTCAGGTCAAAATATTGATGGACAACTGGCTTCCGCTTGGCACCACCAGTGGATGGTCTGTAGAAAAGCACAGCAGCCACGGGCTTATCACTGCTTCTAGATGGCCCTTCAAAGAGCGTTGGCAAACCTTAGAACGCCAGTTTCCTGTACTAATAGACTTGCCCGATTATTACACGAAGGATATACTCTTTACTAATGCACACCTCAAGTGCTGCACAGGCGAGACGCAGAGACAAGACCAAGCAGATCAATACATCAATTTTATACAAGACGCCAAAACAAGCGGAGGAGTAATAGACCTGCCACAAGGTACACCCTTTGTGTATGGTGGCGATTTGAATTTGGTAGGCTACGCACAGCAGCTTACTACGCTCATCACCGGAGATATACAAAACACAACTACCTATGGCAGCGGAGGTTCTCCAGACTGGGACAATACAGACGTCACTGATCTAGTGAGCCTACAGACAGATAACAGAATGGCCTTCACTTGGAATAGCGAGACTAGTCCATACCCAGCGGGGAAGCTTGACTTTATGTTGTACTCAGATGCTGTGACCACCGCCGAAAAGTCATTTGTGCTGCGTACCGAAGCCATGCCAGCAGCCAGACTGCAGCAGTATGGCTTAGCACAAGACGATACTGAAAGTGCATCAGATCATTATCCTGTGGTGGCAGATTTTTCGATAGCTACTACCCTGAGTGTACCTAAAGGTACATTGAAGTCTAACATCAACATCTATCCCAATCCGAGTAAAGACATACTAAACCTGGCCTTCACCCAAGCGAGCAAGCACCAGATTACCCTTACAGACCTAAGTGGCAATACGTTACTCACTCATACGTCTACTTCCCAAAACACGACACTAGATATCAGCAGTCTAGCTTCTGGGATATACTTAGTTACCGTGACTTCGGAAGATGGCAGTAGTGAGGTACGCAAGTGGGTTAAGATGTGAAACCATTTCTTGAAGCGGCATTCATTAGAAGTGTCTATTTAATAATAACTACTTTTGAGGAAGTAACATGAATTACAAAAAATCCATACTAGGCAGTTCAGTCGCTTTTATAATAGCGACTAGTTGCTGTTGGCTTCCTGCATTAATAATAGCTATAGGAGGAGGAAGTACTTTACTAGGCATCAGCAACGGAATAGAAAACCTAAGTGGAGTTTTTATCGCTGTTGGAGTTGGATTGTTGGGTTTTGGTATATACCAATTTTACCAACGAAAGAAGAAAATGATGAGTAAGGAAGTTCTACTAGAATCCACCATCACTTGCCCAAACTGTAGACACCAGAAAGAAGAAAAAATGCCTACAAATGCATGCCAATACTTCTATGAGTGTGAAAGTTGTAAAGAGATACTGAAACCAAAACAAGGAGACTGTTGCGTTTTTTGTAGCTATGGCACTGTTGCTTGTCCACCTATCCAATTGGACCAAGGTTGTTGCTAAAGGACATCCTCATTCTACACCAAAATATATAAGGCCGTTTTAGGCACCAATGAAACTTACAACGATGCGAAGCCGCGAGCGGGCCTAAGAAATTGGGTGCTTTATACTTTTAGATTTCCCCTCCAGACAATAGACATTTATCAGTGACCGGCCCATACAATACTTTTTTTAAAAAGTATGAAGAGAAAGAGTGATAGCTTCGTATTTTTTAGCTAAGGAGTAATATTAGAGCAAGAGTTTACTTCTTTTCCATTTTGTCTTAACACAAAAAGAAAGAAAAAAGTCAAGGCTCTATACATTTTGGCTAAATGACGATAACCTTTCCTCTCCGCACAATAAGAGCCACCCCTCCCACTATCCTTGCTTCGTTCGCTTATTGCTTTGCTCTCCCGATTTCTATCGGGACTACACACAGTCAAGGACATCCTCATTCTACACCAAAATATATAAGGCCGTTTTAGGCACCAATGAAACTTACAACGATGCGAAGCCGCGAGCGGGCCTAAGAAATTTGGAGCTTTATACTTTTAGGTTTTCCCTCCAGACAATTGAAATTTATCCGTGGCGGACTCGTACAATACTTTATTTAAAAAAAGTAAGAAGAGAATAAATAAAAAGGTTAGCATTTACCTCAGAAGTTTGTCGAGATGGCGGGTGGACGTGGACGAAAAGAGCGAACCGTGTTTTTGCTAAGCGGAGAGGGGATGGTTAGCGTGAAAAGCAAAAACGGGGTTGGTTTTTGTCCTAGCTTTTCCTGCCTTTCCGGCAGGCAGGTTGTTACTTTTTTCAGCAATGGAAAAAGTTAAAGAAGAAAAGGTAACATCTGCTCCATTCTTCACCAATGAACTAAACAATAATCACAAGAGAACATTTACCTTAGCAGGCTACTAATAAGAAATATGAATATAGTCTTTGAATTATTTGGTTGGGTTGGAGCGGGTCTTCTGCTCTTTGCATACTACCTATCCATTAACAAAGAGAAGAAGACAAGTCCCTATCGTCTACCTATTATCAACCTAATAGGTTCGCTCCTACTTTTGGGGAATGCCATCTATTTCAAGATGTATCCCTTCGTCTTGATCAATGCTTTTTGGGCTATAATATCAGCCAAAGAATTGATACGACTGAGTGGTGGGAAGGGAAGATAATCAATAAAATGGAGATACAACATAGACATAACAGAGCTATAGGAGCATTACTAGATGAATATGAAAAGTCTCTAAACGAACTTATTCTTATAAGCAAAAAATAGCCACTAGGGACTCTGCAAGTGGCGTTCTTTCACTTCCTTAAAGGTGAGCTCAGAGAAAGCGGCTACCTCCCTAAACTTTTTGCCAGCAAAGGCCGTTATATTACTCCTGTTTTGCATATCGTGTAACAGACCATCTATGGCAAACCACCCATGCCTAAACATACCAACAAATTAACCAACTCGTACAATCAAACACTGCCAAAATGTACTATTGTAACACAAATAAATATGAGCTACAAAGCCGTACATATCATCTGTGATCAAGACCTAGAAGAGACTGTTAGTTTCTTACTACAAGAAGCTGGTTACGAGGGTACTTCCTATGAAAAAGGAAGATTGATTGCCTATTGCAAAGCGGAAGATTACAATGAAACAGATACCTTAACTTTACTTGCTAATTTCCACTTAATACCTAATCAAATAGCAGATGTAGCTAATGAAAACTGGAATGCGATGTGGGAAGAAAATTTCAAAGAAGCCATAATCGGTGAGCATATTCAAGCTCGGGCACCTTTTCACCCCGGTAGCGGCTACAAGCACGATATCATCATTACCCCAAAGATGGCTTTCGGTACGGGACATCACGAGACTACACGCTTAAGTGGCATAGCACTAGAAAAACTGAACTGTGACGGTAAGGCCGTACTAGACATGGGCTGCGGTAGTGGGTTACTCGCCATATTAGCTTCGCAAAAAGGAGCAAAACGAGTTTTAGCAATAGACTACGACATCAAATGTGTAGAGAATACGCACGAAAACATACAATTAAATAAGGCTAAAAACGTTGAAGTACAGCAGACAGATAGTGTAACCCACTTGACCGAAAAATTCGACATTATAGTGAGTAACATCGTAAAAAATATAAATCTAAGATTATTGCCTGAGTTTGTGGCTAAACTTAATAGTGGCGGGCACCTTATACTCTGCGGTTTCTTAGACCAAGACTTCGATGAACAGCAGACTGCAGCTTCGGCACACGGATTGACCTTAGTGGGCAAACACATAGATAACAATTGGTTACAAACAGAATATATACTAGCATAACTATGCTTCAAAAAAAATACTACATCACGCTATCCTTTTTGTTTTTAGCTTTTCTAGCTTTAGCTCAGCCACGCTCTTTCTCGCAAAAGCCTGAAGTATTCATAGATGAATTTAACACATACATTAATAGCGATAATACCAAAGAAGGTCAGGCTATTATGAAATTATTTACAATCAAGTGGGACTCTGCCAAGTTCGTAGAACCAGAGCAACGTAATATTATTAATGTAGCTAATGCGATGCTCAATAATGATTTACGAATTCCCTCCTTCATCCTATTTACAGAAACTATGCTCTACGCTAAGGATTCTATAGATGAAGCCAAATACATTAGTTGGTCCAAGGCTCTAGTGCCAGCCATCACCAGTGGCAACAAAACCTTTTTAACATTACTACAAGCATCTCGCAATCTATTTAAAGAAAACATTCTATACCTATCTGATACCAAAAAGTGGTATAGCTCTAGTGATAATTACAGATTTATTTTTAATGACAACAGAGTGCAAATAGCCTTTAGAGACATTGATTTAGTGTGTCAAGCAGATGTGGACCAAATAATAATTTACAATACTAGTGGAGCATATTTTTTAGACACCGACGAGTGGGAAGGTGAGAAGGGAAAAGTAACTTGGGAACGTGTTGGATTTGGGGCAGAAAACATATATGCGGAGATACAAGGCAAGTACAAAATACCATTTGAGAGAGCCGAACTAGTTGTAGATACTGTGCTTTTTACAAACAAAGATTTCTTGAATAAATCGCTCTATGGAAGTTTTATGGACAGGGCATCTAGTGCTGATGACATAAGTGAATATGCGTTGCAAAAATCCAAATTCCCTCAGTTTATATCTTTTGAAAAAGACTTAGAACTAGGTAGTTACTTAGACAACACGATCAAGTTTAGAGGGGGATATGCAGTGAATGGGGCCGAGATGATAGCCAATGGTAGTGCTAAAAATCCGTCATCGGTAACCATAGATTACAAAGGCAAACCAAGAGTAGTAGCAAAGTCTCAGTATTTTAGTTTAAAAAATGGCAAGATACTAGCACAAGCAAGTGAGGTGACTATCTATACCGATAGTGGCACTATTTTCCATCCCAAGTTATCCTATAACCTGAACTTAGAAAATAAAGTATTGGTACTGACCAGGGGAAAAGAAGGTCTAGAGCAAGCCCCTTTTTTTAATGATGATCACGAAGTAGAAATATATGTAGACCAAGTAGTTTGGAAACTAGATCTTCCTCAGATAGAGTTTGATATGACCGGAGAAGAGGCTAAGGCAATTATAGAATCTGTAGATTTCTATAAAGAGCTACGCTATGAAAAAATAACCCGAGGTATGTTAAAATATCACCCACTATCCAAGATGAGAGATTTTGTAATTACCTATCGCAAGCGGGAGTTCACCTTTACAGAATATGCAGATTGGATGGGCAGCAAGCAGATATACCTAAAGCCGCAGATAGTTGATCTAGCAGACCTAGGGTACGTATTTTTCAACCCAGACACGGACACTATAAAAGTGAGAAAAAAATTGGATCACGCTGTTTTATCCCATATGAAATTGGCAGACTATGATGTTATCCGTTTCTCATCCGTAATTAGTGCAAGGTCTAATGCGTTCCTAAATTTGATTAACAACACTTTCGTAATAGAAGGTGTACGTGCATTTAGATTTAGTGATAGCCAGAGCGTATACGCCTTCCCTACCGAGCAGCAAGTAATACTAAAACACAAGCGTAGGATGTCTTTCGGTGGTAAGGTTACTGCCGGCAAGTTTGATTTCTACGCCAAACATTTTGAGTTTGACTATTTTAACTTTGAAATAAGCTCAGACAAAATAGACGAGATGGTCATTTTTACAGAAGACCAGAGCGGTAAACCTGGACTTATAGCCGTGAAATCTGTATTGAGAGATATTAATGGTACATTAGAAATAGATAAATTGACTAACAAATCCGGTCTCGAGAGTTTCCCGGAATACCCTAGATTCACCAGTAAGAAAGGAGCTATTATAGCCTATGACAAAAAGAGTATTTACGGTGGAGTATACGATAAGGATAAGTTCCGTTTCGAAGTGGATCCATTTACCGTAGAAAACATTGACAATTTCACTACAGCAGAGCTAAGTTTCCCTGGCACCTTTGTCTCCGGAGGCATTATACCCAATTTTAGATACGAGGCTAAAATAATGGATGACTACTCTCTGGGTTTCAAAAAACCAATGGCATCCTACCCTATGTATGGTGGGAAAGGGTCTGCAGATATGTCGATCAAGCTGAGTGAAGAAGGTTTTACCGCCAAAGGAGAGATAGACTATCAAGGGGCCAAAATATCAAGTCAAGATATTCTACTAACTCCCGATTACACTTTAGCGACAGCAGAAACCTATAAGATAAACGAAAACGCCAAGTACCCGAATGTATTTGCCACAGATGTACTAACTAAATGGGTGCCAGGTAACGATTCTATGTATGTAAATACCAATGGACATACCGTGAAAGTACTGAGAGATAATCAAGATTTCATAGGCAATCTGGTACAAACCAGCAGTCAAATATCAGGCAATGGGATTTTGACTTGGGATAAAGCAAAGCTTACATCTGCAGATCTGAAATTTAAACCTAATAAGGTAGATGCGATGAAATCTGAATTAGAAATAGGCTCTATATCCGATGATAAAATTGCTTTCGCTTCATATAATGTAGAGTCTCACGTAAACTTCACTACTAGAATAGCTGAGTTTAAAGCGAATGAAAAAGGGAATCTTACCCAGCTACCGTATAATGCATACGCAAGCTCTATGGATGAGTATACTTGGGATATGAATGCTGAAACTATTGAGCTAAACAAAGGACCACTTCTGGCCAAAGAGAAGTCTTATTTTATAAGTACAGACCATGCACAGCAAGGTTTAAAATTTGAAAGCACCCTAGCCCTTTTCAATATGAAAACAGGTATACTCTATGCTGAGAAAGTACCTTATATAGATGTAGCAGATAGTAGAGTATTTCCTAATGAAGGAAAAGTAGAGATACGAAAAGATGCAAATATGCAGACTCTTAAACAGTCTAAAATGCTAGCTTCTAGAACCAATAAGAACCACGAGTTATACGATGCTGAAATAAAAATAATGGGCAGATACGCTCTGGATGGTGCTGCATATTACACGTACAAAGACAAGCATAATACTGGACAGGTTATCTATTTCGATAAAATGCGAGTTAAGAGCAAAACGGATAGTACAGTGATTGCAAGTGGCTTTGTAAAAGACACCTTAGACTTTAAAGTAAGTACAAAAATTGCCTTTAAAGGTAAAACCGAGCTACGCAGTGCCGAAGAAGACCTCGTGTTTAATGGATATGTGAAGCCGCTACACAGTTTTGATTCATTTGCAAGTGCTTGGTTTAGATATAACCAGCAGCCAGATCCTAATGATGTGATAGTACCAGCCTATGAGATCAAGAACGAAGATCAACGTAAGATGTACGCCGCTCTTAGTATAGCAAATGACTCTACCCATATATATCCGTCTATGGCCAATTTTAAAAGAAGCTATGCCGATCTTGAACTTACCACAGACACAGGAGTTCTTTTTTATGACGAGACAGCTCAGACCTTCTTTGTAGGAGATAGTCTGAAGCTACTAGAAGGAGCTACTAGAGGAAGCTACCTATCCTTTAACGACGCCACAGGGCAAATTTACTCGGAGGGCAAGATTAACTTTGGGATGGATATAGACGACAACTTTAATGGCATAATGGCCGGCAACATTTCCAAAATGCCAGAAGACTCCAGTTTTGTAATAAAAAGCATCTTAGCTCTTAATCTGAAACTACCCGAAGAAGCATATGCTCGTATGAGAGAAGTGATAGTAGGGGATCAAAGTAACGAGTTAGCAGACAACAATAGTGAATTTGTGACTAAAGCTATGGCAGAGTACTTAAATGACAAGGACCTTAAAAAAGCATTGGAAATGACGCCGTCTACAGGAGAGATAACTCCCAGTGATGTTCTAAACAGAAATTTGTTCATAAGTCAAGTTAATATACACTACTCACCCATCAAGAAGCAGTTTTTGTGCCTAGAGCCGGTGCATATAGCTACTATAGATGGTAAACAGGTAAACAGAGCTATAGCATCGCGTATTGCTATATCTAAGCGTAGAAGCACTACCCGCTATACTTTCTACTTTGAAGTAAGTAAGTACGATTGGTTCTACATAGATTACTATATGGGCTCTGTAACAGTAGCTAGTACAGATAAGGAGTTCAATGACATAATCAAGGATAAAGGACCTAAAATGGGCGAAGGTAAGTTTAGAATACGCACCGCAAGTCCAAGAACGGTTGCCAACTTCTTGAATAAGCTAGAGGTAGAAGATTAGGTAACATGTTTAATAACCTAAGCATCACTCAAAGAGCTAGATTAACTATTGTTTGGTAGTCTCAAGCAACAAGTGCGACACCGTAGTTCAAAAATAATTCTTTTCAGAATCCTACTTTTTTATTTATACTGACAATTTAAGTCCTACAGTACTTGCTAGCTTACTTTCTATTGTAGGTATGATTCTACTCCTATGTTGGTGATAACCTAAAGAAAGGAAAGTAGGCTAGCTAAATCTGCCAAAAAACAGTAAATTAGCGACCCCGAACCATTCGCTTGTAAACGAATGAAGCTCTGACAACAAGTTAAAACCAGCATTGAAACTGCAAGAACTTAATCAACTCTAGCAGAAATTTTTAATGCTCTGAGAAAACAGAAAGATTTAACAATTAAGACAAAATGAAAAAAACAATTTTAACAAAAATGGTAACGCTAGTGGGACTAATGTTACTGGACCTGTCTAGTTATGGGCAGCTTCCATTCGATTATCTTACAAAAGTGAGCTTTCATGAGAAGAAGACAGTCTCCTATTCTTTGCCTAATCAAGCTGATTTTAATTGTTTAACATTTAGAGAATTAGCAGAGTATCATGGATACATGCAATTTTATAAACTTGACGAATATGTAGATCTCGATGGTGAAATTTTACTTGACAAGAACTTCATAGAAGAATATCAAGTCAGAGATGAATGGATGGAGTCTTTTAGCAGGATTACCGTCGGCAAAAACACCCTGGATGTTTATGATTCTGAGGGAAGTCTATTTCATCAAAAGCCTAGAGTCATTGATTCATCTACCCTTTTTCTTACACCAACAGAAGCCGCTAACTATAAACACTTGGACTTAAATATTCCATATTACGATAGTTTGGTAGTAGCCTATTCAAATCTAGGTTTTGTAGTGACTGAAAGTAATAATGTTTTGACGGCCTCTTCGCCAGATGTTATTGCGACTTATGACCATAATTTAAAAATAGCCAGTGCTACAGAATTTGATTCTTTTGGTGTCAAAATCAAAGAAACTACTATTGAATACGCTTTAAATCACGAAGAAGACACCTACTTCCCTGAAACAGAAACTATCTATGAATGGATAGCTACAGATAGCGGTTGTTGTATCCGTAAACTCACCGTTTATAAGAGATACGAATTCGAACGTGAGTTGATGCAAGGTAGCAGTACGCTTCTTGAAAAATCAAATAGATTAAGTAATATTAATCAAAAATCAATGATTGAAGTAATGACTGAGGCTAATGCAAATGCATTTAGAATAGTCAGCAAAAAGCACAAAAACGAAATATTTGACTTTGCCATTTATGACATGGCAGGCAAACTTTTACTTTCAGGCAGCACAAGTGAAGGTGGCAGAGTGGAACTTCCTCAAGGAATACGCGTTGGGATGTACCTTGTTCACGTTTATACAGCCTCAGAAAAGACACCAACTGTCAAAAAAATCATCAAAAACAACACAAGTCAAACCTTTTAATCTATTGATATCATGAACACACAAATATTAAAAAAACATATAAAATTTCTTCTAACTTTTCTGACTTTTAGCCTTTCGTTTACTTCATTTGGTCAGCCACCTTTATGCGACACTTGCCATTATGATGTAGAAGTGAAATATAATCCGAAAATACATGAGACTATTACAAAGTTTAAAAAAGCAGATACAGCGGAATATACCCCTTGTGGCACAGGAGTATTAATAAAGAAAAACATATCCTTTATACACGGACTTGGAGGCAGTGCCAACTCATGGGCAAAACAAGCTGTATGGACAGAGCAGAACTATCAGTCTGCTGTTACTAATGTGAACTATGATGCCAAATTACAGACTAGCTTTCATTACATATGCGATGAACTAATTGAAGAACAAATTGAAGATGGTTCAGACGACGTTACGGATGATTATCCTAATAGATGTAAGCTCAATGATTTTGCTATAGCACATAGCCAAGGAGGTATCGCTGCTCGTTACCTAGATTGGCAATGGGATGATAATCAAAATGGTAATTTTGGCACAAGAGAGTTTTACGGTCTTGTCACTTTTGGTACGCCTCACGCTGGTGCTGATATTGCCATCACCAAAACACAACACAATGCATTTATAGGTCAAATAGCCAGCAGTATTTTTCTAGAAAAGCCATACGGTATAGTTTATGACTTTACATCCTCTCCTGTTGGTGCATTTTTAGGCTTAAGCGGTGCTGATGTTATTGACAAGATAGACGACGCAATAGTCAATACACTCGCACCACTTAGCACAGGCTCCCTGCATACACCCACTCTTGATGAAATGAAACCTAATTCTCCAACTATGGATAGTATTAATAATCATCACAGTAGACTCCGGAAAGTAGCATTTTATGGCATAGAAGAAGAACCTGAGTGTTGGCGTGTTATTAGTGGAATCACAGATACTGCTTCAGAGGACTACCCAATATGGGGAGCAACGAGAGATGACCACTTCCAAGGCAAAATGGAAAAAGCCCGAGCTGCTCACGAAGGTGAAGTATTTTACTTGCAATGGGATTTGAGAGGGTTATTTCCTTTAGGGAACAAAAGGAAAGAAAAAGAATCAGAACTAAAGCACAGAAAAGATGCAGTTTCCTTCTTGAATAATGCAAACTCACAGTGGCGATATCTTATAGGAGCTTACCATAAGGATTCTATGGAGACTAAATCCATAAATAAGTACACAGTTAAGTGGGACGAAAAGTACGGTTGGTTAGGTAAATGGTACTCGCAGGAAAGAGCTTTTTATAGTTATGACGAAGCTCAAAGTCATTACAATATGATTCCACACTCTGTCTATAAGTGGAGAAATGGCTCTATCAATACAACACAAGAGACAAGACAAGTTCAAAAGTATTTTCCTAATGATGGTGTAGTCCTAGAACGCAGCCAGAGAGCATACCCAGGTGTGGGTGGCCGTGTGGATAAACTAGAGGGGGACAACCATTTCCAAGAGCGAAACAGTCCAGAAGCTGAAAGAGTGATGAAGAGATTATATCTTGGAGGTCCTTTCGGCTATTATGATCCATTTTTTGCAACTCCAGAGCTATAATAAGATGATAAAATTTATAATTTCACTAATGCTTGCAGCCAACCTAGTTGGCTGCAAGCCTAATGAATGGCCGCCTCTGACCAATCCTCCAGTTGCTCAGTCTCCTAGTATTTGGAAAAAATCACTAGAAAAAAGTGGATTAACAAGTACTCCTCATTTTTATAAAGGTAACATTATATTTGGTCATCCTGCCAAAGAGACAAATAATTACCTAGTTTACTGCCTAAATGCAGAAACGGGTGACAGTATTTGGGAAACAAGAATTATAACTCCGTTTGAATTTGACCCTTTTGCTGGTCAAATGTCTCTGTTATATGAGGACAAATTAATTCTATCTACATCAAAAAGAATGTTTATTCTAAACGTTGGGAACGGTGAAATTTTATGGAATTATACTGACCCTAATAATTATGGTGGCGTATGTATCATTGATAATTATATATATATAGCGGATGGAGTACTTAGAGAAACAAGTACGATGTATCGTTTTGATATCAATACAGGTACGAAAGAAGAATTGTTTACTATCAGTCATGGCATTAATGAGCCTGGAAAGGATTTTACCCCCTTTTTAATGATGCCCGTAAAATGGATGCATCAAAACGGTGACGAGATATTGGTCTTACAAAATCGCTCCTATGGATATGACAAGATTGGGCCTGATGGAATGAATGGGTACAGCAAGATGGATCTGATGGCGTACAACCTTTCGGCAGACAGCTTATTGTGGTATCGGTATGAAGTCGATAACTTTAGTAGCGGTGCTCGCCCCGCTATAGATGGGAACAAGGTATATTTTTATGGCGATAGACACGCCTATTGCATCAATCCATTGAATGGCGAGACCAAATGGAAGTACTTTATTGGTAACGGCCCTGAAGATGATTTCAATACGGCAAACATCCTCATAGTAAACGATAAACTCATCGTAAAACCCGATAATGATGCTATGCACGCAGTAAATAAAGAAACTGGTGAAAGAATCTGGCTCAATGAGAATACCGCATCTATGCCGGGTCTACTTACTGTTCGTAATGACACCATCTGGTTTAGTAGTGGAGGAGTGTTAGCTATAGATGCCAACACTGGTAAAACGCTAATAGATCAGTACAAAGCATCAGAAGGTTCTTGGATATTTCCTGTTGCTTTTCACCCCACCAATGGTCATATCTATACTAGCGATGCAACGAGCTTTTATTGCCTTGACCCAAAGTACATGAAATAAGAAAGGCTAATCACCAACACTATGTATACGTAATGCCGCTTTTATACCTGTTATAAGGGCGGCACTTACGCATACACAAATCGGAGTTTAATCACCTCAATTCAACTTATTATTCGATATCTTTAAATGAGTGAAGATGAAAAAACTAAAAACGACACAACTTCATTAATATTATCAGTAATAGCATTGCTGCTTTTAGTATCAGCAAGATATGAAGCTTAAAACTCGTAAGCCAGAGCCAAAGTAAGACCAAAGGTTCTATACCGCTGGGTACTACCATCTAGTATGGTAAAATTACTCAATGCTTGAAAATGAGATTGGACATACACGTGATCTAGTGGGTAGTTTTTATCTTTCTTGCCTAGTTTAAACGAGAGGCCTATTTCCTGTATTAGATTTATACTGCTATAGTTAGATACTGCATCCGAAGTAAAAACAGCAGTGGTTCTATTCGAAAGATTAGATCCATAAGTGTTTGTCTCACCATTTGCATCTACATCATAAGCTCCTAGAAACTCAGTCCCAATACATGCACTTACAAATACCCTACGATCCATAGGAGTACTAAACCGTGCCATTAGTCTTAGCCCTAGTAGCGAGCTATTCACATTTATATTCGTATACAATCTAGAGAATGAATCTTGTACTATTCCAGAATTAGAGTAGTACGTATCATAATAATCAGTCCCTTGCAGTAGACTGGTCTCTAGGTATACCGCCTTCCTATTTTCGAACTTAAACCCTACTCTATACTCGCTAAAAACCCTATTTAAACTAGTGCCATAACTCCCCGTGATAGCAAGATCTTGCTCTGGAAAAAACTTACTCATTGTTTTATTAGGCACTCGCTGCCCACTGTTAAAATTGAAACCAACTCCTACATTACTAAGAGTTAACTGACCAAAAGAAACGGAACAAAAACAAAGTAATAATGCGGTAATTAGTAATTTCATATGTGTTTTCTTACTAGATCGAATATCAGTAAAATCTATTAGAATAAATACCAATATTTATCCATGAGGTACACCATAGTAGCCATACTGGCTCCCCCAAGCTCTAACTCACGTTGATTTACATTTTCGAAGACATCATCATTAGAATGGTGATAATCAAAGTAACGCTGAGAATCTGGGAATAGCCCCATTAAGATCAGATTATCATTCACTCTATTTTCCTTACTCTTTAGCGGCCCTATATCTACTCCACTATATCCTTTTTTAAAATAATGAAGACCATACTCCTCTAGCAGCTCTTCCCATCTGGATATGGTCACTATCTGACTATCTTTAGCGTCTATACTAAAACCTCTTGGCGAAAAACCTCCTCTATCACTTTCTATAGCACAAATATGATTCTCTCCATCTGCTTTGGCTTTCGCTGCATAAGTTTTACCCCCCATATTGCCATTCTCTTCATTCATATAGAGCACCATTCTTATGGTGTTTTTGGGTAGTATACCTATCTCTTTAAAAAGGCGTAACACCTCCATACATTGTACTACTCCGGCTCCATCATCGTGTGCCCCTTCTCCTTTATCCCAACTATCAATATGAGCCCCAAAAACAAGTATGTTTTCAGGATTTTCAGAACCTTTGATTTCTGCTATCAGATTACTCGTATTTACTTTATTAGCAGCTGTATAGCAGCTTAGATCCATAGTAATCGTAGCAGAACCTAAATCTGTAATATACGAGTGTAAAATATCCGCATCTTGAGTGCTGATGGCCGCAGCAGGTATTCTAGCGATACCTTCTTTATAACCCATACTGCCTGTATGTGCTTTCACGTCTGTAAGTGTAGTCATAGACCTCACTAGCACAGCCACAGCTCCATATTTTGCTGCTTCTGCTGCCCCATTATATCGCTGAGATACACAAGCACCGTAGGCATCAAAGGTATTAATCAATGACTTGTCCATAGGCTCGTTCAAAAACACTATTTTACCTTTCAGTTCATCCGTACTATAGCGAGATAGCTCTTCCATACCACTTACCTCTACTACTTCTGCTTTAAGCGGACCATTCGTACTTACAGAGCCTCCAAGAGCACATGCATTGAGCAGTAGATCTGCGTCTTCACTTATTGCCACCCATTCTTTATCTCCACGTACCCAATGTTCTGCTTGTACGTTTTGCATCAATATCCTATCTACATTATAGCTGCTTACCTCAGACTGAGCCCATTGTAGAGCTTGCTCTGCCTGCGGACTACCGGTAATTCTATGTCCTATTGCTTTGCACAGATAGTTTAGCTGGCTATAGCTTTTTCCATTGAGCAATGCTTCATCAAAAATGGCTCGTACTAGCAAAGAATCACTTTTATTGTATGACTTTTGCTGAGCTCGGGCTGCCAAAGAAAGCAGGCATAGGATGTAAACCAATTTATTTTTTAATCTCATTTTCCTCGTTTTTCTTTACCCCGTAGGTCATTAATATCAATGCGAATGCTATCAGTACATGACTAATATCTGAGGGCTCAATTCCATTAATTTTTGGAATTAACTTAAACACAACTGCTGAAACAAGAAGGAGTAATACGCCCATTACTACGTTCAAATAGTTATAAAAATCCTCTTTTAAATTTAATATGTAACTCAGCATCCCTATAAACACCATACCAACGATACCATATACTATAACAGGCAAAAATGCGGACTTACTCCCTGGATTAATATAGTTTAAGACTAGCAACCAAGAGAGACATGCTGTGAATAATAGTACGTTCCCTTTCTTTACCCAACTATACTCATTGTAAGTAAAACGTGTAATGCTAGCAGAAGTGAAGGAATAAATAGCTAAAATATTTATAATGCGAGACAGTACCAACAAGCTGTTTTGCCATACAAGAGGCAAGATCTCCAAATGTCCAAAAGCAGCTATTCCTGCTGACACACTTGTCAATAAAATAAACTGATTAAAAAGCTTTTGATTAGTGCTTTTACACCAAGTCAAGTACAAAAAAACTCCTATCAGGAGCGTAAAGATATTAGTTGCAAAACTGAACCACATGATAGGCCCGCAATAATACTGCTTTGGATACATTTTTGTGTTAAAAAAGAGAGGTACAATTATTTATCTTTATATAAGTTAACGAAAAACTACTTTATACTCATACTAGGCCTATTACTATTAGGCACTACATCTATTGCTCCACGAGCACAGAATGGCATTTCTTTTGAACACGGCAAATTTTCTGACGCTAAAAAATTAGCTAAAGAAACCAATAAAATAATATTCATAGATAGCTATGCTCAATGGTGCGGACCGTGCAAAAAGATGGCTGCTCAAGTATTTACTGATGCTGATGTAGGGAAGTATTTCAATTCCAATTTCATCAATGTAAAGATGGATATGGAGGAGATAGAGGGAATGCTAGTAGGCAGAAGACATAGTGTCAACTTCTATCCTACTCTGCTCTTTATCAAACCCACAGGAGAGCTAGTTCGTAAGGAGGTAGGTTACCATTCTAAAGCTCAACTACTCTCTCTTGCCAAGCGTATAAACTAGGAAAAAATCCCTGATTCTAACGCTTTTTTGGGCAACCCAATAGGTCTACCTTTATTGTAATCGAAACAAACAAGAGCCGTTCTGATTTCTGCCATCGCCTTCCCTTTGGTACTATTAGTAAATTTATAGTACAGATTAAATGCAGAACTTCCGGATTGCTCTATGGCTACTTCTATTTGCACGATATCACCCAAGTGCCCTTCTCCTTTGAATGTGATAGCAGCATCGGCTTGAATTAATGAAACTCCACCAAAGCCCAATTCTGTAAACCCATAGGTAGCAAAAAAACGAACTCTAGCTTCTTGAGCGTAGGCTAAAAACTGTTGGTTGGCTAAGTGATTCCCGTAGTTTAGATCTGTCACTCTCACTTCTATTTCTGTACTAAATGCCCAATTATCTGGCATTTCTATTTTCATTCTGGCCATTTCACTCCGTCTTCTGGGTTCTTACCTGTATACTGGCTATAGTATTTTTTGAACTCTGCTATCGTTTCATCCACCCCTTTAGTAACCCTATATGGCTCACTAAAAATCACCTGCATACTCCCGTAATCAAATACTATTTTCACAATGGGGATATTCGCATTTTTAGCAACGTGATAAAATCCGGTCTTCCACTTCCCATTGTATTTACGCATTCCTTCTGGGGTTATAGTAGTCGCAAATTTCTCTTCCGCATTATATACATTGACTAACGACTCCACAAAATTTGTGTTTTTACTCCGTTCGACTGGGAAACCGCCGAGTGCTCTGAATATGAATCCTATAGGCCAAACAAACAATTCTTTTTTAGCAAAATACTTAGGATTAAATCCATCCATGTAACTTCTAACAAGCATACCAACCAAAAAATCCCAATTACTGGTGTGTGGTGCTACTACTATTAGATACTTAGGAATAGTGGGCACAGGACCAACTACCCTCCAGCCCCATACGTCTTCAAAAAGCCACTTTGTAATCCGTTTAATCATTTCGCATCTCCGTTAATTCATCAAATTTCGCTTTTAATTCCTCCGAGATAGTCTCTGGTTTACCTGTCTGACTATTGAGTAACACAAAGGTTACTAATGCCTCAGATGCCATCTCTTTCGTTTGATTATCAGTAATGGTCTGACGTACCACCATACTCTTATTATTATATGTCACATCTGTAATTTTTATATCGACTACTTGAGTAGGTAGAAGTGGTTTTTTGTAGGTAATATTGATATTTACCACAACAAAGAGTAAGTTTCGTGTATCAAAAAACTTCTCTTTAACCGCGGGTTCTAAGAAGCTCCATCTGGCTTCTTCTAATAACTCCAGGTAGCGAGCATTATTCACATGTCCATAAGCATCACAATGGTATCCACGTATCTCCAAGGTTGTTCCGTTCACACTACAAAGGTGTGTAAAAATCATAGATTTAAAAGTGCCTAAGTTAAAAACAAATGACAAAACGGTATGTTTGTAAGCTAATGTCAAGTATCCTCATTTCAGGCGGCACAGGTCTTATAGGTTCAGAAGTAGCTGCACATCTTACTCAGTTAGGATATACGATAAAAATTCTAACACGTAGACCCACAGATGTTTCACAAAACCTGTATAACTGGGACCTATCTAAAGGAGAGATAGACCCAAAAGCTTGGGAAGGAACTGAGTACGTTATCAATTTAGCTGGCAGCTCTATAATAGGTGGAAGATGGACAAGCAAACGTAAGAAAGAGCTTATAAATTCACGAGTAGGAGCCACTAATTTACTGGTCGAAACAATTAAACAAAAGAATATACCCGTCCGACATTTTATCCAAGCGAGTGCAATGGGATATTATGGAGATAGCGGTGATCAAGTATTAACAGAAGATTCGCCAGCGGGAAATGATTTCATGGCCAAACTATGTGTGGACTGGGAAAATGCTGCTAAGCCGATAGGTTCAAATGCTAAACTAAGCACGCTACGTATTGGACTGTACCTCAGTAAAAAAGGAGGCGTATATGCCACACTTGGCAAAGTGGCTAAATTCTATATTGCCTCGGCCTTTGGTAATGGAAAAATGTATGCAAACTATACACACAAAGATGAATTTGCTAAGCTGGTAGAGCAGCTATTTGCGGACAAACTAGACCCTGGAACATATAATATAGTGGGGCTAAATCCTTTTCGTATGAACGATTTCATAGATGATATAGCACAAAATGAAGGAGCTAAAACTTGGCTACCAAATATGCCTGCATTTCTCCTAAAACTAGGTCTAGGTGAAATGTCTGCAACGTTGCTCCATAGCTATAGAGTGACCTCACCTAAACTAAAAACAGCAAAATTCCATATGTACCAAACAACTAAATCGGCTTTAAAAGCACTATGAGTACTGTAATCCATTGGCACCGAAGGGACCTAAGGTTAGATGACAATGCCGCTCTTTATGAAGCCCTAAAAAGCGGCTCTAGTGTGCAACCCATTTTTATTTTTGATACTAATATCTTGGATAAGCTGGAGGATAAAAAGGATGCAAGAGTTACTTTCATACATACAGAACTGCAACGAATAAATACAGAACTAAAAGAGCTTGGCAGCAGCCTTAAAATATATTATGGTAATCCTACAGAACTCTGGCCGCAAATAATACAAGAAATACGACCCACTGCAGTATATACCAATAGAGACTACGAACCGTATGCAAAGGAACGCGATGCCGAAGTTGCTAGATTACTGGATTCACATAATGTGAGCTTTCATACCTTCAAAGACCACGTGATTTTTGAGACAGACGAAATACTGAAAGATGATGGAACTCCATATGTGGTATACACGCCCTACAGCCGAAAATGGAAACAGAAGCTAAATTCATACTATCTAAAACCCTACCCTAACTCCGCGTATTTCCAAAACTTTGAGAAACTAGACCCATCTCCTATCATTTCATTAGAAGAAATGGGATTTGAGAAAAGCTCCGTGCCCTTTCCTAAGAAAAGCACCACACTCGGTATCATAAAAAACTACGAAGACCAAAGAAACTTCCCTGCTATAGAAGGTACTTCTAGACTATCGGTACATTTCAGATTTGGCACTATAAGCATACGAGACAAGGCTACCAAAGGAAATAAAGCGAGCGAAAAATGGCTTAACGAACTAATTTGGCGAGACTTTTATATCCAGATACTACATCACTTTCCCCATGTAGTGGGTGGCAGTTTTCGCCCAAAGTACGATGAGATAAAATGGTCTAACAACGAAGCTTATTTCGAAGCATGGTGTGCCGGAAAAACAGGTTATGGCATGGTAGATGCAGGCATGCGAGAACTAAATACTACTGGTTTTATGCACAATAGAGTACGTATGGTAGTATCTAGTTTTCTTACCAAACACTTACTACTAGACTGGAGATGGGGAGAAGCATATTTTGCTCAAAAATTGCTTGACTTTGACCTAGCGAGTAATAATGGTGGCTGGCAATGGGCCGCAGGAAGCGGAGTAGATGCTGCTCCGTATTTTCGTATTTTCAACCCGTACACACAGATAGAAAAATTTGATAAGCAGCACCACTATATAAAAAAGTGGATTCCAGAATGGGGCACGTCTGCATACCCAAAGGAGATAGTGGAGCATAAGGCATCAAGAGAACTTTGCCTCGCTACATATAAAGAAGCCTTGAGCTAGTTTTATTTTAACCTAAAGGTCCTACAATTAGCTTTTTTTTATTCTACCTTATACCGAATTTCCCTTGTCAATCCTCACCTCTATTCAAGTAGATGTAAGACAGGAATTACACCAGGTAGAATCTTGGAATTTCTTTTTGAATTGAAATATTATTGCTGTTATTCCTATTATATGCGACTTTTTTAACCACATTTGTTTCTCAATAGAACGATATAAATATGGCTTTGACCGCACTTAATCCCAAAGGAAAATTTGGAACAGCTCCAGTTTTTCTGACGGCTATTTCTACTATACTAGGAGCTATCATGTTTCTTCGGTTTGGTTATTCAGTGGGTCAAGTGGGAGTATATGGAACCATAGCCATCGTAATTATAGGCCACATGGTTACCATACCTACAGCTATGGCACTTGCAGAGATTGCTACTAACCAAAAAGTAGAAGGCGGCGGTGAGTACTTCATTATTTCCCGTTCGTTTGGGCTCACAATAGGTGCATCCATAGGTATAGCACTCTATCTCTCCCAAGCTATTAGTGTTGCTTTTTACCTTATTGCATTTACTGAGGCATTTGAACCATTCTTGCCTTTTATAAATGAAAATCTTCCGTTTACTATTAATAAAATGGTGATTGGTATACTCTCCGTCTTACTCCTTGCTTGGCTCATGCTTACTAAAGGTGCCAGCAGCGGTATATCAGTTTTATACATTGTAGTAGCTATACTAGCAGTTTCGTTGGTTATGTTTTTCGCAGGTGGCCCAGTAGCAGGGTTTAAAGCTCCAGATACATTTAGATGGATAAATGATAAAGGTGATTTCTTTAAAATATTTGCAATTGTTTTCCCTGCCTTTACTGGTATGACAGCTGGCGTAGGACTCTCTGGGGACCTCAAAGATCCCAAAAAATCAATCCCTATTGGGACATTAGCTGCTACCACCATAGGCATGTTAATTTATATTTTTATAACATTCAAACTAGGTAGCAGTGCCAATGCAGCAGAACTAGGAAATCTAGACAATCAATTGATAATGTCGGACATAGCTATATGGTGGCCTATTATTCCTATCGGACTTGCGGCAGCTACTATATCCTCTGCATTGGGTAGTGTGATGGTAGCTCCCCGTACTCTTAACGCTATTTCACTGGATAAAATAGTACCCGTTCCTAGGCTAAACAAATGGCTAGGCAAGGTGAAGCCAAGTAACCGAGAGCCTGTGAATGCCTCACTTGTTACTTGTGTTATCGCATTTTTATTTGTACTAACGGGTGATGTAAATGCTGTAGCTGAGGTCATATCTATGTTTTTCATGGTGACCTACGGTTCTATTTGTTTAATCTCCCTTTTTGAAAACTTTGCTTCTAACCCAGGCTACAGACCTTCTTTTAAAAGTAAGTGGTACATCTCTCTACTCGGTGCTGTAATGTGTATTGGGCTAATGTTTAAAATAAACACTTTCTATGCTATAGGAGCTATAGTTTTGATGACCGTGATATATCTGGTATTGAGTGCTTACAATAAAAAAAGTGATATGGCAGCTATTTTTAGCGGCGTTATTTTTCAGGTGAGTAGAAACCTACAAGTATTTTTACAAAAAAGAAAAGCCAATGCAGATGACGCTTGGCGACCATCCGTAGTAGCTATCTCTAAAGATTCTTTTGATCGTTTTGCTGCATTTGATCTATTGCGATGGATATCTCACAGAATAGGTTTTGGAACCTATATACACCACATTGATGGTTACTTGAGCAGTGATACTATGAGAAAAGCAGAGAGAGATCACGCTCGCCTTGTCAAAATGGCTCAAATATCGGATAGCAGTGTTTTTGTAGACACTATGGTAAACCCTAGCTATATGAATAGTATTTCGCAAACGCTGCAACTACCTGGTATAAGTGGGCAAGAGAATAACATGATTCTTTTTGAGTTTAACAAACATCAAGAGGATGGATGCAAAGAGATAGTGGAGCACCTTGGCTTAGCAAAAGCTGTAAACTACGACATCTGTGTACTATCTAGCAGTGACAAGGATTTTGGATTTAATAATGAGATACATCTTTGGATAACAAGTAGCGACTATCAAAATGCGAATCTTATGATTTACATAGCTTATATTATACTTGGTCATCCAGACTGGAGCAAAGGTGGACAGATAAAACTATTTGCGGTATACCCTGAGGAAGAAGCTTTGGAGCAACGTAACAAGATGCTGGAAATGATAAGTACAGGACGACTGCCTATATCTGCCAATAACATAGAGATAATACCCAAAGCTTTAGGGTTGACCAATAAAGAGGTGATCAATGAAAAGTCTAGAGACGCAGACTTAACTATAGTAGGTTTCCGTTATGAAAAAGTAAAACACGATGGACATGAAACCTTCCTTGGATATGATAAAATAGGCAACGTACTATTTGTAAATGCCCAGAAAGAGAAAGAGATTGTATAAGAGCGTGATAATATCAGCATAAAAACAGAGGAGAGCAATTGGATTTGAGGTTCAATTGATACTAGTGTATCCATCCGTTCCTTTATTCTGTCATTCAATACTTGTACTACTCACTAGTTCTTAGCCCAAATATTGTACTTCATAATGCAATAGATGGCTCGTATACCATCTTTCCATCCTATTTTCTTACCGTCTTCATATGTTCTGCCGTAGTAGGATATTCCTATTTCATATATTCTAATATTAGGTATACGAGAGATCTTAGCCGTTACTTCTGGCTCAAAACCAAAACGGTTTTCTTTCAGGCTTAATCCTTTTATGATATCTGCCTTGAAGAGCTTATAACACGTTTCCATATCAGTCAGGTTAAGATTAGTCATAGCATTACTCATAAGCGTGAGCATACCATTTCCTAGACTGTGCCAGAAGAAAAGTATTCTATGTGGCTTGCCTCCCATAAAACGAGATCCATACACTACATCTGCGTGTCCTTCTAATAGCGGTTTAAGCAACTCATTGTATTCAAAAGGATCATATTCTAAGTCTGCATCTTGTATTAATATCAAATCACCCACAGCTTCTTTGATTCCCGTATGTAAGGCTGCACCTTTTCCTTTATTCACGTCATGGTCAAAAAGAGAAATCTTAATATCTGGATTTTCTGCTTTGTAGGTTTTTAATCGATCCCATGAGTTATCGCTCGACTTATCATTTACCATTACTATCTCTTTTTCTAATCCTCCTATCAACTCTACTTGTTTTATTTTATCAAGTATTAAGTGAATGGTTTTTTCCTCGTTGTACACAGGAATAATTATTGATAGTACTTTTGGTTGCATGATGGCTGCAATATTAATTTAAAATTATTTCTTTGTCCCTTATGGTACTGCAAGAAACCAAAACAGGGGAATACACGCTCTACATACCGAGTATGGACGAAACATATCATAGTCGCAATGGAGCTATATCGGAGTCTCGCCATGTCTTTTTGCAAGAGGGCTTAGGTCGTATAAAAGGGAATATGCAAGTACTAGAAGTCGGTTTCGGCACAGGACTAAATGCTTTACTTGCAGCTCAGTATGCCCTTGAAAAGAAAACAAAAATCTACTTTCACACCCTAGAGCCGTTTCAGGTACCCTTTGACTTAATAGAGAAAATAGGCTACGGCAAATTATTAGGCGACAAAGAACTTTTCACTCAACTGCATGCTGCCGAATGGGAAACAAACGTGAAAATTTCTGAGAATTTTACGTTACACAAAACCACACAAAAACTAGAATATGTACGCTTAGCAAACGATACGTACGACTGTATTTTCTTTGATGCCTTTGCTCCTAAAAAACAGCCAGAGTTATGGAGTGGTGATATTTTCCGAAAACTATACAGAGCTACCAAAACGGGCGGCGTGCTAACTACCTACTCCGCAGCAGGCCAGCTAAAACGAGATCTAATAGCCGCAGGGTATACTATAGAAAACCCTCCAGGAGCTAATGGTAAACGGGAGATGACTGTAGCTATTAAATAGTAGCAAGTTTAAATTTAGACTTCTTTATCCTTTTCTTTAAACTTAAATTTAGACTTAATTTTAATCTTAAACTTAATTACTCCCTACTCCCACTTTTTACCCAGCACTCGATAGTCTCTATCTGCTGGTCGCTCAGCTTATTGCCCCCTTTTGGCATAGGGCTAGCTCCCGATTCATGTCGTATAGATTTTAGAAATTTAGGACTTTCTGCGACCGTTTTGGCATTTTCATAGTCACTCAAGTTTATCCCTCCAGCTCCACCTCCGTGGCAGTACGATCCAGAGCATCCTGCATCTGCTAGTATGGGTGCTACATCATTCGTATAGAGTATATCTAAGCTATCACAAACTTCCTGAGATGCGGTAATTACTACTTCTGCATCGTCGTCTTGACAAGCAGTGATTAAGACTCCAAAAGCGAACAATAAGATGACGATTTTTTTCATAATGTGTTTATTTGTTGGGAAAAATAAGGATTAATATTAGAACACCACGCTACTATTGCATTGTGAGTACGCCAAACACCTATATATCACTCAAAGATTACAATACCTTCGGGCTAGATGTACTAGCCAAAGAAGTCATTTTTCTGAAAGACCTAAAACAACTACAAGACATACCAAACCTAAAAGAGGCTATGTTAATAGGCGGAGGAAGCAATATCTTACTCACTGGCAATATAGAAAAAACCGTACTAGTGAACCAAACTAAAGGTATCTGCACGGTGACTGAGGATGATAACCACATAGAACTAGCCATAGCAAGTGGAGAAAACTGGCATGAGCTTGTGTTATACTGCATAGAGAAGGAATATGGAGGAATAGAAAACTTGAGTCTAATTCCTGGCTCTGTAGGTGCTGCACCTATGCAAAATATAGGAGCATACGGCAAAGAGATGAAAGATGTACTTACGTACGTAGAAGCCGTGGACATAAAGACACTTAAGACGAAGCGTTTTACTAATAAAGAATGCGAGTTTGGATATCGGGAGAGTATTTTTAAGAAAACAGCCAAAGGCCAATACTTCATCAGCAGTATAGGTATACAACTAACCAAAACAGATCACAAGCTCAATACGAGCTATGGCGATATAGAAAACTACCTAAAAGAGCACGGCTCCTCCACTCCTACTATACGCGATGTAAGCAATGCCGTGATAGCCATACGACAAAGTAAATTACCAGATCCTGCCGAACTGGGCAACAGTGGTAGCTTCTTCAAAAACCCCGTTATAGAAAAAGCCCTTTTTGATACACTAAAGGAAAAGTTTCCTGAAATAAAAAGCTACCCAGCATCAGATGACAAGGTTAAAGTACCTGCAGGCTGGCTCATAGAGAACCTAGGCTGGAAAGGCAAGCGAGTAGGCAATACAGGTAGCCACGCCAAGCAAGCACTAGTACTGGTAAACTATGGCAACGCCCAGGGACACGAGGTGTACGACCTAGCTAAAGCAATACAGAAAAGTGTACTAGACACCTATCAGATAGATTTGGAGATGGAAGTGAATGTAATCTAATAAATCTCTTCCATTTTAATGCTCTTGTACTTAGTGCAGATACCGTTGAGCGTTTTGTGCCGATTAGTGACGCGTAGCGTATCACTATGACTTAATGAAACCGTATTCAGCGAAAATCTTTATTTTAGGGTCCATCTATGCACCCTTTTAAAATAAAATCTCAGGTATATTCCCTTCTACTATCAACCTACCTGCTGTAGCTGCTTGCACATCTGCTATAGATACTCCTGGAGCTAGTTCTTTCAGTTCAAATCCACGAGCAGTAATATCCATTACGCATAAGTTAGTCACTACTTTTTTTACACAGCCTAGCCCCGTTACTGGAAGACTTAGCTCTTTGAGTAGCTTACTCTCTCCTGCTCTATTAGTGTGCTGCATAGCAACAATAATATTCTGAGCGGAGGCTACTAAATCCATTGCTCCTCCCATACCTTTCACCATTTTACCCGGAATTTTCCAGTTGGCTATATCCCCTTTGTCATTTACCTCCATAGCACCTAATACAGTGAGGTCTACCCTGCCGCTGCGTATCATCGCAAAGCTCGTGGCACTATCAAAAAAGACGGAACCAGGCAAGGTAGTAACGGTCTGCTTACCTGCATTTATAAGGTCTGCATCTATTTCTTCTTCCGTAGGAAACGGACCCATTCCGAGTAATCCGTTCTCACTTTGTAAGGTAACATCTATATCATTTGGCACGTAGTTAGCAACCAAAGTTGGTATGCCTATACCTAAGTTTACGTAGTACCCATCTTTTAATTCCTTGGCAATTCGCTGTGCTATTTGTTCTTTTGTAAGCATTATCTTATCGTTCTTTGTTCGATTCTCTTTTCGTAATCTACGCCTTGAAAAATTCTATTTACAAATATGCTAGGCGTATGAATAGAGTTAGGGTCTAACTCTCCTGGCTGCACCAGTTCTTCCACTTCTGCTATGGTAATCTTTCCTGCCATAGCCATCAATGGATTAAAATTACGTGCTGTTGCTTTAAATATCAGATTACCATCGGTATCGCCTTTCCACGCTTTTACTATGGCATAGTCTGACTCAAAGGCCTTCTCCATGATATACTGCTTACCGTTAAACTCGCGTACTTCTTTGCCCTCGGCTACCTCGGTGCCATATCCTGCAGGAGTGAAAAATGCAGGAATACCTGCACCTGCTGCTCTGCATCTTTCTGCGAGTGTGCCTTGTGGCAGCAGCTCTACTTCTAGCTCTCCACTTAGCAACTGTCTTTCAAATTCTGCATTTTCTCCTACATACGAAGAGATCATCTTTTTGACCTGTTTACCTTGCAGCATAAGCCCGATACCGAAATCATCTACACCTGCATTATTACTAATACAAGTCAGGTTTTTTACTCCCGATTTCACTAGAGCATTGATGCTATTTTCTGGAATACCACACAGGCCAAAACCACCTAACATAAGAGTCATACCGTCCGATATCCCCGCTATGGCCTCCGCTGCATTTTTTACTACTTTATTCATACTATCGCCTTGCGAAGTTAAAGATTCTTGGTACACCAAAAAGTTTTATCAAATTTTACTTTAAAATGAACAGTAGCAGACTGTCAGCCATCTATTTTATCGTTTAAAATTCGCTATTTTTGTAGACCTAACAAACAACCACAAGGGAATGCCTAAATTTACCAAAACAATAGTACTCATCTCAGCACTCATTTTCTTATCCAACACTTCGTATTGTCAGACTGGAGATGAATGGATAGTTGATGGTCAAGAATATTACAAAATTACAATAGGTGAAGAAGGTATCTATAAAGTAGAATTCTCCAATCTCACTGCATTAGGCATAGCACTAGATAAAATAGATCCTCGCAATTTTCAGCTTTTTCGCAATGGAGAGGAACAGCACATATATGTAAATGGAGAACAAGATGGATCTTTTGATTCAGGAGATGTCATTGAGTTTTATGGTCAGAAAAATGACGGCACTTTAGAGTCTGCATTATACAAATCAACATCCGATCAACCTCATAAAGACTACAGCATATTCACAGATACGTCTTCATACTACCTGACGTGGTCTACCTCGCCTAGTTCTAAAAGATTCTCAGCCTACTACGATAACAATTATAGTGGAAAAACCTCCAATATTTATTTTATGCACTCGATAACCCAGGTATTTACCTCTAATTATTTTGCAGGCATTCCCATAAACAATGATGGGGCTCAATTATACTCAGAGTATACAGGTGGGGAAGGTTTTCACCAATGGGTATGGAGTTCTCAAAGTCAGTTCAGAGTAGCTCTACCTGCTATCCATGCGAGTGGGCCAAATGCTTCTTTACAGGCAATAGCCTATTCTTCAAATCACAATACGAGTGTCATTGTAAATAACTATAACCATGAATTTGGATTATCTTTAAATACACGTGGAAACATCATTGCTCGCAAGAAAACATTAGGATATGAACGCGTAGATATTTCAGCGGTAATAGCCGCAAGCGACTTGAAACCGAGCACAGATGTATTTATGGGGGAAATAACATTTAGTGGCAGTGGCTTCAATGTAAGCCGACTTAAAATGACCTATCCTAGACTTTTTGACCTTGAAAAAAGTTCCGGACTTCACGTCAATTCGGACTTTACGTATAGTTTTTTTGATTTCGCTAATTACTCAAATGCCAAATCTACACCGATCGTTTATGATCTATCTTCAAAAAAAAGGGTAAGAGCAGACAAACAAACGGATAACCATATACTTTTTAACCTGCCAAATGCAGGAAAAATTGAGTGTTTAATATTAGATGAAACAGAGATAAAACAAATAGCAAGTTTTAGAAAGGTAGAAATGGTGACCTACTCACCAAACTCTTCGGTAGACTATTTGATAATCACCAATAAGAAATTAGAATCAGGTGCTATAAACTATAAATACTACCGAGAAAGTACGGAAGGAGGATCTCACACTGTTGAGGTCGTATATGTACAAGATTTATATGAAAAGTATGGTTACGGAATAGAATCTCCCTTAGCAGTTAGAAATTTTATTGGAACTTTTGACCAACTCCTTCCCAATTTAAAGAGCATATTAATTTTAGGAAAAGGCCAGTTATATGATAGAATAAGAAGCAATGATGCACGTAAAAATGCGTATAATTTAGTCCCATCCATAGGAATACCTGCAAGCGATTATTTGTACGTATCTCCACTAAATACCACAAGGCTTAATATAGACTACGGCATAGGCCGAATACCTGCTAGAAGCAATGATCAAATAGAAGATTATTTAGAAAAGCTTAGAGCATTTGAATCTCAGCCTAATGCAGATTGGCAAAAGAAAGTAATCCAACTCGCTGGCGGAACTGCGGAGGAAAATGAAACATTTAAAACATACCTAGAGAGCTACTACAACGTACTTAAAGACAGTAGTTTGGGTGGGTATAGAGTCTTGTTCTCTAAAAGTGAACCTGTGCCTATTCAGTCTAGTCTTACGGGCAAAATACAGGAAGAACTAAATAAAGGAGCGTGCATGCTCTCCTATTTTGGACATGGGGCAGCACAAGTTATGGAAATATCTTTGGGCGAACCTGATCAGTTGAATAATTTCGGCAAAACACCACTCTTCCTATTCAACGGATGTGCACTAGGCAATACATACGAAGACCTCTCACTCGCTGAAAAATTCCTCTTTGAGCCGAAGAATGGAGCACTTGGTTGGATTGCCAGTTCAACTTTTGGATATACAAGCCCCTTATTCGTGCATACGCGGGAGATACACAAAGCCCTCTTTAACACTACGTATGGTCAAGGTATAGGACAGGCCTTGAAAACAGCTTCTGAGAACTATGGCTCCATTAACCAACCAATATCTATACTAGAAGCACGTCAATTGGTATATCATGGAGACCCTGCACTAGATATATTTGCTCCCGAGAAGCCTGATTATTTTATTTCTAGCGGTAAGATAAACGAACACATATCTGCATCTGACTCCATAGAAATTGTTTTAGAAATCAAGAATTTAGGAATAAGCACTACTGCACTTCTGACTATTAGTATAAATGCATCCAATAGCCAATCCGGCATTTTAGCTTCAAAGAAATTAACTATTACTGGGCCTTCTTATAAAGAAACTTACGCAATTCGTTTGCCAAATAGAGAGCTCAAGGGTCTTATACATTTCAATATAACACTTGATAGTGCTAACTCCATATCTGAATTGCTTCCTTTGGGAGAATCTAACAACACTTTTAGTCTACAACATCTAATCAAACAAAAGAGTCCATCTATATTGCTTCCAATAGAAGATGCTATCGTCTCTGATGCCACCGTCAATTTAACAATTCAAATTCCTGGTTATGAGGGAATAGCAAGAAACATACTATTGGAGTGGGATAGTCTGCCCTACTTTGGCAACCCAGTGGGCACTAAAAATATAAACTCCTCAAAGACGCTCTTAAAAGAAACTATTTCAATACCTTCATTTGAGAACAAAGACTACTATATCCGGAGTCGCTTCATAGAAAATGGAGTAGAGTCAGATTGGACTTATAGAACTTTCGGATATTTAAAGAACGATTTGCCCGGATGGACAGAAGGGAATAAATGGAAATTTTACAATACGAACAAAAAATTCATCAGTGTAGACAGCACCAATGGGAATTTTGAATTTCAGCGAACTACATCCGTAGACTATCAAATAAGTACATATGGTCAAGATGCTGGGAAATATGCAAATCGTTGGATCATTTTAAACGGATATCCTGCTTTGATAAACTGGTGGCCATTCACAGGATCAGTTTTCATGATTATAAATCCAGATACGGACGAAAGATACTCCGAAAATAACAATGCTTTCAATGTGGTATATCCTAGTCCTTGGTGGACGCCCCCTGTATCTAAATACACTGTAGTTGGCAATAAATCTGGAGTATACCATTACGATACCGACGTGACAGAAAAACAAGACTCAATGATCAGTCTGCTAAAAAGAGTGCCCGACGGATATCATATAGTAATGATGAGCACCTATACCAGTAAGACAGAACTTTGGTCAACTTCGTTATGGAACGAACTTGAGAAATTTGGAATACTGCGACTACAATCTGTCAAAAATGGAGAACCCTTTGGAATCTACGGAACAAAAGGCTCTTCCACCGGTTCTGCAACAGAATATTTAGGAGACTACGGAAGTACTGTTACCCCGCCTAAGGAACAATTGCTTGCCGTATCTTCTACATTCACACCGCGTGTTAACAATGGTTCTATATCCTCTAAGATTATCGGTCCATCAAACGGCTGGGAGAAGCTAACAATAGATATAGACAGTTCATCTATTACTGCAGAAGACAGTTTTAATATCTCTCTATTGGGAAGTAAAAACGGTAGTCAATGGCAAAACATCAGTGCTGTAAATATTAACAAGACGTCAATAGATCTTACTAACATAGATGCTGAAATATTCCCTTACCTAAGGTTTCAAATTGATATAATAGACGAAAATAACCGAACAGCTTTTAATATAAAACGTTGGAAAATTAATTATACAGAAGTTTCTGAGGGTACCATTACCCTAGATAATGAATATATGTTTAAAAGCGACACTCTTTTGCAAGGTGACCCTCTCAAGTTTTCAATAAACTTCACTAACATAAAACAAACCACATTCGACTCTAGTAACTACTTACTTTCACTTAGAAACAATAGTACAGGAATAACAGATACTCTAAAATGGGCAGCACTTGATTCTATACAAGGAAACAATAGTGTTTTGATAAAAGACACCATTAAAACAACAAATATTAGTGGAGACTATCAACTATTACTGTCCGTTAACTCAAACAGGCAGGTGAATGAACAGACCCTTGATAACAATTACTATAGTAAGAATTTCATCGTTACTACTGACAATAGAAATCCGCTGTTAGATGTAGTTTTCGATGGGAGACATATCTTAGACAATGACATCGTTTCGCCTAATACCTCTATTCTGATAACTGCTAATGATGATAATCCTCACTTAGCCCTTAGTGACCCATCCACAATATGGGCTACTTTACTAAAACCTGATGGTCAAACAGATACTATAAACACCTCATTGATGAATGTGATTTTCACTCCAGCGGCTAAACCTCAAGAGGAAGCAACTCTCACTTACAACACCAACGAGCTCCCAAGTGGGGAATACTTTTTAAGGGTAAAAGTTAGCGATGCTAGTGGTAATTTGTCAAGCGATGATGGATATCAAATTCATTTCAAAGTAATCCGAGAAGCAAGTATTTCTAATATATATCCATACCCCAATCCCTTTAGCACGCAGATGAAGTTTGTATATACATTGACAGGGTCAAAGGTCCCAGACTATATGAAGATTCAGATTCTAACGGTAACAGGAAAAGTTGTCCGAGAAATATCCCAATATGAATTGGGATCAATACGAATTGGCAATAATATATCTGAATTTACTTGGAACGGGACCGATGAGTATGGAGATCCTCTTGCAAATGGGGTCTACTTGTATAAAGTCACTGCTAAAATAAATGGCGAGAATATAGCTCACAGAGATACTGAAGGTGACCAGTTCTTTCAAAATGGATTTGGGAAAATATATCTCGCGAGGTAGGTAAATCTGCTATAAAAGTACTTTCACTTCTGAATTCTGGTATGTAATTAATGGAGCAAAGTCCAAGATGCTTTGTCGAAATTTGGACTTCATATACGTTACCCTCAGCTTGGGAGTATTCAGTATAACAAGATCAAAAAACAATAAACTTTTGATAGCCCCAATCTTTAGTGGACTCTTTATTACTTTATTCTTAGAGATAATATCCTCAACTTCATCGTCATATTTTTTTCTATTTTTCACTGAAATCTGACCTTCTCCATGTTGTCGAAAACTGGCCACAATTTGGGGTAAGGTATAGAGCCTCGTATGTTTAAAAAAACTAAACCATAACGAATAATCATTGGCATAGGTATAGTCTTTTGACAAACCTTTCACTTTATTGTACAGCTTACTCCTCCAAAACGTTGATTCTTGTTGTATATAATTGTTCTTCCTATACAGATAGAAATATTTAGAAAATAATGGACAAGGAAGAGATGTTATTGGCTTAATCCTTCCTGTTTTATCAGTCAAAGAGGGTATTCCTGTCAACCAACAAACCTGACTTGAAGTATTAAAAACCTGCATCACAGAGGATAAAGCTCCGTCTCTATAAATGTCATCTGCATTTAACCATGCCTGAATATCAGAAGGATACTTTTTAAACCCATAATGAATAGCTTCATAATTATTAAGCTCCAGCACTACTTCATACTCAACATTGTACTTTTCCAGTATACTGTACGAATCATCCGTAGAGCCACCATCTATGACTATATGTTTGATATGCGGATAGTTTTGACGTTGAATGGAAAGAATACATTCTTCCAAGAACTCGCCACCATTAAGGTTTGGGGTGACTATGGTAATGCTTAGACTCATTAAATGTTTTTCAATTCTGACAAATGTGATTTCCAAAAACCTAGATCATACCTTTCCCAAGCATGACATCCCAATGGAAGTTGATTATTGTTCAAACTAAAGCATTTTTCAGGGAATGTCTCAAAACTAAACTCTAATGCTTCTGTAGAATTTGCCACCCTATACCTAGGGTCGTTCGCAAATAGTGCGGAGAATATTGCATCTTCATTCTCATAATTATATCTAGACCATTCCAACCCAAAAGACCATTTACGGATCTTTGCATAATACAAAAATGGATATAGTACAAACAATTTAAAAGCTCTCCTAGCCAGCATTTTACGAGGCCGATATAGTTTCCAATATCTCAGCGGAATTATAGAATTTTCTAAAAGTACTGCTATAAAGTCTTCCGTTTTTCTTAGTGAAAATCCGCCATTTCCTACCGCTAATTTAGTATTTATCTGACACCCATCTTCAAACCAAGGTGCTCCAATAAAGGTATAATCCTTCAACATAAACTTATTTAAATCTACACCTATAAGATAAGCATCTAATTGAAAAATAAGCAAATACAGGTACTGACTAAACCTTTTATAAAAATATGGATTAGTTAAAAGTAAATTATAAGTTCTTATACTATTAAAATAAAACAGATTGAACATTTCAAACTTAATATCCACGGTGCCCAAAAGGTCACAAATAAGACTATACTCTCTCTCAAAAATAGACTCTAAGCCTATGAAAGTGATGGTTACTGATTTTTGTTCAAGAACTAATTTCTGAAGTGATAACAATGAGCATCTTTCATTAGAATCTAGACTCTTAAAAATCGGTATAATTATGATGTATTTAATATCGACGTTTTTCAATAAATATAAAACGCAATAATACTAAATTTAACACTTAGGCTAAATACAAAGCCATATTTACCCCCATTAATCTCCATTTTATTGGTTAAAATATAATATCATTGAAGGATTCGTATATGATTAATTCAAATTCCAAAATATTATTTTTATGTCCCTCTTTTAACCTCCCAATCGGGGGGGTAAAACAAATCTACAGACAAGTAGATGTCCTTAATTCCGTAGGTTTTGATGCGTATGTATTACATCCTTTTTTTTATTCAAAAGAAACGTGGTTTGAAAACAAAACTAGAGTTCTATACAATCAATCTGCATTTAAAAAAACTAGTATTGTTCCTGAATATAATTTTAAGGGTAAAATATATACCATCTTTAAGAAATATATTAATAAAGGCAAGAACGATTGGAAAAACACATTCAAACCAGATTTGTTCTTTGAAACACAAATAGGGCAAAGTGATCTTCTCGTTTATCCAGAAGTATACGCACACGCTTTAGCTTCTAATTTTGCCAATAATAAATTTTTGGTCTATGCCCAGGGTTGTTTTATACTATTCAAGGATATAAAAGACATTTCACAAACCGTTTATCAGCATAAAAATCTTCTAGGTGTGATGGTAAACTCTACTTATAGTTATGAGTATATTAAATTTTTATTCCCTAATATTAATCTTAGGAAAATACACCACTTTATTAATCCATTGATATTTGCTAATCAAGGAACTAAGAAAAAACAAATCGTCCTCTCTAGTAAAAAGCTACCCAATGATGCGTCACAAATAATCAATATATTCAATCTTTCAATGTACGCTCAGCATTGGTCTCTGGTAGACATAAGTGAGAATAATAGCTCACACAAGCACTCATACATTGCTGAAATACTCTCAGAATCTGCTATTTACATTAATCTAGTGACAGCTGAAGGCTTCGGCTTACCCGCCGCCGAGGCTATGTCTAGCGGTTGTTTAGTGATCGGATATCCTGGATATGGTGGCTTAGATTATATGTCTGGTGAATTTACATTTCCTATTAGAGAAGGTGACGTAATAGCACTAATGAAAACCCTATTTGAGGTATTACAAAATTTAGACAACAAACCAACAGCATACAACGAAATGCTATTGCATTCCAAGTCTTTTATTTCTCAAACTTATTCAGAAGAAAATGAGAAGACTGACATTAAGGATTTTTGGAATAAAATAGTATAACACAATGCAAAACATCCCTGCCCTACTCCGCACCATAGGAGCATTTCAGCTCGCAGAGCAACAAAAAGTAAAGCACACGGATGTTTCTGAAAAAAGCCTAAATCAACTCGTAAGCTATGTAGATATAGAAAGTGAGAAATTGCTAGTAGAAGGATTATTGAAAATAACACCTGATGCTGGTTTCCTCACAGAAGAAGAAACGACCACTATTAAAAACGACCATCTTTATTGGATCATAGACCCGATAGATGGCACTACCAACTATCTCTTTGGCCACACCAAGTTCTGTATATCCATTGCCTTATACGAGAATCAAAAGCCTGTATACGCTGCAGTATATGTACCTGCCGATGATGAACTATTCTCTGCTGATGCTACAGGTGCATATCTCAATGGCAAAAAATTTACTTGCTCCTCTAGATCACTGACAGACAGTCTACTTGCCACTGGATTTCCGTATTATAATTTCAATGAAATGGATGCCTACCTGAGTTTATTAAACAAACTTATGAAAACTACCAAAGGGCTCAGAAGAATGGGAAGTGCGGCCATTGACTTAGCCTATACGGCATATGGCAGATTCGATGCTTTTTTTGAGCTTAACCTAAGTCCGTGGGATGTAGCTGGTGGAGCCTATATAGTGCAACAAGCTGGTGGTGTAGTTTCAGATTTTCAAGAAACAGAAAACTTTGTTTTTGGCACGTCTATAGTAGCTGGGAACAAAGAAATACACGCTGAGTTACTTCAGATGATAGCCGCCGAAAACTTCTAGTCTTCCTTTTCAATTACGTATACGTCTTCGTTGTCTTTTTTGAAATAATAGTGTTCCCTGGCGTACCGCTCTAGTTTATCATCATCAGAAAAGAGGTCTTCTTTCTGCTGATTCATATCCTCTATTTCCATTTTTAAAAATCGCTCTTGAGCCTTTAGATCCTTTAGCTCATTGTACTGCTTGTATATGAAAAGTGCACTATTGTCATCTACAAATAACATCCAAAAACTGAATAAGCTTACCGTTAGTGCAAACTTGTATTGTGTTATGTATTGTAGTGGCTTGAGCATAGCTCAAAGGTAGAAAACTAGATACTAAAAAAATGCTTGGTTACGCACATAGATGTAGTGCTTACCATACGGAGTGCTCGCTACTCTCCCACTTATCTTGCAGGGTTAGTACCTTTTCTATTACTTCTCTTACGGCACCTTTACCGCCTGGCAGTTTGGTTATGTAGTCCGCAGCTTCTTGTACTTCCCACGCTCCATCACTAGGCGTTACAGCTACACCACACATTCTCATTGCAGAAAGATCTGGGTAGTCATCTCCCATATACAGAGCTTTGTCTAAGTCTAACTTATATTTTACCACTAGGTCACTCAGCAATGCTCGCTTATCTGACACTGCGGTATGTACCTCTTTTATACCCAGACCTTTTAGTCTTTTTCTTACTCCCTCATTATCTCCACCGCTTATAATGATGATAGTATACCCCTGCTTTACAGCAAACTGAAGTGCAAACCCATCTTTGATATTAAAATCTCTACGCATTTCACCCTCATTAGTAGCTAATACTGTACCTGTGGTAAGCACACCATCTACATCAAAAATGAAAGTATTTACAGCAGTAAGTTTATCTAATATCATGAGGAAACAAATTATTGGTTATCTCGCCATTCGTATACCCAACTACTCTGTATCATCTCTAGATGACCCTCGTTAGACCCTTCTCGTTTTCCTTCAAAATTTTCTAAGGCTAGTACCCACTCTAGTAGGTCAGTGAATCGTATTCTATAGATCTTACTTTCGGTAAAATCATCACCAAATTTTTCGTATAAAGCCAGTGCTATATCCTCATAGTCTGACCAATTCATTGGCGGTTCAAAAAAATTCTTTTTACTCATGATTTAGTGTCCTATTATAGTACTTTGATCTGGTACGGTAACCTCTATATCTGCCGTTACTATACACTGGCAGCCTAGTCTAGAGTTTATTCTCGGGTTTATGGCTCTGTCTATGAAATCTTCTTCCTTATCCGATATTTCTGGCAAAGAATCCATTCCTTTATCTATATATACTTGGCATGTACTACAGGCACATACCGCACCGCAGTTATGGTTTAAGTGTATATCATTATCGTGTGCAGCATCTAGTATACTATCGCCTTCTTGCACCTCTATGGTTACTTGTTTATTGGGCTCTGTTTCAAACCTAAATGTTACCTTGTGTTTACTCATTCCTTAATACGTTGCAAAGCTAATACTAATGTATTACTAACAACCTGATTTCTATGACAAAACCAAATTAGTTTCGTACATTTTTTTATTATTGACAACACTGCAAACTCGTGCTATGATTTTGTTTCTAACAGCATTAAGTACAGACATTTTATTTTTACCTTCTGCTACTT
>Ga0209390_10001546_pt1 | contig 43812 bp, 29 predicted proteins | sample BON01_FD_187212 | JGI IMG/M metagenome (GOLD analysis project Ga0209390, IMG submission 187212) | Freshwater microbial communities from Lake Bonney liftoff mats and glacier meltwater in Antarctica - BON-01 (SPAdes) (version 2) | ecosystem: Environmental > Aquatic > Freshwater > Ice > Glacier...
AGTGATGGTCGGCTTCGTGATGTCTTTCAGTGTCACCGTGAAGGTGCAAAATTCTGTGTTGCCATTGCCATCGTCAGCGGTCAGCGTGACAGTTTCCACATCGTTGTGTCCACTGAGTACCGTAGAAGGTGCCGGACTTTGCGTAACCGTCGGATTTGGGTTGCAATTATCTGCCACCGAAACGGCGGAATGCGTGCCCACAACCCCGCTACAATTGGCATCGGCAGCCAGGGTCATATTCGCCGGACAAGTGATGGTCGGCTTGGTCACGTCTTTCAAAGTCACCGTAAACGTACAAGATGCCGTATTCCCGTTTCCGTCATTTGCCGTCAGGCTGACCGTCCTAAAATCGTTGTGGCCACTGAGCGTCGTCGAAGCAGCAGGGCTTTGTATTACCGTTGGGTTTGCTGCGCAATTGTCAATCAAGGAAACGGGCGAATATGCGCCCACAACCCCGCTGCAAGTAGCATCAGCTGCTATGGTCACGTTGGCCGGACAAGTAACGACCGGAGGCGTTACATCCTTCAGCGTCACAGTAAAGGTGCAGCTGGCTGTGTTGCCGTTACCATCGTTGGCCGTTAGCGTGACAGTGCGCGCATCGTTATGCCCGCTGAGCGTAGTCGATGCGACGGGGCTTTGCGTCACGGTTGGGTTGGCGGCGCAATTGTCTGAGACCAAAAGGGCGGTATGTGCGCCCACAACTCCGCTGCAAGTAGCATCGGCCGAAACGGTTTTATTAGTAGGACAAGTAATCATCGGCGGTACATTGTCGCCAACAGTCACCATTACAGACCCCACATTGCTGCATCCAGACAGCGTCACGGTCACAGAATAGGTGCCTGAAACGCCAATAAAGCCAGTCGGGTTTCTTAAGGTAGAAGAATAAGACCCCGGACCCGACCACAAATAAGTAGCCCCGGAAATAACTGCTCCTGCACTCAAAAGAATATTTGTACCTGGGCAAACCGGACTGTTGCTGCTCGCCATAACCGCTGGGCCATTCACCACTACGGCAACAGATGCAGTTGCCTGGCAATTTTGGGTATCCGTAACGGTGACGGTGTAAGTACCCGAAGCGTTTGGATAAACCTGAAATGGTGTCGGGTTTCGCTGGACCGAAGTAAAGCTGTTTGGACCAGCCCAAGAATATGCCGTATAGGGAATTGTACCACCCGTTGCGGTGGAGCTCAGTGCCAAGTTGCTTCCCCCACAAATGGGACTGTTGCTCGTCGCTGTTATACTTGGACCAACTGCATTGGTTACAGAAACTGCCGCTGTGGAAGTATTGGAGCATCCAACGTTGTCCGTCACGGTCAGGCGGTAAATACCGGCATAAGTCAAAATGACGGGCGAACGCGATGGGTCTTCTATGGTTGAGGTAAAACTTGCTGGCCCCGTCCAGTTGAACGTGTAGCCCCCAGAGCCCCCTGTTGGCGTGGATTGCAGGAATAAAGTGCTTCCTAAACACACCGGAGCATTGCTGCTGGTGCTAAGACCCGGCTTGGGTTTCACGGTAACTGTTGTGGTGGTGGTAGCCGTACAACCATTGCTATCTGTAACCTTTACCTGATAAACACCCGCGGAGGCCAGCGTGGTAGAAAAAGCCGCAGGGTCTTCTAATGTCGCAAAATAATTATCAGGACCAGTCCATAGAAACCCGCTGTACACACCGGAACCGCCCGAGGGCGTAGACGAAAGGCTGACATCGGCACCCTGGCAAACAGGGCTGGTATTGGTTGCCGAAATGCTTGGCAACAAATTTATCACCACATTCGTACTGGCGCTGGCCGTACAACCTAGTTGATCCGTTACTGTCACCGTATAAGTTCCGGCAGATGCGGGCAATGCTTGAAAACCGGGCGGGTCTTCAACCGTTGATGAAAACCCGTTTGGACCTGCCCAACTGAATGAGGAATAGGGCAAAACACCGCCCACCGGCGTAGATTGAAGGGCGATCATGCCTCCAACGCATACCGGGCCGGCTAAAGTCGCCGTGATCGTTGGGCAAGCAGCCACGACAACCGTGGTGCTGCTGGTTCCGGTACAGCCATTGCTGTCCGTCACCGTAACGGAATACACCCCTGCTGCGGCCAAAGTTGCCGGAAAGCCGATGGGGTCTTCGAGCGTCGAGTTGAAGCTATTTGGCCCAGACCAAACAAAAGTATATCCCGAACCGGAGCCACCGGAAGGTGTCGAATTCAGTAGAATCGTGCCTCCAACGCTCAAAGGGCTGTTGCTGCCAGCGACAATGATCGGTTTTGCCTGCACGATGAGGGTGGTATTTCCCACACCGGTACAGCCCGCATTGTCGGTTAAAGTTACCATATATACCCCGGCAGAGGCCGCTACCGCTGTAAATGTGGCAGGATTTCGCATAGCAGCACTGTAATTATTGGGCCCCGTCCATTGATACTGGGTATAAACGCCCGAACCGCCGGATGGCGTTGAAGTTAGCATAACACCAGCGCCAACACACAGTGGGCCGTTGTTCATCGCCAAAATCATCGGCGCGGAACCACTTGTTACTGAAATGGTTGTGGTGGCCGTTGCCGTACAGCCAGCAGCATCCGTTACGAGTACCGTGTACACACCTGCTGAAGCTGGAACGGCCGTGAAACTCGGCGGGTCTTCCACGGTGGACGAAAAACCATTTGGACCCGACCAGGCAAAAGTTGCATAGGGCAACGTGCCGCCCGAAGGTGTAGAACCCAATTGAATAATCGCGCCCACACACACGGGAGCATTGCTGCCCGAGGCGCTGATGGATGGCGGCGGCGCCACCAAAACCGAGGCAGAAGCCGTGCAAGCACCACTGCTTGTCCCCGTAACGGTATAAGTGCCAGGAGCATTGACGACAATGGAGCTGTTGGTGGAGCCATCGCTCCAAAGATAACTGACAGCGCCAGCAGCCTGCAAGGTTACGGCGTTGCTAGTACATATAGTGCCTGCACCGTTGTTGATGCTGACTACAAATGGCTCAACAAGCTGGTTGGTGATGGTAACAGTCAAGGGCAATGTATCCGACAAATTTGCCAGGTTCGTGACCCGGATGTTGACCTGATACATATTGTCCATATTCGCATCGGCAGGTATTTCGAAATCGGGCGAAAATCCTATTGCCCAGCTCAATACGCCCGTTGTTGCATTAATGGAGAAACGGGCAACATCGGCGCCGCCGGCCAGCGTGTACGTCAGGCCAGCACCTTCACTGTCATTAGGGTCGCTTGTTTGGGTGTCGTATAAAACGCTACAGGCATTTTCCTGAAAATTAACCGTTGATGGCGAAGTGATCTCCGGCCGGTTGTCGCTGACAATACTGTAAATCGCCTGCATGGTATCGCGACGCTGCAGCGGGTAATTGCAATCCCATACGATAAAATCAATGGGGTATGCGCCCAGCCAGGTCGGATCAACAATAGCAATTTGTACAACACCGCTTGGAGCCAGTGTTGGCAACAAGGGTGAAAGCTGCAGGAGATACGGGGCAGAAACCGTGCCCACGGAGCCACCAGCTGCAAATATCAGCGATGTAGTTTTTTCGTATAAATACTGGTTTGGAGCGTGGAAAAACTTGAAGGTAATGGGTCCAGCGCCCACGTTCCGCAACACTAAGCTATATGAAATATTGGGTGCTACACCGGTAGAACTTGCCGAGCCGGCCAACACACCGTTGACAAAAGCTGCCAGTTTTGCCCCGGCGCCAGCCAATTGAACATTGGCAAAAAGCGGGCGTGCAACAACAGTCATCGGTTGTACACCAGGCAATACAATCGGCCATGCTGGATCAACTGCAGACCCCGTAAAAGGAAAAACATCAAATTTAAACTGCCGACAAGGGCCATTAAAAACCAGGTAATTGTCGAGATCAAAGCTTGTAAAAGCTCCGCCTTGGAAGATGGTCTGGTTCGGAATGGGTTGCAACACCGGCGGCCCGTAATCCGGAAGCACCGTGAATAGGGCAATGACCGTGTCGGCCAACTGGTTCGGTGTGTTTTCCGTTACGATAATACGCACCATATCCGTTCCAATCCAGACACCTGAAACAGGCGTGACCGTCAATACACCATTGACTATATTAGCATTCAAATTAGGGCCGGGCAGCGCTGACCAAGTCACCGGATCGCCGTCCAGGCTTATCAGGTAATTCGCCAGTACCACCGGGTCAAAAGCAATGTTTTGAAGGGTCGTATCGGGTGGAATGGGCAACAACTCAGGCGGAAAATCAGCATTTGGATCAATGTTTACCCAAAATGGCGATGGGATCGAGCCAAGGGTCTTGTGGTGTCGGAAGGTGCCATTCTCTGGCGTGGCATACACCAGGTCGTCAGGGGCGTAATACACCTTGAAGTTAAGCGTCTCACCGGAATACACATTCGAATACACGGTAACAAAATAATAAGCCAAACCGCCATTGATAACCGGGGTGGCCACACCACGCAGCGATGAACCTACAAATACCCCCAGCACATTGCCAGGGTTATTGTTGGCAACGCCGTTGTACCGCATTCGGACGACCATGTTCATGCTGTATTCAAAATCAGCTGGGTTGACCGTCCAGTTGGGCGGCGCTACCGCTTCAAAAGGTTTCGGTGCAGTAGGGTAGGGGCCTGCCCAAATGGCCAGGCTGGGCAGCATCCACGCAAGCAACAAAAAAGCACGTGAACAACTTATGATGATGGAATTCCATTTCATTTCTTTCGTTTTTTTGATGAATGCCTTTATTGCAATACTACTTTACGGACAACACTGCCTTGCTCGCTTTGAAGGCGCACGAAGTACACCCCAGGTTCAAGCTTTGCGCCAGCGTCCGACTGGCCTTTCCAAACCAAACTGTTCAGCCCATGCGTGCCGCTTGTGCGCTGGCTGGAAACCATCCTGCCGTTCACATCTGTTATGGTCAGGGCGATATCCTGACTGCGATCAAGGGAGAAGCGGAACCAGGTTTCGCTGTGGAATGGGTTAGGCTGTACATCGAAAGACTGCTCTAACTTTGTTTCAACCGTTCCGGTGCTGCTTAGCGTGAATGGAATGGGTGCTTGGATGCTGCCCTGGTGCAAATCAGCCGAGAAATACATCAATTCAGCTAAGTCCTGGATACTACCGTTGCTGCTGTCAAACAGCTTGTACCGCAATTGTTCACCGCTTGAATTGGCATAAGCCGTCTGGAAAAACAGGTACTGTTGGAGCGGTGGTATGTAAATCGCCGGGCTGGATCCGCGCACAGCGTTTCCGGCAAAAACGCCAAGCTCCATAGTAGCCGTAGTGGCATTCACCCCATTGGCTTTGAACATCCCAACAAGGGTCATACTGTTCTCGAACTGGGTCGGATCTACCGACCAGAAGTTTGCGGCAAGTGGCACATCCTCTTGTTCTTTTCGAGCTTGTTCTGTCATTCCTGGCTTAGCATCACTTCCGTTTCCAGTCAAATCCGAATGTGGAGGAGGATACAGGAGGCTTCCGGGCGCTGACAATTTCACCTGATAGCCATTGGGCGGTTGCAGGTATTTCAAATTGCCCACCCAGCCGAAAGTTGGGTTGATGTACTGCGCGAACGCAACCTGACTTTTTGCCAAATCACCAATTTGCGCAGGCAAGGAACCCAAAGCCTCGTTGATGGGCAGGGAATAGTTCGGGAGATACCCGATCCAGTTCCAGCCCGCAACCATGGGTATCGGCGTCGTAGCGGGATCGATCACATTGCCCTTCATTTTCAGGGTATCTGCCTGGTCGGCCCGGTAGATGTACATCGTTGGATTGCGCAAGGTATCGAGCGAACCCAGCCATCCTCCTCCATTGAGGTATATGGAAAAGGCGTTTTGGCCTTTCATCAGGTCATTTTCCGGGTATTTTAGCGAGATAAGCGCCGAGTCGATGTCCGGGTTGGCGAACGCCAAGTTGAAGGACAACCAGTTCCAACCATAACCGATGGGAACCTGCCGCAGCACATAACCATTGGTATGCAAGGTTTGCGGTGTGAGTGGGCTGCCGACGACAGCATCTGGCTGGAAGACGAAATAGTCCTCCACCACGGCATAGCGCAGGCATTCCGAAGCGTCCCAGATTTCGAAACGAAGGGGCAACAATACATGATCTGGATTGCCATAAATGGTGAGGTAAGCCAGCCATTTATTTACCTGCGGTGCAAATTGAATTTTAGCGCGGCCCACCAGCGTATCGCCGATATAAGCCACCACAATATCCTCCACATCCTTGGACAAAAGACCCTGGATATTGAGTTGCAACACCATGTTCATCGTGTTTTCATACAAGCCAGGGTTGATGTTGGAAGTTGTTGGTCGGCAAACCACCCTTACGCCCAAAGGCAGGCCTTCATCGCCCCCCATGAAGAATGGATTTTGACCTGTCACGGTATGCAGTACAATTGAGTCAGACCAGGGGCCAAAAGCCAGTGTAGAATCTACAGTGAAATTGATGGGTCGAATCTCATTGGGCGCGAGCGTGCCTTGAGTCGGCACCACATGCACCCAAGCTGGTATGTCTTCAATAATAAAAGGCACAGGATAACCACCGCGGTTGTGGATATTGGCCACCGCTTTTACGGTTTCATCCTCATACTTGGTGATGCCAAGGCTGTCGGTGAGCCAGGCCAACTCGTTGCGATCCACATAAAACTCCCATTTGAGGAAGGTGCTGTTGTTGCCTGTCAGGTCTTTAATGTTGTGCAATTCAGATCGCAGGATGCGGTTTTCAAAGTATTCGTTTTGAAAATTGGGCACCATGATGATCTTATTCTCATAGCATGTAACGGTAATATCAATCAATAGGCCCGTGGTGGCGTCGTAAAGCCCCACGTTGTTGGGCTGCGTCAAATCAGCAAGAATGATTTTATTGCAATCAATGGGTTTATTGAAGGTAAAAGACACTTCATCGCCCACATTAAACACCCCATCTGAAGGTTCGGGCGTGCCGACCAGGCTTGGTGGCTCCCGGTCGATCCGCCCTTTGATGATTTGCGAGTAGCCAGGCATATCGGTGGCATCACCGGAACAAACGGCTACGGCCCGTATCTCATAAGGGCCGTCGGAAAGCCCCGTTGTTTCCCAAAAGAACTGGGTGAAATTTGACTGCAATACCGGCGGTTTAGGATTTGGCAGCGCATCGTAGCCCGACCAATTCGGATTATACCGGTCTGAAATAGTCGTAATATTGATCCAGGCGCCATCGCCGTCTGATCGTCGGTATTGCACCCGTATCAGTTTGAAATCTGTTACTAAGGTATCATAGCCAGACACTGTAATCCGGCGCTCATCATCCGGCCCAGGAGTCAGAGGATCCGGGAAAATGACCCAATCCTGTTCCGGTACATTGATGTTTACCTCGCTGCATGGGCGGATAAAGTGTACCCCCAAGTACAGCGGCGAGAAGAATTTTGGGTCACTGGTCAGTGGAATCGAAAGCGCGAGGTTTCGCTCATATTCGCATTCTGAGTACATCCCGATCAACAGGCTGTCGTAGTCGTACTCCAGTGGGCCACGCTCAATGGTCAGGGTAACCATTTGGGAGGTGCCGTAGGGTACGATGTAGCGCTGGGTGTAGTTCAGTGGCTGTCCATTCAATTTTATGACAGCGCCATTTGGGTTGTTAGCAGCAATAGCAGAGAACCCGTAAGTCCAGTCTTCATTGGAGGCGCTGAGGTTGCCAAGTTTAAGCTGAAATACCGCTGGCTCGTTGGCAGGTATGTTTGTGGCGACAAATTGTGAGCCAGGCGCCAATGCCATGTTAGGCCCTTCGCGGTTCGCAGTTCCTGGCTCCCAGGGGCAGGAGGATTGGCCTGCTTTTAAGCGGAATACAGGGGTTTTATACACCGAATCCATGGCGACATCTACGGTGAAGGCATCGCCAGGGTCGTCATCGGCAAGTACATAGCCGGTTGTTATGCCTTTTTCAGTGCCGTTTCCGTTTTTATTGCCGTGGCTGGTGCGAGAAGAAAACGATAATGTGCCAGAAAAACCAAAGGCCGAAAACGTATAGCCTAGATGGATTGCATTCCCGACTTCGGAGGAGACAAGATCTTCCACAGAACTAGAACTTAAAGTATCGCTTGTTTCCGAATATTCATACGAAACTCCGGCATCAAAAGAAATGTTTCTTATTAACTCAGAACTATCTTTTAAGTTTTGATTTTTGTCCAAAATGGCCTCCCATCTTTCGATGGATTCATTATATCGAATGACTTCAAGGGAATCCGAAGTTGGATCATCAGCAAGAAGCTGCAAATAGCGCAAGACATTATTCTTTACATTAAATTCAGAGTAGATAAAAGTTGTAGAAAAATCTCCAGGTTGCACATTTAAAACAACATTGGAAACGGCTTCGCAAATAGTATCGTTAAATTTCACCTGATCGGCAAAACCAAAAATAATATTCAGGGCTTCACCCATATAGATATCACCACCTCGTTCTCCACCGACAATCAAGTCTCCATCACTGGTAGAAAGCCTGGAACTAAGGGTCATACAAGTTTCAAATGAATTATCATTTATTTTTTTGTACGATAGATTGGCCATAGCATTGACATCGAAAATAACGCCCGAATTCACGATGGTACCAACGCCCAAAGGAGCAGCTACAATGTCAACATCGCCGCCAAGGTGGAGTTCCGCACTGATGCCTACAGCACTCTCTATTTCAGTGCTGACTACTGTTGTCTTGCAAACTTTCTCGTTTTTTTCCAGGTAGGAATAACTGCCATCTCCCGGCGGATCGCGTAGAATTATGATGGGCACTTCCGGCATCAATGTGGTGAAGGTGTTCAGTTTGTTGCGAATGCCGGTGACAATAACCTGTTTGACAAGGCTTCCTTCCTGGTTGGCCAGTGATGTGCCGAGGAACTGGATAGTTTTTTGATAAGGAGGAGAAGGATTTGGCGGGCCTACCTTGAATTTATAGGTTAAGATGCCATTGCTCATGGCCGTATCCACCACTTCCTCCGAAATACCGTTGATGATCCTGAATTTGGCGGTATCCAGTTGGCAATCACCACCTTCATATTGTTCCACCAATTTAAGCACCAAGGTTTTATACTCATCCTGATCCACGACAATAGTCGAACACGTTTGGCTCACGGGGTCTAAACCGCTGATGAGCTGGACGGTAGGCGGTGCAAAATAAATAAAGTCGAGGATGGTGTCCTTTTTGGTGAGGTTCACCGTTGATCCGCCCAAGACCTGGAATGCCGTTTTGATGAGCGGATCAGAGTGCTCCACCACCGCAACAGTCATGCCTTCCAGTGGCGGGAGCTCCAGAAACTCATAATCACCTTCTACGTTGTCCAGGGTGATCTGTCGTTCCAGACAACCGTCAGCCGAGCGCACTTTTACCGTGCAATAGGTTCCCTGGCCCATGCCAGGGGGTGCTTTAATGATGGATATCTTGCATAATCCGCCTGCTACCTTGCCTTTGACTTTGCGGGTAGTAATGTCGTTAAACAGGATGCCCGCTATTGGGCTTGCCACATTGGTAATATCCCAAAATGCTGGTACAAACACATGGTTTTCAAACTTGGGGGTCAATGTTGCCGTTGCCCCAGGGTCGAAGTCAATAACAAATCGCCCGGTTGAATCTGTGAATATTTTGGGTGAAAAAGACGTGTTATTGACCAATATTTCGACGTTTTTAGCGAAACAGTCGGTGTTTTTATAACGCACAAAACCGGATACTGCTACGGTTGACCTGTCGATGAAATCCACCTGATCCACCGAAGTGACGCTCGGATTGAGGGTGACCTGCCGGGTAGATGGGGTAAATACATGCGGCTGTGTTTTCTGCCGCGCTGCAAAAGAGGACCATTCGGCGCCAAAATTTTTGCCGGAATTAAGAAACATGGATCCACTGTTATTCAAGCGGCTTCCATTGCCTTCATCAAGCGAAAAATACACGCGCAATCCTTTTTCTTGTGCATTCCGTGGCTCTTGAAAATGCGTCAAAATCTTCGGGATGCTAAGCGTGGTATCGTACACGGCAAACTCATCAATCAAGCCGCCAAAATGATCGGCAGTACTGCCACCGCTTCGGCGTGCGCCCAGGACCCAGGGCTGGGTGATGTCCGACCAGTTGCCCGTAACCCCGGAGAACATTTTGGGCGTGCCAAACGGCACCCCGTTTTTATAGGCTGTAACGACCAGGTTCCCCCCGGCACTGCTGTCAAGGGTGATGGCCAAATGCTGGTAGCCCATGCCCAAAGTGCCAAAAGTTTGTTCGGATCCGTTGATGTAGCATTTGACATCGCTGGTGGTGCCATTGGGGCTTAGCATGAGCCTGAAATCATTGCTGCCCCATTTTTTTGACAACAGGCATTGATTGCCGTCTGGCCCGGCGCTGTTCACCCAAATCTCCAGGGTTGCTTTGGGGGCTAGTTTAAAATTGGGCAGGGTATCGTAATCCATTTCATCGCGCACAAAGCGCAAAGAACGGTACATGTAAAAATCCTTCATGGGCTTGGCCAAAAAGGTGGTTCCGGTACCATAACTCGCCGATTCGATGCGGTAATAACCGTCTTCATTGGTTTTGCCAGCCGTACTAATCGGCGGGCGCTGCGCATCAAACGTTGCGCCACAGAAGTACAGCTTGTGGCGCTTTAAGATGTCGTAGGATTTTTGCCCTTGCTCCTCGTCCATTTTCCAATAGTGGGAAAGATTGGGCGTCAGCGAAGAAGCGGTGCCCATCATGATTTCGCCAAAATCGAGCTCGTCCAGTTGGCGGGTGTACATACGCAGTTCGTCTATGCGGCCTGTCCAATCGCCTGTACCGGTGCTATTGCCAATTAGAATCGAATCAGCCAGTGGAATAACATCCATGGGTGACAGCGCCGCTAATACGCCATCGATGTACAAACGGCTTTGCTCACCATTACCATCATAACTCAGGGCTACAAGGTGCCAGCCGTTTTTGGTGCTGTCGGCAAATGTGCCGGCCAGCAAGGGCGCACCCGTGGCTGTCAGGGCGACCTCCACGCCTTCATGTCCGCTTGCGCTGTCTTTCGCTTTGATGTACAAAGGAAAAGGCGTCATACTGATCACGCCAGCATGGGCGGAGGCGATGTCTGTTTTTATCCAGAAGGTCATGGTCCAGTCTTGCCCAACATTGGGCAAAAAAGGTGTCTGGCCAATTTCAGCCATGGCAAACGCCCCGTCTTGCGGGTCAAACAAGGCGGAGAAGCCTTGCATGGGCGTCAGGGTGACCAATGCATCGGGCACAGGGCTACCATTGAGGGTTTGCACCCATCCGGTTACCACGCCGTTTGGCACCTGAAAGCCTAAAGCAGTGCTGGCGGCACCTTCTCCGTACAAGTTGAGGCCACGAACGGTATAGATATAAGGCCGTCCGGGTATGACGTTGAAATCGTTGTAGTTGCGAATATTACTGCCCACCGTGGCCAGGAAAATACCGTCGCGATAAATATTGAAACCGTCGTTGGGTGATGGCCCCAGCGCGTCAATTTCCCAGGAAATTTGAATGCGGTCCAGCAGGTCGCCTTGTGTGGCGGTGACTTTTAGTGAGAATGGCGGAAGGAGGTAGCGACTGTAAAAACCAACGGTTGTATTGAATTGCAGACCGTCGAGATAGCCCACAAATACTTGGGCAACGGCGGCGGCGGTTTTGTACTTCAAGCTGTTGCTCCTTGAAGTGCTGCCATAGTTGAAAAAAGCGGTGCCTGAAAAGCAACTGGTATCGACCACTGGTTCAGGGCCGCAGGTGTTGTTTTGCGCTGACAACGGCTGAAAGAAGCCGGAGCACAAAGCCAACAAAAAGGGAAGGATATGGGTATAGCGCATGATCTTGCTTTTTTGTTTGAAAAATAAAAGAGAAGAAAACATGCAGGTTTACCTCACCCATACTTCAATGCTGCTCACGGCAAAATTCTCAGCATCAGAACCTTCATTATTGGTATACCCGAAAAAGATCCAAAATGGCGATGAAGTTTCGGCTGTCATGGAGCCGTCAACCCAGTTGTCACCCGCATTAACATTAAAGTTGTTAAACGTGGATGCGTCTCTCCATGCCTGATAATCATAAAGCCAGGATTGGTCCATTGCATACATGCGATTCGTCCAGCCTACCCGAACATTTGAACCAGTAGCATTATTGGCAAAAGCAGCGAATCCGCGCGATGCAATGTCGGCTGGATCCCAATTGCCAAGCGCATAATATCTAAAGACAACCCTTACATAGTTATAGGTTCCTGGAGGGCTGAATTCCTTTTTGATCACATAATCGTTGTTAGCTGGCTGCAACACCTTGCCAGCGAATGTGCCATAGTCTACCACGGGACAAGCACCGGTTGGTGCATTTTTCCATGCGCCCCGGTCACCAGCGTCATCCAATGAATACTCCCAACCATCTGCCCCACTGGAGAAGTCATTTATTTCTACAAGCCTCCAGTCGGTGTTTCCGTTGTAAGCAATGCTGCCGTTGTTGTTGATGGCTACCGCATTCGCCGTTGCCGTCCCCGTAACCGTCAAATTTTGATTAGATTGCACACTGGTGGGTGTTACAACCAATACCTCCGCATTGTCCGCATACAGCGCCACCTTTCCGTTAGCCGTAGAAAATATACCACTGTCTTTGTCGCCGCTATTGCCCGTAAAGGCATAGCCGTTTTTGCTGACACCATTCAAACCCGGAGCGCCGCCCCTGGCTAAAACACCACCACCAACAATAATGCTGTCAGCCTTAACCAAGCCTGCACTGGGGAACTTATTGCTTTGCCCAATGAGCGACAAAGCGTAGGGAGCCGAGGTGAGCAAAATTCGCGGCGTTAATTCAGTAGAGCCTACGGTAACGCCCAGGTAATACAATTGGTTAAAAGGCACGTTCAGTGGAGTGTTGACACCCAGCGTAGCACTATAGATGCCACTGCTAACATCTACACTTGCCTGGGTTTCTGTCCAAATGGGTGTTCCACCAGCATCCTGGGTGTACAATTTAAACGTAATGCTATAGGCTCCGTCTTCCACAGCAACGCCGTTGGACTTTTTCAAGATACCTTGAATGCTGAGGGTGGGATCGATTTGGGCTTTGGCTTGAAATGCGAAAGCGACGAAAAGGAGCAGGGGTAGCGCTGTACGTACTAATTTTTTCATAAGTCAGGTGAATGTAAATAATCAAAAAAGGTGTGTCAAAACTTTAGTGGATGGTCGGCAGAAGATTCAAATAAGAATCTTTGTGGAACAATTTGAACGCGAAAGTACTGTTTATCCTTAGAACCATTTCTTTTTTGTAAAAATAAAAATGCCACCCTGGATGCTGGGGCTGGGATCGATTTGGGCTTTGGCTTGAAATGCGCAAGCGACGAAAAAGAGCGTAACGTGCCATATTGTTCTAGTGTAAGTTTGACAAACTATTAGAAAATGGTTTCTAATAGTTTGTCGATGCCGGAAAACGTTACACCAGGTTTCAATAAATTTTCAAAAAATCAGTTCTTTGTCCTGAATTTAGAAACTATGACCACTGCTGACTACCTGAGCGGGATTAAAGCGGGCGACCCAACGGTGCTTCGGCAATTGTACCAATCCATGTTTCCGCTGGTGGGGAAAATGGTGCAGGAACAAGGCGGCACTGATGAGGATGCCCGAGATGTTTTCCAGGAAGCCACCATCGTGCTGTTCAATAAGTCGAAGTCTCCCGAATTTTCCATTGATTTTCAATTCAACACCTATTTCAGCGCCGTATGCCGCAACATCTGGTCGAACAAGCGCACCAAAAAATCAAATTCAGGTGTAACAATTAACGAAGAAGTCACACTATTGGCTGACGGTTCCGATTTGGAACTGGATTTTATCACCATGGAGCGCCAACGCGTACTCGACAAGGCTTTCTTATTGTTAGGAGCGGATTGTCAAAAACTGCTGCGGCTGTTTTTTGAAAAAGTTTCTATGGGTGAAATCGCCGAAAAAATGGGTTTTGCGAGCGAGGGCTACGCTAGAAGGCGTAAATTTCAATGCAAAGACCGCTTGGTGGAATTGGTCAAACAGCAACCACAATACCAGGAATTGACACAAGTTTAACCCTATGCAAAAACAAGCATTGCAAGAAATAATCGAACAATACCTGAACGATGCGCTTTCGCCAGGGGAACGGCAGGCTTGTGAAAAACGCTTAAAGGAAGACCCGGCTTTGCGCCAGGAACTGGAATTGCAGCGCAGCTTACAGCATGATTTTGACCCTGAGCGCTTGCAACTGCGTGCCAATTTGCAAAAAATCATGGCAGCGCGTTTGCAGCCCCGCAGCGCTGTTCCATGGTGGCTGTGGTTGCTGGGACTTTTTGGCATTTTGATGCTTGGCTGGAACTTTTGGCCAAGGCAAGCGCCGATCCATGTTGAACCAACTGCCCTTCCGCCAACAGATGCGCCAATGGCGCCAACACGCGCCCCTGTCCCCCCGTTTCCAAGCCGGAAAGCCAACCCGATTCTAGGCCAATGGCCATGAACGATCCAGCGGATTTCAAGCCCAATCCGGGCATGGAGGCATTTGTCAATAGCAACATTCGCAGTGAGGTGATTGACGGCGCAACGCACCCAAAATATTTTGAGCGCTTGAGCGATTTGGCGCTGCTGTATCAGAAAACGCAGCGTATACCAGAAGCGGCATCCTTGTACACCCAGTCGGGTATCGGCAACCGAAGGCTTCTGGAAAAGTCTGCGGGCTACTCGGCTGAATCAGAGCAGTTTGTCTACCTCAAAACCTTTCAAAGATTTACAGCACAAAGTTATTCGTTTGCACAAGACTTCCCATTGGCGGGTATAGCAGGGGAAGCTTACAATAACGCGCTGTTTTACAAAGGTTTTCTGCTCAATACTGCCATGCAGCTGAAATATCGGGCGCTTTCTGACAGCAACGCAGCGCCCCAGTTCGAACGCCTAAGCGCATACCAACGCCGACTGTCCAAGCAATACGCCGAGTCTACAACTGCCCGCGACAGCAGCCTTGTTGCAGACTTGGAGTCGAATGTAATTAATATTGAAAAGGCACTTGCCTGGACGGTATTGGGCTTTGGCGATGCGCTTCGGCAGGTCAATTGGCAGGAAGTGCAGGCCGCGCTCAAGCCTGGAGAAGCTGCTGTTGAGTTTGTCAACTACCAATACGAGCACGGCAACCGTTCTGACAGTACCATGTACGCAGCCCTGGTGCTGCGGCCTGGGATGTCGGCACCGATTTTCCAGCCATTGTTTGAAGTAAGGGAGATTTTGCCCTTGCTGAAAGGGGCATCAGGCGGAAATTACCGAAAAATAAGCGCACTCTATGCAGCGGGAACTACGGGACAGAAAACCTTGTACGATCTTATTTGGGCTCCGATGGAGCCATCTTTAAGTGGGGTGACGAAAGTGTATTGTTCCGTTTCCGGACTCCTGCATCAGGTCAACCTTGGCGCTATTCCGGTGAATGTGCGGGAGACTTTTGGGGAGCGTCGGCAATTGATGTTGCTGGGAAGCACCCGGCAGTTGGTCATGCCAGACAAGCGGATGCCGCAAAATAATGAAGCCTTGCTCGTCGGAGGCGTGCGCTATGCGGCAGATGATGCCGCCATTGAGCAGGCCAATAAGTTGGCCAGCAGGTCGTACCAACAACCGGAACTGCCTGACTCCGCATTTGAAATGGACAGTTTTACCCGGGGCGATTCTTGGCGTTTCTTGCCAGAATCGCGGGCGGAAGTCCTGGAACTGCAAAGTTTGATGCAAGCAGCCAAGTTCAAGGTGCAATTGGATACAGGCTACGCGGCGACCGAGGAATCAGTAAAACATTTTGGGCTGAACCGGCAAAATGCCGCGCCACGGGTACTGCATTTTGCCACCCATGGTTTCTTTTTCCCCAACCCTAAAACGCTGCCTTTAAACAGGTTTTCCAATGCGGCACTTTCCTGTAAAACTGCAGAAAACCCATTGCTGCGTTCCGGCATCGTGCTGGTAGGTGCGCAAGAAATCTGGGCCAGTGGCAGGCCACCTTCTGAGCGAGAGGATGGTGTGCTCACGGCTTATGAAATCAGCAGAAGGAACCTCAGTGCTTCCGAGTTTGTGGTGCTTTCCGCCTGTGAAACTGGCCTGGGCGATATCGAAGGCGACGAGGGCGTTTACGGCTTGCAACGGGCATTTAAAATCGCCGGCGCCAAGTATATCCTGATGAGCCTCTGGAAAGTGAACGACCAAATGACCAGGGAGTTTATGACGGAATTCTATGGACAATGGCTGAAAAAAGGGCTGGGCATCCCGGAAGCTTTCCGAAATGCCCAGCATAAGATGAAGTTGAAGTACCCTGGTGGGGGGGTATCATTGGGCAGGTTGGGTGCTTGTGGGCTGATTTTGGAATGCGGATTTTGAAATGCGGATTTTGGAGTGCGGAGTGCGGAATGGGTGCGATTGGCTATTTTTTCCTGTTGGCCAATACAGCGTTCGCGTCATTCAGAAACTTAACTTCCTCTTTTCCCACATCGCTGCCTTGAGGGTAGCCCAAAGAACCCAATGCTTCCAGGTTTAGTTTTTGGGTGCTGCTGTCTGTCGTGATGAAAAAAAGCCAGATGGTCGGATATCCGCCAACATTAAATGCCTGTTGAAGCGCCTGGTTTTGCTGCACCAATTCTGCGGGCAGTTGTTTCCGGCGCGGGAAATCCAGTTCCAGCAATATCACGTTTTTAGCGGCCCATGCTACAAAAGCGGGCTTGTCAAAGACATCCGCTTGCAATTTGCGGCACCAGCCACACCAGTCGCTGCCGGTGAAGAAACCGAAAATCGGTTTGTTTTGGGCATCAGAAAGCTCCCGAGCTTTCCCCAGGTCAGTGTACCAGGTCAATGGGCTGGCGTTATCAGCATTGGACTGTGCCTGGCTGCAAGCCTGCATGCCCAGCAAAAACAAAATAGGGAAGAAAAATAACTTCATTTGAATTGTAGCTCGTTTAAAAAATAGTTTTTGGGCTGTGTGAAGGCCCAGTGTTGGTGTAAACGCCAGATATAGCAATAATCTTGCCCGTTTTGCAGCGGAAGGGAAAATTTGACCTCCAGATTCGTGCGTCAACTGCCGGACGCGGCAATGGTGGGCCTGCAAGTGTAAATTGGCGGGTAACCTTTGGTTTGCGGTGTGTTACATTCATTCGTCGAAACTGACTTGAAGGGCCACTGGTCCCCTTTATTGCCCTACGCGCCATCCATTTCTTCCATTTTTTTTCGAAGTGACAACGGCCGCATGTCTGTCCAGACTTCTTTGATATAGTCCAGGCATTCCTGTTTCTTGCCTTGTTTTCCGGCATCATTCCAGCCGAGCGGGTTTTCCCGGTCTGCCGGCCAAATACTGTATTGCTCTTCGTGGTTGACGACAACTTTGTAAACTATGTTGTCGTCAAGTTCGTCTTCCCAAGCCATAATGCATCTAATTTTTAGGTGAAAAAATGCTCGTCTGGATCTCCCAGCGAAGCGTAAATGTACTTAATTCTTTAGCGCATTGATTTTTTCAGCAGGATTTCCCCGTTCTCCAAACCTGATTATTGCAAAAATAATGCGCTCAACAATCCCATCTGGTGCTATCTTTTTTGTTATCCCTGCTATTGTTCTATCTCGTAGTAAAATCATGCCTTCTTTTTCATTTTGTGCCACCAATTCATTGGCGAATTTCCAGGCACCGTTTCGAGCCAAATCCATGCTGAAGCTCACCAAAAATCTATCTACCTTATTTGTAAACCTTAAAATGGCACTTAGGGTCGGCCAAATCATGGATAAATCCTTTTGTATGTCTTCAATCAATGTGGACAGAATTTCATTGATTCTATTGAAATCGTACTGCAGGTGTTCTATGGTTGATACATCTGATATTTCAGCGGCGGCAATACCCAAATCTAGATTTATGTGGGCATTCATACCGAGTAATAAATGTTGCAGCACGATCAAATTGTTTGTCTCCGCGGCACGGAAAGCAGCTTCCCATGATTTTGTGATTTCCTTACCTTGTTTGTGGCTCGTATAGGCGGCTAAATACCTGTTCGCAAATATTACGTCCAGTCGCTCCATCCGGGCATCGTCATCGAAGTAATTTTTACCGAGCTTTTCTTTTACGGTAATGGTTACTTTTTGGTACAGGGCAGCGAAATAGCCGTGGGCACTTTCCTCCGTGATGGAGGTTTGGATAATTTGTTCGAGGTGGAGGATTACTTCGTCTATGGTGGTGGCGCGCATTGTTTATGGAATTACTGGGTGAGGCTGCATTTCGATTACCTTGCTGTGCAACTAGAAGTCTTTACCGAGTGGCGATTTTTCACTTGCAAATGTAAGCGGAAGCTTCAAAACTCCAAATCTTTAAAGGCGTGTTTTTGGCCCGGCGAGGAACGCTTCAAAAAGCTCATAGGGTATGGAAGTAAGCACTCAAGCATATATTTGCTTTTTTGCCCCAAAGTTCCAACCACAATCCCCGCCCGCTTTCCCCCAACCATACACCACACCCCAACCTTTTTTTACCTTTGCCCCAATCCACACCACAACACTTACTCTTACATGGACAAAAAGTTAGAAGCCCTTTCCGAATTACTTGCCGTCGCCAAGCTTGGCGGCGGACAACACCGCATCGATGCGCAGCACAAAAAGGGCAAGCTGACCGCCCGGGAGCGGGTACATTTCCTGATGGATGCTGATACTTTTGAAGAAATTGGTGCCTTGGTTACCCATCGCAGCACCGATTTTGGCATGGAAACCCAGCAGTTTCTGGGCGATGGTGTGGTGACAGGCTACGGCACTGTTGCTGGGCGCTTGGTCTATGTGTTTGCCCAGGATTTCACCGTATTTGGCGGTTCGCTTTCAGAAACCCATGCCGAAAAAATCTGCAAGGTGATGGATTTGGCCATGAAAAACGGAGCGCCCTTGATCGGGCTCAATGATTCCGGCGGGGCCAGGATTCAGGAGGGCGTTAGCTCCCTGGGCGGCTACGCCGATATATTTTACCGCAACGTGCAGGCCAGCGGGGTTATTCCGCAAATATCGGCCATCATGGGGCCTTGCGCAGGGGGCGCCGTGTACAGCCCTGCCATGACCGATTTTATCCTCATGGTGGAAGGCAGTTCTTATATGTTTGTAACCGGCCCGAACGTGGTCAAAACCGTGACAAACGAAACCGTGACCTCGGAAGAACTGGGCGGTGCCAGCACCCATTCTACAAAATCGGGTGTAACGCACCTTACCGCTTCCAACGACATTGATGCCATTGACAAAATTAAACGATTGTTGTCGTACATGCCCCAGAACTGCATGGATAAGGTCGCGCCGCTTCCATATCATATAGGCGATGAATTCCGCGATGCGCTGAGCGACATCATCCCCGATAATGCGAACCAGCCATACGACATGAAAGAAGTCATCGCCAGCATCGCTGACGCGGATTCTTTCTTTGAAATTCATGAAAACTACGCGGAAAATATTGTGGTAGGTTTTGCGCGCCTCGCAGGCCGCAGCATCGGTATCGTCGCCAACCAGCCCATGAACCTCGCGGGTGTGCTCGACGTAAACTCCTCCAAAAAAGCGGCGCGTTTTGTGCGTTTCTGCGATTGTTTCAACATTCCATTGCTGGTATTGGAAGATGTTCCGGGCTTCCTGCCCGGCACCGACCAGGAATGGAACGCCATCATCACCAACGGTGCCAAATTATTATATGCCTTCTCGGAGGCTACAGTGCCGCGCATTACCGTTATTACCCGGAAAGCCTACGGCGGCGCCTATGATGTGATGAACTCCAAACATATCGGCGCAGACATGAACTTCGCTTGGCCCAGCGCTGAAATCGCGGTGATGGGTGCCAAAGGCGCTTCTGAAATCATCTTTAAAAAGGAAATTGAAGCAGCAGATGACCCTGTCGCCAAACTGGCTGAAAAAGAAAAGGAATACGCCGAAACCTTTGCCAACCCCTACCGCGCCGCCGCCCGAGGCTTCATCGACGAGGTGATTGCGCCCCGGGAAACCCGCAGAAAACTGATCAAGGCATTCGCCATGCTGGAACACAAAGTGGTGGCGCGGCCAAAACGCAAGCATGGAAATGTACCGCTGTAAATGAGTTATGAGTTATGAGTTATGAGTTATGAGTTATGAGTGATGAGTGATGAGTGGGCACGGCATTTGGATTTTGGTTTGGCTTTTGTTTTTCAGCACCTTAGCCAGTTTTTTCAAAAGTACCAATACCATATTTTTAACCTTTAAGTGCTGAAAAACACAACAAAGCGTCACTACAGATGCCGTGCAAACTCATAACTCATAACTCATCACTCATAACTCATCACTCATCTCTCATCACTCAAAAAAATATGAGTAAGAAAAAATCAAGTGGTGGACTTGTTTTCTCCACTGATCCAAATACTAAATTTGAAGCGGAGGAAACGCCATTTGACGACATTGCCTTCGATAAACAGGTGCTGCGTGTATGGCTGGAACGTGGACGGGGCGGCAAGGAAGCAACCGTTGTTAAGGGCTTCGTAGGCTCGGATGATAGTCTTTCTGATCTGGCCAAAATGATCAAAAGCAAGTGCGCCGCCGGGGGAAGTGCCAAAGACGGCATCATCATCGTGCAGGGCGACCACCGCGATAAAGTGCTGAAAATGTTGATGGATTTGGGGTGTAAGAATGTTAAGAAGGCGGGTGGATAGAAGGTTTCAAGGTTTCAGGTTTCAAGGTTTCAGGTTGCACATTCTTTTGGGTAAGGCCAAGGAGAGGAATTTGACCAATAAATTTAGATTTAAAGAATAAATACGATGATTATCAATACTTTAGAGCAAGATAAAATTCCCGCTTCCACCGTTTTGAGGGCGCTACTTCCTGTTATTATGCTTGGCCTCTTTTCCCTGGCATCCTGCGACCCGGCAAAACGCAGCACGCGTCCAGCACCAGCAAGGCCTTACAAACCAGCAAAACCAGTTCCAGGCAAAAACGAGCCCATCGATACCATTCGCTGGACACCCAATACGGGCAAACCACCCATAAAAAATGAACCTAACCGTCCGGGTGATCGGCCAGGCAAGGTTGGTGATACGTATCATATTGCATTTTTGTTGCCTTTCCTGACCAATCAGGCGACCAGTGGAACGGTGCCAGAGCGCAGTACCCTGGCGCTTCAGTTTTACAGCGGCGCGAAAATTGCCCTGGAGCAGGTATCCCTGGAAGAAAACATAAACCTTGTAGTTGATGTCTTGGATACCCAGGCCAGTGATGCCGACTTTCAATATTTGCTGAACACCAATACAAGAATAGAAAAGCCCTCTGTATTTATTGGACCTGTGCGCAGTTCACACGTAGAGATATTGGCAAAATGGGCTAAACCCCGACGTAAAATCATTGTATCCCCCGATGCTCCAAGTGCCGGCTTGACGACGCAGAATCCCGATTTTATCCAGACCAACCCCTCTTTACAAGCGCATTGTGCGGCCATTACACGCTATGTGAGGAAATCAAATAATGCCGATGCGGTGACGTTGGTATGTAAAAGCAAAGAATCGGACCGCTTGCCTTATTTCCAAAATGTGAACACTGGTTTGGGCGGAACAACCGCATTTGCTGAATTGATCGTGCCAGATGCCGCCACTAATTTTGACAAAGCGGACCTTCGGCGATACATAAAATCGGGCAGAACCTCTGTTTTTATCCTGCCAACCTGGTCGAGCCAGGATTTCGTCATGGCCTTTTTGCGCAAGCTCAAAGAAGTAAAAGGCAGCAACAAAGTAGAGGTGTATGGCATGCCGCAATGGCGCGGTTTTGAAGTCATTGACGCTGAATACCTGCGAGACATGAATGTGCACATCAGCGCATCCTCATTTATTGACTATAAAACGGATGAAGTGAAAGCTTTTCAGCAAAAATTTTATGAAAATACGGGCACCATTCCCGATGACGATGCTTTCAACGGCTACGATGTAACCTTGTTCACGGCTCGAATGCTGGCACGTTTTGGCCTTTCTTTCCCAGAATACCTTTCAAAAGAAACTTTCAAGGGCCTTCATGCGAATTTTTCCTTTGCTAAGGTATACAGCAATGGTGGTTTGGATAGCGGTAACGCACCCGACTATATGGAGAATACGCAGCTGATGATTTTGAAATTTGGGCAATATGGCTACACTCCGGTATCGCGGTAACGAGTGCCATGTCAATTCTTACTTCGCCGCCAAGCCAGCGCACAGTTTTGACAGCTTTTTTTCAGAAGTTGTCAAAACTTACCCAGGGCCAAAGTAAAAAGCGCAACAAACCAATACCCACAACACCTTTTCGCTGAAAAAGGCACTTTGATTATAATGGGAACGACTTGATTTTGAACATCTGCCCAAATTTGTCAACATTTTTTTATGTCAACAAATTTGGGCGAATGTTCAAATCCTTCGCTCAAATAGGTGGCAATTCACCCGTCGAAACTAACATGACGGCCCACTTGTGCAGCGTCCACCAGTCGGCACTAGGCGTTCGCTTTAATTTGCTTTGTCACCTTATTAATGTAGTGCAACACCTCATCGCGTCCGGTGCGGTATTCAGAAGATGTGATGAAATAGGGTGGTGGGTTCTCCCAGGTTTTAGCCAACTCCTCCAGGAACGCATTGACATTGTTTTCCAGGGTAACTTTTCCTACCCGGTCGCTTTTGGTAAAAAGGATCGCGAAAGGAATGCCGTGTTCTCCCAGCCAATTGATGAACTCCATGTCAATTTTGGTTGGGGGGATATTTGAATCCACGAGCACGAAAGCCAGCGCCATTTGCTCGCGGTGCTGCAAATAGCCATCAATCATGTCGGCCAGTTTCCGCTGCTCTTTTTTGGGCAGCTTCGCAAACCCATAGCCAGGCAAATCCACCAGATGCCAGCCTTCGTTAATCAGGAAAAAATTAATCAATCGCGTTTTTCCCGGCGTACCGGAAACCTTCGCCAGCCCTTTTCGCGCCGTAAGCATGTTGATAAGTGATGACTTTCCTACGTTTGAACGGCCGATAAAGGCAAATTCTGTCGGCCCTTCTGCGGGGCAATCGGTGACTTTGGCGTAAGAACTGATAAAATCGGCGCTTTTAATATCCACGGTGTTCTTGTTGAGTAATGGTGCGGTGAGCAAAAATTGTGGCAAGACAACTCAAGATGAGGGAGCCATGCTGCAATCCAGCGCAAATTTACACATTTGAAAACTAATGCTTAACGCCACCTGTTAGCGAAGGGTTAAAAGGCGCATATCCAGGCAACCCCAGGCACGATTTTTTTGAAACCTGCCGTTTAAATGGCAAATCAACCGAACCTTTTTTAAATATGAAAAATCTCCTTTTTGCATCCCTGCTACTTTTCGTTTGTCACAGTGCACAAGCACAGTTTTTCTCTTTCGGCCTCAAAGGCGGAATGAATTCTCAAGTAAACCGACCCAAGGATATTATTGTCGGCGGCGGCGATACATCCTTCAACTTTGGTGTGGATAAAATGAAATTTGGCACCCAGTTTGGCGCATACTTCCGCTTCGGCAAAAGAGTGTTTATACAGCCGGAAGTGGTCTTTAATTCTAATAAGATAGATTACAAAATTGGAGAATCCAGCTTTGGGGACGTCATCAAAAACGAGCGCTACAATTACCTCGACATCCCGGTAATGTTGGGCTTTAAACTTGGCCCAGTACGAGTGCAAGGCGGCCCGGTTGGGCATTATTTCCTGAATTCAACATCCGAACTTACTGATATCAAAGGCTATAAGGCGCGGTTCCAGCAAATGACCTGGGGGTATCAAACAGGCTTGAATGTGGCCTTTGGCCGCTTCTCCATAGATGCCCGCTACGAAGGCAATTTCTCCAACCAAGGCGACCATATCACCTTCTTTGGCGACAGATACAGCTTTGGCAATGCACCGTCTCGTATAATCCTTGGGGTGAATATTGCGATAATCAAGTAATTTGAAAAACGGTGGACGGTGGACGGTTTGCACAACCTTTGTGCGTACTTTTGGCATGTGTGTTTCAGCACCTAAGCCAAGTATGAATTGGATATTTAATCGGATGCTGAAATACCGATGCCATGCCTTACCCCAATGCTGAGCAACAGTCTACCGTCTTACGTCCACCGTCCACCGTCTACCGTCCACCGTTTTTCGTTGTGTTTGCCCCTCTATTTCCCGCCCTTTAAATACTTATCCAAAAACTGTTCCTGCTCCCACAACACGTGCAAAATGTTTTGTTTTGCCGCGTATCCGTGGCTTTCTTTGGGCAGAATAACCATGCGTGCATTGCCTCCCAAGCCTTTGATTGCCTGGAAATAACGCTCCGTCTGCAAAGTGAAGGTGCCGGGGTTGTTGTCGGCTTCGCCGTGAATGAGCAGGATTGGCTTCTTCATTTTATGGGCAGTGAAAAAAGGCGACATACCGCCGTAAATCTCCGGCACATCCCAGAAGTTGCGCTGCTCGGATTGGAAGCCAAAAGGCGTAAGCGTTCTGTTGTAAGCACCACTGCGGGCGATACCGCAGGCAAAATCGTTGGAGTGGGTCAATAAATTAGCCGTCATAAAGGCACCATAGGAATGCCCACCGACCGCAACCTTGGTCCGGTCGATATAGCCCAGTTTATCTACCGCATCAATGGCGGCCCTGCCATTGGCAACCAGTTGATCGATAAAAGTATTGTTCGGCTCCTCGCTGCCTTCTCCAATGATGGGGAACGAGGCATCATCCAGCACCACATAGCCCTTTGTTACCCAAAAGATGAAGGAGCCATAGGATGGGAAAGTGAATTCATTGGGGTTTTTAGCAGATTGGCCGGCACTGCTTTTGTCCTTATATTCCTCTGGATATGCCCAGATCAATAAAGGCAGCTTTTCTTTTTTCGTTTTATCATAACCTACAGGCAAGTACAAGGTGCCAGACAAATCCACGCCATCGGCCCTTTTGTACTTGATCACTTCTTTTTCAACGTCTTTGATGCTCTCAAAAGGGTTTTTGTTAAAGGTGATTTGTTGTAGGTCGCCCTGCTGTTTAAAGTTCCGGAAATAATAATTGGGGTACTCGTTTTTGGATTGTATTTGAACCAACGCCATTCCTTTCTCAAAGTCTTCAATGGAAAAAACATCCTCTTTTTTGTCGGTTAAGGAAGATTGATACAAGCGGGTCGTTTTAAATGTTTCCAGGCTAAAGGCATCAATAAAAGGAAACTGCCCTTCGGCGGTATGGCCTTCCCCAATTAAATACATGTTGCCGTTTTCAATGGCCAATACATTTTGACCAAACGGGTTCTTTTTAGTCTCAAAATTGCCCGGATCGCTGTATATATCCTGAAAATTTCGATCAAAAACGACTTTTGCTGCCTGGCTTTGATCGGAGGGATTGATCAAATAGGTTTTTGAATTTCGGGTATCATACCAGGTATCATATATCAGCGCAGTTTTTTCATCCCCCCAGGTAATATTTGCATAGCGCTGTTGGGTTTTTGCGATCGAAACTGGCTTGCTGGTGAATGGGGCGTCCCAGGAAAATATTTCATCCCTGTGATCAGCTTTATTGGCCGGGTTGCCGCCGTCCAATGCTTCCACATAATACATAGATGCAGCTTTGTCGCTGCGCCAATTCATGCTCCTTTTGTGGGGACTAACAGCGCCAAAGCCTTTGGGCATAATTTCAACCAAAGGAACTTCATTCACCACGTTGACTTCCTTGCCGCGAAGGTCATATACCGTGCTTGTCTGTGGGAATCTGCTCAGCGGTACGATATAAGAAAAAGGCTTTTTAATGGTGGTGATCAGGATGAAATTGCCATCAGGAGAAAAGGCCATTCCCCCGTACATGTCTTTGCCTTTAAACAAGGTTTTTTTACCGTCCAAAGCGATTTTGTATAGCTCAGATGATACCAAGGTTTCAAAGTTGTCTTCATCCGTTTTGTTTTTTAGCAGGTCCTGGTAGGTTCTGTTTTGAGATACTTTGCCATCTGCCACAGAAACGGTGGGCCCTTTTGGCAAATCCTTTTTGCCGTTAATCAATGCTGGACGATTGGCGGGAATCATGCGTATCAATAAATGCTGGTTGTCTTTGTACCAGCTGAAGGGACTGCCCATATTGCCATTCAATGTAGCGCCCGTAAGTTTTGTGGCTTTGGCGGTGGCCACATCAATGACCCAAAGTTCCACACCAGTACCAGTAGTATGGGTAAATGCAATTTTCGCATCGTTGGGCGACCAGGCAATATTGCTGATTTTTGGATCCTCAGGTAAACCAGACACCTGGGTTGGTTCAACGGTGGTGTTTTTGACTTTCCTGATTTTCAGGTTGTTAATGTACGTTACCGTGGATGAAATATTGGTGATGGGATTGATGCGGAGCCCGCCCAGGCGCATTTCTTCCTGGTTTAACTCGTCAAGGGTTTTATAGGTGTTTCGGTAAGACAATAACATGTAGTCCTTTTTCGTGTCCATGGCAACTGAGGGTGCCCGTTCAAAATCGGCCAGTGCCAGTATTGCTGCGGATGGTTTTTGATACATTAAATCTTCTTGTGCGAAAGTGATATTTGCCAGAAATAGGAAAAATAGAAAGGCAAGTTGCTTCATGTTTGAAGTTTTAAATGATGATCTTTGATGCGCTTGTGGGCGTTTATCGGGCGAAAGTTAGTTTGTAAAATGGCAATGGCCCCAAAACAGGCAAATCTATACTGGAATAATCTACAAAAAAGCAATAGCTGGCATCGATGGTCGGCTGGCGCAACTACATTTCACAATTTCAACACCATGCAAGAAATACAATCAATCAACATCATGGAAAAATTTTCCATGTTTGAAAAACAGTGGACCCCGCATATCATCGGGGAGCTCAATGGTCAGTACGTAAAGCTTTGCAAACTAAAAGACGATTTCGTTTGGCACAGCCACGAGAACGAAGATGAGTTGTTTATGGTTTTTATAGGCACCCTGCTCATGGATTTCAGGGACGGCCGCACCGTCGAAGTTAAGGAAGGTGAAATCCTCATCGTGCCAAAAGGGGTGGAGCACCGACCGCATACGAATGGGGAGCTGGTTTTCAACTTGCTGTTTGAGCCAAAGGAAACCTTGCATACGGGGAATGCAGTGGATGAAAAAACGGTGACGAAGTTGGATTGGATTTAATACTTGCTTGAGAGTTCCTTTCGCAAGAATCATCCTGTAGAAAGAAGCCATTTTCCGGGCTTTATTCAAAAATGAAAAACCCCGTTTTTGAGGCCAAATGCTCAAAAACGGGATAGAATTTAATAGGAAACTGTAACAATAATCAATACTGCAACACAAAGCGCTGTGTTTCTTTTTTTCCGTTTTTATCCTGGATTTCAAAGAAATATAAGCCACCTTTGAGGACATGCGACAATTCAATACGCATCAAATCCTCGCCGGGTGTTGTTTTGTCCGTCATCACCAATTGTCCCTGGCTGTTGAATATGCGCCATAGCTGACTTTCTTCTTTATCTGTCCAAGCCGAAAGGTCAACCCAAAGTGTTCCGTCCGTCGGATTTGGGAACAACATGAGTTCATTTGGAACAAATTCAGTCTCTGCATCCCTGTCATCCTGCGGCCCAGTTAGCGAAATCGGACACCCGAATGTATTCAAGTACGTGTCAAAATATATGCTTGGCGCCAAGCGGGAAGCAATGTGGATGTAGTTCGGTTTGGATTGAGCCGGCAGTGTATATTTGAAGATATCAGAGCCTCCTCCGGAAATACTGTCTGTGGTCGATTTGAATCGCACGGAATAGAACGGCTGGAAATTCGGGTTGCGCACTTCGTAATCCCTGCCACCTTCGGTCGTGAATATCGAGTTGCTGATAGGGAACTTCGCCGAAACGCCATTGGGCAACTGAATAGCCGTGTAAATCATCTTGTTCGGACAGTTGTTGACCACCCGAATACGATACGTCAGTTTTTGAGTCGCATCTTTGGTGATGGACAATAACTCGTATCTCATGCAGCCAATAACCTTAACATCACAGGGTGGCTGGTCTACTACAGTTATATTGAAACAGCAAGTAGCCGTATTGCCGCAACTATCATTTGCAATGTAGCATACTTGCGTCGCTCCAAGCGGGAACAGACCGCCTGATGGCGCGCCTGTGGTTTGTGTCAACGCCGTACCCGGGCAAGGGCAGGTACTGGTAACGGTTGGTTGGATATAATTCACCACCACAGGTGCAGAGCCTGGGTTAACCGTTACCATCATGTCACTTGGGCATTGAATACTTGCCGTAGAAGCACCTGGTATGGCGGCAACCAGTGTATAGGTCACAATTGTATCGCAGGAGCCCACGGCAGGTATTGTATCGACAACCGTTCCTGCCTGGGTATAAATTTGCCCGCCAATTGTTACCGTATCACCTACACAGAAAGTAATCGTCTCAGCACGTGTTTCTGGTGCCAACTGTATCAGGGTATAAGTAACCAGGGTATCACAGCCGCTTGAACTGGATACGGTGTCCGTGACTGTTCCCGATTGGGTATAGACCTGTCCGTTTATGATAATGCTGTCGCCAGCGCAGAAGGAAATAAATTCCGCAATTGTCGGCTGTTGAAGAAAAATAAGGGTATAGGTAGCAATGGTATCGCATGAACTAGTACCCGGTATAGTATCGACAACTGTCCCCGACTGGGTGTAGACCTGGCCACCGATCGTTATGCTATCGCCATTGCAGAAGGAGATCGTTTCAGAAAGCGTTGGCTGTACTTGTAAAATGAGGGTATAAGTTACAATGGTATCACATGCACCTACGCCAGCAATAGTGTCTAAAACCGTCCCCGACTGGGTGTAGACCTGCCCATTGATGGCAATGGTGTCGCCATTGCAGAAGGAGATCGTTTCAGAAAGTGTCGGTTGTGGTAGCAAAATGAGCGTATAGGTAAGAATAGTATCACATACGCCATTGCCTTGCAACGTGTCAGCCACTATTCCCGACTGGGTATAAATCTGATCGTTAATAACAATGCTATCGCCATTGCAGAACGAAATGGTATTCGTAGCTGTCAGATAAGGAAGCACGGTCAAGGTGTAGGTGACTACCGTATCACAGGCGCCATTGCCTGGGATGGTGTCCATTGCTACGCCTGACTGGGTATAAACCTGACCATTAACAGTAATGCTATCGCCCGCGCAGAACGAAATGGTATCCGTGGCTGTCGGATAAGGAAACACAGTCAGGGTGTATGTCACTACTGTATCACAAGCGCCATTGCCCGAGATGGTGTCTATCACCATGCCTGATTGGGAATATACCTGACCTCCAATTGTTATAGAATCGCCCGCGCAGATAGAAATTGAATCGGATTGCGACTGTTGGGTAACCTGCGTCAGGATATAGGTAATAGCCGTATCGCAAGTGCCATTACCAGCAATGGTATCCAGCACGGTGGAAGTTTGTGTATATACCTGTCCGTTGATGGTAATGCTGTCGCCTACACAAAATGAAATAGATTGTGTAAGTGTCGGCTGCGGTAAAATTGTAATGATATAAGAATACAAAGTATCACATCCACCCGAATTCGGAAGGGTTACAACCACCGTATCAGCTTGTGTGTATTGTTGCCCGCCAATTGAAACCGAATCGCCTGGGCAAAGCATGATGGCTTCTTCAATTTTAACTTGTGGTAAAGCAATCAAGGTGTAATGCACAATCGTATCACAAGTGCCGACGCCAGGAAGGGTAATGTCAAAAGTATTCGGTGCGAAATAAGATACACTATCTACCACAAAAGCCACATTGGAACAGAGCATCGTGTCTATGCTGATTTCAGTGTTTTGGCTTCCGCAATAAGCAGCGCCTGATAAGTTGGCATTAGCGGCTTGTACGCTCTTGTCAACCGCTGCAACCCATGGGAAAACCATCACGTTAACCGTGGAATCGGCATGCAGGTAATCCACAGCAGTAACATCACCTGGTCGAGCGCAGCAGCCTTGGACTAAGCCCGCCGAATCAGTTTTTATCATTAATACATCCCGGTCACCATTGGCACCAAGGGCCGAGCCTACAGAAATGAAGCCGCCATCGGGCGTAAGTTGTGATTTTGAAAGCCAATCGAGCCCAGGCAGCCCATAATTATAAGACCACAACACATTGCCATTATGGTCAATTTTCGCCAGCAAGGCATCGGCATCGTCAGAAAATGTTCCGTCATAAGGGGTGAGCAAATAATTATCATTACCGGCATCTTCAATTCGGCCACGAAGATTGCCGTTTGGCCTGCTGTACAATTTTGACCAGATTGTTTGCCCATCTTTTGCCACTTTATTCACCCATTGCTTCATTTCAAATGAATCGTTGGGATCCCGGAACAGGTCGCAAAGCAAGAGGTTGCTGTCTGCAGTCGGCTGTATGTAGTACAACGCGGCGCTGCTATCCGCCGCATATTTTGTAGAACTGATAAAATTCCCAGTCTCCAGGTCAATTCTTGCAAATCCGCCATCTTGTTGCAGGACGCCGCTGGCAAAAATGACCCCATTTTCTACAAAATTACTGTGTAACATATTCCCCTTTTCTCCACTAGTATAATTTCTACTCCAAATAGTAGAGCCAGAATTGTCGACCAGGCTAAACCAGGAACTGGTATCTGACATACCAGGATTAATTTGTGTGCCGCCGATCAAAAATCGACCTCCGGAAACAGCTATCAAAGAAGTAGATGATTCCACATTAGTGCTGTCTCCAATCGTTTTACTCCATACAAGGCCACCATTTGCATCAAAGTGCAACAACCAGGCTTCTCCGTCGGCTGCGCCGTAACTTTCAGTTTCGCCCAAAACCATAAAACCATTGCTGGTTTCAAGCGCAATTTTAAACTGATCTGACAGGGTCCCACCAACCGTTTTTTGCCAAATAACGGCTCCATTGGGGTCTAGATTTAACAAATAGCCATCTCGGTCTCCATTGGGAGTTGTGGTGTGCCCTGCCACGATGTAGCCCGTGGAAGTATTGGCTACCCAGGTCGCAACATCGTCGTTTGTGCCACCGAAGGTTTTTTGGAAAGTTGTTTGGCCGTTTGAATTGCCGTAAACCATTAGCGTAAGGCTGAGAATCAGCCCATAAAGGGTGTAAAGTTTCATAATATAAGTCGGATTGAGTTAAAAAAAGTGCTAAAATTGATTGTTTCGACAGGGCGGTGTGGTATACACACCTATGCGTATGTGATCAAGATTTTTCGTTCATCAAAGTGCCAACCATCCTCCGCCAAGACTTCGGCGGGGGCCCGCTCCATCGTCAAGGCAAAGGCGGACAAAAGGCTTTAACCTGAATATTTTAACTGACCTGCATCGGAAAATAGGGCAGTCAGGTGCATAGATTTTTTGGAGGATGTGGCATTAGGAAAATACATTCTGGATCATTACAAAAAATTCATGCCAGACGGTGCGACGGCTTTGTTGAGTGGCCAAAAAGCTTTTAGGAAGGATAAGTTTTTTATAAAAGTACCATGAGTCATCCCTTATTTTTTGGAAAAAAAATAGGTATAAATTTGGGCGTTTGTGTATACTTATTGGTCGGACCGTTAAAAATCATCAGGCTAAATGGCCCTCGTCCGACCACTTTTCGTGGTCTCGGACAAGTAAAAACGAATGCACCCGATTCGCCAAGCCCTGCCTTCTAAAAACACCAAGGATTCACGAAAATCAGGTATGGCTCCTACTGTTTTCAATGCCTTGTAAATATCATGTTTTTTTACCACAATCTTGTTCATGGCCATACCACCCAGGATAGAGGAGCTGAATGGTCAATACGTAAGGTGTGAAATAAAAATATGCAGTAGTGTATCTGCAAATATACCTTGCATGTAGATTTATGATCCTTTATCGTCAACCATGAAAGAACTCAATACAATCATCGGCAATACCGACATCTACTTGCTCGATCAAATAATGAAAGGCAGTTATTCCCCAACGGATATAATCCTGGATGCAGGCGCGGGCGGCGGGCGCAACCTCCACTGGTTTGTACAAGCGGGTTTCCAGGTGTATGGTGTTGACTGGGATGCAACATCCGTTTCCGCATTGCGGGAAAATTACCCCCAAATCCCCCATAAAAACTTTCAGGTAGCTGCTGTAGAATCCATGCCGTTCCCAGATGGCATGTTCGATCATATTATTTGCTCCGCCGTGCTGCATTTTGCGGAAAGCCGTGATCATCTCCGGCAAATGTTCGCTGAAATGGTACGGGTGTTAAAGCCCGGCGGCTCGCTTTTTTTACGGGTCACCACAGATGTAGGGATAGAAGGAAAGGGCATTCCACTGGGCAATGGCAGGTTTTATTTGCCCGATGGCAGTGAACGTTATTTGCTGACTAGGCTCGAACTGGATGCCTTGATGAAGCAGCACAAACTGCACTTGTTGGAGCCTTTCAAAACGGTATTGGTGGAAGCATTGCGCAGTATGGCCGTGGTGTTTTTAGGGAAATAATGGGGGGGGGCAATGCCTGCACCACCAACAGTAGCAATTTGCTGTCAAGCACACTAAAACCTCAGCGCAGCACCTCCAACAACTTCTCCATCGCCTTCGCCCGGTGGCTAACCTTGTTTTTTACATCATACCCCAACACGGCAAAAGTCTGATCATATCCATCGGGCATAAATATCGGATCGTAGCCAAAGCCGCCCGTTCCACTTTTTTCATGCGCAATTTGGCCTTCGCAAACCCCTTCGAGCAGGGTTTCAGTTTCTCCGACAATCAAGGCGATCACCGTTCGGAATCGTGCATTCCGATTGTCCTTGCCTTCCAGGTTCTGGAGCAAAAGTTGGATATTATCTTCCGGGTCGCGGCCTTCTCCTGCATAGCGGGCTGTATGCACCCCAGGCGCACCGCCCAGCGCTTCCACTTCCAAACCAGTATCTTCGGAGAAGCAATCATACCCGTATTTATCTTTGACGTACCGGGCTTTTAGCAAGGCATTCCCTTCCAGGGTAAGCTCGGTTTCTTCAATGTCATCATTGCAGCCGATGTCTTTTAGGGTTTTGATCGTATAGTTTGAGCCAAGGATGAGTTCCACTTCTTTGGCTTTGTTGGGGTTGTTGGTGGCGAAAACGAGGGTTTTCTGCAGTATTCCTTCCAGCAAGCCTGAAATACGCGCACGGAGCGTTGAAAAATCTTTTGAAAAATCTCCTTTAAACAACGGAGAGCCGATGCCCACGGCCTGTACGCCTGCGCCAAGCCATTCATTGATGCTTGCTATCGTCGGCTCCACACCGCCAGTTACCATCAGGGGCACGCCGGGCATGGGGCCACGCAAAGCTCGGATATAATCGGGCCCAACCATGTTGCCGGGGAAAACCTTGACCGCCCCGGCACCCAATTGCCAGGCCGTCCAAATTTCATTCAGGGTCATGGCACCGGGAATCCAGGGAATACTGTGCTTTTTACAAACATCGGCAACGGCCGCGGTGGTCACCGGTTGCACAATAAAATCAGCTCCAGCGCCAATAAACCGCTCGGCATCCTCGGCAGTATAAATGGTGCCAATGCCCAAATAAAGCCCAGGACAATTTGCTTTTGCATGTTGCGCCAAAGCCTCAAATACCTCGAATGCCGCTGCACCACGGTTGGTGAATTCAAAAAAACGAAGCCCGCCAGCATAGCAAGCTGCGAGTATCTGCCGGGCATATTCAGCGTCTGCGTGAAAAAAGACCGGGACTATGGGCGAGGATTTGAGTTGTTCCAACAAGTTTTTTTAATTTGATAATGAGGCAATTTGATAATTTGATAATTGCGCAATGTAGAATTAGGGTTGGGAACTAACGAAGAAGGCGGCCGGAGGTGTTGCCGAGCATGATTTGTTCTACTTCGGCTGCGGTGGCGAGGTTGAAGTCGCCTTCAATGGTGTGTTTGAGGGCGGAAGCTGCGGTGGCAAATGCCAGGGCGCGTGCGGGATCATTGAATTGAAGCGCGCCATAAATATAGCCAGCCATAAAAGCATCGCCGCCGCCGATGTGGTCTACGATGGGGTTGAGGTCGAAAGTGGGGGATTCGTGGTAGTTGTTTTCGTCGGAACAAATACCTGTCAGGCGGTTGTGGCTGGCGCTGATGGTGTCGCGACGGGTGGCAATGATTTGTTTAAGGTTGGGGAAGCGCTGCTTCATTTTTTTTGCCATGTCTTGGAAATCTGTGGATTGGATACCGAATATGTCCGCCGCATCGCCCATCGTGCACACGGCCACACCACAATCTGCCACCAATTCCGGCATCACTTCGCTGGCTTTTTTGTCGTACTGCCACAACACCTGGCGGTAGTTCACATCGGTGCTGATGGTAATACCGAGTTTGCGCGCGGCTTTGATGGCAGCTGCGCAGGCTTGAGCGGCTGATTCGGAAACGGCTGGGGTAATGCCTGTCCAGTGAAACCAGCTGGTACCTTCAAATATCTTTTCCCAATCGAAACTGTCCGGGTCTATTTTCGCAAAAGCAGATTCATAACGGTCATACACGATCCTGCTTGGGCGAATGCCAGCACCGACCTCCATAAAATACAGGCCCAAGCGGCCACTCCCGTATTGGAATTGACTGGTATCGATGCCAGTTTTATGAAAAAAAGCCCCGGCTGCCCGCCCCAAATCATTGTCGGGGAATACGGTGACATGCGCAGCAGCCATGCCCATTTGGGCCAGTGCGGCGGCGGTATTTGCCTCCCCACCACCGTAGGTGATGCCCAGGCTGCTTGCTTGCGCAAACCGCTGTTGGCCGGGAGCGCTGAGGCGCATCATGATTTCGCCAAACGTAATTACTTTTGGTTGAGGGCTATTGGCTGTTGGTTGTTGGTTGTAGGCTGGCATTATGATTGCATTGAAAATCCAAAATAGTTAGCGGCATTGTGGTAGCAAATATCGCGGACGATTTCACCGATCCACTCAATTTGGTCGGGAAGTTCGCCTTTTTCAATTTCACTGCCAAACAAATTGCAGAGCGTGCGCCGAAAGTACTCATGCCGTGGGTAGGATAAAAATGATCTGGAATCAGTCAACATGCCCACAAAACGGCTGTGTATGCCCATGTGCGACATCGCGTTGAGCTGTTTTTCCATGCCATCTTTCTGGTCTAAAAACCACCAAGCAGCGCCAAATTGCACTTTTCCTGCCACGGAGCCATCGTTGAAATTGCCGATCATTGTCGCCATTAGTTCGTTGTCTGCCGGGTTCAGGTTGTACAAAATGGTTTTCGCCAGACAATCTTCCGATTCTAATCGATCCAGAAAACGGGCCAGTGCTTGCCCGTGCTGGACATCCCCGATGCTGTACCAACCCATGTCAGGGTCAAGCCGCCGAGACTTGGGTCAGGTTGTCGAAGCGCTGGTCTTCAGCAATTTGCTGTGGCGGCAGGTAGGTTGTGATAATGGATGATGGGCATGGGGGCTGAAAACTCGTGGTAGAGCCGCTGCGCTGCTGGTGAATGTAGCAAAAAATGCTGGTCGAGGAAAGGTTTCATTTGTCCACGTGTCGCTGAAGGGGCTAAATGTATCCTTATTTTGGCTGGTGGGGGGCATTCTGAATTTTCAGAAACTGCCCAAGTTTTTGGGAATTGCGATTAAGGGAGTTGTGGCACTTGTCTTTTCTTATTTGGAGTTGTATCAAAAGATATATACAAGTCGAAATCTAGCTAAAATCAATTGGCAAAGCAGTTGTTCCAATTCCATTCGATGCTAAAAAACCAAGAAGCGGTGTCATTTTGAGCGAAGCGAGGAACCTGATAATTGGTATCGTTATTCCTCAGGTTCCTCGCTTCGCTAGGAATGACACAATAGCTTGATCCAGCATCTAGTTACCAAACGTCAAAGCGTCGCCCTCGGGAAGTTGGTAAGGTATGCCGGGCGTTATTTCATCCTGCATCAGGGTTGTTACAAACCATTCATCGCCGGGTCTGCCATGACCTCGCTGACAGTTTTGAACCCTGCCAAATGCACCAATCCGCAATTAAGGGTGTGGGTGCCATTGAGCAAGCGGAGTTTGCGCTCCCGGTACCGTTCAATATTTGGGGCAATAATTACTTCATTTGGGTTTTCATTGCAGCAAAACAAATCCTGCCCACAAATAAGGGGAATCCGGGTGCTCTTTTTTAAGGTTGTTCTGGGCAGTTTTGAAGGCTTCTGGAATTAGTAGGCCGTCAATTACCCATTGTCGGTAAAATTCTTGAATAAAGGCATTTGTGCTGTTGTCCTGGACTTCCCAAAGGCTTAAAATGAGGTATTTTGCCCCGGCAATTTTGAAGGCTCTTTGCATGCCGTAAACGCCTTCGTTGCCATTGATCTCGCCCAGGCCTGTTTCGCATGCCGAGAGGACAACTAGTTCGGTGTTCGACAAGTCCATTTGACTGATTTCATAAGCTATGAGAATGCCATCGGCTTGGTTTGGGGCATGTTGATTGCCCTCCCAAGCGTCTTTTGAGCCGGCAAACAACAAACCGGAACGGATCATGGGCTGTACCATTTTTTGAAACTTGTACTCAATTCCACTCAAGTTTGACTGTACCAATCCTGTTTCCTTATGGTCAGGAAAAAAGAACCCATGCGTGGCGATGTTCAAGATCCGTGGTGATTTATTGTTTTGCCCAATGAGCCGAAATTTTTCTTCAGTTGCATGGTAGCCCGTATCGAGTATAGTACTCCATCCGGCAGACTGGAGGGAATGCTGAAGGGCCAATACCTCATTCAAAGTTTCAGGAATATATGTCAGCTTATCCCCTCTGATATTTGTGCCGAAATCGGGAGGGAAATTTTTATGTAAATTCTTGTTCAAAACATGCTCGTTGGCTTTTGTGATCGCCAGAGAATCGAAGTCATAGCGAATACCACCTATCAAAACTGCTTCCATTCCAGAACGGATTGTGGAGTCGGGCAGCACCAACACTCGAGTGCTGCTTACTGTTACTAACGTGTATTTTTCGTTAATACAGGTTCCGCCATTTATAGCAATTGCGCCGAGGTTTATCCGGTGCAGCAGACCTATAGGTGCGCAAAAAACGGTTTTTGCGTCTGTTAGATAGGGCAGAAGAGGCTTCCAAATCAGGGTATACAAATTCTTTTCCTCTGAGCATAAATACAATTTGCTGATCCTTCGTTTTGCGTTACCGGATATTCCCTGAATTAATTCGGCTACTTCATTTTCCTGGCACAAAGGCACAAATTGGGGCGCATCATACCCTGGCCTGACCAAAAGTGCGCCATAGTGTGGGAGATCGACAAACTTCGGGTTGACCAAATATTGGATAAATTCAATTGCCACGTCGCCAGGTTTTAGGTTTTGTTGCACGTCTTTCCATGTTACCTTCTGTTGAGCTTCTTTGTACCCAGGTACCCTTTGTTTAAGCTCTTTTTCAAGGTCGTTGGCTTTTTCTTCCAGGTCGGCAACAGCCTGGGCATCTCGTTCGGATTTGGGCAGCAACAACTGGGAGTTTTGAAGGTATCGATAACCTTTAAGCTTGGCAAGTTTTCCCATGGACAGGGAGTCTCGAGAAACCAGGCGCGTTAGTTGTCTGGCGGTATTGAGCAAAAAACCCTTGTAAAACAAGGCATTATTGTAGCAAGCGCCATTTATGGTTTTTCCGGGAGAAGATGCTAATACACTAAGGGTTATATCCTGACCCAGGGCAAATGAGGTGATATAATTGTCAAGCTCGCGCTCGGTGAGGTGCAGCGCAGCCTTGTTGATTAGATTTTGGTACACCATTGAGAGTTCGGCAACCATGGATTTGGCCTTATCCATTTGACCCATTTCCATATACAATAGGCCAAGATTGCTTAGGCTCGCGCTATAGTCCAGATGTTCTTTGCCTAGCGTTTGCTCGCGCAAGGTTTTTGCGCGTAAAAATAAGGGCTCTGCTTTTTCATACTCCCCTCTTTGATAACAACGTTTGCCTTGGTTATTCAAGCTGGTCGCATACATAATGTCATTTCTTGCAGATGCGTTTTCTAGGATGTTTATGGCTTCGTTACCAAGGGAATCAGCTTTGGAACTGTTGCCAGCAGCATCATAAAGCACCGCCAAATTGTTCAAACAACCGATATAATCGGGGTGTTCCTTCCCTGACTTTTTCTCCAGTATAGCCAAGGCATCCAGATATTTTTTTTCAGCTTCATCATATTGTTCTTTGGAATAAAGCACCGTTGCCAGGCCACTAAGGCATACGGCATAGTCGCGAAAATGCTGGTTTGGAGCTTTTTCCCAAATGCTCAGAGCTTCTAGGTATAATGCTTGTGCTTTATCGTACTGACCCATTTCACGATACAGTGCACCCATGTTGTTAAGGCAACCTGCATATTGAAGATTGGGCTTCAATGGCAGGCTTTTCAGCAGTTGCTTGGCTTCAAGATAATAATGCTCGGCTTCTTCATAATCACCCTTGGAATAATATACAACACCTAGATTATTCAAACTGAGGATGTAACTTATCAACCCTTTCCCCTTTTTCGACTTTTCCCAAATTCCTTTTGCTTCAAGAATTAAAGAAGCTGCCAAATCGAAATTGCCCAACTCCTTCTGATAATTGGCATAGTTGAAGGTATTCATTGCGTAATACTGACGGCTTGTATCCGGCACTTGGCTCCAAACATCGAAGGCTTGGTGGTAAAGGATTTCTGCCGCTTCGTATTTCCTCAATTGTCGCTTTGCCTCAGCTAGGTTATTGAGCACAATTCCATAATCAACCGTAAGCCTATCGAACACTTTTTCATAAATATCTTTGGCATCCATGAGCCATTTCTCTGCAGCAGGAAATTCCTCTTTAACGCATAAAATTCGACCCAAATTTTGGCAACACTTCCCATACAGCGCGGATTGGTTGCCGCAGCATTGAATCGCTATTTTTTCTGCATCAGCATTTAATTCAATGGCTCGCTCAAAGACCCTCAGATCGGTCAGAAATTTTGAAGCCTTGATAAGGCTATCAACCTCCTTAGCCAACAATAAGGAATCTGAAACTTGAGCAGGACAAAAAGCAGGGCAAATAAGAAGGACAATAAATAATAATTTGTTACCCATTGTTACATAATGTTTTGGGGTGATCTGCCCATTAGAATTGACAAACCGAATGCGAGGGTATTTTACTTCATTGATCCGATGAAGAATTTTCCTGTGACCAATACTTCTCCTGACCCTACATGCTCGATTTGATAGTAATACAGGCCAAGGTTAAGTTTTAGGGTCTTTTCAACCTTAAAATTTGAAGTGCCTGATCCATCTGCGCTGGCCTCCATGGAAATGATGGCCCTTGGGTCAAGGGTGTTCTTGTTGTCGAAAATATTAAAAACAAATCCTGTTTTTTCTCCGGAATGCAGCCCCAAAAATGCCCCGCTAAAATGTATTCGTGTGAAGCCTTTTTTGCTTGGGAGAAAAGTTGCAACCTGCTGAAGGGCGTTTATCCGAACGCTAACTCCGCCAATGCCAAGGGTGCCACCGCTTCGAATATACGCTTCCATTGTCTGGTTCGGTTCAAAGTTTTTGGGGTCTGCAATCGCCATTTGCAGCTTTTCTTTCTGTGGTTTTATTGGAATGGAATCATTGCCAATGTCATCCATGTCCTCTAATTTCACCGGTAACGAGTCATTGCTTTTGGACGAGCTGTCTTTAGTGTCATTGGTCGGAAGCTGCCTGGAATGGGGGGTGGGTGCTGGCTCCTTGCTGTTGCTGAAATACCAGACTGTCATGCCTCCAATGAGGACTGTAAGAATTAACCACAGCCATTTACTTCTTTTCTTCAAGATACTGTCCGGGCTATCCACCTGCCCCTGTGCTTCATCCTCATTCATGATGTCCTGGAGTGAAGCGTAAAGATTCCAGCCACGTGCATCACTGAACTCGCCTTGCATAGCCCGATGCAAATGCACTTCTCGGCGAAATGTTTCATCTTCCGCCATACGCTGCTCAATCTCCCGCCTGCGGTCTTCCGGCAAGCGATTGTTCAGGTAATCCTCTATAAGTTTGTAAAAATCCTCCATTTCGTTATTGGATGCGTAATTCGCGGTATTCCGGGTAACTTTTTACGAGTCCGACCAATTGTTCCTTGCACATGTGTTTGCGTCGAGCGGCATAGTTTTCGCCGGCAAAGCCCATTGTTTCAGCAATTTCCACCATTGTTTTTCCGTCAAAAAACATCAACAGCACTTTACGGCAATCTTCCCCCAATCGGTCAAATGCGCGGTAAAGCAAATGCCGCTGCTCTGCTTTTTCATGCTCATCGGATTCAAAACTATCGTCTGCTATTAATGCCGCATCTTGAGAAATGCTTACCTCCAAAAAGGACTTTTTTTTCCGTTTGCTCCTCCATTTGTTAAAGGCGATCGCGTATAAAAAAGTACTGAATTTGCTTTCCAGTCGGAAATCAGGCTGTTTGACTTTTTCAAAAGCGGTCGATATGGCCTCCTGAAAAACATCCTTTGCGTCGGCCACAGAACCGCTGTTTTCTTGTACCATTTTGGAAATCGCAGGAAAAAGCGCTTGATACATGGCCCGAAGCTTGGGCAGGTCATTGGTCAAAATAGCTTCGATGTATTCGGATTGTTTCATGTGGGTATCAAGCCTTATGGACTATTAATGCCAAAATTATCAATAATATTCTTTTGTAACACAGAAATTCTAGAAAAAAGTGTGTGTGTCGTGTAAGGTATTGGACAGTGGCGAAATTAATAGTTAGAAAACAAACAAGATACAGTGGATAATGGGCGATTGCTGCAAAAGCCCACTGTTTCAACCACAATACCAAATTCAAAAATGTAAATGCGATAACCAAGGCACTGTTTTCCTCAAACTTTAACTGACCGGGCAATCAATGATGCTCATCAACAATGGCCAATGTGTGCGCACAATTGGACGGAGAGTCATTTGCCTGAACACTGCAAACCGATCTTTTTTTCAAATCACTAAAATTTCTTGTCACTATGAGAAACGCACTCCTCAGGGGCTGGCGAACAGTATTTTCGTCGCTTCTTTTTACAGCACTCCTGTATTTCACGCCATTGGCACAATCCGTATCATCGCCTGGAGCCCTAGCTTGTCCTGGCCCGGAAGTAAGTATTGCCAATCAGTCTGCAAGCTCCATCACTTTCAGTTGGGCACCCGTAAGCGGCGCATCACAATACAAAACCTGGTACCGCCGGCATGGAGCCAGCGAAACGAGTCAGCAATTGGGCACTTCCAATACCCAATTTACGTATTCCGGACTGCCTTCAGGCACTTACGATTTCTATTTTGTAACTGTCTGTGGAAGCGAAATGTCCGGGTTCATTATTATTGAGGATTTGGTGCTGTAATTATTTGTAGGGCTGGGTATGCCGCTTTTTGGTAATGTTGCGATCGGCATACCTGGCTTTATAATACACCGTTTTTTCAAGTAACCAGTTTTTGCAATACAGTAGGGGAGCTTGTTCTATGCGCTCAATGATCACATTTTTACTGGATTTCTGTGTAGCTAACCTTCTTAGAATCAGGACAAATGCCAGCATAGCTTTGATGGTATCTGTTTTGGGCGAACGGCGCAAGAAGTTTTCCAGGGAGGTGCAGGTTTCCAATATTAGGTACAGGTCGGAATTTAGTTCATAATAACTCCTCAAAAGGAGCGATTTTGCACGAAGAATGTCTAAAGGCGCTTCAAATTCAACTTGTTCAAGCAAAGAAAGTACATGTTCGAAGTTTCGCGTTTCAAAAGCTACAATGGCTTGGGCCAGCAGAATGGCTTTCTGGCGATGCTTTTCAAGTAAAACTAGACTGTTGTTCTGGATAAAACTGGAGGCCCATTCCAAGTCTTTTGCATGGCAAGCAACGGTCACAATGTTGCAAAAAGCGGAAGAAGGCAGGTGCCCTTCCTTTAAAAAAACGCCGTATGCAACAATGATCTTGTTCAGGCGGTGCATCCTTTCGTAATGGATGGCTTCTTGGTTAATACGACTTTGGTCAGCTATAAAATTATAGGCATACCGGATGATTACATCCAGTTCCCCAAGATCGATGCGTTGGCCGTGTTGTATAAGCAGGGATTCCAGCCTGATAAAATACAGCTCTTCACCTGTATCTGTGAGCTGCCATAAGGCTTCAAAAATGTCTTTTACTGTTGAGAGGCCAACTTGTTGATAATCTACTGCTTGCTTGAGTTTCTTGGTAGGCGACTGGTCGGAGACTTTTTTCACCTGCCTTATTTCACAGGCCATTTTCAGCCGCAACACCTCTGAGCAGCTGGTCATGGTTTCGGTACATTCTTGAATACTATTGACATTGATAATAGGATTATCCCTGGCAAGGGATTCCCGGTAAAAATAACCTGCAATCCAGTTCGGCATAGCGTCAGCCGTTTTTTCGAAGGGTGTATTTCTAGTTTGTTGATAAAAAGCAGTGGCCTTTCTGGATAACTCCTCATCCATCGCACGCTCCTGTAAAATGCTGAGCCAGATCGATTGTTGGAGCTGGGGATTTTGTAGCGCTTTCGAAATAATCAGAAAATCTTTCATCCAATTGTACAGATCCGACGCTGTATTCAGCATTTTTTTTTGCGCATTGCGGTCATTTTCAAAATCTTTTTTGAAAATTTTTTGATATGCGTACGCCATTTTAAGTTTTTCAGGAGGCTCGAATGCTGGGTAAAACTTGACCATGTACTCAAAAACCATCAGGGCGATTTTTTCGCGCGGATGCTGCTGCTTGAGATGCTTGTGAAAGTCCTTCAGCTCCTGCCGGGACAACTTTTTTAACAGCGAAAGAAATTTAAGTTTTAGCATTGGATTTATTTTCTCGGGGAAAGTTAGTGATTCCTGCTGAGTTTAGTAAAATAATTGAAATGCCAAATTATTGATTGAAATATAGGTTTTTTTGTCAAAAAAAGAAAATATTTTGATGGGAAAGCCTGAAAAATCGCCACAATTAGAGTTCCAGATAAATGTCAAATTGGGCCACTGTGAGGGGAAAACCGCCAGAAGGTTCCAGAAAAAAGGGGAAAAAGGTGAAAATGACTTTAGTTTCACCAGGCATTATACATGATCATTGCACAAGGCTGCACGAGCGATGGAGCATGTTTAAACATGCAAATACGACTAATAAAGTGCCAGAACCATGGATTAGCATCACTCAACTATCAAAGAAAAAAAGTGGAGACCAGAAACCACTTTAAAAACGGAGCGTGTCTGAAAAGCCATGTTAGTAAGAATATCAAAAATGAAATAAAATGAGAAATTTACTACGTCCCTTGTTAACTACAATAATTGTGAATTTACCACTATTGGTTTTTTGTCAAAGTTTCATTTTTTGTCCAAATATAGAAACTCCAGAAAGAAAAGGATTTGACAATGTTAAAGTATCCATAGTGTTCGATGATAGCAGGTCATATGAGAAAAAGAAAAAAGAAAAATGCAAGAAAGAACAAATATTTGAAGAATTTGCTAACTGCATAAAGCGAACCTATCCAAATATGCAATTGATTGTTCTTGATGAAAAGACATTCTATGAAGACCCTGCAAAAGGAATTATCACCATAAAGATAAAATTCAAACAATATGATGCCACCTTCCGTACAGGGGTTTATCATTCAAACACAAAATACGAAGTGAAAATATTTGATAACAGAACCGAAGAAAAATCTAGTGACCAAACTATAACCGGAGAGGCAAAGACATTCAATACATTGGGATACACGAATGCGAAAAACGCATGTAATAAAAGCTTCAAAGAGGCTTTTGATAAATTTATTTTGATGATTGAAGCCTTAAAGTAAAAAACAAAAGGAAGCCCTTTTGAATGAAGCTGGCAGGTGTTGATTTCCGTCCAGCAGATATTAGACTTGTTGCGGTGAGAATAAGAGAAATGAGTAGCTTTAGGGCAAAAAGCAAACATGGAGAATTTTTCATACCCCAAGAACAACCGAGAGTGGCGGGCGACCACAGGAATGGACGAGCTCC
>Ga0209390_10001548_pt1 | contig 43806 bp, 39 predicted proteins | sample BON01_FD_187212 | JGI IMG/M metagenome (GOLD analysis project Ga0209390, IMG submission 187212) | Freshwater microbial communities from Lake Bonney liftoff mats and glacier meltwater in Antarctica - BON-01 (SPAdes) (version 2) | ecosystem: Environmental > Aquatic > Freshwater > Ice > Glacier...
AGTTGGGCGCTGTAGCTTCGTCTCGAAGGGAGTCTCTCTTGTTCCATCGTGTCCACCTATTTCCATGATGGACACGATCTTTATCGACACAGGCGTCGGAATCAAGGTGCCACGGCTAGACGCTTACCTTGCTGGCGCCTTTGCCTCAAACGGGTTGGCGAATAAGGCTCTCAGCCGGAATTCCCAGCCCGGTGTGCAAGCGCCAGACCATGGCCAAGGTCAAGGGCCGCTTCCGGTTGAGCACCGCGTAGACCTTGTTGCGTTGACCGATCATGGACTCCAGGTCTTTCGGCTTGAGTTCCTGTTGATCCATTCGAAATTTGATGGCCTCCACCGGCTCGGACGGGTCCATCGGGAAGGTCCTTTGTTCGTAGGACGCCACAAGGGTGGACAGGATGTCCAGACGATCGCCGTCATCGATCGGATGGCGCGTGCGCGCTGCCGCTTTGTCATGCTGGCGTTGGACTGAATCCAGTTCAACCAGCCTGTCGCTCGCAACTGGCAGAGGAATCATCCGCGCACATGCTGACTGCAGAATCGCGCGCTGGGCGTAGATGGTGACGACCCCTTCGAACGAATGCTATTCGACCCGTGCGCCGATGTTCTTCTTGTACTCGACCTGGCCCATCTGCTCGGGCGCGTGCAGGCCCTGCCGCACTGCGTGGCACGTCAGGGCGAAGCGCGTGAGCAGGTCGTCCTCGACCAGGCTTTCACGCGGATGCAAGTAGCCGAGAACGATGTATTCCTCGACAGTGGCGATGGTCTGTGTCTTGCGCGTATCGACACCGCGGTCCCATATGTCAATGCGCTATTCACTGTTGGCGCCGGGTCTGGCGGCCTGGCCATCACTGGTGACCCGTTCTGTCCGGAAATTCATGCATCGACTCCCGAGCTCTGTGTCTTCGCGACTCTCTTGCGACCCAACATCCTGAAAAGCGGTGTTGCCTGCAGAACAGATAACAGTGCAATGAATAGCAGCACGGCAGCGACCGGGCTCTTCAGGAATACGCTCCAGCTGCCGAAGCCGATCAGCAGCGACTGTGCCAGACTCGAGTCGAGCAACGATCCGAGCACCAGCCCGATGACCAGTGGAGCTGTCGGAATCCCGGCCCGATCGAAGACATAGCCGACGGCGCCAAAGCCCAGCATCATCCAGACGTCGAACATGTTGTTGTTGATTGCCAGCGAACCGACGATGCTGAGAACCACAATGACAACGGCCACCACCATCTTCGGAACCTTGGTGACGTAAATGCACATCCGGGTCATCAGCAAGCCGATCAGGAACAGCGGAATATTGGCAAGTATGACTGCCCAGATCAAGGTGTAGGTGATCTCGCCGTGCTCGGTCAACAAGGTCGGGCCTGGCAGGATTCCGTGCACCATCAAGGCGCCGAGAAGCACGGCGGTCGATGAACTGCCGGGAATACCCAAGGCTATTGTCGGAATCAAGGCGCCGCCGACCACCGCATTGTTAGCCGCTTCGGGTGCCGCGACACCTGCAGGATCACCTTTGCCAAAGCGCGACTTGTCTTTGGCAAAGCGCTTGGCTTCGTTGTAGGCGAACCAGCTCGCCGTGTCGCCGCCGGTGCCGGGAATCACGCCCGTGACGATGCCGATCACCGATGAACGAAGAATATTCGGCAGCATGCCGATGAACTCACGCAAGCGCGGCAGGATGCGGTCGCTGATCTGATTCGTCACCTGCTGGCCGGTAGTCGACTGTTCGGCCAGGGCAATGGCCTGCGGGATGGAAAACAGGCCGATCAGGGCAACGGTGAACGGGATGCCGGAAAAAAGATTGATGTTGTCGGCCGTGAAGCGCGCCGTGCCGGTCGTCGAATCCATTCCGACCATCGCCAGCAACAGGCCGAGCGCACCGGACAGTAGCCCCTTGATCGGCGAGCCCTTGGTTAGCGTGCCGATCATCGTGATGCCCAGCACGGCGATGGCGAAAAGTTCGACTGGACCGAACAGCAGCACCAGTTGGCCCAGGAACGGTGCCGCAGTGAGCAGCGCAATGCCACTGACCAGGCCGCCGACCAGGGACGCCGACAGCGAGATGCCCAGAGCGCGACCGGCCTCGCCTCGCGCGCCCATCGGAAAGCCGTCCATCACGGTGGCGGCCGCCGCTGGCGTGCCCGGTGTGCGCAGAATGATGGCCGAGATTGATCCTCCGTACATGGCAGCGAGGTAAAGCGCGGCCATCATGCACAAGCCGGTGTCTGCTGGCATGGAAAAGGTCAGTGGCAACAGGAGCGCCAGGGCCATGGTAGCCGACAGCCCGGGCAGGGAGCCAACGACGATGCCGATCGCAGTGCCTGCCGTGATGGCCAGGATGTTGATCGGCTGCAGCGCGTTGAACAGGCCGGTGGTGACAAACGATGTTTCCATGACTAAGGGTTCTCGTGCGTCACTTCAGGAAAGGCAGGATGGGTACTGGTAGATTCAGCGCCCAGATAAACAGGGCCCAGACACCAGCGGTCGTCAAGATGCCGATCATCAATGCCTTGGTTGTCGACATGATCCGGCTCACCAGCAGCGAACCGGCAATGAAGGTCGTGGTCGTGACAAGATATCCGACAACAGGAATCAGCGTGACGTAGGCGACGATGGCCACACCAAAAGCGCACAAGGCGGTCCAGTTGATCGGTGAAATGGGCTCATCTTCGGAGGCTGGCTGTACAGGCGTGGCTTGTCTTGCCCGACGGCGTCGGAAGAAATCTTCGGAAATCATCATTACCGCCAAGACCCCGACGAGCCAGATCAGCATCAGGGGCAGTCGCTGCGCCGTTGCCGGATAGGCATCGGTCTGAGTCCGAAAGGCGATGGCAAGCGCAATCGATGCGATGCCGAGGACGATGGTGCTGTTCACGCAGGGTTTCCTTCACGCCTTGGCGTGGTTCTGGCGTCTTGTGCGCATTAAAGCGGTGCCGTCCCCTCGTTCGAACGAATGGGGTCGACACCGCCTGGATGAGGTTTACTTCTTCGAAACCTGGTCCTTGACGTCTTTCCAGATCTGGGTGAAGGCCACTTCCTGGTTTTTCAGGAAGCTGGCGTATTCGGCTCCGGGCTTGAAGTCGATGACCATTGCGCGAGCGGCAGCGTCACGCTTGAAGTCAGGATTGGCCATGACCCGACCCATTGCGGCGATGAATTCCTTCTGTGCCGCCTCCGGAATGCCTTTGGGTGCGCTGTAGCCGCGTGACGATCCGGCGACGACGTTGATCCCCAACTCTTTCATCGTCGGCACGTCAGGAAGTTCAGGCACGCGGCTATCGGTGAAAACGGCCAGCACACGCAGATTGCCGGCTTTTACCTGGGGATAGGTGATACCAAGGTTGTTCGAGCTGGCGTCAATTTTGCCGCCCAGGGCTGCGGCCCATGATGGGCCGTCACCGGCGAATGGCACTTGCTGGAATTTCAGGCCGGTTGCTTTTTCGATCATGATGACCGAGAAGAAGTCGTCCCCACCGACGCCGGAGTTGCCGACCGTTATTTTCCCAGGTGCGGCGCGGACTGCGTCGAGAAACTCCTTTATCGTCTTGTACGGACTGTCCTTGCGTACGACGATGACACCGGGATCGGTCACGACGTTGGCCAGTGGCGTCAGGTCCTCGATCGAATACTGCATCGACGGGTTCATGATGTAGTTCGTCATCAGCATCGGCGTGTTGGTGATCGACACCGTCTTGCCGTCTGCTGCGGTCTGCTTTGCGAGTCCTGTCCAGGCAATTGCTCCGGTGGCACCGGGCTGGTAGCGGTTGACGAAGTTGACTCCCAATTCCTTGGCAAGGTAGGGCTGAACCAACTGGGCCAACGCATCGCTGCCGCCGCCGGCCTGGAAGCCCTGCAACACCGTCACGTCTGAGCCGGCACTGTACTTCTGTGCATGGGCGGCGAAGGGGAGTGCCAATCCGGCGCTTATTAACAGCGCGACTGCCGATTTGCTCAATTTCATTGTCTTTGTCTCCTTGGGGTTGTCCGAGATAGGAGAAGCTATCCTAGAGGGGGAGACAACAACTTTCGAGAATACTAAAGATAAAAATATCAATAATTCATCGACTGAAATCAACCGGCCAGGCCTCAGCCTTTCACTGCCCACACTATCTCTGCGACCTCGAGCAAGGTGCGCGCCAGCGCTGCACGGGGCCCCTGGGCCGTCCAGATGATGCCCATGCGGCGAATCGGTGCTGGCGGTGGCAATGCTATGCGGGATACCCGCAGCCCTTCGGGCCAAGGCGGTGTCCAATCCGGTACCACAGACACGCCCAGGCCTTGGTGGACAAACGCGGCGATGGCATTCAACGCGTCGATTTCAATCCGTTCATTGGGTTTGATCTGTAATCTGCGTAAGTAGGCGTCCGCCATGCGGCCACCCCACATCGCCCGGTCATACCGTATGAAAGGTTCGCTGGCTAGCAGTTCGAGCGGGTCGCGGTGGCCCATTGACGCCGGCGCGAGCAGGCACAACGGCTCTTCAACAAGGACGCGCCATTCACAAGCCTTGGGAAGGATGAATTGGGGTTGCACGATGACCGCGGCGTCGAGCGCGCCGGTCGTGACCTGATGGTACAGATGACTCGATGAACCCGGCTCGATGAACACTGCCAACCTCGGATGGCGCTCATAAAGGAGGCGCAAGATCGGCGGCAGCAGGCCCGTCAGCGAAGACGTTGAAACGCCAAGCCGCAATTCCCCAAGCGGCCCGTCGTCGTTTGCGATGGCATGCAGATCCCGTACGTCGCGCAGGACGCCTCGCGCGTGCGGCAACACTTTCAAACCGGCTTCTGTGGCCTTGACGGTCCGTCCGGCCCGACGCACCAGCGCAGTTCCCAGGCCTTCTTCAAGCGACTTCACCCGCGCTGCGACCGCAGCGGGTGTCAGATCCAGGCGGCGCGCGGCTTCCGCCATCGATCCGCAGTCGATGACCATGACGAAACTTTGAAGAAAATGGGTATCCATGTAGGGTCAGAAGCAATCGAGATTGTCGCCTGAGATTTAAACAGGCACGTAACCCGGACGCTGACACCGCAGTGTCAGGGGACCTGATCCTGGGCGACACTTGGTTGGTCAAAGTCGTGCTGCGCAAGTCACGCGCTTCGACAGGGGTGTGGCGATACGGCCTTTTCATTATGACATGGTTGTCCCCCATGACGAGGCCCCGTTGCCTCCAGGCATGGGCATGGACAAACTGTCTCTGAGTTGCGAGTTTGGTCAGATCGTGCCGTAAGGCGCATGCCGCCGGGACAGGCTATCCATCGATGGCACCGGCACGACTCGACAGGTAAAACGATAGCCGGGCGCTTGTCGGGTGGCGTCGCATCAGCCGCTGGCGCATCACCGTCAATTTCTGCGATCGGGCTGCCGGAAAGTCGTCAAAATCGGAGATGTTGCGCGGGAAAGCCAGTTGAAAGATGGCTTTCGCAACGCGCATGGTGTTTCGCTTTCGGGGGTTCCTGTTTCAGGTCTTGGACGATGGCACCGTGCCGTGCATCTCGGCGGCCCGCAGGAAATCGAAATCGACGCCTTCGCCTGCCTGCAGCACCGATTTCAGATAAAGCTTTCTGTAACCGCGCGCTGCGGTTGGCTCGACCACCGGGGATGCAGCGCGGCGTTGCGTCAGATCTTCTTCGCTAACCAGTAAATCGAGCGCGCGTGAAGCCACGGACAAGCGGATCCGGTCACCGTTCTGTACGTACGCCAGGGGTCCGCCAATCGCGGCTTCCGGGCTGACGTGCAGCACGATCGTGCCTGATGCGGTGCCGCTCATGCGGCCATCAGATATACGCACCATGTCCTTGACGCCAGCACGCGCGAGCTTCATCGGGATCGGAATGTAGCCGGCCTCGGGCATGCCGGGCGCGCCCTTGGGGCCGATGTTCTTCAGCACGATTATGTCGTCTGCCAGCACGTCGAGTTCGTCGCTGTCGATGCGCTCAGCCATGTCCTGCACATTCTCGAACACCACGGCGCGGCCGGTGTGCTCCATCAGCGCCGGGTTGGCAGCTGACTGCTTGATGATGGCGCCGTTCGGGGCCAGGTTACCCTGCAGTACGGCGATGCCGCCTTGTGGGTATATCGGGTTGGACGCCGGTCGCACCACGTTCTGGGGAAACGGCGCCGGGTGGCGTTCCATCTCTTCGCCCAGTGTGCGGCCGGTCACCGTCATGGCGTCCAGGTGCAGCAGCGGCTTGAGTTCGCGCAGCAGCGTGGCCATGCCGCCGGCATCGTGAAAGTCCTCCATGTAGTGCAGGCCAGAGGGTTTGAGGTCGAGCAGCACCGGCGTCTCGCGGCCCATGCGGTCGAGTGCCTTCAGGTCGACCTCGAAACCCATGCGTCCCGCGATCGCCGTCAAGTGGATGATGCCATTGGTCGACCCGCCGATCGCCAGCAGCACCCGCATTGCATTCTCGAAGGCCTTGGCCGTCAGTATCTTGTCGATCGTCAGACGATCCCGTGCCATCTGAACGACCAGTGTGCCGGTCTGCTCGGCGGCCCGAATGCGGTCGGCGGTCACCGCCGGTGGCGATGCGCCACCCGGCACCGTCATGCCCAGCGCCTCGGCAATACAGGCCATGGTGCTGGCCGTGCCCATCACCGAGCAGGTGCCGACGCTGGCAACCAGCTGGTTATTGACCGCAGCGATTTCTTCGGCGTCGATTTCGTCCGCGCGGAAACGTGCCCAATAGTGCCGGCAATCGGTGCAAGCACCGACCCGAACTCCGCGGTGCGAGCCGGTCAACATGGAGCCGGTAACGAGCTGGATCGTCGGGATTCCCGCCGACGCCGCGCCCATCAGCTGTGCTGGCACGGTCTTGTCGCAGCCACCGATCAGCACCACCGCGTCCATCGGCTGGGCCGCGATCATCTCCTCGGTGTCCATCGACATCAGATTGCGCGTGAGCATACTGGTGGGCTGCGCAAAGCTTTCGTGGATCGAGATTGTCGGGAAGTCCATTGGCAACCCGCCGGCGAGCATGATGCCGCGTTTGACAGCTTCGATCAGCTGCGGCATGTTGCCGTGGCACGGGTTGTAGGCGCTGCCGGTGTTGGTGATGCCGATGACCGGTTTGTCGAGCACGGCGTCGCTATAGCCCGCGCCCTTGATGAAGGCCTTGCGCAGGAACAGCGAGAACCCGCGGTCACCATAGTTGGTCAGACCCTTGGCCATACCGCTTGCTGTGGCGTCCGGGTGCTTTGGGGGAGTGTCGGTTTTCGAGCTGCGGTCGGTGGACATCGTTGATCTCGGTTGAATGGGCGGTGGTGAATGCGAAGACAGGGGCGTGGAGACAGGGCGGTTCGGAATAGATCGTCGGTATACGTGTCAGGCCAGGATTCTTGCGGTCAATATGTGTCCCCCGCGGCCTTTTCTTGTCAGATCGGTGTGACGGCCCGCTTTGCGGCGGCGTCGCTCCCTGGCCAGCATTGTGCAGGAGCTGTTACCGCGCAAGGCGACCGCTTGGGCGCCGCTTTCCATTGCGCATGCCAGTTCAGTCGGCCACGGCCAGCTCCGAGGCCTCCGGCATCGTGAAACCGCAGGCCTGCAGATCGATCTGCAGTTGCTGGTATTGCGCCGTATCGAGTTCGACCAGCGGTGGCCGCAAAACCGACCAGGCGCTGTCGTCTGCCTGCCATGCGATCGCGGCTTTCATCGCGGCGATCATCGGCAGCTTCTGGAATACGCCGCGGGTCTTGTTCAGGGCCAATTGGCGTTGGTCTGCGTCGGCGTCCTGCCAATGCTGGTAGAGCGCGACAATCGGGCCTGGGTTGACGTTGCCGGTGGCGGTGATGCATCCGGCACCGCCGGCGCGAAGGGTTGCCAGCAAGAAGGCCTCGGAGCCAGCGAAGACGTCGAAGCCTGCAGGTTGAAATTCGCGCAGCATCGCCTCGGTGTTGGACCAGTCGCCCGAACTGTCCTTGATGCCTGCGATGGTGCTGGGATAGGCCTTGAGTAGTCGCTCGATCAGCTTCATGCTGATGCTGACCTGCGCAACGGGAGGGATGTGATACAGATAGATGCGTAGGCGTGGATCGGCGACTGCGTCGATCACGCTCGAGAAGCTGCGGAACAGGCCGTCGTCGCTGACACCTTTGTAGTAAAACGGCGGCAGCATCAAGACGCCGGCGCAGCCGCTGGTGACCGCATGGCGGGTCAGTTCGATGGTGTCGCTGAGTGCACAGCACCCCGTGCCCGGCATCAAGCGGTCGGTTGGAATGCCGGCCGCAAGCAAGGCATCGAGCAACCCGCGTTTCTCTCCGATGCTCAGTGAATTGGCCTCCGAATTGGTGCCAAAGACTGACAGACCAACCCCTTGACGGATCAGCCAGCTGCAATGTTTGATGAAGTGCTGTGTTGAAGGCGACAAGTCGCGGTTGAATGGTGTCAGGACCGGCGAGAAAACCCCGCGTAGTCTGTCTTGAGTGGAGGATGCGTTTGTCGTCATGAGGGGTTCCTGGAAAATGTCCAAAAATGTCAACGCACAGCTGACCAGCGGGCGTATTTCTGCACCGCCGTTTCGTCGAAGTTGAAGCCCAGGCCCGGCGTTTGATGCAGTGTGACCCGGCCGTTCTTGTGTTCGAGTTGGCGATCGACGAGGCGACGAAAATTCAGCACCTGGTCGTCCCAGAAGAATTCGACATAACGCGCGTTCGGGGTCGCAGCGACCAGCGGTGCGTGCACATCGTGAAACCAGTGCGGGCACATCACCACGCCGTAACTTGCTGCGGTCGCGGCGATGCGTTTCCATTCTGTGATTCCGCCGCAAACCAGCGCGTCGCTCTGCAGGATCGACGCCGCGCCCTTGTCGAGCAGCTCCTTGTGGTACCAGCGTCCGTAGCCGATCTCAGCGGTGGCAATTGGAATGCGGGTCAGCCGGGCCAGCTTGGCGTGGCTGTCGATGTCATCGGGTCCGAACGGCTCCTCGATGAAATACGGGTCGTAGGCTTCGAAGCGCGAGATGTAGCGCATCGCCTGGGTCGTGTCCGTCCAGGCGTTGTTGCAGTCCATCATCAATTCGACGTCGGCGCCGATGGCCTCGCGGGCCGCCTTTACCCGCATTTCTTCCTCATGCGGCGAGAGCCGGCCGGTCTTCATCTTGACGGCTTTGAAGCCCTTGGCGACAAAACTCGCCATCTCCTCGCCGAGCATCTGTGGGGACTTGCCGTCGAGGTAGTAGCCTCCGCTTGCATAGGCCGGAACCGATTCGAGTTCGACGGCCCCGAGATATTTGTGCAGCGGCAGACTGCTGGCGCGTGCGTTCAGGTCCCACAGCGCCGTGTCGAGCGCGCTCAGCGCCCGCATCACCGTTCCGCTGCGGCCTTGCAGCAACGACTCCTGATACATCTTCAGCCAGAGGCCCTCGATGGCGAGGGATTCCTTGCCGATCAGCAGGGGCGCCAGCAGTTGCTCGACTGCCGCTGAGAAAATACCACCGCCAGCGCTGCCGACGTAGCAAAAGCCGATGCCCTCAATACCCTCGGAAGAGCGGATCTTGACCAAGCCGTAGTGACGGGCTGTGACGGTCCGGTTCGAGAAAGAGGTGGGCCGGTCGAGTGGCAGCGTGACGGCGCAGAACTCGACAGAATGGATCTTCGGCAAGCTGTTTCCTTTCAAACTGCGGCGCAGATGGAGCGCTGATAGAGCGAATTGTCAGAGCCGGTGGCGAAAAGAAAAACTACGATTCGTTCGCTTCTGAATATAGAAAAACCATCTTCTTGCGCTTACGGATTCCTGTTCCGAGCGTTATCGCTCAAGCGGTTGCCGGATGTGGGACCACAGTTTTTCTGTCGACTGAAGCTAAGCCTCGATGCTGTGTTAAATCGCTGCTGAAAACCAGAATCACTTTCGTCGGGTAATTCGGAGAAAGATGCGCCCGGAGCATTCCTGCATCAATCCATAGCATGATGAGAGCACCCGAATCCATGTCAAACCAATCGATGTTCGATCCGTCCGCCAAGCGCATCAACGGTCCGGTGATCAGGCTGCACCCCGCCGACAACGTGGTGGTGGCGCGGCTCGACGTCGCCATTGGCATGGACGTCAGCAGTGAGGGTTTTGTCAGCCGCAGCCAGGTTCCAGCGGGGCACAAACTCGCGGCCCGCGCCATCGCCGCCGGCGAAGCCATCCTCAAGTACAACGTCTGCGTCGGCTTTGCCTCGGTCGACATCGCAGCGGGCAGCTACGTTCATTCGCACAATACCGAGTTCCGGGAGTTCGACCGCGATTACGCCTATGCCCGCGATTACCAGCCGACGCAGACCTTGCCGGAGGCCGAACAAGCCAGCTTTCAGGGTTATGTACGTGACGGCGGCGAGGTCGGCACGCGCAACTACATCGGCATCCTGTCGACCGTGAACTGCTCTGCCACCGTGGTACACAAGGTTGCAGCCGCCTTCACTGACGAACGCCTGGCCGAGTTCCCGAACGTCGACGGCGTGGTGGCCCTCAGCCACGGCCTGGGCTGCGGCATGGAGATGAGCGGTGAGCCGATGGAACTCCTCAGGCGCACCCTGGGCGGGTATGCCCGCCATCCAAACTTCGCCGCTGTGCTGATCATCGGACTGGGCTGTGAACGCAACCAGATGAGTGGGCTGTTGGCCCAGGAAGATCTGCAGGCCGGCGCACGACTGCACACCTTCGTGATGCAGGAGAACGGCGGCACGCGCAGGACCGTCGAGGCTGCGGTGGCTGCCGTGCAAGGCCTTCTGCCCGCGGCCAATGACGCCCGGCGCCAGCGGGTGCCGGCAAGCCGGCTCAAGGCGGGCTTGCAATGCGGCGGCTCAGACGGGTTTTCGTCCATCACGGCTAACCCGGCATTGGGTGCGGCGATGGATATTCTGGTCAGGCATGGCGGCAGCGCCATCTTGTCCGAGACCCCTGAGATCTACGGTGTAGAACACACCTTGACGCGGCGTGCCTGCAGTGTCGAAGTCGGCCAGCAACTGATCGACCGCGTGCGCTGGTGGAAGGAGGTGTATTCACCCGGCCGCGATGTGCAGATCAATGGTGCGGTCAGCCCTGGCAATCACACCGGAGGCCTCGCCAATATCTTCGAGAAGTCGCTAGGTTCGTCGATGAAGGGCGGCACCACCGGCCTGATGGCGGTCTATCGTTATGCCGAACCGGTGCGGCAAGCCGGGTTCGTCTTCATGGACACGCCGGGCTTCGACCCGTGTTCGGCTACCGGCCAGATTGCCGGCGGTGCCAACATGATCATGTTCACCACTGGCCGCGGGTCGATGTTCGGCGCCAAGCCCGTGCCGTCGATCAAGCTGGCGACCAATACCCCGATGTTCGAACGTCTGACAGAAGACATGGACTTCAACTGTGGTGAGATCCTGGACGGGACCGCCACAATGGCCGAGACGGGTCAACGCATTTTTGAGCTGATGCTGCGCGTCGCCTCGGGTGAGCCTAGCAAGAGCGAACTGCTTGGGCTCGGCGACCACGAATTCGTGCCGTGGAATATTGGCGTGGTGAGCTGAGGCTTCAGCAGAGGATCGCCACGCGGTCGCACAATAATAATAGGTCAGTGCCGTTTCCTGTGCGGCTGAAGGATCACCATGACCCCATCTCGATTTGCAGCGCAAGATCTGCAGAACTTTGCTTTCACCGCGCTGACCAACGCCGGCCTCGCCAAACCGCAGGCTGAGGTAACGGCGCAAATCCTGGTCGAGGGCGACCTGTTGGGCCACGACACCCATGGGTTGGCCTTGCTCGCTCCCTACCTGAAGGAGATCGAAAGCGGCAGCATGACGCGCAGTGGCGAACCAACCGTGATGTCCGACCGCGGCGCCTCGATCCTGTGGGATGGCCAGCGCCTGCCAGGTCCGTGGCTGGTTTGCAGCGGCATCGACATGTTGATACCACGGGCGCAGAAGTACGGCAGCGCGACACTGGTGATCCGGCGCAGCCATCACATCGCCTGCCTTGCGGCCTATCTCATTCGCGCGACCGACGCCGGCTTCATGCTGCTGATGGCGAGTTCCGGACCTGCATCACAAAGTGTCGCGCCCCACGGTGGGACACGTGCGGTGATGACCCCTAATCCAATAGCCGCCGGCATTCCAAGCTCGACAACGCCTTTCCTGGTCGACATTTCTTCGTCGATCACGACGAATGGCATGTGCGGCAGGATGCAGCAAGCCGGTCAGCAGTTCGATGAGGAGTGGCTGCTCGATGCGCAGGGCAAGCCCAGCCGCGACCCGGCCGTCCTCACCACGAAACCACCCGGCACCCTTCTGCCGCTGGGCGGCTTGACCTCGGGTTACAAGGGATTCGGCATGGCACTGATCGTGGAGGCCCTGACCGCAGGTTTGGCCGGGCACGGCCGTGCCGATCCCATAGAAGGCTGGGGCGCCACGGTCTACCTGACCCTGCACGACCCATCGGCCTTCGGCGGGATCGATGATTTCAAGCGCCAGACTGACTGGATCGCTCGCGAGAGCCGCAGCAACCCGCCGCGGCCGGGTGTGGAGTCGGTTCGTATGCCCGGCGATCGCGGGCTCGCCCTCAAAGCCAGGCAGCGCGTCGAGGGCATTGACTTGCACCAGTCGATCCCGCCCATGCTCGAAGACTGTGCCAAACGCTACGGTCTTGAGATGCCTGGGACGTTCAGGTCGAGCTGAATGTCGCGCTTCCCAGGTCGCTTCGTGCCCGGCAAAGAGGGCAAGGACCGCCTTGTTTTGACAACAGCTTGCCTCAATCTTCAATGCACTCTGACATCGGCTGGACCGACCCATCGACATGGGCGCTGATGTGGTCGACACAGACAAGACCACCCATCCGCCTCCCACATCGACATTGGGCGAACATATCGGGATGGCCATCGGGATTGCGTACGAATTGTGCATGGGCGCACCGCCAGCACGGAAATAGTCTTTGGCGCCGAGGGCACGTGTCTACAGCCGGTTGCGCTTGGGCGCGCTGCCAGTGCCAGTTGGTCAAGGGGTCTCTCTACCGCGCCACCTGTGTCAACGGTGACCCGAAAAACAGACCGCAGGCTACTCGACCGTGATCAGGATCTCGCTGCGCCGCAGCAGTGGCGGCACAAACGGCGGGTCGTAGCGGGCAAACTGGGGCTTGCCGACCGCTTTGAGACCTTGCTCTGCAATCCAGCCTTGCAGCAACGTGGTTTGCGCCGCGACCGTGGCCTCGGTGCTGAACTTGGAGAAACGTATCGCAGCGACCTTTCGCGCCGGTACCTCGCGCAGGGTAACCCGCGGGTCGGCAGGTTCGGGTAAGGTCTGCATCGTGTACTTCGAAGGCATGACAAAGTGCAGGCGGTAGCCGGACCCGGCCGTAGACTCCATGGTCACCGGCACCGTCATCGAAATTTTCTCCGGCGTCTTCTCCATGGTGACGGGTACCGTCATGGAGATTTTCTCGCGGCCCTTCTGATCGGCTGTAGCGGTCTCTTGTGCGCCCTCTCGGAATATGTAGTCCTTCACCAATCGCGAGCCGGTCTTGCCGGCAGTGTCAAGGTCACCCTGAACAAACACTTCCGCAACAATCATGGGCCGGTAACTGCGCAGCTCGAACTCAGAGGCCTTTTTGAGGACGTCGAATTGTGGCTCTTCGAGCGAGAACATTTGCGCTGAGGCCGCGGGTGCGACCAGAAGCCAGATAGACGCCACTGAGAGGGCCGCGGCACGGCGGAAAATGGCCGAAAACTGCTGGGCATTGGTCATGGTTGCGCGTCCTTCCTTTGGTTTCCGGTCAGCCCTGCACTTTAGCCACTATCGCCGGATCTGACTGGGGCCGCACCCCATTTCACCAACACTCTCGGGGCTTTGGGCGCGCGGATCATGCCGCGTTGAGCCTGGCATCGGCAACCGGTCGCCAGACGGGCTGCCTGTGTTCCTGGAGTCCCCGCGCCGTTTCCTGCAGCGAACCGCCGCACCCATCGGCGCACCCATCGGCGCACTGCGCACTGCGCTCTGGTCTGGGCGCAAGGCTGCGCAGGCCGACGGATACCCGGGGCTTGCGTGAGATCGTTTCTCGTTGCCCATTGCCAATTTTGAAAGGCCGCGGCGATCATGGTGGCGGCCACAGTCACGGTGGCGAGAAAGGGCATGGTGGTGTCCATGTTGTTGCTGGGTCAGTCAATGCCATGCTGGAGCCCGGGCGGTTCTGCCACCCGGAAGAATCAGAGATACAGTGGTCCCAAGTCCGGTTTTCCGATATAGGTGCTGCAACGTGTTGAACTACCGCCATTTGTACTACTTCTGGATTGTGATGAAGGAAGGCGGCTTTGCCCGCGCGGCGGAACGGCTGGACATGGCGGTGCAGACCATCAGCGCGCAAGTTCGCGAGCTGGAAAAGGCGCTGGGTCACCAACTTCTCAAGCCCGCCGGGCGCGGCGTGACGATGACCGAGGCGGGACAGGCCGCCTTTGCGCGCGCCGAGGAGATTTTCCAGCTCGGTCAGCGCATTCCGCAAGAGGTTCGCGAGGCCGCCACCGGCAAGGTCGCGCGGCTGGCCCTTGGACTGTCGGATGGCATCTCCAAGCTGGCGGCGCACGCGCTGCTGGCGCCGGTCCTGGCAACGCCGACGCTGCGGCTGCTCTGCCATGAGGGAGAGTTCGAGCAGCTGCTGGCCGAGCTCGCGATGCACCACCTGGATCTGGTTTTGGCCGGGCAACCTGCGCCCCCCAACCCGAATCTGCGCTTGACGAGTGAACTGCTGGTCGAGTCGCCAGTGGAATGGTACGGGCCCTCGGCCCTGGTGCACAAGGCGGCAGTGGCCGGGTTTCCGCAGTCGCTGGGCAGCCTGCCCGTGCTGCTGCCAACCGGGCATTCCGCACTGCGGCCCCGGTTGGACCGCTGGTTCGAAGCCCGGGGCCTGCGACCGCACATCGTCGGGGAGTTCGAGGACAGTGCGCTGATGGCGGTCTTTGCAGCCAGAGGCCTCGGCGTGTTCCCGGTCAGCCGCTTCGGTGCCGCTGACGTGGCGCTGATGCGCGGCCTGCGGCTGCTGGGCCGTTGCGACGACGTGCTGGAGGAAATTCACGCCATCCGCTCACGCCGCGGTGAGCACCACCCGTTGGTGATGCAGGTGGTGTCCGCGGCGCGGGCTTGAACGCGCTCGATCGACTAAGCGCAGGCCACACGCCAGAGCGCTGAGGTCGCGACGCGCATCGCGTCGCCATCGAACAGCGCTTGCCACCATTCAACGCAAAGGGTCCATGGTGTAGCCGCAGCGTGAAGTCATGTTCAGGTTTATCCGATGTAAAGGCTCGATGAAATCTGCTTTTTCAGAGCAGATGCGGGCCCTATAGTCTGGCAATGCCTCAACCCAAGGAGAGCCCGCATGCAAGTTTTTTTCAAGTCGCATGGTGCGCAGGCAGCCGATCGTGGCGAGCTCGACAAACGCATCGAACGCTCTGGCGCGGTGGCGGCCGTACCTGGCTCCCGTGCACAGCTTCGCGCGCGACCCGACCTTACAGATTCCGACTTTGGGCATGACCATGGTGACCAAGCAGGCTCGCAGGGCCAGCGCAAGAGGTCGTGCTTGAAAGACAACTTTGACTGACCCAGCCCAGACCCCGTTCGGGAGCAAAACCACTATGCGTCAATACACTCGAAACAGCCCGCAAGCGGCAGCGCGGATCATCGCGCTGACCGTCGTGGCCGATGGCGACATCGGTCAGACTGAACTCGATCTGCTGGAGCGGCTGGCAGTTCATGACCAGCTGGGTCTCGAACGGCACGAGCTTCACGAAGTGCTTGACGCGTTCTGTGAAGATTTGTTGTTGAGCCAACAGTTGAAATGGGCCGACGTTTGCCCGGTGGACGAGCGTACGCTGGCCGATCTGATGGGGGACATCGAAGAGCCCGCGCTCAGGGAGCGATTGATTCACCTGTGCGTCGAACTGGCCGGGTCCGACGCCCATGTTGCCGAGGGCGAGCGGATCGTGCTCAGTGCCGCCGTCGCGCACTGGGGCCTGCGCCGCGAGAGGCTGCGCTCGATCGATCAACAACCATGAGCACTGGCGCTCATGTGAACAACCGGGGAAGCCTGATGAAGATTGCTGTCTGGGTAGTGTGTCTGCTGCTACTGGGTTTCTGGACCGGCGGGACGCTGCTGTTGACCGCACTGACCGAATGGGGTGCGCGGCAGTTGGCATCGGGCGAGGCTGTTGCCTTGGGCGACGTACTCGCGCAGTGGCCGGTGCCCGCGTGGGTGGCTGTCTGGGTAGACGCGACGATGATCGAGGCCGTGCAAGGCGGCGTGACCTGGGCGCTGCAGGTGCTGCATGGCGCGTTGCCTCTGGTGGGCTCGGCGGTGGGCTGGGTCGTGCCGTTTATCTGGGTGCTGTGGGGCCTCGGTGTCCTCTTTTTGTTGGGGCTGGCGTTCGGCGCCCAGTTGCTACTTGGCCGCCAGCAGCCGGCGCATGCCCGAGGCGTATGACGCTAGCCTGCAGTTGGGTCGGGTTGCGCTCGGATGAATGCCCCCGGGCGTGGCGTCAGTCTGTGCGCCTCGGAGAGTCTGTCGTGCACAGTGCGCCTGCGCTGGATTGCAGGCATCCGGGTTGGGAGCCGCCTCGCTGAAGCTTTGCAGGCCCTGAAGCCGGAACCGGTCATCGACGGCGCGCGTCGCCGTTCGCCGTGATGTCAGTGTGGCGTGCGCCGGACCAGACTGACAACCAAGGTCACGATCGTGAGCGGAATGACGAAGCTGAGCATCGTTGAGGAGAATGTCTGCAGGGCATCGTGGGCCTGCGACTGCATCACCAGGTAGGCCGTGTAAGCGCAGTAGTAGCCTAGAAAGACGGCGCCCTCCCAACGCGCGATCTCTCGGCCCGACAGAAACACCGGCAGGCAGGCCACGAAGGCCGCCAGCATGACCCAGAGGTCGAAGTTCAGCACAGCGGGTGGGACAGGCAGACTCGCCGCACCGGGCATGAAGGCGGCAGCAAGCCCGCCGAGCCCGACCACGCCGAGAATGTTGAATACACAACTGCCGACGACATTGCCGACCGCGATGTCGCGTTCGCCCTTGATCGCAGCCATCACCGATGCGGCGACCTCGGGCAGCGAGGTGCCGACGGATACGATCGTCAGGCCGATGATCACCTCACTGACCCCGACCGTACGCGCGAAGTGCACGGCTGCGCTGACCAGCGCCTGGGCGCCCCCGACAAGCAGGATCAGGCCACCGACGACGAAGGCGACCTGAACCACGCGCGATGACGGGCCCGCGACCGGTTCGGCCGGCGCCAACGTCTCGGCGCGCGACTGCACGATCAGGAACACGGTGTAGCCCACCAGCAAGCCCGTCAGCAGCAGCGCATCAACGCCGCTGATACTGCCGTCAAGGCTTAGCACAAGGAGCAGGATGGCCGAGCCGATCAGGATCGGTGCTTCCTGGCGGATCAGCTGGATGTGCACCGACAGCGGTATGATGACGGCGGCCAGCCCGAGGATGCCGAGCACATTGAAGATATTGCTGCCGATCGCGTTTCCGAACGCGAGATCCGGGCGGCCGTCGAGCACTGCTCCGACCGAGACCGTCATCTCCGGAGCGCTCGTGCCGAAAGCCACGATCGTCAAGCCGATGACGAGAGGCGATATGCCGAACGAAAGCGCCAGGCGAGAGGCTCCGCGCACCAGCAGTTCTGCGCCGGCCACAAGCGCGACGAGGCCGACGATGAAGATCAGGATTTGTGCAAGCATGGCGCGCGATTATAGGTAGGGGTGACCAGGTTCAAGGGTGGTAACCCCTGAGCCGTGCCGGCGCCGCGCCAATGGCTCGCCGCAGCATGCAACGCTGGTCGGGTCCAGCACCGACCCGCCGGGTGGCGGGCCGGCTTGGGCCGCGTTACGACAAGCGACTGCTGATGCGGTATCAGTTGAAGTTCGGGCCCACATTCAGCTATTTCCGATGTGATCCTTCGCAATTGTCTGCTTCCTTTTGATCGAGCGAGCCACTATCGTTTGTCCATCGCCATGAACGAGCGTCTAAATGCAAGTCGTCTTCGAATCCCGGGACCCGCAAGTACATCGCTTTCGCGAGGTTGCCGAGCAGCGGCTTCGTTTCGTGATGCGGCGCGCCTTCGAGGACGCGCAGGCATATGGTTCGCGTGCCCTGTTCTTCCAACAACCCCCATTTGCTGAATGGAAAAATGTCATGCGTAATTACCCCCAAAACAGCCCGGAAGCTGCCGCACGCATCGTCGCAATGATGATGCTGGCCGATGGTCATGCATGCCATTCGGAGTCGGCGGCACTGGACAATTTGCCGCCTCACGAGTCGTTGGGCATCTCGCGCGACGTGCTTCTTGATGTGATGCAGGACTTCTGCCAGGACATTCAAGCGTGCGGGCAACACCAATGGAGCGACGCCAGCTGTCTGGACGGGCGCACGATCCAGTGTTTCATGGCCGAGATCGATGATCCGCAGCTTCGCCAGAAGCTGTTGAAACTCTGCGCGTTCGTCGTGGAGGCCGATCACCATGTGTCCGAGGGTGAATCCCTGCTGCTCGGCGCCGCGATCGAGTCCTGGGGGTTGCAGCGCGAGATGCTGACGCGTGCGGGCTGATTCTCAAAAAAAAGGAATTGGAGCCATCACATCAACAGAACGTTCTCACGATGACCTCCATCGATAGCCCCGACTTGCCCATGACGGGTCCGGACCGGCTACGGCGTTTCATTGAACGCCCTGACGTGCGCCACACGGTGCTCGTTCTGATCGTGCTCAACGCCGTGGTGCTCGGATTGGAGACTTCGGATGCGCTGATGGCGCGCCACGGCGCCTGGCTGCGGCTCCTCGACCAGGCGATGCTTTCGGTGTTCGTGCTGGAGATCGGCCTGCGGATCGTAGCCTGACGCGGCGCGTTTTTTCGCGACCCGTGGAGTGTGTTCGACTTCGTGGTCGTCGCAATCGCGCTGGTTCCGGCCAGTGGCCCGTTTGCAGTGCTGCGCGCGTTGCGTGTGCTTCGCGTGCTGCGGGTGCTGATGATCGTGCCGTCCATGCGTCGGGTCGTTGGCGGGCTGCTCGCGGCCCTGCCCGGTCTGTCATCGATCGCGATGGTGCTGCTGCTCGTGTATTACGTGTTCGCCGTGATTGCGACCCAGTTGTTCGGCGATCGATTTCCGGACTGGTTCGGCACGCTGGGCCGCTCTTTTTACACGCTGTTCCAGATCATGACGCTCGAAAGCTGGTCGATGGGCATCGTGCGGCCGCTGATGGAGGTGTTTCCGTACGCCTGGACGTTCTTTATCCCGTTCATCCTCGTCGCGACGTTCACGATGCTGAACCTGTTCATCGGTGTCATTGTGAGCGCGATGCAGAGTTTCGCCAGTTCGGAGACTGAAGCGACCGCCAGCGCGGTAGACAACGCGCGTGACCACATCGAGGCTGACCTGCACGCTGAGATGCGTGGGTTGCGGGCCGAATTGGCGGAACTCAAGGCGATGCTGCGCGCGTAACGGACACGTTGCCTCGCGCGCAGCGGGAAGAGTGGCATGTCCGTTGAAACGGCTTGAAGTTTGACGCAGATCAAGCTGCGAGCGTGTTGGATCCCTACCATGGCCTCAACGCATCGCATCACCATGAGACTTTTCAGAACCCTTCGAATCAAGCGCTGGTTCGCTTCGGCGATGCTGGTGTTTTGGGTGTTTGCGTTGGGTGTGGGGTTGGCGAATGCATGCCTTTTGCAAGACCGTACTACCCACCTTGATCCGTCAACTGTCGCCAGCGCAGGACAGCCTTCAGTGTCGCCGGGCCATGTCGGAGCTCTGACCGGCCACTCGCAGGACCAGTCCTCAGGCGAGGCGTCTTGTCTCAAAGTGTGCGACGACGCGTCGCAGAGCCTCGTCAAATGGCAGTCGGGGATGGAACTGCCCGACATGGTCATGCTGCCACCGTTCGCGATGGCTTGGTCGGAGTCGGTGGCTGCGTTCGATGCACGGCAACCTGTGTGCATCGAGCGCCCCGTGCGCATCGTTCTTCCCCTGCGTACCCGCTACGTGCGGTTGGCACTATAGCCACTGCCGGCTGACGACCCCGGAGCCACGCGCTCTGCGAGGTTTTCGTCGGCGCATCCATTCGAGTTGACTCTGTACCGCGGGGTGTGGAGCGCCAGCTCGGAGCTCCTGCCTGTGCGGACTTGTCACAAGCCGCACCGGGCGAGAGCGTCTGCCACTTTCCGATTCAACTATCTGGAGCAAAAAATGAAATTCGTTCGCACAATCTCGATCTTCTCCGCTGTTGCCGCCAGCACGATCGCAACGTCCACCTGGGCCGCCAGCGACGCGCAGCATGACAGCCATCACCCCGCTACCCCCGCGACGGTTCTGGTCGCGCACGCCGCCAACGCCACCCCTGGTATGGGGAAAGGCATGGGGATGGGTGGCATGGCCGCAATGCCGGGCTATGCCGACCACATGAAGGCGATGCAGGGCATGCACGAACAGATGATGGCCGCCAAGACACCGGAGGAGCACAATGCGCTGATGACCGAGCAGATGAAGCTTATGCAAGACGGCATGGGCATGATGGGACGTATGGGGCCGGGTGCCATGAAGGGCAAGCAGGGCGACATGTCTGCGCGCCAGGGCATGCTGGAGCAGCGCATGGAGATGATGCAGTCCATGATGCAGATGATGATGGACCGGACGGCACCATCTCCGGCGGCGAAGTGAGGATCGCATCATGAACCCAGCTTCCAGTTCATCGGCTGCGCCGGATCCAACCGCCTACGGCTTTCACTGCGAGATCGAGGGAAAGGACTTCGGCGGCGCCGTCGCCCGCGTCACCGATGCGCTGAAGACCGAGGGATTCGGCGTGCTGACCGAGATCGACGTGCAGGCCACGATGAAGGCCAAACTCGGCCTCGACGGTCGCCCTTATCGCATCCTCGGCGCCTGCAACCCACCGCTCGCGCATCGTGCGCTGGAGGCCGAACCCGACGTTGGCCTTTTGCGGCCTTGCAACGTCGTGGTCCGTGAAGAGTCCGACGGTCAGTTGGTCGTCGGCTTCATGGACCCGGTGGCTGTCTTGCAGATGACCAGCAACGCCGAGGTGGCCAAGGTCGCGTATGAGGTGCGTGCAAGGCTGCAGCGGGTGAAGGCTGCGCTGGTCGCATCGACAACCATGCCCAAAGAGGGGTGAAGGACATGCACATGTTCTACGACGACGGCTACTTCATGGGCGGCATGCACGGCCTGTGGTGGATTTTCTGGGTGGTACTGATCGGTTTTCTTGTCTTTTATGGATGGGGACGGCCGAGCGAACAGCGCCGCCACTCGCGCGAGACGCCAAGCGAGGCGCTGCAAAGGCGCCTGGCAAACGGCGAGGTCACGCCCGACGAATACGAGAAGCGAAAGGCGTTGCTCGATCGCGACGCGGGCGCGAACAACTGAGCCCGAAACCCGGATGCCCTTGACAGTCACACGATGTCAAGGTTTATCGTGAGTTCAGACCAAAGCGCCAAACGCGCCAACTGTCGACAAAGGAGAACTCTCATGACCACGACACACCATGATCACGACGCGATGGCGAAGGCAGCGGACACGTTGAAGGATTCTGTCTGCGGCATGACCGTGACGGCACAGTCCGCGCATCACGTTGAGCACGAGGGGCATCCGTACTACTTTTGCAGCGCCAAGTGCCAGGCGACGTTCAGCGCCGAACCACAGAAGTACGTCTCGGGCGCTCGAGACGGCGCGCCAACCGCGCCTGTGCCGGCGCAGGTGGGGGCGATCTACACCTGCCCGATGCACCCGGAGATCCGGCAGGACCATCCGGGTGACTGCCCCAAGTGCGGGATGACGCTCGAGCCGGTGATGCCGGTGCTGGATGATGACGAGAATCCGGAACTAGTCGACTTCACGCGTCGGTTCTGGTGGACCTTGCCCCTGTCGGTGACGGTCATGGGGTTGGCGATGGCAGGCCATCGCCTGGCCTTGTTCCACGGTGACACCCAGAATTGGGTCGAGTTCGCGTTGACCCTGCCCGTTGCGCTGTGGGCCGGATGGCCGTTCTACAAGCGCGGCGTGCGGTCCGTGATCAACCGCAGCCCTAACATGTGGACACTGATTGGTCTGGGCACCGGTGTCGCTTTCCTTTACAGCGTCGTCGCCACGGCTGCGCCTCAGTTGTTTCCAGCAACATTTGTCATCGACGGTCGTGTGGCGGTCTACTTCGAAGCCGCGGCAGTGATCATCTCATTGACGTTGTTCGGACAGATTCTTGAGTTGAACGCGCGTTCGCAGACCTCGGCTGCCATCAAGTCGCTGCTCGGCCTGGCCCCGAAAACGGCACGGCGCATCAACGGCGACGGTACCGAGGAGGACGTACCACTGGCCAACGTGCATGTGGGTGACCAGCTACGCGTGCGCCCGGGTGAGAAAGTGCCAGTCGACGGTGTCGTGGTTGAGGGCAGTAGCGCACTCGACGAATCGATGCTCACCGGCGAACCGTTGCCGGTGACCAAGCGCCCTGGCGACAAGTTGATCGGCGCGACGATGAACACCAGCGGCGCGCTGGTGATGCGTTCCGAACATGTGGGCTCGGCGACTGTGCTGTCGCAGATCGTGCAGATGGTCGCGCAGGCGCAGCGTTCGCGTGCCCCGATGCAGCGCATGGCGGACATGGTGGCCGGCTACTTCGTCGTCACGGTGGTGGGCATTGCGCTGCTGACCTTCTTCGCCTGGGGCTTCTTCGGCCCCGAACCGAGCTGGGTTTTCGGTCTCATCAATGCCGTGGCCGTGTTGATCATCGCCTGCCCCTGTGCACTGGGGCTGGCCACCCCGATGTCGATCATGGTCGCCACCGGCAAGGGTGCGACCAACGGGGTGCTGTTCCGCGACGCTGCGGCAATCGAGAACCTGCGCAAGGTTGACACCCTGATCGTCGATAAAACCGGCACGCTGACCGAAGGGCGTCCGACCTTCGATCGCGCTGTTGCGGCGAATGACTTCAAGGAGGAAGAGGTGCTTCGGCTGGCGGCCAGCCTGGACCAGGGCAGCGAACACCCACTGGCCGCAGCCATCGTCGCGGCAGCCAACGAAAAGGGGCTCAAGTTGTCAAAGCCAGAGCAATTTGATTCTGATTCGGGCATCGGGGTGCAGGGCACGGTCGACGGCAAGTCGTTGGCATTAGGCAACACCGCTCTGATGGAGCAACTCGGCGTAGCGGTCGACGCCTTGACGTCGCAGGCCGAGGAACTGCGCGGGCAGGGCGCGAGCGTCATGTACCTCGCAGTCGATGGGACGATAGGCGGTTTGCTCGCAGTGTCCGATCCGATCAAGGCCACCACGGCCGATGCGCTGAAGTCCCTGCGCGATGCAGGGCTGCGTGTGGTGATGGCCACAGGCGACGGGTTGACCACGGCACGCGCCGTCGGCAAGCGCCTGGGTATCGAGGAAGTGCACGGCGAGGTCACGCCGGCCGACAAGCTCAAGCTGGTTGAGAAATTGCAATCCGAGGGCCGTATCGTCGCCATGGCCGGCGATGGCATCAACGACGCGCCTGCGCTCGCGAGGGCCGATGTCGGCATCGCGATGGGCACCGGCACCGACGTGGCGATGAACAGTGCGCAGCTGACCCTCGTCAAGGGTGACCTGCGCGGCATCGCGACGGCGCGGGCACTGTCGGTTGCCACCGTGGCCAACATGAAGCAGAACCTCGGCTTTGCTTTCCTCTACAACTCATTGGGTGTGCCGCTGGCTGCGGGAGTGCTGTTTCCGATCACCGGTTGGCTGCTCTCGCCAATGATCGCGGCATTGGCGATGAGCCTGAGTTCGGCCTCGGTCATCGGTAATGCGCTGCGATTGCGGCAGGCCAAACTGAAACCCGATTGACGCTCTAGCAGTAGATCGGAACAGGAGTTGAAACTCTGAAATCCAGGGAGACCGTGATCAACCGTTTTGCATGAGTCGCAGCGGCCATGGGCGCTGTGGCGGCAGTCACCGCCTGGACCCTGCAGGGCAGAGACACTGTGACGCTGGCAGGCAGGCAGCGGCCCGGATATGAAGCTGTCTCAAGCTGCGTTGGCTGGCAAGCCTGCGTATGACGCCAATTGCGCGCAGTGCCACGGAAGTTATGGTGCAGGCACCGACAAAGGTCCACCATTCGTTCACGCGGTTTACAACCCCGGCCACCACTCCGATGCATCGTTCGCACGGGCAGTCGCGCAGGGCGTTCGGCAGCACCATTGGCGTTTTGGCGACATGCCAGCGCAGCCGCAGGTCAACCAGGCGCAACTCGATGCCATCGTGCGATTCGTGCGTGCGGTTCAACAGGCCAACGGCATGGTCTACAGCGCGCACCCGATGTGAGACCGTATGCGTCGACGTGACGCACCCATTGACGTCGTCGGCACCGGGCCCGCGGGACTGGCAGCGGCCATCTCGCTGGCCCGGTGGCAGCGGGCCCGCTCCAGACCTGCGAACATGCTCCAGCGGCTGCGCAAGCGTCACACCAGCGTTCCGTCAATCACGGGGCGTGGGGCTGCTTTCGTCCTATCTGCTGGTTTGTTGAATGCCGGTCATAGCTACCTCTTTGCTAACTGATTTCTCGGAGTCAGGTGCAGCATGTCATATCGGCACAGGGGAAGCGCGCACCCTCGCAATGAGGCGCTGCATGTTTTGCAACGCTGTTGCCCTGGCCATCCTTCGACTTGCCGCGGGGTATTTGTGTTTGCTCATGAAGCGCTGCCCGCTATTGGAGCGGTAGGCGCATCACCCAATCTGAATACACGGGTCGTTCCACTGGCGAATTCATAGATCTGATCGTCCACGCACAATGAAATCGGTGATGCTGCACTGTCACGCCCGCGCACTGTGAGCGAGTCGCGGGTCAGCCGCAAATCGAGCGAGTGCCCGCGGTAGCGCACCCGCATGTCAAGGCGTTGGATGTCCTTCGGCAATTCCGGATGGAGCCGCAGCACATCGCCGTTGGACTCGATACCGGTCGACACGCGCTGCACCAGGTCGACGGTGCCCGCCATCGCCCCCAGATGGACTCCCTCGGCCGCGGTGCCTTGCTGGATGTCGGCCGCGTCGCTTTGCAGGGCCTGCTCGAAGAACTGCGTCGAGCGCGCACGGTCGGACCGGGCCAACACCCAGGCATAAACGACGCGGCTCAGCGTCGAGCCGTGCGACGAGCGGTCAACGTAGTAAGCGATATTTCTCGGAATGGTCTCGTATTCGAACGGGTAGCCCATACGTTCGAACAGTTCGCCGAGTTCTTGCGCCGAGAACAGGTAGAACAACATCAGCACGTCCGCCTGCTTCGCCAGTTTGTAACGGTTGGCGCTGTCGTTTTCTCCCTCCAGGATGAGATCGAGACGCTGAATATTGCCGTACCGGCCGCGGTAGCCTTCCCAATCCAGATCGAGCAGCTTTTCGTAGCCCTCGAACTGGCTGATGATTCCTTCGCCATGGAATGGCACGTGCATCCTGCAGCTGATATCTTTCCAGCGCGCGAATTCCTCAGCCGACAAACCGAGCTGCGCCACCAGTTCGGCGCGACGCATGTCGGACAGCAAGCCAACTACCTCCAGCGCCCGACACAGCACCCAAACGGCCATGATGTTGGTGTAGGCGTTATTGTTCAAGCCAGGCGCGGCCACATCCGGGTAGCTGTCGTGAAACTCGTCGGGGCCCATCACGCCGCAGACCTCGTATCGCCCGCGCGCTTCGTCGAAGCTCGCTATGCTCGACCAGAATTGGGCGATGTCCAGAATCAGTTCCGCGCCATGAGAATTGAGGAATTCGATGTCGTGCGTGACCTGAAAGTACTGCCAGACGTTGTAGGCGATTGCACTGCCGACATGGCGCTGCAGGTAGGAGTTGTCACGTACCCAGCGCTGCGATCGCGGGTTCAGATTAAATTTCTGGGTCTCCTCTTGACCGTCACTTCCACTCTGCCACGGGAACATCGCGCCCCTGTATCCGGCCGATGCGGCGGCGGTGCGCGCCTCACCCAGACGCTGGTAGCGGTACATCAGAAGCGACCGCGTGATTTCGGGCATTCGGTAGTTCAGGAACGGGAAGATGAACAGTTCATCCCAGAACACATGGCCTTGATACGCTTCGCCCGTCCAGCCCCGAGCGGGCACGCCGATGTCCAGTCCAATCGAGTTGGACGACACGGCCTGCAACAGGTGGAACATGTTCAGCCGAAGCAGCATTGGAACGTTCAACTTGAGCCCGGGATCGACCGGCTGCAGATGCACGTCGAAATGGCGCCAAAGGTGTTTCCAGGCTAATACGTGATGCGCCATGACCACATCAAACCGCCCTGCGCCGTCGACTGCCTTGCGCGCTGCCAGTGCGCACTCCGAAATCGCGTAGTCGCGTGACGTATAGAGGGCCCCCAGCTTTTCCAGAAGCAGCGTCTGGCCTTGTTTGAGTGCGACATCGAATTCCTGTCCGATATACCCCGCCTCGCTGATTGGCCGGCGCGGCACTTCAAGTTGTTTTCCGTCCACGAACGCGCGCGTGCGCACCATTTGCGCCACATGAATATTCGATTGCTTGGTGCGCACGACCAGGCACACACCGTCATCGCCGACGACCTGACCCGAAAGCGGCTCCAGGTGCTTGTTGTTGAACTTGCGATAGAGCTTGGCACCCGAGTTGACGACGCGACCGTCGATCGCTGAGCGCACCGTGATACTCCCTGACCAGTTGTCGGCCGTTAACGCCAACTCGAGCGCGCCCTGATGCATGTCGCCCATCGAGACCAGGCGTCGTTCCTTGAGCGTGCTGCGCCGCCCCTGCCCATCCTCGAAGCGCAAGCTGCGCAGCAGCATGGCGCGGCGCAGATCGAGTTCCTGGCGGTAGGACAGGAGCTTCGCGCTTCGCACATCAAACCAATCCTCGTCGCCGACTCGGAACTCGAGCGCCAACCAATTCGGAAAATTGACGAGATCCTCGTTCTCGACGATGTGCCCGGCAATGGCGGTGCGCAGCCGGTTGTAGCCCCCGGCCAGATAGGTGCCCGGATAGTGAACGTCGTCGGCTCGCGCGCCAACAGCGGCACCACGGGTCGCGAAATAGCCATTTCCGAGCGTGCACAAGGTTTCGCGGACACCTTCTTGCGCCGGATCAAAGTCCTCGAACACCAACGACCAGGCAGCAGGTGGCTCAACGGCCACGCGTACTTGTGCCAGGTCAGTTACCACCACGTCAGCGCCGCCGTCGCGCAGCGCTTGCGCTTGCCCGATTCGGTCAACGCCGATGACCCGGCCGAAGCGGCCCGCATGCCCGGCTTCGACACCTGCGATCGCGTCTTCCACGACTACAGCGCGCGAAGGTTCCACGCCCAGTCGTTGGGCCGCCTCCAGAAACGCATCCGGAGCGGGTTTTCCCGCAAGCCCGAGCCGGGTGGTGTCGACGCCGTCCACACGCGTATCAAATAGCTGAGCGATGTTGGCTGCCTCCAGAACTGCCGCACAGTTGTTGCTGGAAGACACGACGGCGATCTTGATGTCCTGCGCCCGAAGCGTGTGCACCAGCGCGATCGCTGACGCATAGGGTTCAACGCCGTCCTGCTCCAGATGCTGCAGGAAGTACCGATCCTTGAGATTTCCGAGTGCGCGCACGCTTTGGACAGCGGGACCATCCCCGGACGCGCCGAACGGCAGTTCGATTCCGCGCGCTTGGAGGAATGACGTCACACCGTCGTAGCGCGGCTTGCCATCGACGTAGCGCGGGTAGTCTGTGTCGATATCGAACGGCTCGAACGGCTCACCGGTCTCAGAGGCGCGCTGCTTGAGAAAGTCATCGAACAGTCTTTTCCACGCCGAGGCATGCACACTTGCCGTTTGCGTCAGCACGCCGTCCAGATCGAACAGGACGGCGTCATAGTCGCGCGGAGAAATCGTGACGAGGACGATCATCCTGCCTCCAGTCTGTTGGTTGTGGCACGCACTGCCTGATGCGGCTGCACGGTCGGGTCAATATTGACCATAGCCGCGGCCTTGCCCGGAGCTGTACCATTGGTCTGCAAATTCGTGCTCATTGTCCGCACCCCCCTTATACGTCTAGCTGGGCAGTTTTCGGCCGGCGCCAGCCACAGTGGTAAATGCGGGACATGCGGCGTGTCCCCAGCTTCAACGCAGGAGGTAGCAGTGTCTGAGTCGGTGAAAGCGGTTACGCAACATGATTCAAATGGTCATACGTTGGACGAAAGGTCCGGCGTCAATGTGACGGCGACGTTCTGCTTTGTTGATATTGCCGGATACACGGCGTTGACGGATACGCATGGCGAATTTGCTGCGGCGGACCTGGTGGAGGATTTCACCCGAATGATTCGCTCGGCCGTTGCCCCGCACGGGCACGTGCAGGAACTCGCTGGAGACAACGCGTTCCTTGTGTTTCCTGACCCGGCAAGCGCGATCGAGGCTATATCGAGCCTGTACCGGGCGGTGGCGGGGAAATGGGATTTCCCCGCGCTGCGAACCGGACTGCACCACGGTGCGGCGTTATACCGATCAAAGCGGTACTTCGGATCAACCATCAATATGGCGGCGCGAACAGCAGCGCATGCCACTGGCGGTCAAATCCTGTGTACTACGCCGGTTGCCGAGTCACTGGCACGTTTGGACAAGCAGGCTTTCACGATCGACCCTATCGGTAAGGTGAAGTTCAAAAACCTGCCGCATGAAGTTGAGTTGCACGCCGTGACCCTGCCCGACTCCAACCTGCGAGGCGCTGTCGATCCGGTGTGCCAGATGCAGGTCAACAAGAGAACCGCCGCAGCCGAGCAGGAGTTCGAAGGAAGGCGGTACTGGTTCTGTTCCTCAGCATGCTCCGACCGATTCGCGAAGGCCCCATCAGACTTCGTCTGAGTCCTGCTTGACCCATGGCTGTACCAGCATGCGGTCCAGGCGCAACCATCTGGGATCCCGGAACTGCGGCAGGCCGATGCGCATGCCTGCATGGCCGTCCCGTGGTTGGGCCCGGTAAGTACCAAACCAGCGGTCCCACCAGGGCAGGTTGAATCCGAAATTGGAGTTCGTCTCCAGCGGCAGCACCGAGTGGTGAACCCGGTGCATGTCCGGTGTCACGACAAACCGGCGCAGCACGCGATCCACCGGCCCCGACAGGCTGACGTTGGCATGGTTGAAAATGGATGTCGCATTGAGCACGATCTCGAACACCAGAACCGACCACGCCGGCGCGCCAAGCGCAGCGATGACGGCGAGCTTGATCAGCATCGACAACACGATCTCCAGCGGATGGAAACGCAGACCGTTGGTCACGTCAAACTCGGTGTCGGCATGGTGCATGCGGTGCAAGCGCCAGAAGACGGGCACCCAGTGGAACATGCGATGCTGCAGGTAGATCGCCAGGTCCAGTAGCAAAAAGGCGGCAATCGCGGCCAGCCAAGGTGGCAAGGCCAGGATGTTTGCAAGGCCGAATCCTTGCTGCGCGACGACGCCTGCCCAGGCGACCGCGGTCAGCGGGAACACCGCGCGTACCAGTATCGCGTTCAGTGCGACGATGCCCAGATTGGACGGCCAGCGCGACGTTCGGCGGGTTGTCTGGGGACGCCTCGGCGCGAGAATTTCCCACACGGCCATAGCGACAAATACGGACAGAAAGGCCGCTGGTCGAACCAGGGTTTCCAGTGCTGCATCAATTGCCATGGTGATGCCTGTGGTGGAGGAGAACAAATGCGGCGTTAAAGGGCCGCTTCATGGCCTGCCATTGTGACGCTGCGGCGCTGCGGCCGCACGGCCGGTGCTATTTCTTTGCCGGCTCGAGCGTCAACACCGTCATCGCGCCGTTGACGTTGTCGACCGTGAATTGCACCTTGTCGCCGACTTTCACTTTTGCCAGCAATACAGGGTCCTTGACTTGAAAAACCATGGTCATGGGCGGCATGTCGAGGTTCTTGATCTCGCCATGCTTGAGTGTGATTTTGTTGGCGCTTGTGTCGATCTTGCGAACCTCTCCATCGACCATGGGCATGGTAGCCATTGCGGCGCCGGAGATGGTCAGGAGCAGGGTGGCGAGGAGTTGTGTGGTTTTCATGATGTTTCCTTGGAGTGAATATTGAAAAGGGATTGCAGACGGGCGGGCAATGCCATGCGGCTGCCCGTTGCGGTATTACTTGGCGGCGACCGTGATCTTGCCGACCATGCCAGCCTGATAGTGGCCGGCAATCAGGCAGGCAAAATCGAAACTGCCAGCCTGGTTGAATGTCCACAGGATGGTGCCGGTCTTGCCGGGTGCAACGTGGGCCATGTAGGGCTCTTCGTGTTCCATGTTCGGGAACCTGACCATCAATGCGGCGTGCTCGTCCAGGTCCTTCTTGGTGCCGATAACAAACTCGTGCAGCTGCTTGCCGTCGTTCTTGAGCACGAATTTCAATGTGTCGCCCTGCTTGACATCGATTTTCTCGGGCGAGAAACGCATGGTGTCAGTCATCGATACCGAAATGGTGCGGGTCACAGCCTTGGCAGTGCCGCCAATGCCCCAGGCTTTCTGCTCCATCTTCATCATGGGCATTTCGGTTTTCTCGTGCCCCGCATCGCCATGTGCCAGCGCAAGGCTGCCGGTTCCGGCGAGGATGACGGAAGCGAGTAATGTGGTCAGTTTTTTCATATGATTCCTTTGTTCAATTGGGGTGTCTGGATAGTGGTGCTGAAGCGTCGGGGGGGCAGCAATTCATGTCGCCATCGGTGCCTCCTTCAGTGGCCTTTGTGCATGCCGGCGCCGGGTTTGCGCACCGTCAATGTGGTTGTGGGGCCGGCAGCCGCTGCTTCCGCGGCGCCCTGCAGACCGGGAACTTTTCCGTCCACCGATGCCATTTCGGACTTGAAGCGTGCCGGCTCGGGCAGGTTTCCTGTCCACTCGAAAGACTGGGTGCCCGCCGGCTGCTTGTACCAACCGGGGTCGCTGTAGTCGCCCGGCTTCTGGTCCTTGCGCACTTTGAGCATGCTGAACATGCCGCCCATCTCGATCGCGCCAAAAGGCCCGGTGCCGGTCATCATGGGCAGCGTCTGATCCGGGATCGGCATCTGCATCTCACCCATGTCGGCCATGCCGCGCTCACCCATCACCATGTAGTCGGGCACCAGCTTCTGGATCTTGGCGACCAGCCCGCGGTGGTCGATGCCGATCATGGTGGGCACGTCGTGACCCATCGGGTTCATTGTGTGGTGGCTCTTGTGGCAGTGAAATGCCCAGTCACCTTCCTCGTCGGCCAGGAAGTCGATCTGGCGCATCTGGCCCACGGCGATGTCGGTGGTGACCTCGGGCCAGCGCGAGCCAACCGGGGTCGGCCCACCGTCGGTACCGCTCACAAAGAACTCATGCCCGTGCAAGTGGATCGGGTGATTGGTCATCGTCAGGTTGCCGATACGGATGCGTACCTGGTCGCCCTGTCGCACGTTGAGCGAGTCGATGCCGGGGAAGGCGCGGCTGTTCCACGTCCACAGGTTGAAATCGGTCATCGTGTTGACCATCGGTGTGGTGCTGCCGGGGTCAACGTCATAGGCGTTGAGCAGAAAGCAGAAGTCGCGCTGCACCTCCTGGATCAACGGGTGTTTCTCTTTCGGATGCGTGACCCAGAAACCCATCATGCCCATCGCCATCTGCGTCATCTCGTCGGCATGGGGGTGGTACATGAAGGTTCCAGGCCGACGCGCAATGAATTCGTAGACGAAGGTCTTGCCGACCGGAATCTGTTTCTGATTCAGGCCGCCCACACCGTCCATGCCGTTGGGCAGACGTTGGCCGTGCCAGTGGATGGTGGTGTGTTCGGGCAGCTTGTTGGTCACGAAAACGCGTACCCGGTCGCCTTCGACCACTTCGATCGTCGGACCGGGGCTCTGGCCGTTGTAACCCCACAAGGTGGCGTTCATGCCAGGTGCAATCTCACGCACCACGGGTTCGGCCACCAGGTGGAACTCCTTGACGTTCTGGTTCATGCGCCAGGGCAAGGTCCAGCCGTTAAGCGTGACCACCGGGTTGTAGGGCCGCCCGGTGGTGGGCACCAGCGGTGGGGCGGTATCGGGCTTGCCCATCATCATGGGCTCTGGCAGGGCGGCCATTGCCACCTGGCTGACCGATGCGGCAGCGACGGCCGTCATTGCAGCACCACCAAAAAATTTGCGTCGATTCATGTGTGTGTTCTCTTGTTGGATTGCTGGGGTGCGCATGTGTGCGGCGGGCTCAATGGCCGGCTGCCGCGTCACCACCACCGCTTGCAGCGCTCGCTGGCGCTGCGCTGAGCGCGCCGGGCGAGGTACCTGTCAGCGCGGTTTGCATGTCGGTCTCGGCGAGCCAGAAATCGCGCTGCGCCTCGATCGTGCTGTTCACGGCCATGACCTGCGCACGGCTGTCGGCCAGCAGATCCCAGACGCTGGCCAGCATGCCGTTGTAGCGCAGCACCATCTCGTCGCTGATGAACTTGCGCAGCGGCACCACCTCCTCGCGGTAGTGGCGTGCCAGGTCGTAGGCGGTCCGGTAGCCGAAATATGCCTCGCGGGCTTCGGAGCGCGCATTGACGGCCACGGCCTGCACCCGAGCGGTGGACTGCAGGTACATCGCCTTGGACCGAGCGTTGCGCGCGCCGCCCCAGTCGAAAAGTGGCAATGGCAGCTCGAGTTCGACGCCGCGCAGGGACTCTTTCGTTTGCGCTGCGTTATCGAACACGCTGCTGCGGGTGGCGCTCAGCGTCAGGCCGTCCAGGTAACCCGTCACCTTGTTGAACCCCAGCTGGCCCGCAACGTAGGATGACTCGGCAACGGCCGAGCGCACGTCGAGCCGCTCGCTTAGCGCGCGCGCCTCGACGTCGGCGATCTGTTCGACATCCTTGGGCAAGTCCGGCATGCGTTCAGGCAAGCGGTAATTCGTCTGTGCGCCCCACAGCCCCATCAACCGGTTCAGCTTTTCGCGCGCAGCAAACGCGGCCTGTTGTGAACGCGCAAGCTGCGCCGTCGCGTCGTTCAGCGTTACCTGTTCGCGCGCCTGGCGCAATTTGCTCCAGTTGCCAACCCGTGCCATGCGCCGTGCCAGTTCACCACCGGCTTCGGCGGCTTCCTTGACGTCCTGCATGTAGCGCGCGCTCTGCTCGGCCGACACTGCCATGATCCATGCTTTGCGCGTGTCTGCCGCCAGCCGTATCACATCCTGTGCCGCCTGAAGCTTGGCCAGTTCATGCTGCTGGTTCTGCCACTGGGCTTTCCAGGGCAGCGTCAGCAGGCCGATCAGGTTGAAGCTGAGCACGCGCTCGATCTCCACTTCGTCGCCCATGCGAAAGCGGCCGATCGCGAAGTGAGGATTGGGCAAACTCCCCGCCTGTACCCGCAGCGCGTCGCTTACGCCCAGTGTGGCCAGCGAGCCTTGCATTGCCGCGTTGTTGAGCAGCGCGATGCGAACCGCAGACTCGGCCGTCACGGGCTCCTTAAGCAGATCGGCAACCACCGCCCGCGCATCGCTGGACTTGTCGTCAGTGGCTAGCCGGGCGTCTACTGGACCCGTTTTGCCGGCCACCATCCCTTGCACATCAGACAGGCCACCATCGGGTGAGAGGGAGGCGCAGCCGCCCAAAACGACAACGGCGAGTGCGGAAAAGGCGATGCGCATTCGGCGCGATCTGGTACCCCATACATGTTTCTGCTGCTTCATGGTTTTGCGGCTCCCGGGTCGGTTGCCGACCCAGCCGGCGCTGGTTGTTGAGCGGCTTGCGCCTTGGCCTGTGCGGCCTCCCATTTCAGAATGTCGATATGGCCTCTGAGGTTTTGACCGACCGTGGCGTTGGCGGCCGACCAACCCACGCTTTCGGTTTCCACGCCTTTGGGCGTGTCGATGAATACAGATCGATACTGAACGGCCGGTGTGGGGGCCGCCGGATCGGCGGCGCTTGTTTGCGCAATGGCGGCGAGAGGTAGGCACAGCAGCGCTGCGCCTTGACAAAGAAATTGCTTCAAGTTGGACTCCAAAACAGCAAGACAATGGTCGAAAGACCACATGAGTGCTGCCCGCGACCCGATTTCGGGACATTGCGGACGCACCTAGGCTGGGGAGTCAGTAAATAGGTGGCTTCAGCAGCAGCGTGCGTTCAGCGCTGGCAAAGACGTGCATGGCCGCCGGAGGCGACCTGGGGCTGATCTGCGCAACTGTCGGAAGGCCTGCCGGTTGCAGCACGGCCACCGTGTGGCAGGTCTGGCACATGGCGCAGGCTTCACAGTGCTCGGCGTCCATGGCTCCGCCGCTGTCCGTGGTGCCTGTGTGGTCGCCACAATCGGCTGCGGCCGCCGAGGCGATCGGGCTGACATGGGCGTGCGCTGACCCAGAATCGCCGTCGGCATGGGGCATTGCGCCTGCCGCTGGCGCATGATGGCCCGGCATTGCCATCTGTGTCGCCATGGCGTCGCCGATCAACCCGCGCAGGGGCAGCAGGAGGATCAGTAGAACGAAAAACCAACGACGCATAGGTTAATGATAACGGGGCTTCAAAAAAAGTTCCGGACTTGCGGCAGACACTGCTCACCCACGGAAGGGAGAGCAACGGGCCAAAGCCCGATTTACTTGAGGGAACCGTGGGAAATGACCGCGACAGTCTCGCGGCAGGAGGTCAATCAATGCGGAAAAGCCACATGGAATTAGAGGGTATGCCTGTCGTTCGAATGTGAAAACCGCTGTCTGTGGCGTCGTCGCCGCATGTTGACAGCGTTGATGCAGATCCCATTTTGCCCACAGCAAACGGCGTGCTTGCCATTGTGGATAGAATCGCGGCCGATTGATTCGTCCCCCATCCCTTGACCGCATTCGCTCTCACCATGCCCGCCTCTCACACTCTTGGGGTTCGTCTGCCATGAGCCATTCGTTTGTGCGTGGGCTGGTGCGTTGGGTCGTCGTGGCATTGCTGTTGGGGCAACTCGCGGTCGCTTCGTATGCCTGCCCGGCCTTGCGCGCAATTCCGGCAGACGCCGGACAGCGCAGCGCGGTCGATGTAGCCTGTGAGATGGAGGCCGAAGATGGGCTCGTACTCGCTGATAGTGGTGCGCCCATCGACACTCTCGACGCTGATTCGCCTAATCTATGCGCCGAGCACTGTAAATATGGTCAGCAAAGCGACCAGACGAGCAGCGTCAATGTGCCCGTCGCCGTGCCATTGGCGCCCTTCGAGAACAACCCGCCGCGACTGGTGGAATCCCGGCTTCGACCCACGGCCACTGCGGTGAGCGCCCTGGTGTCGGCATGCCCGCCGCACGCCATTTTGCACTGCGTGCGCAGATCCTGACCTGCAAGACGATTCGGCGCTGACGACCGACCTTGGTCGTGCCAGCGTCGGGCCCGCGCCCGCCTGATTGACCCGAGCCAAGGCTCACTACGGGTTCAAAGACAAGCGCGAATATCGAATTGCATCGTCAGGATTTCTCATGTTTGCTTATTGTTTTCGACCGTCTGCGGTCCTCAGGGCTTTCCGATTGGCCGGAGCCGTTGCGGCGGCCTTCACGGTCACCGTGACCTTGGCACAGTCCCCACCTGCGCTTGGCCTGGATCAGGCGCTGCGCCTGGCACAAGATCGATCGCATCAGCTTCCGGCCCGGGACGCGGCAGCTGCCGCTGCGCGTGACATGGCTGTTGTTGCCGGGCAGCGCCCTGATCCGGTGCTCAAGGCGAGCCTCACCAATCTGCCGGTAGACGGTCCGGATCGCTTCTCGCTGACACGTGACTTCATGACCATGCGCTCGATCGGCGTGATGCAGGAGTTCACCCGGGGGGGCAAACTGAAGGCGCGCTCCAGTCGATTCGAGCGCGAAGCCGATGTTGCGGAGGCAGATCGCGCCCTGGTTCTGGCCAACTTGCAACGCGACACGGCCACTGCGTGGCTTGAGCGTTATTACCAGGAGCGCGTGCGCGAAATTCTGGTGTCGCAACGCGACGAAGCCGGTTTGCAGATTGAGTCTGCCGACGCCGCCTACCGTGGTGGCCGCGGCGCCCAAGCCGATGTGTTTCTGGCGCGCTCTGCCGTCGCCCGGATTGACGACCGCATTGCGCAAACTCAGCAGCAGATCGATGTGGCGACGACGCGCCTGGCGCGCTGGGTTGGCCCACCTGCCGATGGGCCGCTCGGCGCGTCGCCCGCGCTGGATGCTGTTCGCCTGCATGAGCAGGGTCTGGACGCGCAACTCGCCCGGGAGCCGCGCGTCGTGCTCCTCGCGCAGCAGGAGGCAATGACGCAGGCGGATGCCGAAGTGGCGCAGACCAGCAAAAAGTCCGATATCAGTGTGGAGGTGATGTTCAGCCAGCGCGGACCGGCTTACTCCAACATGATCTCGGTCAACCTGTCGATGCCGCTGCAGTGGGACCAGAAGCGCCGGCAGGACCGCGAAGTCGCGGCCAAACTGGCGTCGGTCGAACAGGCGCGGCTGGAGCGCGAGGAGGCGACCCGCGTCGTTGCTGCCGAAGCCCTGGCGATGTTGCAGGAATGGCGTAGCGACCAGTCCCGATTGACGCGTTACAGGACCACGCTTTTGCCATTGGCTGCGGAGCGCACCCGCGCATCGATTGCCGCGTATCGCGGTGGCAACGGCCCGTTGAAGGCGGTGCTTGAGTCCCGTCTCGGTGAAATTGACACACGCATGGAGCAATTAGGCCTGGAACTGAACGCGGCGCGATTGTGGGCACAGCTCAACTACTTCGTGCCCGTCGACCAAACCACACCATCAGCGACACGCCCTTGAGCTTCCCGGACACACACACCATGAAAACGAAAACTCTTGTGATCGCCGTGGCGATTCTGGCTGCCATTGGCGCCAGTGGTTACGGCTTGTACATGCTCGGCTTGCAGCGTGGAACAGAGCATAGCCAGAGCACCCTGCCTGGCACGGCCTCGTCGCCGGCTGCCGCGGCAAGTCCAACGGGCGCCGTCGCCAGGCTGCCACAGGGCATCGCCGAGGGTGAAGATGCCACGCGACGGCACATCCTGGCCGGCATCAAGGCCGGTGACATCGATCCGGCCAATGGCGGCAAGGTTCTGTACTACCACGACCCGATGGTGCCGGGGAACAAGTTCGACAAACCAGCCAAGTCCCCGTTCATGGACATGATGCTGGTGCCGGTCTATGCCGACAGCGGTAGCTCCGACGGGAGCCGGGTTACGGTCAGCCCGCGGATTCAGCAAAATCTGGGTCTGCGCACCGCCGAAGTCACTGAGAAGGTGCTATCGCCAGAGGTGGCAGCCGTTGGCAGCATCGTGTGGAATGAGCGCGATCAGGCCGTTGTGCAGGCGCGCGCAACCGGCTTCATCGAAAAACTTTACGTACGCGCCACTCTGGATCGGGTCAAGGCTGGCCAGCCCCTGGCCGAGATCTATGTGCCCGACTGGATCGCTGCGCAAGAAGAGTTCCTGTCGGTGCGGCGCATGCAGGGCAGTGACCTGGCCCCGCTGATCGATGGTGCGCGCCAGCGCATGCGCCAGGTCGGCATGAGTGAGGTGCAGATCAGCCTGGTGGAGCGCAGCGGCGCGACCCAACCACGCATCGTGCTGCACGCACCGATCGGTGGTGTGATTACCGAGTTGACGGTGCGCGAAGGCATGACCGTGATGGCCGGCGCCAGCATGTTTCGCATCAACGGCACAGGCACGGTCTGGGCGCAGGCCGAGGTACCGGAGAGCCAGGCAGCGCTGCTCAGGCCCGGCGCCAAGGTACTTGCCAGCAGTCCGGGTGCACCAGGCGTGAATTTTTCAGGCCGGGTTCAAGCGCTGCTGCCCGATATCGATCCTGCCACGCGAACGCTGAAGGCGCGGCTTGAACTGGCGAACCCGGGCGGCCGGCTGGTACCGGGCATGTTCGTGCAAATGCAGTTCATGGACACGCGCTCAGCCACGTCCCTGGTCATTCCCACAGAAGCGATCATTCAGACCGGCAAACGTATCGTCGTGATGCTGGCCGAGGCAGACGGCCGCTTTCGACCGGTTGATGTGGAGATCGGCATTGAAACCGATGGTCAGACCGAGATCAAACGCGGCTTGCAAGCCGGCCAGCGGGTCGTGGTGTCGTCCCAGTTCCTGATCGACTCCGAAGCGAGCCTCAAAGGCGTGGAATCGCGGCTGAATGCTGAACCCACGGCGTCCGGTTCGACACCGCGGCACACCGGCGAGGCGCTGGTTGAAAGCATCGGGCGCGACGCGATCAGTCTGTCCCACGGACCTGTCCCGTCGCTGAAATGGGGCGCCATGACGATGGATTTCAAGCTGCCCAAGGGTGGTGGACTGCCACGTGGGCTGGCTGCCGGGGACCGGATCGGATTTGAGTTTTTTATGGATACCGAAGAATTGCCGCAACTGTCTGCGGTGCGATTGCTGGCGCCTGAACCAGGTGCTCGAGCAAAGGCGTCAGTCGCAAAGCCCGCCGGAGTAAAGCCATGATCGCCAGCTTGATCCGCTGGTCGATTCACAACCGTTTCCTGGTGCTGCTGGCCACCGCAATGATCAGCGCCTGGGGCGTGATGTCGGTACTGAAAACACCGCTGGACGCCTTGCCCGACCTGTCGGATGTGCAGGTGATCATCCGCACGACCTATCCCGGCCAGGCGCCACAGATCGTCGAGAACCAGGTCACGTATCCATTGACGACAACGATGTTGTCGGTGCCGGGCGCCAAGACGGTGCGCGGCTATTCCTTCTTTGGCGACTCCTTCGTCTACGTGCTGTTCGAGGACGGAACCGATTTGTACTGGGCCCGCTCGCGGGTACTCGAATACCTGAACCAGGTCCAGGCCCGGCTTCCTGCGAATGCCAAGGCCCAGCTAGGACCGGATGCGACCGGTGTCGGTTGGATCTACCAATACGCATTGATTGACAGAAGCGGGCAGACGGACATTTCGCAGTTGCGTGCATTGCAGGACTGGTTCCTCAAGTTTGAACTCAAGTCGGTGCCCAACGTGGCGGAGGTGGCCTCGGTTGGCGGCATGGTGCGCCAATACCAGGTACTGCTCGACCCCGACAAGCTCGCGGCCTACCGGATTTCGCATACCCGGGTGGTCGACGCCATACGCAGGGCCAATCAGGAGAGCGGCGGCTCGGTGCTGGAACTCGGTGAGGCCGAATACATGGTGCGCGCTTCGGGCTACCTGCAGACACTGGACGACTTTCGCAAGGTGCCATTGATGACCACGGACGCCGGTGTATCGGTGCGGTTGGGCGACGTGGCGCGGGTTCAGGTCGGGCCGGAGATGCGGCGCGGTATTGGCGAACTCGACGGCGAAGGTGAGGCGACAGGCGGTGTGATCGTGATGCGTTCCGGTAAAAATGCGCTCGAAACAATCACCGCGGTCAAAGCCAAGCTGCGTGACCTGCAAGGCAGCCTGCCCAAGGGGGTCGAAATCGTGCCAGTCTACGACCGCTCGAACCTGATCGAGCGTGCCGTCAAGAATCTGGGTTTCAAGCTGCTCGAGGAATTTCTGGTCGTGGCGGTGGTCTGTTTCGTATTTCTCTTTCACCTGCGTTCGGCGTTTGTCGCCATTGTCTCTTTGCCACTGGGTATCCTGGTCGCTTTCATCGTCATGCGGTATCAGGGCGTGAACGCCAACATCATGTCGCTGGGCGGTATCGCGATCGCCATCGGCGCAATGGTGGATGCGGCCGTGGTGATGATCGAAAACGCGCACAAACACCTGGAACGTTGGGGTCATGCGCGGCCGGGCGAAACCTTGCAGGGTGAAGCGCGCTGGCGCGTGATCGGGGACGCCGCGGCCGAGGTGGGTCCGGCGCTCTTCTTCTCGCTGCTGATCATCACGCTGTCGTTCATCCCGGTGTTCACGCTGGAGGCGCAGGAAGGGCGATTGTTTGCACCGCTGGCCTTCACCAAGACCTATGCGATGGCGGCGGCGGCCGGTTTGTCGGCGACGTTGATTCCGGTGCTGATGGGATACCTGATTCGCGGCCGTATTCCCGATGAGAGGACCAATCCCTTGAACCGCTTCCTGATCGCCGTCTACCGCCCGCTGCTCAATGGCGTGCTGCGGCGGCCCAAGCTGACCCTGTGCGCGGCTGTGGTCGCCCTCGCGGCAAGCATGTGGCCGCTCCAGCATATTGGTGGTGAATTCATGCCCCGGCTCGATGAGGGTGACCTGCTTTATATGCCGTCGGCGCTGCCGGGCCTGTCGGCATCCAAGGCGGGTGAATTGCTCCAGCAGACGGATCGCCTGATCAAGACTGTGCCCGAGGTTGCGCGTGTATACGGCAAGGCCGGCCGTGCCGAAACTGCAACCGACCCGGCGCCGCTGGAGATGTTCGAGACCACAATCCAGTTCAAGCCGCGCGAACAATGGCGCGCCGGCATGACCCAGGACAAGTTGGTCGAGGAGCTGGACCGGGTGGTGCAGGTGCCGGGGCTGTCCAACATCTGGGTGCCGCCGATCCGCAACCGCATCGACATGCTGGCCACCGGCATCAAGAGCCCTGTAGGGGTCAAGGTAGCTGGCGCCGACCTGGCAACGATAGACCGCGTGAGCGGAGAAATCGAACGGGTCCTGAAAGACGTGCCTGGGGTCAGCAGCGCTCTGGCCGAACGCTTGACCGGTGGGCGATATATCGATGTCACGATCAACCGCGACGCGGCGGCGCGATTCGGCATGAACATTGCCGATGTGCAGTCGGTGATCGCATCGGCGGTTGGTGGCGAGACGATTGGCGAGACGGTCGAGGGATTGCAACGTTTCCCGATCAATGTGCGCTACCCGCGCGAGATGCGCGACTCGCTGGAAAAACTGCGCAAGTTGCCGGTGGTGACCGAGCGCGGTACACGATTGGTGTTGTCGGACGTGGCCGAGATCCGTATCACTGATGGGCCACCGATGCTGCGCAGCGAGAACGCGCGTCTGTCGGGCTGGGTTTATGTGGATATTCGCGGCCGTGACCTGCGATCAGCGGTGCAGGCCATGCAGCGGGCTGTCGCCGACAAGGTGACGATTCCCCCGGGCTATTCGATCTCCTGGTCGGGGCAGTTCGAATTCCTCGAACGTGCGACGGCCAAACTCAAGCTCGTGGTGCCGTTCACGCTGTTGATCATCTTCGTGCTGCTGTACCTGACGTTCAATCGACTTGACGACGCGCTGCTGATCATGAGCACGCTCCCGTTCGCGCTGATCGGTGGTATCTGGTTGCTCTGGCTGCTGAACTACAACCTGTCGGTTGCCGGGGCGGTTGGTTTCATCGCGTTGGCCGGGGTGTCGGCCGAGTTCGGAGTCATCATGCTGTTGTATCTGAAGCAAGCCTGGGATGAACGCATTGCAGCCGGCACCACCTCCGTTGACGACCTGCTCGATGCGATTCGCGATGGCGCTGTGTTGCGGGTGCGTCCCAAGGCGATGACCGTGGCTGTCATCCTGGGGGGCTTGTTTCCCATCATGTGGGGCACGGGAACCGGGTCGGAAGTGATGCAGCGGATCGCTGCACCCATGGTCGGCGGCATGATCACCGCGCCGCTGTTGTCCATGTTCGTGATTCCGGCGGCCTACCTGCTGATCCGCAGGTCGCGGTTGGTCAAGTCGGCGCCAGCGTGATCGGAACTGCGTGGGGGTCACACATCCGCGGTGATGCGGATGCGTCGAATGCTGTGGCCAGAGCGGTTAACCCTGTTGCAGCGAAGCAATCAACGGGCAAGCCACTTTGCCACGCGCAGAGCCGCAGCGTTCGACCAGTTGGTCGAGCACCGACTCGATGCGAACAAGGTCCGCCAGTCTCGCGCGCACATCGACCAGCTTCCTTCTGGCCAGCTCGCGCGCGTCCCGGCAATGGGCGCCGTCGTCAAGCCGCAACAACTCGGCCACTTCGTCCAGGCTGAACCCCAGTCGTTGTGCCGATTTGATGAAGCGCACCCGTGCCAGTGCCGTCGCACCATAACGCCGGATGGCGCCGTCCACACGCGTCGGCTCCGGCATCAAACCCTTGCGCTGATAGAAGCGGATGGTTTCCAGATTGACGCCAGCCACCTGCGCCAAGGCGCCGATTGTCATGTTGCTGTCGTTGGTAGTGTCAGATGAATGCATGGCAGGGCTTGACTCCGTACTTGGGTACGGGCATAAGCTTGCACCATGTTGACACAAAAGTCCATTGCAGTGAGCGCGCCGCGCGGGCGTCTGGCCTTGCTGAGCGCAGGATTCGCAGCCATCCTGGCGTCGACCTGTTGTGTCGGGCCACTGCTGCTGCTGCTGCTCGGGTTCTCCGGCGCCTGGATCGGCAATCTGACCTTGCTGGAGCCGCTGCGCCCCTGGTTCATCGGTGCTGCGGTGGTGTCTCTGGCTTTTGCCTGGAGCCGCATCTGGCGCCCGTTGGCGCAATGCGCGCCGGGCGAAGTCTGTGCGCTTCCGGTGATCCGACGTGGTTATCGCTGGTTGTTCGCTCTGGTCGTGATGCTGGTACTGCTTGCGTTGGTTTTTCCGTCTATCGCGCCATGGTTTTATTGAAGGAGTTCAACATGAAGGTTTTGTTTGCCATCGTCGCCTTGGTGGTCTCGATCGGATCGGCATGGGCGGCGCCCGCCACGGTGACCCTGTCGGTTCCGTCGATGAACTGTGCTGTGTGCCCGATCACCGTAAAGAAAGCGCTGATAGGTGTGCCTGGTGTGTACAAGGCTGCGGTTGACTTCGAGCACCTGCAGGCCACGGTGACGTTCGACGACAGCAAGACCAATGTCGATGCTTTGACCCGCGCCACCAGGAATGCGGGTTATCCGTCGAAGCTTGTGACGAAAGTCGCTCCATGACATCAATGGTTCTGGATTCGACACTGACCTGTCCGGCCTGCGGCGAAAAGCGCAGCGAGCGCATGCCGACGGATGCGTGCCAGTGGATGTATGAATGCTGCTTTTGCCACACGCTGCTCAGGCCCAGGAAAGGGGACTGCTGCGTTTTTTGCTCTTATGGATCGGTACCCTGCCCACCGGTGCAGGCTGGCGGGGACGATGGCCGCGCGTGTTGTGCCTGAGCGCTGACTGGAACGACCGCATTCCAGCATGGTTGAGTTCGGACTTTTTCAGACTCTGGGGTTGTCGCTTCTGCTCGGCTTGTTCGGCTTCATCGAGCCCTGTTCGATCGGCTCGAGTCTGGTCGTCGTCAAGCAGATGGAAGGGCAGGGTGCACGCCAGAAAGTGGTCCGGATGCTGGTGTTTGCCGGTACCCGGGCGCTGTTCGTCGGTTTCCTGGGTCTGGTCGCCGCAACGATCGGATCGGCTTTCCTGGGCTACCAGCGCGCGGCGTGGATCGTGCTCGGATTGCTTTACATGGTGCTGGGGCTGATCTATGTGGGTGGCCACATTGGCGTACTGGCGCGAGCCGTCGGGCCGGGTCCGCGCTGGCTGCGAAGTAACAGCGGTGCCGCAGTCTCCGGATTGGTTTTTGGCCTGAATATTCCCGCGTGTGCCGCGCCACTCGTGCTCGCTCTGCTCGGGCTGGCGGCAGCGGGTGGTGCCTCGGCCGCGGAGCTTGGCCGCAGCTTCGCCTCGCTGGCGATGTTCGGGCTTGCCTTGTCACTGCCGCTGGTGCTGGCCGTATTCTTTGCGCCGGCGCGTGCGGCGCTGGATTGGCTGGCGGCTTTGTCACGCCGCATTCCGCGCTGGACCGGAATGCTGTTGATCGTACTGGGTATATGGTCGATCTGGTTTGCACTGTACGTGCCGACATGAAGCGGTAGCGGCTGGCGGTGCCGGGGCTTGACATTGCTACTGTGGCAAGGTTTAGAGTGCCTGCATGCGTGCGCAAAGTCAGTTGTTGCAGGGACCGGGGTACGGGCCTGCCGCCACTTACACCAGCGCCGCTAAAGCCACAGCCACAGCCACAGCCACAGCCACAGTGAGCGCGCCCGGCAGCGCAATGGCCATG
>Ga0209390_10001549_pt1 | contig 43800 bp, 39 predicted proteins | sample BON01_FD_187212 | JGI IMG/M metagenome (GOLD analysis project Ga0209390, IMG submission 187212) | Freshwater microbial communities from Lake Bonney liftoff mats and glacier meltwater in Antarctica - BON-01 (SPAdes) (version 2) | ecosystem: Environmental > Aquatic > Freshwater > Ice > Glacier...
GTTCAATGAGTGCGTTTTGTGTCGGTTTACCCGGTTGAATATATTTAAACTCAATTTGATTCATTTCACTCCACTCTTGAGATAATTTTGCAATAAATTCAGGTCCATTATCCATTCTTATTCTTTTTGGCTTTCCATGTTTATTAGTGAGGTGCTTCAACACCCAAACTACTCTGCTACTTTTAATTGAATAGTCCGTTTCTATAAATAATACTTCTCTATTAAAATCATCTATCACATTGAATGACCTAAATTTCCGCCCATTCTCTAACACATCATGCACAAAATCAATACTCCAAGTTTGATTAAATTTTGGTGGAATAACTAACGACTCTTTAACCCTTGCAGGCAATCGCTTTTTAGCTTTTCGCTTAAGTGGCAAGCCCATCTGTTTATACACCCTATGAAGTCGCTTATGGTTTACCAAAACAGCTTTATTTCGCAAGCGATTATAACACTTCCAAAAACCTTCTCTTGGGTGGGAAGTACTCAACTCTGTTAACTGATCCATTAAAAACGAATCATCTTTAATACTGCGATACCTTAAACTGCTTCTACTTGTACTTAATAAACGGCAAGCCTTGCTTTTGCCGTTTGTAAAGACAGTTTCTAAATCCGATACTATCGCTCTCTTATCGCAAGGCTTTAAAGCTTTTTTTCAATAATATACTTTGCCATATCAAGCTCTAAAGCTAAATCAGTATACATCCGTTTTAACTTCGCATTCTCTTCTTCTAAACGCTTTACCTTTTTCAGCTCACTCGCTTCCATACCTCCATAGCGTTGCCGCCATTTATAAAAAGTAGCTCTTGATAAACCATGTTCTCGGGCTATCGCTTCTACATCTTTGCCTAAATCAAATTCTTTTAGAATTTTGGCTATTTGCGTGGGGGAAAATTTACTCTTTCTCATATTACAGTTTTTAAAATTAGAAATTCTACTTTTAAACTGTACTAGTTTTGGGGGAGCTTACAGGTCGAATGATTCATATTAATCTCAATCAATACTCTTTATATAAACAGTACAAAACTTGCCTATTTCCAAATTAAATGAAGTAGAATTATTTTGTCCTAGCATTAATATATTCAGCAGAATACTGTATTCAAAGTTTGCCTGAGATTGATAGGCACTCTCAGAATGGGTTGATATAAAGTATCCCAAATCATAAACTCTTTGTGCGAGCTACTCCGCAGAAATTACCAAAGACACATCCTTTCAGCATCTGTTACTAATTTCCTGGAGTTATTGTTGAGGATCGGCAGTAAACTATCAAGCATAAATTGGGTAGAAAAAATTATAAAAATATCTCCTTCGGTTTGATCAATAATTAATCCATTATTTTCGACCGATTCATTAAATCGCATAGCATTTGGATTAATTCCCATTTGCAGCCCAGGCTAAATTATCTAATTCATTGTAGTTAGTCTGCTCGCGTAAACATTGATTTAAACCGTTTGTGATGGTAGTATAATTATGCAGAAAGTCGATAAGAAGGGAGTCTTCTTTGTCATATGTTTTAACTCGTTTACAAAAATTAGGTATAATTGAGAAAGACTCTAATTTTTTCGAATGCCTCTGACGACTCTATCTTTGCACTGGTATCTAGGCTATTACCTCTATCTCACTTGAAGGAGTTTCCCTTTTAGTTGATTGTTGAACTCAACTAAAGGCGACAAAACTAAACTCAGCAATTAAATAAAAGAGTACTCGTTTCATGTTGTAATTTTTGCTGCACTGCGTTTCAATGCAGCTTGAATTTTGTTAGGCACCTTACTCAGTTTTGATAAATTTAATTGACTCATTACTTATCCTAATAATGTACAAGTTTGGTGGTAGCATTGAAATATCAAGGGCTTCAGTTTGTCCATTTAACATACCAGAAACTATTTCTTCTCCTAAAAAATTAAGAATACGGAACTCTTGCTTTACTTGGACTGTACTTTCAATAAAAAGTTGCTCGCTAGCAGGGTTTGGATAAATGACAAAGTTGTTTTCATTTTTAGTAAATTCATCTAAAGAATTTGATTGATAGTCTTTCTTATATACCCAAGCCATGTTTGTTGATCTATTACTGTTTGGGTCAAAACCACCAAAATAAAGTGCATCTTCATTTGCAAATGGGGATGACACATAACACCTGTTGGCAACCAAAGACACATCGTTAGGACTGATAGTTCCATTTATTTCTTCTATTGAATACAAACCATCTGAATCTCGTTTAGCAAATAAACCGCCTTTATAATAACCGTTCCATGTTGGGTGGCCACCTCCCGATATAGTTGCTTCAAACCCTACCAAATGAAAAGTATCAGACCGTATAGGGTCAATATATTTGTAAAACTCATTGTACGCTCCAAGTACATAATTTGCACTTGCCCCCGGTAAAAAACTCCCTACCAATACCGATAATTTAGTTTCATAAATACGATTGAAACCACCATTCCCATCAGGTTCGAGTCGATAAATGATTCCTAGAGACTGACCATCGGGGCACCACATTAACAGGAAGGCATCGTTAATCCCACTGGGGTTATCGATGGTTGTTAAACCTCTAATTCCGCCTACAGCAGAATTGATTGTAGCGCCAAGATCACTGAAGTCATGCTCAATAACATAGCTTGGTGAAATTCCGTCAATACGTCTATATAGTTTACTTCCAGATGAAAAATAGAGAGCACCATTTGCTACTTCAATTCCTAAAGGTCTGCTACTTAATGGGCCAAATTCTGCCGTCGAAATCCAATCTATTTTTCCAGGGTTTGCCAAATTGTATTTCCCTTTGTAAATCCCTTGGGTTCCAACAGTAGCGAATACATATTCTAAACCAGTTTGCCGGTCGACATGCATTTCAATATCCCTTATGGAATAGTTTGCACCACCGGGAAAACCTCCTTGCATAATTTGGCTTTCTCCCCAAGTACCATTTATATCATTTCGCACAAAACTCTTTACAGTGACGGAGCTAGTTATAAAGTTTGGGGAGTAACCCGCGCAGATCAAAACTGTATCTGGCGATGAGAGTAAGTTGCCAAATTGATCTTTTGTAAAAATTACTTGTGTCAGAATTTCAGGGCGAAGATAACTTGCACCAAGAAAAAAATCTTCCTGCCAATTTGCTGCGGGATTATCTAACCGATTAATTTGTCCCCAGCCAATGTTAGTGTTTGCACCCCCATACCAAATATTGTTGCCATCTTCCCAATAACCAACAGATGCGAATAACATATTCTTATGTCCAATTAGCTGCAAAACTTCCGATCCACCTAAGAATTTATTAGTTGCATCATAGCCCCCAGCGGTAAAAGACTTACTCCATACTTGCGCATTTAGGGCTCCGTAACAGGAGCTGAACAAGATCACGAATAAATTTTTTTGTATAAAGTTTTTTTTCATCCCACTAAGATACGGCTTACAATCAAACGTAATTATTCAGGACTGATTTATTGCGCTCAATGCAAGGCTAAGCAGTAAATAAGGTAAAATAATTCATGCTTTATATCGGTACCTGGTCCAATTACTACGCAACTTTTTTTAAACTGTAAATTGTAGGTTTGGCGAACTTAATTACACTTTACAAACTGTTGGTTTAGCACAAACGCCCTAAGTTTTTCAAACGTTAGTAGGCAAAGTAATTTTTAGTTTAGATTTCGAAATTGTTTAGGACTTACTCCTGCATTGCTTTTAAACACCTTACTAAAATGTTGAGGATATTCAAAACCTAAACGATAGGCTATCTGACTGATAGGATTATTAGAATTCAATAATTCATTTTTCGCTTTTTCAACAATATGAAGATGAATGTGTTCTGTTATGCTTTTACTAGTTTCTTTTTTGAGTAAGTCGCTCAGGTATTTACCCGACATTTCCAAGTTTTCTCCACATTCTTTTACAGAAGGGATACCTTTTACAGCAGGTAAATTACTTTCAAAATAGGAGAGTAGATATTTTTCAAATTTGATAATGAAATCTTTATTCAAATCTTTTCTTGTCAGAAATTGACGGTCAAAATAGCGTTGACTATATTTTAATAGGGACTCAATATTGTGAATAATAATTTCTTGGGTATGTTGGTCAATATTTTGTTGTATTTCACCTTCTATCTTTTGAACAATTTCGGTAAGTGCATTTTTTTCTTTTTCGGATATATGCAAGGCTTCGTTACTATCATAATCAAAGAAAGAATAGTGCAGAATAGAATTGGAAAGTGAAGAAACTCTGATCAAGTCAGGATGAAAAAAGATACTCCATCCGCCTAAATCCGGTTCCGGATTACCAGAGTTTGAAGTAATTTGTTTAGGTCGCATAAAGACTAAACTTCCTTCTTGAAAATCATAGGATTTTCTACCATATTGAAATGCTCCTTGAATATTCTCTTTTAAAGAGATAAAGAACAAGTGGTTGTTTACACGCAAATTTTCTCCAAAGCTCAAGTTCATATCTTTTGTGTGTCTAACAACCGATATTAACGGGTGAGTAGGTTTTTCAATAGCTAGTAATTGGTGCATTTCACTAATGCTTTTGATGTTCAAAATATCCTTCATTATAGATTGTTCAGAATATGGTCATAGTAAATTTGCGCTCTTTCTTTAGAGAAATAATCTATAATAATTAATGACATCCCAAAAACCGTCAAAGCTATGCCAATAGCTTGAGATGTAGGGCTTTTAGAATATACAAATGCGAGAACTGTAATAAGAAAACATACAGCGCTAATTGCCAATGATGTGGGATACATAAACTGAAAATCTTCAACTCGCTTCTTTTCATTTTGAATAAATGCTTCTGAATCTGTTTGACACGCATTTTTAAATTCGATAACGCGTTTGTTATTAGAATACAGCATAAAACTTCCCATTGTACTAAAAAGTATACCCAAAATAAATACGGGAATTAGCAAAGATTTGGCGTTAAGAGTTGTGCCAAATTTCCAAATTAATAACGAACAGATTAACGTAAGTATACCAGCAATAGTGATACACATACCTTCAAAACTTTCACCTTTTGCCCATTGGATACTATATTCTACTACTTTCATTTTTTCTTGTTTTAGTTATGATTTTAAAAAGTTAAGCATCATGTTGTCTAACATTCTATCAGATAATAATTTTCTTGACCAAATCATTTGCTTCGAAGTTTTACCGACTTCATAGCTTGTTTTAGGTTTTTTACTTTTTATAATTTTAAGAACGGTATCTGCAATAACGGATGGAGGCGATGAATACTTTGGGTTATTGTCTCTAGATTTTGACCATTCTACTAATGCTTGTGTCATTTTAGCATAAGGGCCATTTCCAGAACGCTTAACCATACTATCTACATAAGTACTTATAAGCTCTGAACTTATTGCACCCGGTCTAATTAGAACTACTTGAATCCCGAAAGGTTGCAACTCTACGCGCAACGAACTCGACAAGCCCTCTAATGCGTGCTTAGAAGCAACATACCAAGAACTTATAGGGCCGTGAACTTTTCCAGCTATAGATGAGGTATTGATTATTTTTCCTGCACCTTTATTTCGCATGTAAGGAATTACTAATTGCGTCAATCTTGCCAAGCCAAAAAGATTGACTTCAAATTGTTTTTTTGCATCTGCAATGTCAGTTTCTTCTAAAGAACCTTGTACCGCTATTCCTGCATTGTTAAATAAAACATCAATTCCACCGTGTTCTTTATTGATCTTACTGATAGCATCTTTTATTTCGTCCTCTTTAGCGATATCCATCTGAATGGGAATGCAACCATCTTTTTTTAATTCATTTAATCTGTCCAATCTTCGAGCTGCTGCATAAACTACATAGCCCTCTTTTGCTAGTATTATTGCTGTTTCTCTTCCCATTCCCGAAGAAGCTCCGGTAACTAAAATAATTTCTTTGTTTTGCATGGTCTAATTTTTTATTTTGCAAATCTAAAGGTCATTTTAATCTTCAAGTGCAATAAAAGGCAGAGGTGCGAATATATTTGGCAGAGATTGAATCGTTTTCTATGTTTTTAATTTAGGTTTCTGGTGATTATAAATAGGGTTGACTTCTTCTTTTTGAATGTAATTTATTACGACAAAAAAGGCAACATACAGTTCTGTATTCGGCGGGTGAAGCGTACTTTGGTAAGCTGTTATTTTTCTAAAATGCGCTTTAAGCCTATAAATAGATTTTTTTCCAACGTATCGTAGCTGCCATCTATTAAAAACAGCTCTTTCATCTCTTTCTCCAATACTTCTATTCCTTCGCGTGTATAGTGCAAGCGATCCATCGCCGATCGAATTTTTTTAATGTGCTGGTAATCGTTATCTCCCTTAAATTCTGTTCGAATGGTGTGAATGTTTAACGCTTTAAACTTCGAGTTAATATAGTTGGTCTCCGCTGCTGTTTCTTCAAAATCGGCACTGGAACAATATAGTAAGAGGTATGCTTTCAGTTCTTCTCGGGTCCATTTAGTTTTGTATTCTTCCATCTTGGTAAGGTAACTATTAATTTTTGCTTGAGCTATTTCTTTGCCATTTTTGCCGCCAGCCATGCCATTGGTATATAGGCAAATAAAAGATCTACAGCAGCAAACCAAATGGGGGTAGGCAGCATCACCACCATGGTAATTCCTGCGAATAAGAAGACGGCACCCACAAGGTAGCAAAAAATGATTTTGCCACTTTGAGCAATTAAGCCCGCCACTAATGCACCTGACAAAGTACCTAAGGCATGCGCCGCAAATACAACCAAATAGTTCGTCGGACTAAATAAGTGCATGCCTGCTTTTAGACTTTCCATGTCTTGTGGGTTTATACCTTCAGGAAGTGAAACGACAGAGCCATTAAGTGAGATTAATTGTCCGTTTAAAACGCTTCCTACAATTAGGCCAATTAAAATTCCTGCGATGTTTCTTAAAATTTTCATGTGGATTGGTTCAGAATCTTAAAGCTACAAAATTTAGGTTACTTTAGAAAGTGTCCAATGATACTTTCTTGTAGTTCAGATGTTGACCTTTTAAGTTCTACTTCGATCTTCATGCGCTTGTTTAACATAGAGATGCAAATTCCTGCTACCACAATGGAGGCGACAATAATCACATACATGTTGGTAATTCCGCCATACATTTTATGTAATTCCGCATCCATGGCAGCTGCATCTTCATCGAAATACATAAAAATGGAAGCGGTAAAATTATTGGCAAAATGAATGATTATGCAATAAATTAAACTTCTCGTTCTGGAATATACCCAGCCGGCAAAGGTTCCAATCACCATGGCTGCAATAAATTGCCAGGGGTTCAAGTGAACTAAGCCAAACATTGCTGCACTGATTAAAATCGCCGCCCAAGAAGATTTTCGCTTTAGCAAACCGTCCAACATCACTCCCCTAAAAATAAATTCTTCAAAAATGGGCGCCATAACTGCCACTGCCAACAAACCATAACCGTCGTTCATTTGCTCTGCCAATTCAAGAAAAATTTCTTTAAAAGAGTCAGGCATCGGTATGCTATGCCCTATTGGACTTGTAATGCCCCACTGCAGCGCAATGGTGCCAACAATGAGCAGAACAACAATTCCCGTGTCGTTTGGCTTGAGCAGGTATTTTACCGTTCCTTCTTCTTTCTTTTTCAAGATGTGAATGAGCACGAAAGGCGCTCCCATCGCTAAGCTGTAATACACCAAGAAAGAAGGACTTTTACCCATGAAGTCGTTTAACCAATGTTGAACTGGGTAGAAAAGAACCATGCCAAGGAAAACGAGGCCCACAATTCCAAAACTTTGCAGAGTACCCTTAGGGTATGCTTTTAAATTCATTGCTTAAAAATAAAGAAATCTTCCAGTTTGTTTTCCGCTTTTTAATGAACGGAATTAATGCCTTGCAAAAAAGACGGCGTATCAAGTTCAACTTGGATAAAACTTTAAAAAGGTATGTAGAGAAACTGAGAAGCTCCACTTCGACAAGCGCAGTATAAATTTTATCGCTAAAAAAGGAGCTTTAGACCTTTGAATTAAGATCCTTCGGCTGAACTTGGTTTATTGGAATATTTCCTGCACTTTACTTCACAGGACGAGCTTTTTGTTTCGTTTTTTTTGGCGAAAAATTAAAAGGCAGATAAGAAGCACTGGAGGAACTAGAAAAGGATTCTTTGTCGGGGTTTAGATGCTCATTTCAGAAACACACAAATGCAACTGTGAGTAAAGCAAAACAGCACCGAAATCTTCTTACTTATTTCAAGCTTTTTTAATAAGGGGAAAAGGCAATGAACTATGCATGATAATGATGGTTTTATGGTAGCATAAAGCAAGCAATTCCACTACTTTTACCACATGAAGTTTTTTGATGAAAAGACAGCCTTAGATTTAGAATTTGATCAAATTAGAGATTGGTTGTCAGAATATTGCATTACCGATACAGTCGCCAATAGGCTGTCGAAACTTCATCCGTATCGAGATCCAAAAGAGGTGGAATACCGCCTCAACCTATCGCATGACCTGCAATTGATTCGAAATAGGGGAGTGCGTTTTCCTAGAATGGAGTTTCAAGAATTAAATAGGGAAATTCAACTGCTAAACATCAATGCCTCTGTTCTAGAGTTGGATGCCATTGTTAAGGTAGTAGATGCTTCTCGATTTGTAAATGAATTGTTCTTGTTTTTTAAGGAACACCACACAGATTACTTGACACTGAAAACCTTGCTGGAAGGTGCGCACTATACAAAGGACATTGAGAACGAAATTGATAAGATTCTAGACAAGCGCTTGCAGGTGAAAGACGATGCTTCTGCTGAATTACTTCGAATTCGACAAAGCATTACCGGTAGAAAAAAGCAAATTAATCGAAATTTTGACAAGGCCCTTAAGTCTGCTCGAACGAGTGGTTACATAGATGATATCAGTGAAAACGTAATTGACAACCGGCGGGTAATGACCGTTATTTCGACCTACAAGCGTCAAATTGATGGGAGTATATTGGGCTCTTCAAAAACTGGTTCGCTTACCTATATTGAACCACGAATTAACCAATCTCTTAACTTTGAATTAGATCAGCTAATTGACGATGAGCGAAAAGAAATACGAAGAATATTAGCGGAACTCACTAACTTTTTGCGGTCTTACTTGGACTTAATTGTGAGTTATCAGAAAATAATCTGCGCTTTCGATGAGGTAAATGCTAGGGTGAAGGTGGCGCAAAAAATTAATGGTGTACGGCCTGTAATCAATTTTAAAAACCAGGATACGGATCTGATTGATGCATACCATCCTATTTTATTCGTGAAGAATAACGCTGTAAAATTGAAAACCATTCCTCAAAGTTTTGCATTGAAAAGTGGGAGTCGGTTGTTGGTAATTTCAGGACCCAATGCCGGAGGGAAGTCAATTACCTTAAAAACGATGGGACTGCTTCAACTCATGTTTCAATCTGCCTTGTTGGTGCCTGTTTCTACCAAAAGTAAAATGGGTTTCTTCGACTTCGTGCTGTCTGATATTGGGGACAATCAATCCATAGAAAACCAGCTAAGCACCTATAGTTATCGGTTACAGCGAATGAACTTTTTTTTGAGTAAAACTTCATCTAAAACCTTGTTGCTGTTAGACGAGTTTGGGACAGGTTCCGACCCTGAATTAGGCGGCGCTTTGGCGGAGGTATTTTTTGAAACTATATACGAGGAAGGGTGCTTTGGTGTAATTACCACCCACTATTCAAACATAAAGCTGAAGGCGGCAGAATTGCCGGAAGCAGTAAATGCCAATATGATTTTTAATCGAAATACTTTGGTGCCCGAATACCAATTGGCAGTCGGACAGCCGGGTTCTTCCTTTACTTTCGAAGTGGCACAAATGAACGGCATTCCTCACGATATGCTGAACCGTGCAAAGGCCAAGGTAGATGGGCAAAAAATTCAATTAGATAAATTGATTTCTGACTTGCAGCGTGATAAATCTATCCTTCAAAAATTAAAGAAGGAAAGCTACGAAGCCAACCAACAAATGGAGGCAAGTAGAGAGGAGTTTGAAGATAAAAGTACGCATTTTGAAGAGCGCTTGCGAACTCAACAACAGCTGATTGAGAAGAACAATAAGTTTTTGAATCACGGTAAAAAAATGAGTCAATTCATTCAGAACTATCCTTCCAAGTCCACGGTAAAACAAGCAGAGTACTTAAAGGATCTGAAGAAATACATTACGATTGAAAAATCGAAAATTGAGATGGCCTTGCGGAAATCTCAGGAGGTAGAAAAGTTGAAAGAAGCGGCCGAAAAACAAAAAGGAAACAAGCAAAAAAAGGCTAGATTAAAACCTATTCATACAGAGAAGCCACTGTTAGTAGGCTCCAGAGTGAAAATTAAAAACACCAAACAAGCGGGAGATGTCTTGAGCCTTGATTTAAAAGAAGCGACCGTTGCTTTTGGGAATTTAAAAGCCAAGGTGAAACTGGATAAATTGGTTGTGGTTTAAGCTTCTTTACTTTTCTTTATTGCCTTTTGAATAAAAATGTTGCTAGGAATGAAAATCTCTTCGTTGTTTTTTGTTTTAATGTGCACAAAAAAGAATCCAATATCACTTATTTTCCCTTCAATTTGAGAGTCTTTCTCGGCAATCGAAATGGTATCGCCAATTTTAACATGGTGGTTGAAAAACAAAATCAACGTAGAGGTCACATTAGATAGAACCGACCATTGTGCAAAAAATGCTACTCCTAAAATAGTTAACAAGGAAGTTAAGAAGAGGAATAACTTTGACTGGTCGACTCCCCAAATCATTAAAAGAAAGGCGATAATTACTAGGGAAAGAATAAAATTTAAAATTTTCTTAACCACCTTAATTCGGGACTTGTGGTACTTGAATTTTTCGGTTGCTTTTTTGATGGCAACGTTCGAAATGAACTTGACAAGTATAAAAACGACCAATACTATTATTGATTCTAGAATTTTGAATTCACCTACGGTCATGGATATTGCAATTGAAATTAACTCCTTGCGAAGTTAGGCTAGAAATCATCACCACCGCCTGAATCTTCCCTGTTTCCGCCTGAATCTCGTTTCTTTTTTTCATTGATCCGGTAACTAAAGGTCAATAAAAATTGTCGCGCTCTCCACTGAAAATCGGTTTCATTGTAGTTGGTTTCAGTATCCGTTATGGATCTTCTTCTGCGAGTGTTAAATACATCTCTGACACTCGCCACTACCGTTCCTTTTCCTTTCAATATATCTTTTCCGGCAGATAGGTCAAGAGAATATACCGATTTACTGCTTCCTTGTGTGGTTTGCTGTGGAGCTCTGTATCTAAAGTTGGCTTGAGCGTCAACTCCCTTAACTACCTCGGCCTTTACATTGGCACGTCCATTCATGGTGAATACTTCGTTTTCTAGTATAATTCCCTCGTATTCTCCTTCTCGTTTTGCTCTGTAGAAGTTTGCGTTGGCATTTAAGCTAATTTTTTTAGAAAACCTGTAGCTTCCATTTAGTTCTACACCAACATTATTCTCTGTAGAAAGATTCACAGGCAGGCGCACGGTCGTTCCATCAGGATTTGCTTGCACAATACGGTCAATTACGTTGGTTCGATAACGGTAGTAGACGCTCGAAAAAATAGATCCTTTTTCAAAATAGCGTAAATAACCGAATTCATAAGAGTCTGTGTATTCAGGAATTAAACTTGGATTTCCTTGCCAAAAGTTTCGGTTGTCGCTAAATGTTTGAAAGGGAAGAAGGTACCTGTAGTTTGGTCGGTTTATTCTTCGGCTATAGCTTAGTTGAAACTGCCTAGATTTATCGAATTTATAGGTAAAGAAGGCGGAGGGAAACCAGTTGAAATAATCTTGTTTGAAGGTTTCGTTGGTTAATTTTAAATCTGAAGTGATATCAGATAGTTCAGCTCTAAGACCCAATTGGTAGGAGAATTTTTTTATCTCATTCCCAAATTGTAGGTAAGCTGCGTAAATGTTTTCATCAAATCGGAAGTCGTTGTTGAACCGAGGGTCTAGGGAATAAGCACCGCCATTTTTACTTTCTTCAACCGAGAATACATTTTCAATGGTTCGTAAAGTGGAACGCAAACCGCCTTCAATTACTCGATCCTTTTTTAATGGATGCACATAGTCCGATTGGATTAAGACGGTTCTGTTGGCTTCGACATTTGAGGTGAGCTGATTGACCAAATCTCCCGAAGGCTGAAAGTTTTCATCAATGTCAGACTCTTCTAAATCATCGCTTTCGCTCCATTGAAAATCAGTAGACCATTTTCTGTCTTTCTGTTCAAAGGTTTTAGTGTAGTTGAAAGATGCCTCGACGTTCTGCCCAGTTTCCGCTTCAATATCAACTCTCGTAGATTGCTGTGTCAGTTCTTTTCGTGCGTTTAAATCTGTGTATTCTAAAATTGCCGAGTTTTCTTGGTCCGAAACGTTGAATAATCCGGAAATGGTAACGGTATTGTATTTATTCAGGAAAATGTCCGTTCCTAGCCTCACATTTTGACCAAAACTCTGTCGCTGTCTGGCACTTTCCGTTTCTAAAATGGAAAGAACTGAATCACTTCTCTTAAATTCTTGATAGCTTGATCCTTCTCCTGGAGAATCTCGGTAAGAAATTCCATACGAAGTAAAGAGATTGAGTTTTTCTGTTCTGTAATTAAGATTAAAAGCCAAACGGTAATTATCAGGGTAACCTGCTACCATTTCAAAACCTCCATTTATTCCACTTTGTCTGTTCTTTTTAAGTACAATGTTGATAATGCCTACTTCACCCTCCGCGTCATAGCGGGCAGAAGGGTTAGTAATTACCTCCACCTTTTCAATCATACTGCCTTGAAATTGCCGCAATGCATCTGCAGTGCTAGTTCCTGTAATTGTAGAGGGTTTGCCATTGATTAACACGCGAACATTCTCAGATCCTCTCAAACTAATATTTCCCTCTACATCCACCTGAACGGAAGGAATATTATCTAAAATTTCAGCGGCGTTCGATCCTGCATTGGCCAAATCCTGCTCAATGTTGAACACGCGTTTATCTAATTTTAACTCCATTTGGCTGCGATCTGCAACAATTTTAACTTCGTCTATTTCTCTCGCTTCGCTTTTTAGTGTGATTTTACCGAGATCTAAATCGGCACCTGTTACTAAGACATTTGCCTTTGTTAAGGTTTCAAATGATAGAAAGCTGAATTTAAAGAGGTATTTACCTGGGCGTACTTCTATTGAAAACTGACCCTTTTCGTCGCTTGCCGTTCCACCAACTAAACTCGTATCTCGTTGACGGTACACTGCAATATTTGCAAATGGAATGCTTGCATTGCTTTCGTTCATCAATGAACCTGTAACAGAAGGTTTAATGCCTTGTTTTCCCGCTCCCTGTCGTCTGTGGTCTGATCTCTCTTGTGCATTAATTACCAATAGATTGCAAGTAATTACTAAAACAGTTAAAAGGTGTCTTCTCATAGTGTTCAATTGGTTATCGAAATTAATTGCTTTGACGTTATTTCAACCTTTATTCCCTTGGTTAAAAAGAAGTTTAACAATCTATAACACCTTAGGTTTACAACCTTGGGTTGCCCTGTTTTCTGGGGTCTTGTTTCAACAGTACACTCAGGCGCTTAAAGAGTAAAGGCTGCTCATTAGCAAAGCGTTCAGTTTGCTCAAAAAATACCTCAACGGATACGGCAAAAAACTCCATAAGGTTGGTGGAACCGTAATCTCTAAAAATGGAATACTTACCATCTCTCATTGCATGCATTTCTTGCTTTGCCGCCAATAGGTAGAGGATTAAATCGCGGTGGGGATAAAGTTTTTGGAAGGTCATGCGCTCTTTGTTGTCCAACAAAAGGGCATGAGAGAATTCGTGAATGGATAAGTTGAGTGCATCGTCTGGAATTGTGAATCCTTTTTTAACGACAGACCAAACCAAGTTTATTCTTGCTGTTTTGGGGTTGGTATCTCCATGGTACGGTACTCCTATACTTTTGTATACATAAGGTTTGTGTGCAATGTAGATGCTTTCAAAGTGTCGCAAACGGTAATGTTTTAAACCAAAAGTGATTTGAATAAATCCACTGGCTACTAGTACCTGAATCTCTACATTTAATCGAATTTCTTTCGAGGACTGAAAGTCAATGTTCTTAAGAAAATACAAGGTTCGCATAACAAATACGCGCTGCATGTCTTCATTCAATCGCCGATAGTACCCATCAAACGCCATCAATACCACATGACACGCCTTTTTCTTGGATTTAGGGTAACGAATGTTGTGAATGAATTCGAACATGAAAAGACAAGATAGTAAGAATTACAACGAGGCAATAAAAAAGCCGTTTCAAAGATTTGAAACGGCTTAGTATAGAATAATTAATCTCTTCTTTTCGGTTTGTTAAAGCCTCCTTGTGGTCGTTTTCCTGCACCTACTTTAGGTTTGTTCGGACTGCGTTGTGGTCGTCTTCCACCGCCACCACCTTGCTTTGGAGGTGCTTCTTCAGGACTTGTATCGTGATATGGATGATCCTTAATCAACGGAATGTCAGTTCTAATTAGTTTTTCAATGGCTCTCAACCAACTTCTTTCTTCTGCAGAACAAAATGAAACCGCTTCGCCACTGGCTTTAGCTCTTCCTGTTCTACCAATTCGGTGAATGTAGGTTTCAGGAATGTTTGGTAAGTCATAGTTCACTACCAACTCTAATTCCGATACGTCGATACCACGAGCTGCAATATCAGTTGCTACTAATACCCTTATTGAGCCATCTTTGAAACCGTTCAAGGCTTTAACTCTGGCAGCTTGTGTTTTATTTCCATGAATTGCTCCCGCGTTAACATCTTCACGCTCCAACAACTTCACCACCTTATTTGCTCCGTGCTTGGTTCTTGAAAAAACAAGTACCGATTTGGCATTTCGCTTGTCCATAATGTCAACAAGTAACTTTATTTTGTCTTCATTACTTACCATGTAAAGCGACTGAGTCACTTTATCAGCAGTAGTTTGTTCGGGCTTGATAGTTACCTTTTCTGGGTTACCTAGAATCTGATTCGACAAATCGACAATAGGTTTTGCCATGGTTGCAGAAAAGAAAAGAGATTGTCTTTCCTTAGGCAGTTTTGCAATAATTTTTTTAATATCGTGAATGAAACCCATGTCCAACATCTGGTCGGCCTCGTCCAGTACAAAATATTCAATGTGGCTTAAGGAAATAAATCCTTGTCCAATTAAATCCAATAAACGCCCAGGTGTAGCTACTAAAATATCAATTCCTTGTTTTAGTCTATTAACCTGTGGGTTTTGATTTACACCACCGAAAATAACGGTGCTTTTAATAGAAGTGTACTTGCCGTACTCTTTTATGTTCTCTTCAATTTGTAGGGCTAATTCTCTTGTTGGCGTTACAATCAGAGATTTTATTTGTCTTCGTTGACTTGATTGTTTTTCTGTTGCTAAATGCTGAAGAATTGGAATGGTAAAAGCTGCTGTTTTTCCTGTTCCTGTTTGCGCGCATCCCAATAAATCCTTCTTTTTCAATAAAATCGGAATCGATTGTTCTTGAATTGGAGTTGGGGATGTATAGCCTTTTTCCGTAACCGCTTTTAATATCGGTTCGATAAGACCTAAATCTTTAAATGTCATATAATGTTTTGTGTGATCGTTCCTTGAAAATTGTGTGGAACTTTTAGAAAAATAATAAAGTGCAAATGTACGCTGAATTCTTGAATAGGGTAATATTTGACATAACTACTTGTTCTTAAATAGTTAATAGGCCATTATTTTTTAATAGTTGAATCGGTTTAGAAAACCAAAAAGGTTCAAAATCATCAAGTTTTGATTCGAAGCTTACTTTTAAGGTTAAAAGTGTTATTGCTTTTTGGCGGTTCATAGAAAGCTCTGCAAGACTGTGAACTAGCCAAGCGGCTTTTTCTTTTTCCAATGAGATAGTAAAACTGTTAGTTTTTAAGTGAAACGAGAGAATACTCTTTTTCCCTTTGGCAGAAATAGAGGGCTGATTTCCTAAATAAATGACTTTTGAACTGAGGCTTAGTTTAAAATTAAAGCTATCGCTTAGGCTATTCTCAATAAATAAGGGGGGTATCTTAGGGGAAGGTACTTTAAATTCGAACCACTCCTGAAGGGGTAATTCAAAACCAACTCCGTGCATGTAGTTGTACAAGGATTTTTTTAACCCGGCATTAAATTTTGCATGATCGATCATAGTTTCGTCGGTAAACTCAACGTCGTTGTTGGCAAATTGTATTTTTTCGAGTTTCGGTGTAATCCCATATTCTTTCGGATTCAGTCCAATAGGGCTGTGGGCTGTGAGTGCAAATTGATGCCAAAATCCCGACTGTATAATGCCAAGTTCAAATAATTGTCGAACCATTTCTAAACTATCAATCGTTTCTTGAACCGTTTGTGTTGGATAGCCATACATTAGGTAGGCGTGAACCATCACCCCAGCTTCAGTTAAGTGTTGCGTGACTTTTGCTACTTGTTCTACCGTTACTCCCTTTTCTATTAGCTTTAATAAGCGATCACTAGCTACCTCAAGGCCTCCAGAAATTGCTATGCAGCCCGACGTTGCAAGTAGTTGACATAAATCTTTACTGAAGCTTTTTTCGAAACGAATATTTGTCCACCAGGTAACAGTTAGGTCTCTGCGAATAATTTCTAGCGCCAATTCACGCATTAATGCCGGCGGTGCGGCCTCGTCAACAAAGTGGAAGCCATGTTCGCCGGTGTGGGCAATCATTTCTTGCATTCTGTCCACCAATAATTTAGCAGTTACCGGTTCGTAAAGTTTAATGTAATCGAGAGAAACGTCACAAAAAGAGCACTTTGCCCAATAGCAGCCATGTGCCATGGTTAGCTTGTTCCAGCGACCATCTGTCCAAAGAGAATGCATTGGGTTTGCAATTTCAATAACCGAGATGTAACGGTCTATTAATAAGTCAGAATAGTCCGGAGTGCCAACTTGTGCCTGTTTGTAATCGGGGAGAAGCGAGTCGTTTTTATATTGCACAACGTCGTTTTCCAGAATAAAGGTTCTTTTGAAAGGTGTTGGGTTTTCAGAACTAACACGCTTGTGCAATAATTCAATGGGCAGCTCCCCATCGTCTAAAGTAATAAAATCGAAATAGTCGAATACTCTTTTTTCCTTGAGACTGCGCAATTCTGTATTTGGAAAACCCCCACCCATAGCAGTTTTTATGTTCGGATAGTGCTTTTTAATCCACTGAGCACATCTAAAAGCAGCATATAAATTCCCCGGAAAGGGAACAGAAAAACAAACCAATTTGGGCTGTATTGCTTCAAGTTTCGGCACTAAAAGATCAATGGTAACTAAATCAATGTAGGTTGGTTCAGCTAGCAGAGATTGGTGAATAGCTTCGAAGGAATTTGCGCTTCGTCCTAGCTTTTCTGCGTAGCGACTGAAGCCAAAATTTTTATCGACACAATCAACAATAAAGTCAGAAATATCCTCTAGATACAATGTGGCTAAATGCTTTGCTTGGTCTTGTATTCCCATGTTTCCAAAAGCCCATTCCAAGTCATCTAAAGAATCGAAACGAGAAGCCTGAGGCAATAAGTTTAAGCTATTTATTTGACGAGCTAAAGTCTGATTTTTGCCTTGCAAGAATTTTATAACCGACTCAATGCTGTTGATGTAGTCCTTTTGAAGGTCGAATATTCGGAGGGAATTCGCATTTTTTATTGTTCCTTGCTTTTTGGCATATTGAAACAATTGGCTTACTCCTTCTTTGCTAAAAATAGCTAGAATGACCTCCATTCCTAAATCCATTTGAAAAGAGGAAATCCCTTTTGTATTTAAAAACCCCTTTAGATAAGCAGTAGCAGGGTACGGCGTATTTAATTGAGTAAATGGTGGAGTAACGAGTAGGAGATCTTTCAAAGTTAGAGTTTACACCTCAAAAGTAAGGAATGCCATTGATTCAAATAGACAAGGGAGCTTAATCCCTTGTCAAGAAATGACAGGCGTTGTGTAAGTTATTTCAATTCTATTTCAATGCTTGGGTTGGTAAACTGTTTTAAAGTGAGTAGCTCTGATTTTATTTTGAAATCCCACTCCTCTTGTTTATCTACCTGAATGGAATGGTCGGTTTCTCTATCGTACCTTCTTTGGCACTGGGTTAATTCATGCATGTGTTCTTCATACATTTTTGATACTTCATTCATTAGCCGCTGTCCACTGGACTTGAATTTTGTTTGTAGGATTTGCCTTCTCAATTTTCTTGCAAACAACTCAGAGATATGAAAATGAAGGCGTTCGTGCTCTAATAATTCTTTGTTTTTGTCTGTTTTTGTCCAAGAGGCATGAGGTTCGAAATAATTTTGGAGGTTTAATTTTAGCAGTTTACCTTCAGAATTTGCACTGAAAGAAATTCTAGAAGCGGTTAATGCTTTAAAAGAGCTGGCTTTGTTGGGTCGGGCTTTGTAATCGTTCCATGTAAGTTCCCGTTGTTCATTGTACTCTATTAGCCCTTTCTCTTTTGGCAATGAAAAGCCAGTGACGATAAAAACGAGAAGTATAGCAGCAAGTTGTTTCATGAAGTTTATTCTATAATTAATTCTGCTAGTTCCTTACCAACTATTGTTCCAATAGCGACACCCATGCCCCCTAAACGCACTCCACAGTAAATGGTGTTCTTCAACTTTTTTACAATGGGGGATTTGTTTTTTCCAACTCCCATGGTACCTGCCCATTGGTGTTCAATAGTAAAGGCGGAGTGGGGCAGAATTTGGGTCTCCAACAACGAACTCAAATGGTTTATAATTTGGTCAGAAGTATTCAGCTCATCCGTTTCTTCCGCTTCAAAATTTAAATTTCGCCCACCTCCAAAAAGAATCCGATCCCCAACGTTGCGGAAATAATAATACCCCTTATCAAAATGATACGTGCCTTTGGGTTTAAGATTAGCAATAGGGGAAGTGACAATTACCTGCGCTCTGGCAGGAGAAACATCTTCACGTGGCAAAAATTGTTTGGCTAAGCCATTGACGCAGATTCCAAGCTTTTTAAATGAAATTTTACCGTAGTTGGTCGCTACCTCGTTTTCTAAAATTTCAGTTACCTGAATAGAATTTAAAATTTCAACTCCCAGCGATTTCGCCAAATACACCAAGCCTTTCATCATTTTACCGGTATCTATTTGACCTTCCGCTGCATTTGCAATGGAATACCGAAAGCCACTCATTCCGCTATCTGAAATTTGCCTTGAAGCTGTTCGAAATACTCTTGGAATAGAAGTGATGTTTTCTAAGGAAGAATTTAAAAAATCCAACTTCGAAATGCATTGAGAATATAATTCTTTCTCATTTGCTTGAAATAATTCATGGGAGCCTTGCTTTTGAAAGTCAAGAGTTTCATCTGATAAAAGCTGTCTTAAATACAGTAATCCTTTCCAACGTTTTTCAACTGTTTCGAAAACTTCAAGTTCTGAAGAATTTTCTAAATCATCTAGCAATTCCGAGGCACTACCAATGCAGGCAAAACCAGCATTTTTGGTACTTGCTCCCGAAGGTAAATACCCTCTTTCTATTACTAATACCTTCTTTTTTGGTTGCTTCTTCTTTAAGTGAATTGCCGTGGAGAGTCCAACAATTCCGGAACCAATAATGAGGTAATCGACGTTATAGAGGAAGCTTTCTTTTTCCCAAAAGGATAAGTTGGAGAAGGGGATCATCGGTTAAATATGAGTTGCGTTCTATTACTTCCAAAGATATAAATGTTCTAATGAACTAAAGGGGTATTTGTGAAACGAAGTAAATCCCTTTCATGGGAGAGAATTTTTAAGACATGAATCAGATGTTAATTTTTTAATACAAGCTAATTAACCTATTTATAAACGAATGGTAAATCCCATCCTAGGAGGTTATTTCTGGGCCTCGATTGTCATCGTGGCCCAGAAATAACCATCATAAATACCTTATACTGTTGGGAATTTTTGTGCTTCGAATTAGATCAGATGTTTGTCGAGAGGCAGTTGTTTAATAGGAACTTGCTTATAAAACGAAAGTAAATCCCCTATTGGGAAGAGAACTTAAGGGGAGGGATTATATTATCTCCACTCTTTCCTGCGAAGGAGTGGTAACCGACGAAGGTGGAGGGATGTTATTTGGAATTTGCATTGCTGCTTTTAAAGGATATGTTGGAGAAAGAGATCACATAATTAGATTTAGATTAGCTTGCCACCAGTTTTTCCGAAACGAATCAATTTTATTTATATCATCCAAGAGCTCTTTAAACATGGCTAAGCTTATTTCTCCTTGATGAGTTATGGTGTTGTAATTATATTGTTTGCCCTTTTTTGTCTCGGGATATTTAAAAATTTCATAGAATTGATTACCAGTTATTTGGTTAGAATTAAAAAGATTTTTGAATTGATTTTCTGTTCCGGCATATTTTAGAATCAATTCTTCAAACTTAAAATTTAACTCAGAATTCAGCTTTAATTGGTTTAGAAGAAGGGTTAATTTATGTTCGTTCTTATATTCTTCAGTTAATTCGTCGATACTATCAAGCATTCCTTTTAATGTCAATTCTACTCCGTGATAAAAGTTGAAAAGCGCTGGGATTGCAACATTTATATCGTCCCACTGCTCCGCTTCTTCATGCCTTTCAAATCTTGTTTTAACGGGTTCGAACGGTATAATAGACATGCCAGGATTGCCAGATTTTATCATCTCCTTGATGGTAGACTTAACTAGGCCATGAAAGTTTCGTGAATGTCTAAAATAATCTGACGGGAAAGAACTACTTGCCATACGTAGTTCTTTTCTGAATTACCAACGAAAACCCAATTACCAAACCTGGGGCAATTAAATTGTACCACAAGTAGGCAAGGTTTATGTATTCGTATTTGTTGAGGGTATACAAGACAATAATAATTGCTTGAGAAATTAAGGCAGCTATAAAAACAGCATTTCCCTTTACTTTTTTGAAGAAGAAAGCTACTAGAAATACCCCCAAAATAGTTCCATAAAATAACGAACCCAATATGTTTACCGCTTCAATTAAGTTGTCAAACAAGTCGGCCATTACCGCAAAAATAATCGCCAATATTCCAAACATAAACGTGAATAATTTAGAGCGAATTAAGTAGTGTTTCTCATCCCCATCTTGTTTGATGTTTCGTTTGTAAATATCTATTGTTGTGGTACTTGCTAACGCATTTAATTCTGCAGAAGTAGATGACATGGCTGCGGAAAAGATAACTGCTAACAATAAGCCAATCAATCCAACAGGTAGAAAATTGGTCACAAAGGTGATGAAGATATAATCATCATCCTCCGTTGACGCATCTGGATCTGCTTTTAAAATCAGGGCTTTGCTGTCTTTCATCAAGGCTTGTTCTTCAACATGGTAGGCCTGAATGGCACTTTTCAATTCTTGGTCTTCTGGATTTTCGTTGTATTCTAAAATCAAACTCTTCTTTGCATCAAAAACAAGTTCCTGCCGTTCTTCTAAGGCTTCATATTCAATGGCATATTCCGACTGTTTTACCATTTCTACATTCTCCGCATTAAAGTGGAGTGGAGGCATCACAAACTGATAAAACAAGAACAATAAAATTCCGACAAAGAGAATAAAAAATTGCATTGGAATTTTAAGCAAGCCATTGAACATTAGTCCTAATCGGCTTTCTCTAATGGAGCTGCCTGAAAGATACCGTTGAACTTGCGATTGATCGGTTCCAAAATAACTCAACTGCAAAAAGAAACCACCTAAGATACCGGACCAAATGTTATAACGACTGCCTGGATCAAAGTTCCAGTCAATCACTTCCATCTTGTCCATTACACCCGCTACTTCTATTCCTTCAGAAAAGGACATGGTGTCGGTTAAATAGGAGATAAGGAACCCCGCGGCAATAAACATCCCTAAAAAAATAACTCCCATTTGTTGTTTATGGGTTTGACTTACCGCTTTTGTACCTCCAGAAACAGTATAAATAATGACCAAGCCTCCAATGAAAAAGATAGTGTAATTCAATTCAATGGATAGTATTTGAGAAAGAATAATAGCGGGGGCATAAATGGTGATTCCTGCAGCTAATCCTCTTTGCAATAAGAATAACGAGGCCGTTAGCATTCTGGTTTTATTGTCGAAACGAGACTCTAAAAATTCGTAGGCCGTGTAAACTTTTAGCTTGTAATACAGGGGAATAAAGACAGTGGAGATTACAATCATCGCCAAAGGCAAACCAAAGTAGAACTGCACAAATCCCATTCCTTCCATGTAGGCTTGACCGGGAGTAGATAAAAAAGTAATTGCTGAAGCCTGTGTTGCCATTACCGACAAACCAATCGTCCACCAGTTCGATTCTTTTCCGCCTAACAAGTAACCTTCAATGTTTTTTGTTCCTCTTGTTTTCCAAACACCGTACGCTACAATGGTGAATAAGGTGCCGAGCAGCACCGTCCAATCAATCCAACTTAAACCGTTCATGCTGCGTAGGTATTTGAAATCCAAATAAAAAGCAAGATTAATACAACTTCAAACACTAAAATGAAGGTGTACAAACCTTTCCACTTCTTGAAAAAGGGTGGCTTTTCTTCGAGCTTATTTTCCATAAGAAATCATGTTTGTCAATAATCGATAAGCTCCCGGAACACCTGCAGGCAATTGACGGAAGAAAGAGATTCCCGTAAAAATGAAATGACCTTTTCCGTAATCTGCTACTAAAATACTCCCTTCTTGTGGTTCTTCTCCTGGGTCATTCCATGCAATAATTGCAGTGTACTTTTCGTCCCATTCATCAGCAAAGTATAAGCCTCTCTCTTGTACCCAGTTGTCAAAATCTTTTTCCGTTAGTTTGTTCGGGCTATTCAATAATGCATGGTTTGGAGCTAAAAAGGTCGGTTTTGCTTCTTCTTTGGTTACCCTTTTTCTTGAAAGTTGGAATGGGTATGGTCCAATGGCTCCTTTTTCAATTCCACGAGAAGTATTGTATTGAACAATTACATTGCCTCCATTTTTAACAAATTCATTAAGAATAGCATTGCCATTCTTCATGCTTGGCTCTGTGTTATATGCCCGAATACCAACCATGATGGTTTCAAACATTGATAAATCCATCACGGCTAAATCTTTTGCTTCAAAAGAAACAACATGGAATCCCACTCCGCCTAAATTTTGAGCTACTTCATCGCCGCTACCTTTTACATAGCCAATACTTTTAACGGTTTTGCTTAAGTCCATCTTTACCACCATAGCAATGGCTTCTGGGAACATAATTTGTGGCAATACATGATCGTAATCAATTCGTTGAACCTCTTTTGCCGCCACACCGTTCACCATAAACTGAATGTCTCCGGTAGAAGGTTTCTCGGGAGGAGTCAACTGAAAATGGAGTGCTTTTTGCTCCCCAACGAAAGTGAAATTGAACTCAATTTCTGAAGGTTCAACTTTCCACCCTATTGGTATTTTTAATGTGATTTTGCCATGCGTACCAACTTTATTTCCTTCTGCAAGAAAGCTAATTTTTTGCGCCTCGCTGGTAGAAAATAGATATACTTTATCTGCTGGAGTTATCGTTACCAGAGGACTAATGGTCACCTTTCGATGCAATTCTCCTTTTACTCGATCTGTCGATTTGTAATCAATAGCTTCTTCAAATTCGATATCCTCTCCAAACAGGTTTATAGTATAGTTAAATGTTTGAATTGCGCCTGCTTCAGGCTGACCTCTCAATTCAGCGCCAAAAAGCATGCTTTCTTTATGGGCTTCATATGGCAACCAAAACGGATGTGAGATTTCGTTCATCGTTTGAAAGTTGAAAGTAAAGGTTTTGAGCTCATTAAATTCTAAAGGAATCGAGTAGAAGGTAGAATCTAAAACAGGCTTAACCGCTTTCAAGTTCATGGAGATGTTTGAGCGTTGCACAATAATAAATTGTCCGCTTACGGTATCGGTTGTAACATAATTATACTGGTTGGCAAGAGCTTCGGCTTTAATACCTGCTGCAGCTTTAATAATTGCTTTTACATCGGTTATTTTTTGTGCCTTGAAAGAATTCTCCGGCATCAATTGAAACTCTTTATACAATTCCACTAATGTTTTTACAGATCGATCTGGATTCGAAAAGTCATAGGTAGAAACCAATTGGTCAATTAATTCTGCCACCTTTTCGCTTCCTTTTACGCGCTTCCAACTTGTTTCAATTTCATGAAATAAATCATCATCTTGCGCCGCTGCACCTGCTGTATGCTTTAAAAACTCTAGTTGGTTTCCTCGACTTCTGGCACTTCCAAACCCTTGACTCTTATGCTGCGACCTGCTATCTGCAGCAATTTCAGAGTATGAAAGGCCCAAAAGTTTGCTGTAATCGCCAGTGTTAATTTTAATATAATCGGCAGGACTTTTGGCTGCTTTCTCCGGAATTTGTTTGTCCCACCAAACTGAAGTGTTCCATAAAATTCGAGTAGGTTGCCAAACAGCTACTGTTCCCAATTGCTCGGGATAGGCAGTCTTGTCTCCCGCTAATTTAAAAGCTTCTTCTGCCAACATTGCCGAAGCGGTATGATGCCCATGACCTGCCCTAGAGTCCGGCGGGAAACGAGTAACAATCACATCTGGCCTGAATTTTCTAATCACATAAACGACATCAGATAACACCTCTTTTTTGTTCCACTTTTCAAAGGTTTCTTCTGCGGTTTTTGAATATCCAAAGTCATCTACTCTGGTAAAAAATTGCTCAGCACCGTCTTGTTTTCGAGCCTCCAATAACTCCTGGGTTCTAAGAACACCCATGGCATCTCCTTTTTCAGTACCTACCAAGTTTTGACCGCCATCCCCTCTGGTTAAGGATAGGTAGGCTGTTCTTGCTAATTTTTCATTTTCCAACCAAGCAATTAATCTAGTGTTCTCATCGTCAGGATGAGCTGCCAAGTAAAGAACGTTAGTTACAACATTTAGCTTTTTAATTTCCTGGAAAATATCAGATGAGCTTTCAATTGTTCGTTGAGCGAAAAGTGAGTTTAAGGCAAAGACAATTATTAAAAGGGAGAATGGTTTCTTCATGAAAGAGTTTTAAGAATGCTAAAATTAAGGCTTATTAAGAATGGGATTACGTTTCGACCACGACAATTGGTAGTAGAGGTTAATTAGGTGTTTTTTAGGTTGGGAAACAGATGGGCGACAGCTACTCTTTCTTTACGAGGCAATAAATGGCACTGTCTAAAAAGGTGCCGTCAAAGAAAAAACTTTCTTTGAAATGTGCTTCTTTTTTAAAGCCACATTTCCGGAGTAGTTGTATGCTAGCTAGGTTGTTTACATTGGCATTTGCCTCTATAGAATGAATCCCTAACTCAGTAAAAACATAAAAAATCAGGGCTTTTAGGGCTTCCGTTAAATATCCCTTTTGGTGGTGGTCTGGATGTAATCCATAACCTATTTCTATTCGAAAATGGGTGTAATCGATTGACCAAAAACCAATGTAGCCTATGAGTTTGTTACTTACTTTCTCACAAATTTTCCAAGAGATACCTGTTTTTTGTTGAAACCTATCGTGTATTTCTTGAATGTATTGTGTTGCTTCTGAAAGATCTTTCATTGGATATTTCCCTATGAATTTCATGAACTCATGAGTTGAACGTAACGCATACAAATCACTTGCGTCTGAAAGAGTCGGAGGCAGGATGTTTAGCCGTTCAGTCTGAAGTCTTGGATGTTTGTCAGGGAAATGGATGCTAGGCTTCATCACACAGGGAATTGTGATCTATTAATAGATTGGTCCAATTGGACTGCTTTGTCAAAAGAAGCTTTAGCCAATTCCATTCGGCCCAAGTAATAATAGCTTAAGCCAAGGTCTATCTGTATTTTGGCAATAGTTGGTTTTAGTTCAGCCGCTTTAATCAGCACGTCAATTGCCGCCGAATAATTCTGAGAAAGGCCATAAAGTGTGCCTAAATTGCTCAATACTTCATAATTGTTAGGGGCTATTTGGAGTGCTCTTTCCAGGTACAATTGAGCGTTCTTCAAATCATTCTTTTCTCTACCAAAGGTCCTTCCTAAATTCAAGTAGGCCTTCATTTCGTTCGAATTATATTGTAGTAAGGTTTGGTAAGCAGTTATTTTATCGTCTGCATTTTTACTTTGCTCAACAATAATGTAGAGGTTCTGAATTGTATTTTGATGGTATGGGTTTATTGCCAGAATACGATAATAGAACGGTAGCGCCTGATTTATATCTTTACTTAATTCCCATTCAGCATTTCCCATCAACACTAAGGCATCGATATATCCGGGGTAGGAATTGAGTGCTCGTTTCAAGTACACAATTCCTTCCTTTAGCATGGCCTGTTTTTCAGAAGGGTTGGTTATTTTCATGGCATTTTCCGTTAAAATACCACCTGCCATTACATTGCTTTTTGCACCATTTACCGAAATATTTGCATCGTGGGTCGCCAAGGTTAAGTTGCTTTCCCACACCCTATTTCTACTGATGGTTTTAAATGAGTATAAACCGAATATTAGAATGAGTGCAGTCCATATAATGCCTTTTGAAATTTTGGTTTTTTCTAACAATTTAAAAATTCCGAAGCCTAAAATCAAGCTAAACCCCAGCGAAGAAACATACACAAATCGTTCATTCATAAATGCTCCAATCACAAATGCAATGTTCGAAGCAATACTCAATGTGACGATAAATAGCAATATGGCAAAACTTAGCATGTTCTTTTTAAAGAACCCCCACGCGACGATGATTGCTAAAAATAAATAGGCTAAAATAGATAATAGGACCATCTTGTTCCCCCAACCAACAATGGGAATGTGTTTCGGGTAGTAATCGTAAGTAAGTGGATGAGGAAAAACAAGCAATTGCAAGTACTTTCCTAAAGTTAGCATAATGGTAGCATACTTTTCAGTATTTGTTGCCTCTAAAAATGGATCATTCATGATGTTATCGGCAACACTTTTAATGCCTCCACCCACAATCTGGTACCGTATTGCAGCCCAAATAATTGCTGCCGTTAACAAAGCTCCATACGCAGGCAATGCTTTTTTAATAGAATGATTGGTGAAAAAATGAAGGATCAAGGGAATTACCGCAAGCCAAGTAATCGTGTTTTCTTTCGCTAATAAGCCGAGGAAGAAGAGCAAAATGATGAGCAGTAAGTCTTTCCCTTTTTTAGTCTCTATGTAATTAAGCACGAACCATACTGTGCTTAATTGCAGGCAGAAAGCCATGATTTCATCCAGGCCTTTTATGTTGGCTACTACCTCAGTATGAATGGGGTGGAAGAACCAAAGTAGACTCACCAGAAGAGGGAAAGAAACTCCTTTTAAAAAGCCTTCGAATTGCGGTAAAATACGATCCAATATTTTGAAAAGTAATATTCCATTAAGAATGTAAAAAAGAACATTTACAAGGTGACCTACAAAAGGGCTCTCACCGGCTAACGCATGCTGTATATTGTAAACCACCATAGATAAGGGGCGATACCTACCACCGGCTACTAACTCTTTTTTTTCGCCGTAAAAACCAACAAATTGATCATTACTCAGCTGGTCCCAGATGCCTGAAAAACCTTTTTTCGTAAAGTCATTTTCAGTAATAACAATGGCATCGTCTAAGGCAAAATTGTGCGTTAGGGTATTGCCGTAAAGTAAAAACCCTAAGGTGGCAAAAATGCCTAAAACTTGAAGCTTGGAGAGCTTTTTCATAGTGGGTCTAAATTATGAAAATAGAAATGCTTGTTTCCTTCAATTTTGAATTATTCGGTAAATAGGAGTTCTTAAAATAAGGTTGAATGAGGATGTTCTTGCTTTACTCCTTTATAAGTTTCTTACTGACTAACTCTCCATTGGATGTGATAAGTTGAATTAAATACAGACCATTTGGAAATGAACCTAAATCTACTTGATTAATCGCTTTGCTAGAATGATAGATTAATTGCCCGTTAATTGAATAGATGTTTATTTGATTTACGTTAATGGTAGATTGAATAGTGATAGAACTCTTAAATGGATTTGGAAAAATGAGGAACTCATTTTCGATGTTGTTGGTTTTGTCAATTGATGACAATAGGGGAGAAGAGCATTGAGTTAAAATTCCAAGATTATAATTCGCTTCAGCTTCGGTACTATTTGCATTATTGGCATTCGGTGTTCCTATAGGAGGCCAATTGGAATGAGAGCTGTAATAAGCCGGAGGTAAGGAAAAATAATAGCTGCTGTCAGAAAGACTAGATGTTCCGGCAGGAGTTACTGTTCCTCTTACATTATTACCATGTGCAAAATGGGAATTGCCTGCTAGTATGTAGTTTCCTCTAAAAAAACCTGTATTCGGTATTTCATTGCCTACAAAATTCACCGTATCGGTTGCCTCAGGAGAATTCATTACTATACCATACGAGTTAACTCTATTTCTAAAAAAGGTATTGTGCGGACCATTGATTCCATGTGAATTATCAATCACAATATTTTGGACTGAGTTTCCTTCAAATAAATTGGCATAAACGTAATTACCATGTAAAACCAAATCTCCTGCAGCGTCGGCAGGAAGAGAAGTTCCAGTCCAAAACGGATTAATCGAAAAATTGTAAGCGAATACATTTCCATTGGCACCGGCTTGCAAAATCATAGCGTGTCGCAGGTGATTAAATTTATTGTTGTACACAAAGCAATCTCCTGTGGCAAACTGTAACATGATGCCATAAGCTCTTCCTCCGCTTCCATAACCATAACTATCTTGAAAGTACGAACCTTCAAGTGTTATGTTACTGCTGTAGTTCACTTCAATATGCGAGAAATTGCAGTTGTAACTTTTAATGCAATTAACTGAGGAATTATGGGCGTAATTGAAATTAATATTACTTGTTTGTCCGGCAGTGCTGTCAAGCCTTACGATTGATAAGTTTTCAATTTTATTATTTTCTACCATGTTCAACCTTTTAATGTAGGCTTGGTCATGCAACAGATAATGCCTTCTTATTTCGGTGTTAACTTGAATGGAGTTTCCGGTGATGGATAGTATTTTAACTATTTGTCCGGAACTTCCTGTTGCCCAAGTTGATGTTGTTTTTGCTGTATCATTATCGATCAGCTGAATCCAATCGCCGGCGCTGAACAAACTACTACCGCTAAAAGAGAGAAAATTACTCCCTTTTGATACATTGGCTGTAAGGCTTGCTGTGTCGGTTGTGGAACTGCCATTGCAATTAATTAAATCTCTACTGCCACTCAAGTTAAAAGTTAAAAAAGAAGAATCGGTCGACTGTCCCACTAAAAAGATGTTACTGCGCAGAGTTAAACTCTGATGGAATAAATAATTGCCATGTGGGAAATATATTATAGCGGAATCTCCCTGGCTAATTGAATTTAAAATAGCGGTAAAAGCAGAATCGTTTACGGTAGTTCCATCACCTATTCCTCCGCTGTTCATAAAGTTGATAGTTAAAGAAGGATTAACCTGATTCGCAGAGGCACCTGCACCTGTCCAATCAACAGTTCTAGCTACTGGAATGGTTTGAGAACTTGAATTGAGGTATGCTAAAAGAAGGAAAGCAAGTATAAAGTAAAATTTATTGGTGTTCATATTAAAGTAGTTAACGCTGGTTTGTTTCTCAAAATAACGGGCCTTTATTTTTTTGTTGAAGGCGATTTAGTGCTTTGTATATATAGAATAAATCGGGTCAATCACTCACTTTTCAAGGTACAGTAGAAGTAAAAGAAAGCCTTAAATTACCAACCGCAATTTAAGGAATAGCTTTTGAATTGTCAAAACAATTATCAAAGAAGTAAAATCATATTTTCGCTAGCTTAAGAAACTAAAGAGACTTAAATTCGTTCAACTGAATTTCTTCAAATGTTAGCACATTATGATTGTATTCAAACTAAAAGTAGCATGGCCATATGGAAAAAAGAGTAATTGAAGGAAACCTCAGAAAAATGCAAACCGAGTTGACTAGTCCAATTCAATATACGTTGAATTTAGGGGAGGAAAAGATTGACATGACTTCTTTGGTGGGGAGCAATTTTAAGATGCATTTTACCGGTACTATAAATTGTGTCAATTGCGGAAGGCTAACCAAAAAATCATTTGCTCAAGGCTTTTGTTTTCTTTGTTTTAGAGATTCTCCGAATAATGCAGAATGCATTATTCGCCCTGAATTGTGCCGGGCTCATTTGGGTGAAGGAAGAGATCCTGAATGGGAGGAAAGAAATCACAACCAGCCTCATGTGGTGTATTTGGCAATTTCTTCAGGTATAAAGGTTGGGGTTACTAGAGAAACTCAGGTGCCGTATCGTTGGATTGATCAAGGAGCCTCTAGAGCAGTTAAAATTGCGGTTACTGAAAACCGTTATCAGGCGGGAATGATGGAAGTAGCCTTGAAAGAATTTGCTTCAGACAAAACGCCTTGGCAAAGAATGTTGAAAAATGAAGTGGCAACAGACATCGACATCATTGAAACAAAGGACCTATTAATTGACAAGCTTGATGAGGAGTGGATGGAGTTAGTGACTGACGATGACGAGGTGACAGAATTAAATTATCCTGCACTCAGATTTCCTCTGAAAGTAAAAAGTCACAACTTAGATAAAGAGCCCATTTTAGAAGGCAAGTTAGAGGCGATAAAAGGGCAGTATCTGCTATTAGAGGGAGGAATTGTAATTAATATACGGAAATATGGAGGCTATTTTGTAGCGGTAGAGATAGATGCTTAATTCAACTTTTTGTTGTCAACTTTGATAAATATCAGGTGAAAGAAAGTTAACTCCTCACTGAGAGTGTATTACTTCATATATTTGTGGTATGAATTTTTTTAAAATAATACCCTCTGCGAGCATAGTAGCGTTGACCATGAGCTCTTGTTCATTTTATAATCCTATTTCGACAAATGTGCCTTCTTACGAGAAAAAAGGGGAAATCAATGTTGGTGTAAACCTAGGAACATCCGCAGATATCCAAGTTTCAACCAATCCAATTGAACACTTAAGTATTATTGGAACAGCAAGCACTTCTGGACAAATAACAAATAAAAATGGGAGTGAAAATAACCTGCCCGATTCTTTGCAGTATGCTTACAGTAGGAATCAATTTGAATTGGGGGTAGGTTATTATTACATGCTAACGGAGAATATTCAGCACGACTTTCACATTGGATATGGCATTGGCTCTGCTGCCAAGAGAGATGATATGTTTTCAGATGAATCTGCATATCGAGCGGATGTGAGTAATTTATTTATACAAAGTTCATTAATTGTTAAGTTAGACGACGATGTTAAAGGTTACCTCAGTTCTAAATTTAATTACCTCACAATATCAAATTATGAGCAAACTTATACAGATCCAAACCAATTCCGTTTCACGGATGAAAGGCAGTTCAATAATGAAAGTTATTGGTTAAATCAATTTGGCATTGGGTTAATTGCAGAGCTAGGACCACTTCAATTATCCGCTCAAGGGCAATTAAACTTTCGGTTTACCAACAACCTTATTTTAGACGAAAGACCGCTAGGCATTTATGTTGGAGTGAATTTTAATATCGCTGATATTGTAAATCGAGAAAAGTAAGGTCAATTAAAATTTGGTACAGGGAGCTAAAAAGTACTTTTTGTTTTTTCGCTTTTTTGAAGTATTTTTCATCTCCTAGAGGAGAGAAATTTCATATGCTCAACCTGAGTTTCTTGTTAATTTTATACTCGTAACCTAGTAACTAAAACCAACTCTGAAGTTGGTTGCTTGCAGCTCAAAAAGCAATAGAAGAGATTCATTGTTTGCATACTTGTTTTCAAATCGCTTGAAGAATGAGAGGCCCCTGTGCCACATTCAGATGCTTCATAGAAGGCTACACGTTGGAGGCCTCTGTTGGTGTTCGCTTTAATCCATGTTGTAGTTTGGCCAAAACACACCGTTGGATTTTTAAGAGCAATCTCAACCTTTAACGTGTAGTAAAACTGCAGCCGCGCGGTGTCACACAAATAGGCAGGGAACAATGCCTTGAGCATCTGACGATAGAGTATGGATAAATGCAACACAATTATCAGGCGTGGCAGTTCCGCAACCATTATCAACTCGTTGAATGCTGGTACTTGTCCTAACAGAATCGGAATTGGAAGTTAAAACTACCCCTAAATGTAGGGGTAGTTTCTTCACTTTTAGAATATAGGCAGACTTAAGAAGCAAAAAATAAATAAAATAAATTTTTCCAAATCTTTATGTCTGATTATTTAGTTCGATTTAGTGAAATGGCTGTCCGAGCTGGAAAGGACGTATGAATTGGGAGAAAAGTATAATTGTAATTAAATAATTTGATTCAAATTACCGACGTTAGGTATTCCATTTCTTTATTTCCAATTCCTAAATGCGTCACTAATCGAACCGTTTGCGTTCCCATACTCACAGCCCTAATTCCTTTGGTTTCTAATTGAGCGAGGTAAGCAGGTAGGTTGATTGATTCTTCTAAGGTGTATAGCACAATGTTGGTGTCAATGGGGTAGAGTTTTTTTATTTCTTTTTTCGAGGCTAAAATAGCACCTATTATTTTAGCATTTTCATGATCAATTGCTAGTCTTTCTACATTGTGATTCAATGCAAACAGACCGGCGGCAGCTAAATAGCCAGCTTGTCGCATGCCCCCTCCAAAAATTTTACGAATTCGCTTGGCTTTTTTTATAAAATCTTTTGTCCCCGTTAAAACAGAACCAACAGGAGCGCCTAATCCTTTTGACAAACACAGAGAAATAGAGTCAAAGTGCATCCCCATTTCAGCTTCAGAAGTTTTTTGAGCGACCAATGCGTTGTACAATCGTGCACCATCTAAGTGAATGGGTATGTTTTCTGAGCGGCAAAAGGCGGCAATTCTCTTAATTTCGGCCATTTCCCAATAACAGCCTCCCCCTTTATTACAGGTATTCTCTAGAGCCACCAATTGAGTAGGAGGGAAGTGCACGTCATCGGGGTTTATTTCAGTTTTTAGTTGTTCCAATGTAAAACGGCCTCGGTCACCTTTTATCAGTCTGTTCGATACTCCAGAATTGAATGCAATGCCGCCACCTTCATAGCGGTAAATATGTGCCAATTCATCGCAAACCACCTCGCCGGGAGCGTTGGTGTGTACTTTTAGAGCGATTTGATTTGTCATGGTGCCAGAAGGGCAAAACAAAGCGGCTTCATGGCCAAAACGATGCGCAACAAGTTCCTCTAATTGAATTACAGTTGGGTCATCACCAAGAACATCGTCTCCAACAATAGCATGAAGCATTGCTTCCTTCATTTCTGCAGTGGGTTGCGTTACAGTGTCGCTTCTTAAATCAACTATCATTCTTTCACAATTTGTATTTTAGCACTTTTAAAATTCAACTTTAAAAGTAAGATTCTGATGAATCAAAAAACCATTCTTCTGCTTTTTTCTATTTTATTCGTTCAAGTGGGTCTTTGCCAAGTTGCTGAAAAGGATCCGTACGGGAGAGATTTGGATGCATTGACGTTGATTAAAAGAGGACCCAATCAGGATAAATACAGCCATCTCTTTTTATCCTATGGTTTTATAAATGGGTTGAAAAACGATAGCTTAGGGGTAGTTTTTGGCAAGTCGGGTTCTTTTTCATTAGGATATTTATGGAAGTGGAGGTTGTCTAAGTGGGCCGAAATTGGATTTGATTTTGCGTATCATCGAGCTGCCTACCACATTGTTCAAGACTCATTGAAAACAATTCCAAGCACTCAATTACACAAAAAAGAAAAATTAGTTTTCAATTCATTAATGACTTCTCCTTTTGTCCGCATTAAGTTGGTGAATAAGATGCATTCTAACGGAACGTTTATTGATTTAGGTGGATTTGCAGGTTGGCAATACGATGTGAGGCATAAGACCTTAGAAAGTCAACCCAACCCAGGAGCGGGGAAAACTAGGACTTTGGATACTGATTTAGATTACAAAAGAGATTACACCTATGGTCTCTTAGGTCGAATAGGATTTAATCGATTTGTTTTTTACGGGCGTTATCGATTGTCGAACTTGTTTACCGACCAAAGTGGATTTACCGATTTACCTGTTTATGAAATTGGCATGCGATTAGGAGTTCATCAATAAGTTTCATTGCTACTTCGCTGAACTGAGTTGCATAACATTTTGGAACATCTTATTAAAACTCGTAAAATTTCTTTCACTCCAATTAACGCAATTCAAATTCCCATTTAAAAATGAACGAAAAATACTACTCTAAATAAAATCAATCCGCAGAAAAGTATGTATCTCAGAAAGAAGTGCTTGAGGTATTCGCTGCTCTATGTGCCATTTTTTTATTCCCATTAAATTTGCTTGATAGCTAAAGTAATGAGTTAGTTTGTTGCAAATTAAAGTAACAGGATTAATTATTTGGGAACGATCTGAGTTAACGAAATCCTCTATGTGACGGTCTTCCATAAATTTTTCAACTCCAGAATACAGGCCTACGAGTAATCCTACAAAAGCAGTCTTGTAAATAAAAAGCCTACAGTAGTTATCCGGTCGTTATTCTCTTTGTGGAAGAGCCAATTCTAAAGGACAGTAACTGATGGTATAAATCGTGAACCATTAAATAAGTAGGACAGGATTCCAATTGAAAAATAAGACTCCAAATAAGAAGAAGAAATCTGAGAACAGAGAGCAACTATCAAATTTGGTGTTCCATCTTTTTTAACTATCAAAATCAAGGATAACCCAATTTAAAATCCAGGTAACATTCCTTTGGCAACTCCTGCCATTTCCGCCTCAGAAACTTTTTCTGCTCTTTCCAACGCATTGTTAATTGCCGCAATAGTTAACCCTTCAATCTGCTCCTTGTCGGCAGTTGCCATGAGTTCATTGCTAATTTGAATAGACGTAATTTTTCTGTTGCCAGTGGAAGTAGCGGTGACCTTGCCATTCCCTGCATCGCCACTAACACTAATGGTATCTAATCTCTTCTTAATTTCTTCAGACTTCCGCTTCATTTCTTGCATCTTGCCCATCATGTCACCCATTTTTCCAAACATAGTTTTACTTTTTTAGTACATCCATAGCGCTTTTTACAAAAAGCGATCGATTGGTATTCCACATTATTTTTAGTTCTTCTGCAAAAGTAGTTTCTTCATCTAAAAACTTGAAGATTTCATGCGCTTTATTTTTTGTATACATGCGCTCAAAAACCTCTGGTCCCTTTTCGTTTTTTTGATGTAGAATATTCAACAATACCTCGTCATAAAAACGAAATCGATTTTGCCAAATACTAGTTTTAGGAAGAGTATCTAATTTAAGCGATTCGACCAATTCTGCTACTTTGCGTTCTACATTTTTAAAAGAGTAACCGGTTGAGGCCTTAACCCAACCTCCTCCGGTCCCAATTTTAAGGTAATTGGTCTTGTTTTCATTCCAAAAAGGATAACTACTCATAGGAATGACGCCTTCTTCTACTTCCAAAATAGAGTAAGTAGCAATTTTAAGTTTTTCACTGATGAATTCCTTTAGTTTTTTATCATACACATCAGCTTCAATTAATTCAGGGACAAAAAAAGTAAACTCTACCAAGGCTTTTCTTTTGCTGATTGGCAGCACATAAGTAAAACAAGTCTTCTTTTTGTGCTTTAACCTGTAGTCCATAAAACTGAACGATTCAGGATTGAATTCATCTTTTTCAGTTTCAATAACCCAACCTTTAAACGGCTGCAAAACGGTTATCGATTTTGAATCTTTCTCAAATGCCTTAGGTACTCTGCTGTCAAAAATCCATTTGCTGTGGTAAGAGTTCTTGTCTCCACTAATGTTATTTCCTTTAACTTCTACTACTCGATCTTCAATCCACTCTATGTTTGTGCTTTTTGCAACTTGCGCTTTTACGAAATTGTAAAAATTTATGGAAGGAAGCATCTTGTAGGAATATTCTCCAAAGTTCATGGGAATACTTTTTTCAGGTCCGTAAAACATTCCTGTTTCCCATTGATGCAGCAATAGCTCATCCCATTGACCACTTCCTTTTTCCCAAAAACACCAGGTTTTGTCGTTGGTTGTTTTTGAATTTGGTTCAACGATGGCAATTCGTTTGTCGGTAAAAAATAAATCAGAGCAAAAAGCCAAGGCGAGCTGCATTCCTGCTAGCCCGCCTCCTATAATGGTATAGTCAAATTTTTGTTTTTTGCTCAATTGTTTTTTTCTCTTTTTTTGAACCGAAATTCCTGTAACGAATCCTAACGCTATGGTTACATAACCTCATCTGTTGTTCTCCAGCGATACGTTATCGAAATCTAAAGAAGTGACACCAAGGGCAAATAGGAAGGCTGTAAAAATGAAACTAGTTGCCTCTATTTTTCATAAACTACACTTTCCCTTGTTGCTTAATGACAGATGTCGCTGTAGCTACTAAACTTGAAACATCCGTTAAATTTGAAGGTAAGATTAATGTATTTCCCTCTTTGGCAATTTTTCCAAATTGCTCAATGTACTGCTCGGCAACTCTCAAGTTAACTGCTTCGTGGCCGCCTGGGTTTTGAATGGCTGCTGCAATTTTTTTAATTCCTTCTGCTGTTGCGTCTGCAATACTTAAGATCTCAGCTGCCTGTCCTTCGGCTTCGTTAATTCTTTTTTGTTTTTCCCCTTCAGAACGAGCAATCAATTCTTGTCTATCCCCGTCTGCTCTATTCATAGTGGCTTGTCGTTCCCCTTCAGAGGTGGCAATCGTCGCTCTTTTTTCACGCTCAGCTCTCATTTGCTTTTCCATCGCATCTTTTATACTTTGCGGAGGAGTAATGTTTTTAATCTCATATCGAGTAACTTTTATTCCCCATGGATCAGATGCTTTGTCAACAGCATTTACAATTGTTGAATTGATATGGTCTCTTTCCTCAAAGGTTTTATCTAATTCCATTTTACCAATGATACTACGCATGGTAGTTTGAGCCAATTGTATGGACGCAAAAGGGTAGTTGTCAATGCCGTAAGAAGCTTTTTTAGCATCCATTACCTGTAAGTATAGAACTCCGTCAACTTCTACGGCAATGTTGTCTTGGGTGATACAAATTTGAGCAGAAACATCAATTACTTGTTCCTTCAACGTATGCTTGTATGAAACCTTGTCTGCAAAAGGAATGATGATATGAAATCCCGCCAACAGGGTGTCTCTGTATTTTCCTAATCGTTCCACCACAAATGCGGATCGTTGGGGTACAATTTTAATAGTAGAAATAAACAAAAAGATTAATACAATGATTAACCCAATGAGAATGATGGTTCCTTGATTCATAATTTTACGCTTTTAAAGGTTCAACAATTAATTTTATACTCTTCACTCCCACAATGGTTACGGCCATACGAGACTCTATTTTGGAAGTGGAGCAGGCTTCCCATTGACTTCCATTAAATTCTACTTTTCCGTCTTTACCCGGCTCAATTTCAGTTAAGCTAATAGCTTGGCTCCCGATGAATCCATTATCGGCATCTTCGACACCATTTATAGAGACATCCATGTATTTTTTACGAATACTTTTTCTTAGCAACAGTAAACTTCCTACTGAGGTTAGGCTAAACAGAAGTAATTGACTGTTTATAGACAGGTCTACTCCCAGCAAAGCTGCAGCAGTCATCCATGCCCCAACTCCAAAGAATACGAAGATTAAGCCCGGAACCACCAACTCTAGTAAGAGTAATCCAACTCCGATTAAAAACCAGATTACCTCAGGGTTTAGCACTGTTATATCTATTTCCATAGCCACTAATTTACGGCTAAATATCAAAAAATGGATTAAAATTGTGAAGAGCGGTTACCAGCTTACATATTCAGTAGAAAAGAGTGTTTTTCGAATTCAATACCGTTGACAATTAGAGCAATTCCATGTTCCCCTGAGTAGTATTTTCTTGTAGTTATGGGCTTGAAGGCATGTGTTTTTGAAAACTGTAATTTTTCCTTTCTTTTTAACTCTCGTTCAGACACTTTGAACACCTTTTTTGTTTGGCGACCGTTATTTTTCATCAAATAAACGACATATTCTAACCGTACAATGGCACTTCTGCTTGTTTTATTTTCAATGGTGAAATGGAAAGAAATAGACTCGCCAAAATTTATTTCTGTTTGATTTAAGTTGAAACTGGAAAACTGAATCGTTTTAATATCTGCATATCCAAAAAGCAACATAGTTGAAGGATGACCCGCTTTCAGCAAGGTTCTCATGCCGTGTTTTACTATCCGGTTTATGGAGTTGTTTGCACCGTGCCACTTATTTGCCAATTTCAGAGCCAAGTCTGGTAGGTCTTTAGAAATGTCATTTAAGTTGTTGGCGACACTTTTACGCACAAAAAGAGAATCATCAGCTATTAAGTTTTCAAGAATGGGTACAATCAGTGTCGCATCCTTTTTAAACCGAGGCAACGCCATAGACCAAGGTAAACGAGAACGACAGCCCTCCGAAGAGAGCCTTCTCACATTTTGATTCGAATGCGAGGACCAGAGTAGCATTTGTTGCATGCTTTCTGCTTCATATTTTAAGATGAAGGGTCGAATGGCAAATTCGCAGGTAGTATAACTTGTCACATGCTCAATGGTTTTCATCGATTCTTTGAAAGAATCTAACCCTAATTCTACTATAATTTCAGGAATAAACATGTATTCAAACCTCGAAATGTTCAAATTAGCTTCCACTAAACAAGTTGTTAATTTGCGTATCAATGGACCGGATTTGTCGAAATCGCTCGGTAATTCTTGTGCAGTAACTTTAGCCAATCGACTCAATCTTTGTTTTAGTTCTAATGCAGCCCAATTTCCTCCCAAAACTCTACCAGCATATTGTTCTTCGTTGAGATTTGGCAGTAATTTTTTCCAAGTTGAACTAAGCAGCTCCACAAATTCTCGAGTAAATACGTTTTTGAGTGGTTCGGCCATGTTTAAATGGGTTGGTGTTTTGCAAATAAATGGATGTAACAAGTTTACCAAATCCACACCGAATGAAGTATTTCTTTTACTTACCAGTATTCTTTAACTCCGCTTTTACTGCTGATCAGAGTTGAATTCGGAGCAGGATAGAATCGTCGAATGTGCCGTAAAATACTAAAAATGGAATAATTACAGTTTTCTTAGCAATGCACCTGAATAAGTTGTTTCTAAGGAATTTATGGCTTGTTATGGTCTTGGGTGCATTTAAAGAACAGTTCCGTCTACTTGTTTCCATTCGTTCTATTTCTTTTTTACAATATTTGCAGCCTCGCCCACCATTAATAAATGACCCTAGCTGAACTATATCATTTTTACAGTGCTTTGGTGTATAATGTAGCATTACAATATACCCAGAATAAGCAAGATGCTGAAGAGGTGACGCAGGATGTTTTTGTTCAAGTAAATGAAAAAATGGCAGGTTTTAGAAATGAGGCTGATATTAAAACTTGGATTTACAGAATCAGTATCAATAAGTCATTGGATTTTTTAAGGGCTAGAAAGGCTCTAAAACGTTGGTCAATTTTATCTGCCAGCAGTATAGATGATACAAAAGTAGTTCCCGGTTTTTCTGATTTTAATCATCCGGGTGTTCAGTTAGAACAAAAAGAGGCATTAGCATTTTTGTTTGCCTGCATCAATCAGTTAAATGAGCGGCAAAAGACAGCTTTGATATTGGTGAGAGTTGAAGGAATGGAGATGGAGGAGGCTGCCAAAATAATGGAACTTTCATACAAAGGAATAGAGTCTCTTTTGGGCAGAGCGAAACAAAATTTAAAATTAATTATGGCTAAATCGAAGGAGAATGAAAGATAGCACGTCAAATCAACAAATGGAAAATTCATTGGAACTTCTGAATTCAATTCAAAAAGCAAATCCTCCAGAAGGGTTGTTTTTAAAAATTGAACAAAAAATTGATAAGGTCAAGAGTAATTTGGTTCCGTTGAGTTGGATAAAAGTCGCAGCAGCAGTGTTTGTTTGTGTTTTTTCGATAGAAATATATGTACTGACAAACCAAGTTCAGACGACAGATTTATCGGAACTTATTCAAACAGCTGATAATACCTTATACGATGAATAAAAATAAGTTTTACGCGATCGTCATTTTAGGGTTACTGCTATCAAACGGTATTTTGATATTTTTTATAACTCAAAAAAGGCACAATAGGCACTCCCATACTTCACCCCGAGAAATAGTGATTCAGCGCTTGAAACTTGATGAATCTCAAATTATTAAATACGAAGAATTAATTCAAGTCCACAGGGGAAGAACGCATGAATTAATGAAAGGTATTCAGGAGAGGAGAAATGACCTTTATTCTCAAATGTTGAAAAATGGGAAATCGAATATTCAAGCAGCTTTGATCGATTCTATTGCAAGCAATCAAGCTGAGTTGGAGAAATTGAATTACTCGCATTTTAAAGATATTCAATCGCTTTGTATGCCGAACCAATTAGCTGACTTTGAAAATTTGAGTAAGGATTTAGCGAAGCTATTTGGAAAGGAAAAACCAATGCACGGGTCTAAAAGATGAAAGTTTTATTAGTTCTTGTCCTTTCTAGTGCATTAAATCTTGCTGCTCAGCGTATTTCGTTTTCTGCCGAAATAGGCGATTCTATGGTTCATGTGTTAGGCGATTCAAAACTTGTTTCAAAACTCATGTTTTATGTTTCTGACCTGCAGTTAGAAACCAAGGATGGAGTCATTTTGGAAATGGCTTCTTACCGCTTGATTGACTTTAGCGATTCAAATTCACTGGTAATTGAAGCTATTTATCCCGACATGAAGGAAGTAAAAGCCATTCAATTTAAATTGGGAATTGATTCAATAACAAATGTCTCGGGTGCTTTTGGTGGAGCGTTAGACCCCACAAAAGGAATGTATTGGAGTTGGCAAAGCGGCTACATTAACTTTAAAATGGAAGGAAGGGTAAAAGATAAAAACTACCTGCTCCACCTCGGCGGTTATTCGTCTCCTTTTAAAGCGGTGCAGCAAGTTGTATTGCCGGTATTACATCAATCCAATGAATTTAAAATTGTTCTTCCCTTGAAAGATTTGCTTCAAAAAGAAATTCCGGAAAACAACATAATAATGAGTCCAAGTTTGGCGGCTGTTTTAATTTCAAAAAAAATAGCTTCATTTTTTTATTTACACTAAATGAAGAAGAATGTAATCGCTATCATCGCAATTTTTTTCTTCTTGCTTTCTTTCCGACAGGCTCAGAAAGGGGTGTTTGAAATTCCATATTTATTCCCGAAACCCGCTTATAATTTTACAAATAACCCTTTAGATTCGAATAAAATAAAGCTAGGTCGCCTGCTTTTCTACGATGCAATATTATCTAAAGATAACTCCGTTTCCTGCTCTAGTTGTCACTCTCCATTTAGTGCCTTTGCCCATAATGATCATAATTTGAGTCACGGAATTAATGACCAAATAGGGGTTCGAAATGCTCCTGCATTATTTAATTTGGCCTGGCAAACAACATTTATGTGGGATGGTGCAATCAATCATTTGGACATGCAAGCTCTAGCTCCTATATCTTCTCCCACCGAAATGGGGGAGAACATAGCAACTGTGGTGTCAAAACTTCAAAATGATTCTTTTTACAGAAATAAATTTTACCAAGCTTACACCGATTCTATAGTAACAGGCGAGAAAGTATTAAAAGCACTTTCTCAATTTCAACTGACCTTGGTTTCTTCAAATTCAAAATACGATAAAGTAAAAAGGGGGAAAGCTGACTTCTCAGAACAAGAATTGAAAGGCTATACATTATTCCAAAAAAATTGTAATTCTTGCCATCGGGAACCGTTGTTCTCTACCTATGGTTTTGGGAAAAACTTTATTCCAATTGATTCAACTTTAAAGGACTATGGCAAAGGGGCTGTCAGTGAATCGAAAAAGGATAGTCTTTTATTTAAAATCCCTTCGCTTAGAAATTTAAAATACAGCTATCCTTACGTGCACGATGGTCGTTTTTATACCTTAAACAATGTATTGAACCATTACATTTCAGAGGAAACGAAGTTGAAATTTAAAAAAGAAGGGCTTAAAAAAATAAATTTATCCGCTGAGGGTAAAGTTGATTTAATCTCTTTCTTATTGACCTTGAATGACAAAGAGTTTGTCTTTAATCAAAAACATCGTTTTCCAAGAGAATTATTAGTAAAATGGAGGGAATAGCGCGATTTAAACGTCCAACTATTGAACGAAACAAAAACTACATGAAAAAAGGATTATTATTCGGAGGTATTATTGCGTTAACAGGAGCCATCAGTGCGCAAATAACACCTGATGTCACAGCGTGGTTACAAGACACGGTAAGCACCGGTACGTATTACATGCAAAACAACTCAACGCCCATTGCTAATAATATTTTAGTGAATTGTCAAAGAGTGGAGTATTCAACCACTTCGGTTTACGTTACCACTCAAGGCGTACCATCTTATCCAACTGGTCCTTTTTTAGACGGCAATCCTTCACAGGCATCTGCTCAAAATGCCATCTATCAGATTCCAAGAAGCCCTGTTCAAAACACCGGCACACTTCAATCTACGGTAGGCGGTAACATCGGAGTATTTGTAAATGGAGTTTCTCTTTTTGATTACAGAGATGGCGTTGCATGGAACCCCAATACAAATGCGCTGTGCGGAGGTCCCGGAAACCCCAGGTGCCCGGGTGGACCAATGGCGACAATGGATTGGAATAGAGATGCCATTCCAGCCGAAATGGCTGGATTTGACTGCTCCAAAGGTCATCCAGCGATGGGAAATTATCACCATCATCAAAATCCATCAGCCTTTAACTTAGATAAAGTAGTCTTGTCTAATATTTGTAATTTATATGCTGCAAATGGGTTGTACATGATTGATAGCACAGTGCATTCGCCACTAATTGGTTTTGCATACGACGGATTTCCAATTTATGGAGCATATGCTTTTGCCGATACCAACGGCAGTGGAGGAATTACTAGAATGAAACCCGGTTATTCGTTAAGGAACATCACTACAAGAACAACCTCTCCAACAGGAGGAACAGTACTTTCAGGTCCTGCTGTAAATTCAACTTATTTTTTAGGTTACTTTAGAGAAGACTATGCGTTTAATGCAACTGCAGCGACAGACGTTTTAGATGAGCACAATGGTCGTTTTTGTGTTACCCCAGAATACCCAAATGGTACGTATGCCTATTTTGCGGCTGTAGATTCTAATTGGAATTCAGCTTATCCTTATGCAGTTGGTCCAACATTTTATGGAACATATGCGGATCGAAAAATTACATCAATTACCGAACCTACGACACGTTTCATTCCTGCGGCAACAGGAATTTCGAATGCAAATCTAAAAGAGTATAAAATATCGATTTACCCCAATCCAGCGTCAGAATTAATTGCAATTCAAATTGGAAGTTTAGTAAAAGGAGATGTTACCATTCGGTTGATTGATGCTTCGGGTAAAGTAGTGGATCAAACAGTCGTGAAAAAAGGAAGTTCCATCGCTTACTTCGACATTCAAACGGTTTATTCAGGTATCTATTTTGTGCAGTTTAGCTTACAAAATGGTGAAAAATTGACAGAAAAAGTGATCGTAAACAGAGATTAAAAAAAGAGAAATATTTTGAGTCCAATGTTCTTACGGTTTTGCCGTGAGCAATATTGGGCTTTTTTGATTCAAAGAACAATTGCCTCCTCGAACTTACCATAAATGCATGCCTAAATGAAGAATATAACTTAGGGGTTTATTTGTACCTCGTTGCGGCTAGAGGGTGTAAAGTGATTAATTAGTGTTGGTTAGTGACTTAAATTTTGTTAAAAAAATTTAACTTTATTTAAAATGAGTTAAATTGGTTTATGTATATCCGTAATTTGTCATAACCCTGTAATGTTTGCAATTACAAGCCTATCAAATAATTTTTCTCCAAAATATCTTCTGTTCAATTTGTAACAGAATTCATCTAAA
>Ga0209390_10001550_pt1 | contig 43795 bp, 15 predicted proteins | sample BON01_FD_187212 | JGI IMG/M metagenome (GOLD analysis project Ga0209390, IMG submission 187212) | Freshwater microbial communities from Lake Bonney liftoff mats and glacier meltwater in Antarctica - BON-01 (SPAdes) (version 2) | ecosystem: Environmental > Aquatic > Freshwater > Ice > Glacier...
TCCCCCCCCTCCCCTCCCCCTCCCCCGCTGCCCCCGGCCTCCTCCTCCTCCTCCCCCGGGCCCTCCTCCCCCCGCGCCCCGGGCGTCCTGCTCCGCGACCCCGTCCAGCCACGCCTGCCAGCTCGGCGGCGGCGCCGGCTGCGCGGCGGCGGCGGCGGCGGCGGCGGCAATGGCGGCGGCCCCGCCCCCCTGTCCGCCCCCCTGTCTGATCCATTCCCGCCGCTGCTGCTTCTTCCCCTGCAGCAGCGCCGGCAGCTCCAGGGCGGCGGCGGCGCTGAAGGCGGCGGCGGCCGACGACAGGCCCGGCCGGGAGGCGGGAGGCGGGGAGGCGGCGGCGGCGGCGGCGGCGGCGGCCGCCGGGCGGGGCGGCGGCAGCGGGATTGGTCCGTCCTGGGCGGCGGCGCCGCGCCGGCGGGCGGGAACGAGAGGGGCCGCCGCCGCCGCCGATGCTGCTGCTGCTGCCGCCGCCGCTCTTGCTGCTGCTGCCGCTGCATCCGGTCCCCCGTCCATCGCCATCTCCGCGTCGCCGCTGTCGTCGGTCTGGGGCGCGGCGGCGTCCCCCGAGGCAGAGCTCTCTGCGGCAGCGGCGGCGGGCGCCGGCCCGCCCGCCCGCCCGTCGGCCTCGTCCTCGCCCTCGTCCTCCTCGTCCTCCTCCATCGCCCCGCCCGTCCCGGGGACAAGAGCGTCCGCCAGCGCCGCGCCGCCTTGGTCACCGCCCAGCACAAACCCGCCCAGGAGGGGCGACGCGCGCTCGTACAGAGCGCCTCCCCCGTCCCCTCCTGCTCGCTGCTGCTGCCGCTGCCGCTGCCCGCTGGGCGGCGCGCCCATGCCGGCCGCTGCCGCCGCCGCTCCTCCCCCCGCCTCGGCGTCCAAAAACACGCGCGGCACGGCCGCCGCCTCGTCCTCGCGCGGCGCGTCGGTGGCGGGGAGCCTTGGCGCGCTCGCGGGCGCGACGGCCAGCGAGAGGCCGAGCTCCTCCCAGAGCTGCGCCGACAGGCGCGACACCCGGGTCTCGCCGCCGCCACCGCCCGTGCCGCCGCTGCCGTTGAGAGCAGCCGCCGCTCGCCGCCGCGCCCCCTCTGTCTGCCCGCCGGCCGCTTCCGGCGGCGGCTCCGCGGCCGCCACGCGCGGCCACGGTCCGTCCCAACGCACGACCAGCGCCTCCGGGAGAGGCGGTGCTCGCGAGGCCGGCCCGTCGTTGCCGACGCCGCCGCCTCTGCCAGAGCCGCCGCAGCCGCCGCCAGAGCCGCCGCCGCCACCGCCGCCGCCGCCGCCGCCGCCGAGACGCGCCTCCGCCTCCGCCGCCAGTCCGCCCACGTCCGGCAGCAGCGGGAGCAGCGCCGCGACGCGCTCGTACGCCGGGGCCAGCGCCGCGAGCGACTGCGCCGCCAGCACGCGCACGCGCGCCAGCACGGCCAGCGCCGAAAGCGCAAAGGGGCAAAAGTGCGCCGCCGACAGCAGGGCCGTCAGGTGGGCGGCGGCGGCCAGCGCCTCGCCGCCCAGGGTGCCGCCGCCGCCCGCGCCCAGCAGCCGGGCCGCCGCGAGGGCGCGCCGCGCCACGAGCAGGCCGAGGGCGCGCGAGGGGAGCAGGAAGGACTGGGTGGCGCGGCAGGCGCGGGCCGGGGCGGACGACGACGGGGGGCGAGGCGTCGGCGGCGGCGGCGGCGGCGCGGGCAGCGGCCCCCGCTGGTGCGCCTGGGCGCGCAGCCGCGCCGCGCACTCGCCCAGCCGCAGGGCCGCCAGCAGCCGCAGCGCGCGCCGGCACCCGCGCAGGTGCGCCAGGTGGCGCGACGCGCGATGCTGGTGCCGCGCCTTGTAGAGCAGGCGCTCGAGCAGCGCGGCCTCGCGCCACAGGTCGTCGGGCAGCCGCAGCGCGAGCGCGAGGCCCGCGAGGCCGGCGGCGTCGACAAGGGCGGCGAGGGCGGCCGGCGAGGCGCACGAGACGGCGGCGGGCGGGGCGGAGAGGGCGGCGGTGACGACGGGCGTGGTTGCCGTTGTTGTCATTGTTGCGTGAATTCGTGGCGCGGGGAATTGGTGGGCGGAACAGACGGCCAAAGCAGGGAGATACGGGAGACGCGCTTTGCTCTCGATGGGCACGGCGCGCGCCGCGAGGAAGGTTTCGATTAGGTTGGCATGTCGGCAGGTTTGTTTCAGTACGTTGAGCAAGCAAGGCTGTTCAAGAGCGCGGGAGCGGTGGGTGGCGCCTTCGAGCGCGCGGCGCGCGACGCGCGCCGGCCGCCGCCGCCTCCTCGATCGAATTCCCGCGGTGTTTCCGCAGCCTTTCTTGGTGGGTGCGGCACTCCTTATTAGTCTCTAGGCATTAGTGCGTCTAACAAGCAGGGGTGGGATTGTCGTGGGGGTTGGCGGCATGGGGCCAAAAAAAGCAGGGGGAGTGGAAACCAAAAGCAGGGAGAGGCGGGAGGATCGCTCGAGAATTCGCCGCTCGGCGGCGGGAGAGCGGCGAGAAGAAAAAAAGGAGCGGGGCCGGGGGGAGAAGAAGAAAGGGAGGCGGGAGGGGGAGGTCGTGGGGGCGGAGCGGGGAAGAAAGGTGGTTTTTTCGTGCGGTCCAAACGAATGGGGCGGCGTGGTGCCCGTGCGGGGCGAAAAGAGTGGGGGGAACGAGGGGTGGCGGAAGGTTTATCTTTTGAGCGAGGGAAAAAATAAGCAGAGGGAAAAAATCAGAGGCGCGCCCAAAAAGCACCGCGACAGCAAAACACAAAACCAGTTTCGGGCCAAAACACAAAAAAGGGGCGCTCTGCTGCTGCTGCTCCCTCTCCATCGGGAAAAAGTCTGAATGTCGTGTCCTTTCGAGGGTGGGCGGCTGAACGGCGCGCCCCTCTTGTCTCTCCAGTCTCCAAAAAATCATCACGCGGTCTCGGAAAGCAGGGCCTCGTACTGGCCGCCCGCCGCTGCGAGCGCCTCGGCGGCGCCGCCGGCCAGAACCGCCGTCAGCGCGGCCGGAGTGGCGGCTTTGTGTTCGTCCTTGCCTTTGTCCGTGGGGGGCGCCTTGTCGTCCTTGTCGTCCTTGCCGTCCGTGTCGTCCTTGCCGTCCTTGTCGTCCTTGTGCGGCGGCTCCTTGTCCTTGCCCTTGCCCTTGCCGCCCTTGCCCTTGCCGTGCCCCCCCTTGCCCTTTGGCGGGTTGCCGCCGTTTGGCGAAACGTCGCAGCGCCGGCCGCGCGGGCAGCCGTCGTCTTCGTCGTCGCCGCTGGGCGGCGGCGGCAGCTCCTCGTCGTCGGGCGGCGGCCCGGGAGGCCCGTCCGGGGGCGGCGGGCCATCGGGCGGCGGCGGGCCGTCGGGAGGCGGCGGGCCGTCGGGAGGGGGCGGGCCGTCGGGAGGCGGCGGGCCGTCGGGCGGCGGCGGGCCGTCGGGCGGCGGCGGCCCGTCCGGCCCCGGCGGCGGCCCGTCCGGCCCCGGCGGCAGCGGCGGGTCGATGTTGGGGACGACGCTCCCGTTGGTGGACGGGTTCTCGCCGCCGCACCCGCACGGCATCAGCCCAAAGGCCGCGGCGTCCACCGCGTCCGTGGCGTTGCCCGCCAGCTGCGCCAGCAGGGGGCCCGGCGCCAGCGCGTCGACCGCCGGCTGCGAGGGAAGGCTCACGGGCAGCGCGGCCAGGGCGCCGACCAGGCGGCCCGCGGCCCCGGCCAGCAGCGGGCGGCTCCCGCCGCCGAGGCCGCCGCCGCCGAGCAGACTCACCAGCGGGCGGATGGCCGCGGCCGCCGCGGTCGACGACGCCAGGGCCTGCGCCGCGGGCTGGGCGGCGTGCGCGCACGTGGCAGACATGAAGAGGGTAATCGGCCCCGCGCCGAGGCCGCGGGTGGCGTCGGCGCCGCAGTACGCCTCCCGCCCCGCCGTTCCCAGCTGCACGAGGGCGAGCGCGCGCGGCGCCTCGCCCCCGCCCAGCGCCTGGGTGGCCTGGCAGTAGACCTGCGCAGCCAGGCCCGACGGGCACGAGGCGCGCACGGACAGCGCGCCCGTCTCGACGAGGGTGCAGGTCGGGGGGGAAAAGGCGGCGTCGGAGGACGAGCACGCCACGCCGCCCGCCTGGGAGGCCGTGGCGACGATCTCGGCGCGCAGGAAGCTGTTGCCCTGGTTGCCCAGGGCGCGCACGGCCTCGGCCAGCGCCGAGGCCGCCAGCACCAGCGCGCCGACGGAGGAGGCCGCGGCGCCGGCCACAGCGGCGACGGCGGCCTGGGCGGCGGCGCGCATTTGGTCGCTGGTGGCGAGGTCGCAGTTTTGGTCGGCCTTTAGGTAGGTGCAGCTGAGAGCGGTTTGATTTGTGCGTGTGTGTGTGTGTGTGTTTGGGGGGGAAGGAAAGGAAGAAGGATGTCCGGGGTTGATTTTTAGGGGCGGCGGCGGCGGGGGGTTGGTCGGGTGAGCGCAGGGCGCAGGGCACAGGGCGCAGCAGCAGCAGCAAAGCGGGGCGTTCGGTTGGCGGCCAGTAGCCATGACGCCGCACGGGGATTGATGCGCACGGTCTCTTCCAAGGGCAGACGGTCGCGGGCCTCAAGTTTCGCGGGCAGGTCCGCAGCCGGGAGCCGCCCACGAGGCCGCGGCCGGCGCTGGCGCTGGCGGGAAGACGGGGGGCAGCAGGCGTCAGAAGGCGGGGGCGTCGGGCCGTTGTGAGTTTTCCAATTCAAACACTCAACAGGTTGCAGCCGCTCTTGACGGCACCGCACAGCGCCGGGACGTCGAAGGTGACGTTGCGGCTGACTCCGCCGCTGGCTCCGCCACCACCCCCGCGCCGCTGGGCTAGCGCGGCCGGCGGGAGCGCCAGCAGCAAGAGAAGGACGACGGATCCCCTCATAGTTAGGGCTGTCGCGTGTTATCCGTGGAAGCCCTTCTTTTGCGCGGGATCAAGAAATGAGAACAGGTGCAAGATGAAGCGAATGGCCTAGGGTCAAAAAGGAGAATGGGAAAGTAAAAAAAGGTGGAGGGAGAAAGGGCTGAACATGCACTATGTTCTTGCCGGACGCGGGCGAGCGGCGGCTTTTGGGCGCGAACGAGCGAGCGGCGGCGGCGGCGGCGGCGGCGGCGAGAAGGCCGCAAAAGCAGCGCGAGTTGCGTCGCGAGGAAAGCAGAAATCACCGATCGACGCGCGCGCCCTTTTTAAACAAGCACACAGACGCAACCATACGTCCCTCGCATCCGAGTTGACCAATCGGGTGGACAGAGAGAGAAGACAAAGAAAGAGCAAGCAGCAACAGCAAAAACAAAAAACACAAGGGCGACCGGCGACGAGAGAGAGAGAGAGCCACGCCGCCACCGCCACCGAGCGAATGTTTGCCCAGGCCATTCTCCGCAAGGGCTCGCCCCTGCACGCGGCCTGGCTAGCGGCCAACGGCCTCGACCGCACGCTCAAGCGCCGCGACGTCCTCGCGTTTGACGTGTCGGCGGGCGCGGAGCAAGTTTTGGTGCTGGCCGTCGGCGGCCGCTCTTTTCCGCCGCCGCCGGCGCACCGCCCTTGTCGCAAGCAGCAGCGGCGCGGCGAGGAGGACGAGGACGACGAGGAGGAGGACGAAGAAGCGACCGAGAGCGACGAGGATGAAGAAGGCGGGCGCAAAAAGAAGAAAGGACAGATGGCGCGGCGCGGAGCAGCGAAAGCGGCGAAGAAAACGGTGGCGGCGGCGCCGCCCGCTCAGCAGCCGACGATGCCCCTCCGTTACAGCGGCGCGCTGGTGCTCGGGCTCGTGCGCGTGCTCGGTCGCCAGGTCGTGTACCTGCACGAGGACGCGCTGACGGCCATGGCCACCATCGAGCGACAGACCGCCGCCTCGCTCGCCAAGGCCGCCGCCGCGCAGGCCGCAACGACGCTGCCGACGCGGCGGCGGCGGTGGCCGGCGGCGGGCGCAAACGCGGCGCTGCCGCCGCCGCCGCGCAGCAGCAGCAGCAGATGCTGCGCAACTTATTGCTGCTGCAGCCGCGGGCGCTTTTCGTCCTGCGCACCGGCAGCCGCCGCGGCGGGGCCCTCGGCGGCGGCGGCGGCAGCGAGGACGAGGGCGAGGACGCCCTGCTGCTGGGCGGGGTGGGTGGGGCCGCGTTCGACTGGCGCGGCGGCGGCTTTGGCGGCGGCGGCTTTGGCGGCGGCGGCGGCGCGATGTCGGCGTCCCTGGGCGGCGGAGGCAGGCGCGCGGGCGCCCTGGCGCGCTCGGTGCTGGGAGACGAGGAGACGGGCGAGGAGGAGCACGAGGGCGCGGAGGGCGGGCGCGCGGCGCCGGCGACGTCGGGCGGCGCCTTTTTTGACGCGACGGCGGCGCTCGCGCGCCTGCGCCGGCAGCAGCGCGGGGAGGACGAGGAGGAGGAGGGCGCGGGCGCGGCCAAGGCGACGCAGGGCACGGCGACGACGGAGCGCAGCGGCGGCGCCCACCAGCAGCAGCAACAGGTCGCGCCCGCCGCCGTTCGGCTGGCGACGGCGACCGTCGTTGGGGCCGCGGCGACGACGACGCTCGCCGGCCACCGCGCGCTCTTGCTGTCGCGGCCCGACCCGCAGCAGCAGATCCCTTACGACCTTGACGCCGGCGGCGGTGGCGGCTTTGACGCACTGATGTTCAAGGAAGATGTCGCGGCGCAGGCGTTTGCGGCCGACGTGGCGCCCGGCGAGTTTTTCCCGACGGTCGCAGAGGAGGGGGAGGGGGAGGCGCAGGCGTCTGCCGCCGCCGCTCCTGCTGGTGCTGCCGCGCCGGCGCCGCGCTCGCGCCAGCAGGACGACAACACGACGAGCTTGAGCGCGATCGACGCGCTGGACCAGGCGGCACGGCTGGCGGGCCTGTCGTGGCGGCGGCAGCGCGCTGCGCTCGCGGCGCCGGCGCCGGCGACGACGACGGGCGGCGAGGAGGAGCAAGGACCAGGGCAGCAGCAGCAGCAACACGAGGAGGAGCGCGCCGCCGCCGCCGCCGCCGCCGCCGGCCTGCCTCTGTGGGTCGAGGAGCAGCCGGCAGAGGAGGAGCAGGACGAGGAGGAGGAGCCGGCGTCGATCGTGCTGTCAGGGGGCGCGGCGGCGGCCGCTGCCGCTCGCCAGCGGCGGCAGCAGCAGCAGCAGCACGAGGAGGAAGAGCAAGAAGAAGAGGAGCAGGAGGGGCGCGGGCCCGCAACGTCCAAGCCGCCTGCTGCCGCTCTCTCCCCCGGCGCCGCCGCCGCCGGCAACAGCGAGCGCCCCGCGCGCGGCAAGCGCGCGGCAGCGGCCGCCGCCGCCGAGGCGTCGCGCAAGCTGGCGGCGCGCACCGAGGGCCCCATCGCCGGCGACGACGAAGAAGAAGAACAGGACGACGACGCGGGCGCGCCGACGACTCCGCACAAGGGCGGGCGCCCGGCGGCAGCGCGCGGCGGCGGCGGCGCCCAGACGGCGACGCCGCCGCGCCCGCCGCCGCCGCCGCCGCCGGCCCGCAAGGCGGCGCCGCGCACCGCCGCGGCCATCGACATCGCCCAGCTCGTGCGCGACACGCGCCGCCTGCGGGGCGTCCCGCCCGGCCCGATGTCGGCGGCGCTCAAGCGCCGGGCCATCCAGTTCGCGACTGCGGCGGCGGGCGGGGCGGACGACCGCGATCGCGACGGCGGCGGCGACGGCGATGTCGACCACGAGCGCGGCGGCGGCGGGCGCCGCGGCGGCCGGCGGGCCGCGCCGGGGCCGCCCGCTGGCGCTGCGGACAGCGTCCTGGTCGCCGGCACGCAGCAGCTCTACTCGGAGATGCGCGGGCTGCTGCTCGACCCGTCCCCCCTGCTGGACGTCGAGCGGATGCTCGCGTGCAGCGCGCGCCCGGCGCCCGCGTCTGCGGAGGCCACGGCCGAGCTGCGCGGCCTCCGCGCGCGGGACGGGCACGGCGAGCAGGGGCGGCGGTGCGAGCGCGCGGCCGGCCGCTCGCGCGCCTTCAAGCCCCTGCGCCCGCTCGCGCTGCTGGCCCTGGCCGAGGACGCGCGCGGCGGCGCCACGGTCGAGCTCGAGGGCGCGCAGGTCCCTGCTGCCGCCGAGGCCATGGCCCTCGAGGGGGCGGGCCTGGGCGGCACTGCGCGCGCGGCGGCGCTGTGGCGCGACGCCCTGAGCGACCCGCTGCCGCTCCTGGGGGGCGAGAGGGTGATGTACGGGCGGACGGTGCTGGCGCGCGAGCTGTCGGGGCTGTTTGATGAGGCGCTCGGGGGGGGGGTTGCCGCCGCGGACGACGACGCTGGCGGCGCCGGTGCTGTTGCGGCCGCTGGCGCTGCTAGTGCGCGAGAGGGGGGGGATGAGGAGACGCGCAAGGCGCGGGTGGTCGAGCACGACGAGGAGATGCAGGAGCTGCAGCAGGAGGAGCAGGAGCAAGCGGAGGAGCCAATGCCGCCGCCGCCTATGCCGCCACTGCCGCCGCCGCCGCCGCCCCTCGATGTCGGCGCCGGCGGGGAGTCGGCCTCGCTGCCCCCGGCCTCTGCGCCTCCCGCGCCCGCCGCCCACGTGACGGTCGCCGCGGCCACGGCCGTGGTGCGCGCGTCGGCGGTCTTCGAGGCGGCCTCGGCCGCTGCCGCGCCTCTCCTTGGGGCCTGGGCCGCTCCCCCCCGCTCTCTGGTCTCGCCGGCGGCCGCGCCGCCCTCGCCGGCCCTCGCTGCCGCCGCCATCGCCGCCGCCGACGCCTCGCCGCCCTCTCCCGCCGCCGCGGCCGCCCTGCCGCAGCTGAGCGTGCCCCCGCGCATGCTTGCCGAGGACGAGGCAACCCTGGACGAGGAGCAGGAGGGGCCGCGCCGCGACACGGCGGGCTCGGCGGCGGGCGAAGGCGCTGCGCCAGCGACGGCGGCGGCGACGAGCGCGGGCGACGGCGCGGCCGCGGCGGCCGAGCGCGCCGCCGCCTCGGCCCTCGTCGGCGCGTCGTGGCGCCTGCTGATGCGCGCACGTCGCGAGTGCGCGGCGGCGGGCGCCGCCGCCGCTGCTGCTGCTGTGGCAGCTGGGCAGGAACAGCAAGAGCCGTCGCCAGGCGCCCGCCACAAGCGCGCTCGCGAAGAGGCGGCGGCGGCCGCGGCCGTCGCAGCGGCGGTCGACGCGCGCCGCCTCGTCGCCCTGTCTCCCGCGGCGGCCGCGGCCCCGGGCGGCCCGCGCACGGCGGCGGTGCGCACCGTGGCCGCGCTGATGGGCCTGGCGTCGCGCGGCCTCGTGGAGATCGCGCAAGGCGCGCCCTATGCGCCCTTGATGGTGGTGGTGGCGGCGGCGGCCACGGGAGGAGGAGGAGGAGGAGGAGGAGGAGGAGGGGCGGGGGGGCGCGGCGTTGGGGCGGACGAGGCGGGGCGGCGCGGACGGCAGGGGCAGCCGCAGGAGGAGCCGCCCGCGACCACCGCCGCCAAGCGCCGCCGCCGCCGCTGAGCAGAACCGGCTGGGGTAGGCTCGCAGAGGACCAGCGGCAGCACCAAGGAGGAAAGAGCGGGGGGGGCGCAACCAAGCCAACCAAAGCGTTGCCGCCGCGCCGCCTGCGATTGATTCGCGTCCGCGCGCTTCGCCACTTCGCACACACGCGCACGCACGCGCGCACACACTCTCCCGAACCAACGCCACATTTGTTGTTGCCCCATCACTTTTGCATCGCCGCCACATTGACATTCCAACCCTCGCCCAGCCCACGCGCGGGGCCCGAAATCGACCAGACCGACAACTCGCATGAAACGTCATTGCTCCTTTGCTCCCTGCCTCAGCCTTCGCTCCCCCCCGAAACAAGCGACCGCCGAGCGCCCTTTCTTGACCATGCCGCGCCTGAACGTCCGCGAGATCGAGGACTACCCGTGGGTGCCCTCGGTCGTGCGCGACGCCATCACCGCCTTCCTGCGCACCATCACGGCCCTGCTGAGGCCGTTTGACGGCGCGGCGCCCGTCCTCGTCGCTCTGCTCCCGCTCTCGAGGCGGCCGCGCGCCGCCGCCGCCGCCGCCGCCGACCGACCGACCGACCCCGCCCCCGCTGAAGCCAGCCAAAACAGAATCGTCGACCTCTGCTCCGGCGGCGGCGGCGCCCTGGTCGACCTGATGCTCCGGCCCGGGCTCCTCCCGGCCGACTGCACCGCCGCCCTGACCGACCTCTACCCAAACGAGGGCGCCTTTGCCTTTTTGGAGCGCCGCCTGCCGGGCCGCGTCTTTGGCGTAAAAACGCCCGTCGACGCCGGCGCCGTCGCCGCCGGCGCCGACGGCGACGCCGGCGCCGGCGCGGTCGGAGGCGGACGGCGCTCCGGCGAGGCCGGCGAGGACGGCGACCGCCCGTCCGCCGCCCTGTCCCTCCGGGGCGTGCGCACCATCTTCAACGCCCTGCACCACCTGCCCCCGCAGAGCGTGGAGGCGGCCATGCGCGACGCCCGCCGCGCGAACGAGCCCTTTGCCGCCTTCGAGGTGGTCGAGCGGCACCCGCTCGCGTTACTCGCCTTTTTTTTCGCGATGCCTTTTGTGCCCTTTTTCTTGATGCCTTTCTCGCGCCCGCTCCGGCCGCTCAACCTCTTGCTCACCTACGTCGTGCCGGTGGTTCCCTTGGTCGCCGCCGTCGACGGCTTCCTCAGCTGCCTGCGCGCCTACAGTCTTGAGGAGCTCGAGGGATTCTGCGCCGGCGCCAATCGCGAGGCCGCCGCCGAGGCCGCCGCCGAGGCCAAGGCGGCCGCGCTCGTCGCGGGCGGCGACGGGGCGCTTGCCCCCGGTCCGCCGCCGCCGCCGGCGTATGTGTGGCGCGTCGGCGTCGCGCCCCGCGACCTCTTCGGCCTGATGCCCTTCCGGCTGGTGTGGCTCGAGGGGCGCCCGGGCTCCTCTCTGGCGGCGTGACAAGAGCACGAGAGAGAGGGAGAGAGAAAGCTCGGCGGCGTCGGCGGCGGCGCCAGCGTGCCTTTTTTGCGTGTGTGCACTCCCCGCCCCTCCGCCCTATCTCTCTTTCCCACTCTTTGACCCGTTGCATTCTCTCCTCCCGCAACACCAATGAACGAATCTGCCTGCCGCCGCCCCCCGCCCACGCCGCCTTTTCTCCTCCCTCTGACCCCCGCCGCCCCGCAACCACCGCACCTTGACGACAACAGCCGCTCGTGTCGCCCACACAGGCGGCGGCGGCGGGCGAGCGTGCTGTTGCGGGCCTCCCGCCGCCTTTTTTCCTGCGTCGCCGCGTCTTTGCCCGGCCCCTGTGTCCCCTCGATCATATCTTTCGGCGTTTCTCCACGACCTCATCCGGGTACGCCTGTCTCCGCTTCCGTTTCACTCCCTCCCTCATCACCTAGGCCCCTCATTTTTCGGCCCCCCTGACCGCCCCCCTTCCCGACCCCCTTCCCGCCCCTTTTTTTTCTCCGTCGCCGAACCGGATCGATTGGCGCTGTAAAAACACGCTGCCGTTGAGTGGCCCTTCTTCACGACACGACGTGGTTCCGCTTTCGCCACACACATGATCAGTGCCCCTACTCCTTGTTCCACTGTAGATCTCCCCTCGCTTGAACCAGCTCACAAAGTCATAGACGGACGCGAACAAAAAGCTTCTCTTCCTCCCTCCTCCAACCGCCCCCGCCTCCCTTGGACCCGTCGAGCGACCGCCGCGCGCCCGACGCGCCCGAGATATACGGATCGAGACTGACGTGTCATCGACGTCCCCGTCGGCGCCGGATCAGCCCACCACTTTGCAGCAAAAGAACCACCACACCAACTGCTTGTGCGCGTCCTCCTCCTCCTAGGCACGCGCCCTAGAGCGAGACAGAGAGAGAGAGAGTCGCGTGGACCAGAGCTAGGCTCCTATCCATAGCGCGCGCACGCGCCAGCGGCAAGGCCCCTTGGCACGATGGGTACGTGGGAGAGAGAGGGCAGGAGACGCGCGCCGACGCAGACGCCGACGCCGACGCCGCTCGCGCGCCGCCGACGATTCCTGGCTCACCCCTTCTGCCGCGGAACTCCAAACAAAAACAAAAACAAAAACAAAAAAACCACACAAAAGCCTCCACCATCCCCCCGGGCCCCGCCGCGCTCTCCGCCGACCCGGGCTCCGCCCGCCGCCTCCTGCGCGAGCGCCTGCTCAACGACGTCATCGGCTCCGTCGCCCGCGGCGATGCAGCCGGCGGCGGCGCTGGCGGCGCGGGCGGCGCGGGCGGCGCCGCTGCCGCCGGCGCCGCCGGCGGCCGCTGGCTGGCGCTCGTGCTCGACGAGGCCACCACCCGCGTCGTCTCGTCCTGCCTGCGCATGCACGAGCTCTCGGACGCCGGCGTCGGCGTGGTCGAGGACCTGAACAAGGCGCGCGAGCCCCTGCCCGTGCCCGCAATCTACTTTCTCTCGCCCACCCCTCAGTCCGTCGCCCGCTTGTGCGCGGATTTCTCGCCGCCGGGCGGCGGCCGGCCGCCGCTCTACCCCTCTTGCCACGTCTTCTTCTCGTGCCGCGCGCCGGCCGAGGCCATCGAGCGCGTGCGGCGGTGCGCGCCCCTGCTCCCCTTGCTGAGGACGCTGAAAGAGGTCAACGCCGAGGTGGTGGCGGTGGACGGGCGCACGGTCGTGACAGGGCACCCGCACGCGCTTGCTCGGCTGTTTGGCGAGGGGGCGGGCGGCGGGACAAACGGCGGAAACGGCAACGGCGGAAACGGCGGGAACGGCGGCGGCGGCGGGTACGGCGGCGGCCCCTCCGACTACGACCGCGAGCTCGACTCGATCGCCGGCCGCATCGCCTGCCTCTTCGCCACCCTGGGCGAGTATCCCTCAGTGCGCTACCGCGCGGGCAGGCCGCCCGAGGCCTCGGACCCGCCCGGCGCCGAGGCGCGCGCGCTGCTGACTCAGCGCCTGGCGACGCGCGTCTCTGAGCGCTGCGACGTGCTCCAGCGCTCGGGGCTGCTGCCGTCGCGCGAGACGTGCGACCTGCTCGTGCTCGACCGCTCGATCGACCCCGTGGCCCCCCTGGTGCACGACTGGGGATACGAGGCGCTGGTGTACGATCTCGTCCCCTCGGTCGCAGACTCTGGCGGGATTGCCCACTTCTCGGCCGAGGACGGCGGCGGGCGGGCGGCCGAGCGCGACCACCGCCTCGACGAGGCATCCGACGCGCTGTGGGCCGAGACGCGGCATGCGCACGTGGCCGACGTGTACGCGGCGCTGGCGCAGCGCTTTGCGGACTTCCAGACGCGCAACAGGGCGGCGCGGTATCAGAGCCAGCAGCAGCAGCGGCAGCAGCAGGAGCAAGCGGCGGCGGGCGCGGGCGGCGAGGGCGCGGGCGGCGCCGCCGGCGCCGCGGGCGCCGGCGGCGCGGCGGCGGCCGCCGGCCTCGGCCCCATGTCCTCGGCCGGCATGCGCCAGCTCATCGCGGCCCTGCCCCAGTTCCGCGACGGCCTGGCCTTGCTGTCGGCGCACGTGTGGGTGTCGGGCGAGGTGCGCGCGGCGACGAAGGCGCGGCGGCTCGACGAGGTGGGGCTGCTGGAGCAGGCGCTGGTGTACGGCGAGAAGCACTCGGCGGACCTGGTCAAGTTTCTGGCGGGTGAGACTGAGGGCCGACGGAGAGATCGAGGGAGGGGGGGGAGCGACGAGCAAAAGAGAGAGACGCGCCGCCTCCGCCAGCCCCCCCCCGACGCAGAGATAACGCGACGGGCGACGGGAAAAAAACAAAAAAGAAACACTTGCTCACTCTTCCCTTTTCCCCCTCCCCTCTCCCAACAACACCACGCATCACCAGACAACGCCGCCTCCCTGGCCCCTGAGGACCGCGTGCGCCTGGTCGCCTGCTACGCCGCCACCCACCCGGAAAAATTAGACCCGGCGAAAGCGGCGCAATGGGCAAAGCTCGCGCGCCTGACGTGGCCGGCCGACCTGGCGCCCGTGCTCAACCTGGCCTTTTTGGGCGTGCCGGTCATGAAGCCTGAGGTGCCCGTGGCAGGCGGGGGCGGGGGCGGGCGCGGGGGCGGGGTCGGCCTGGCGTCGCTGGCGCTGCGGCGCGGCGGCAGCAAGAAGAAGGGGACGCACGCGCGGCGGCCGTGCCGCGAGGCGGACGGTGGGTACGCGCTGGCGGCGTTCGACCCGGTGCTGCTGTCGGTCGGGGAGGACGCGGCGGCGGGGAGGCTGCCGCAGGACGAGTACCCGCACGTCCGGCCGCCGGGCGGCGGCGGAGGGGGCGGAGGGGGCGGCGGCAGCTTTGGCGCGGGCGGCGGCGCGCAGGGCGGCGGCGGCGGCGGCGGCAAGGAGGACGACGTCGGCGCGCTCTTTGGCGGCGGGGACGACCCGGCTGCCCTGCGCGCGGCCTCGGCGCGCACCAACCGCTCGGGGCTCAACTGGGCGCGCCCGGGCCCCCTGACGGGCGCGGGCGGCGGCGGCGGCGGCGGCGGCAGCGGCGGCGGCGACCCGGGCGGCGCGGCCGGCGCCCGCGCGGCCGGCGCCGCGGCGCTCGGCCTCGGCGGCGCGGCGGCGGGCGCCGGCAACGGCGCGGGCCTGGGCGGCGGCGCGGGGATCGGCGGCGGCCCCCTTCCTGGCGCGGGCGGCCGCCGCCTCGTGCTCTTCGTGATCGGCGGCGTCACGCGCGGAGAGGTGCGCGCCGCGCACGCGCTCGCCCGCGCGACGGGGCGGGACGTGACGCTGGCGTCGACGTCCGTCTTGCGCCCCTCTGTGTTTTTGGGGCAGCTGGCGCAGCTGGGGACGGCGTACGCCCTCTGAGTACTGGGAGGATGCTCCGCGGGCTGTCGATGCGGAACCGATGCGTGTAATGACGGCATTCGTCTGTCGAGACTGCCGCGCGCGCGCGCGTGGACGAGGACCGGAAAGAACAATCGGCGACGGCGCGCGGGGAAAAAAAGGGCGCCGTCTTTTTCTCTCTCTCTCTCTCTGTCGCGCGAGCGCTGTCGGACCTGAGACGTCGCCCCGCCGCCGCGAATCCAGCTGTTTACACGCACGCCGAAACCGCGCGCTCTATGCATTTCCATGTGCGCTACTTGTCCCCCCTTGCTACGTCGGCAACCTTGCGAAAAGGCTGACGGGAAAGGGGGTGGGGTGGGGGGGGCGATGAGGGTTGTTTTCAAACGGGGTGACGCGCGAAAACGCGCCGGCGGGCGAGCGGCGGCAAAAGCGGGGCACTACTGCCGTCTGCCCCCCGGAAACAAATATAAGAGAGATCGGCGCGGGAGGAGGGGGGGGAGGGAGGGTGCGCCAGGGAGAAGAGGACGAATGCGGCGAGAGGGAACCGGGTAGGGGGGTGTCGGCCAAGGAGCGGTTAGGTTGTTCAGGGGCCGCCGCCGAGGGAGGGGGGGCGGCGGGTTGTCGTTTTTCGGCGGGTTTCGAGGGGGACGGATTTTTGCTAAAGAAAAAAGAGATAGGGGCCTGGACAAAAAGCAGAGGTGAAGCTCTGGGGGGGAGGGCTCGATGGATTCTTCGTGTGGTGCGTGCGTGCGCGTCAACGCGAACGCGAGACGCATGGCAGAGAAAGAAGAGGGGGGCAATCGGGAAGGAAGAGGTTTTTTTTTCCTCCTGTTTTGCTTGCTGCTGCCCTGCGCGTCTGTCGCGATTGATTTTTTTGCTTTTTCGTTTGGCGCGGGGATCGCGCGGCCGCGAGTTTGTCCTCCGCCGCGTGGTCGGTCTGTCTCTCGGTGTGGTGCCGTCGGCTCGTTCCATCGCCCGGGAAGCGGGGACATGGAGGGGGGGGGGAGGGAGGGGAGGGGCCTCTGGGCGCGAGGCCGGACGAGGGCCCCCGCCCGCCTGCTGCGCTTGCCCCGCCGCTCGCCGCCGCCGCCTCGGGCGCCCCGTCGGATTGGTTTCGTTCTTTTGCTCTGTGTGCTGTGGTCGCGCGAGGCGGGAAAGAAAAGCAAGGGGATCAGTAGCCAAACAGCGGGTGCTGCGAGTCGTACGGCCGCTGCTGCTGCTGCTGCTGCTGCTGCTGCTGCATGGCCTGCACGAGCTGCTGAAACACCAGCGCCGAGGGAGGGGGGCCGGCCGAGGCGGCGGCGGCGGCGGCGGCGGTGGCCGCCGCAGCCGCTGCTTGGTGGTGCTGCTGCTGCTCGTACGCGTACGCAAACCCGCACCACGCCAGCTGCTGCTGCTGCTTCTGGTGGTGCTGCTGCTGCTGTAGCAGCTGCTGCTGTATCTGCTGCTGCTGCTGCTGCTGCTGTGCCGCGCGCCGCGCCGCCGCGCGCCTGGCCGGCCCGCCGCCGACGGCGCCCGCGCGGCCGTCGCCGTTGCCGTTGCCGCCGCCGCCCGCCGCCGCCGCCGCCGCCCGCCGCCGCACCGCGCAGGCAAACTCGACCAGCACGGCCGCCTCGCCCTCGACGGCCGCGGCCAGGTGCGCGCGCACGGCCGCGGCCGCCTCCTCGCGCGACAGGGCCTCGACGCCGGGGATCTGGAGGGCGCGGCCGTAGCGCCGCAGGGAGGCGAGGCCGAGGCGCGAGGCGAGGTCCGGAGGGGGGGGCGAGGCCAAGGCCGCCGCCGCCGCCGCCGCCGCCGCCGCCGCCGCCGACGGCGCCGACGGCGGAGGGGGCGACGCCGACGCCGGGGACTTGGAGACGCCCGCGTGGCACACGCCGAGGGCGCGCGCGGTCTGCGAGGGAGAGGGCGCCCGGGGCGGGCGCTCTGGGTGCTGCTGCTCGCCCGCGCGGGGCGGCGCGCTGCTGGTGGCCGGGGGAGACGCCGCTGCCGCCGCCGCCGCTGGGGTGTGGCGGTTGTGGCCGCCGCCGCCGCCGCCCTCGCCGCCCGTCTGCGACGACAGCGCCGACGACACGTCGTCCGGGCCGCAGGTCGCGTCGGCGTTGCCGGCCGTGGTGGCGCTGTGGAGCGCGACCGCCGCCGGCGCGGCCGCGTGCGTGTTGGTCGGGGTGTCGGCCGCCGCGACGGCAACGAGGCCGCCGCCGCCGCCGCCGCCGCCGCCCGCTGCCGCCATTGCCGCCGCCGCGCCGCCGAAGCCGCCGACCGAGGGTGACGGCGCCGCGCCGCCGCAGCCGCCGCGGCCGCCGATGCCGTCGTCGCCAAAGCCGCAGCCGCGGTCGTCCTGGTCGTCGCCGCCGGCGCTGCCCGACCGCTTCAGATCGCGCTGCTTGCGCGCGGCGCGGCACTGGATGGTGCGCTTGGAGAGGCGCCCCATCTTTTTTTTTTTTTTTTCCCTTTCGGCGGCCGATGCCGCTCGAGAGCAGGGTTCTTTGGTTCGGTGCGTGTGCCTTGGTTCTCTACGTCTATTGATGCGGTACGTCCAAGAGGGGCCCTGTCAGTATGCGTTGTCCGGTCTCTATGAGGGGGGCAAGGGGGTCACGATTGCGGGTCCTGCCTGTTGTTGTTGCCACGGGCGTTTGAAGAAGAAAATTCAGGGGGGCAGAGGGAGGTGAGAGAGACAGGAGGGCGAAAATTGGTTTGCCTCGCTGTCGCTCTGCTGTCCGCCTCTATTGCCGCGCCGGTCTGGGCCGCGCAGTCCCCCGCTCGCGCTCATTGGCAGGTTGCGCCGATGAAGCGCTCGTACGCGAAGAGCAGGCGGGCGCGGAGGGAGCAGAAAGACGAGGGGAGGGGGCGGAAGGAGGAGGAGCCGTCATTTTGGGGCTCCCCCCCCCTCCCTGTCCTCTCCCTCTCCACGCGCCCGCAAGGGCCACCACTCCCCCCATCGCCGGCGCGCGCGCGGTTTGTATGCCCTCAGATCGCAAATGACGGGCCCGGCGCACTCACGATGCCGGGTTTCGGGGCTGTGTTTGACCGACCGGAGCGAAGAGTTCTTTTTTCCTTCTTCTTCTTCTTCTTCTTCCTTCTTTGGCGCTGCTTCGTGGCTTCCGTGCAAACTTCAAAACTGCAGCTTGAGAGCGAGCTTGTTGGCCACTCCTCCCCTCAGATACCGATTAAAAAAGGAAAGAGATGAACAATGGCAGCGGGGCGCTGCTTTTGAGGCGGGGGCCGCAGCGCCGCCGTCGACAGCGCCGGCGCCGGGCCCCATCGAGCGGTGGCGGCGGAGCGTTTTTGCTTGGCGCCCTTGGCGGCTACGCTATGGTCCGCTCCGTTTCCGAATGCGCGTCCGGTGTGTTCGTAGGTGATCCAGCAAGTCGAGAATCGGGGGCAGCTTTCCGGGTGCGTGTGCGAGATGAAAATGCCCGCCCGTTCGCCGCTGGCTCGGAGGCGCTCGCTCCCGTGATGGCGCCGGCGTCAGGATGCGGGGCCAAAGGAACAGAGCTCCGCCCCCGGCCCAATGTCCCACTGCTGACCTCTCCCTCGGACCTACATTTAATCCCATGCGACCCCTACTTTGGTTTATTGTCCGACGCGCGCACACACGCGCGCGCACACACCTCGACCTCAGCCTCTCGATTTCTCCCCATCGCAACGCGCCATCATGGCCGCGGTCACACGCGCCGCGATGGCGCGCGCGGCCGCGACTTCGGGTACGATGATGGCGCTGGGCGACGTCCTTTTCCAGTGCGCCAACCAGACAAGGCAACGCAAGGAGCGTGCGGCGGCGGCGGCGGCGGCGGGCGGCGGCGGCCTGGGCAAGCGCGCCGTCGCGGCCGCCGCGGCTGAGCCCTCCCTCTTGTCCGGCGTCGACTTTGCCCGGACCGCCCGCTTCGCCCTGATCGGCGCCACCCTGCACGGCCCCTTCTTCTGCGCGGGACTCGCCTGGATCGACCGCCTCTATCCCGGCGCCCCGTCGCCAAAGATCGTCGCCCAAAAAGTGCTGACGGGGCAGGTCGCGCTTTTCCCCGCCTACACCGCCGCGTTTTTTGCCTACCTGCGCCTCCTGGAGGGCGTGCCCTTTTCCGGCCTGGCCGCCCGCCTCGACGCGGAGCGCGCGTCCCTGGGCGCGACGGTCGCGCGCGGGTGCCTCTTCTGGCCGGCCGTCAACTGCGTCAATTTTTCCGTCGTGCCGGCGGGCAACGCGCGCATCTTTGCGATGAACTTTGCGGGACTGGCGTGGAACGCCTACCTGTCGTACGCGACGTCTCCGTCGGGCCCTGTCGGCGAGGGGGGCATGAGGAGAGCGGGCTAGAAACATAGACGGCGTGATTTGAAAAAAAAAAGAGAAAGATCGAAACTGGGAGCGTGCAATCTGCAATCTGTCGTCGTTTCTTCTTGGTGTTTCGTTTCTTTTGTTTACTTCTTCGACGGTTTGTTTTGTGTAGGGGTTCAAATGCCGTGCGGGGTCGCGCGTTGGCGATGTCGGTAAAAACGAGTGAGAGAAAAGCAAAGAAGAGAGCTCGGACGAAAAACATCAACCGGCGCGACGCCTCGACAGACCCCTCACGCGAGCCCCTCCTCCTCGTCCCGCTGTGCGGCCTCGTCCGCCTTTTCCTCGTCGTACAGCCGCTGCCACACCAAGACACCCCCGCAGACGAACAACAAAGCGCCGACGCCCAGCGCAAACGGGTTGCCCATGGCCTGCCGGAAGAACTCAGGCGGCAGGATGCCGCTTCCGATCAGCATTTCGCGCTCGCGCACGGTGAACTTGCCCGCGGGCAGCTTGAGCAGCTGCCCCTCGCGCAGGCGTTCTAAGTCGGCGCCCGCGTTGAGCGCGGCCATCTCGGCGCGCGTGATGCCGCGTTTTGCCGCGACGTCGGCGAAGGTCTCGCCGCGGCGGACCGGATAGAGCCGGTAGAGGGTGCCGATGCCTCCCAGGATCTCCTTGTCGCGGGCGCTGAGGCGGCCGGCAGGCAGGAGGATGGTGTTGCCCTCGGCGACGGACTTGAGGTCGGGGTTGATGGAGCGGATCTCCGGGACGGAGAGGTCTGTTGTTTTTGTTTTGTTTTGTTTTTGGAGGGGGGAGGGCGGGCGCCGGTCGGCGGGTGAGCGACGACGAGCGACGACGAGGGTGCGGCGACGGCGGCGGCGAGGCATTCGACCGGGAGAGGCGCACGCGCCACCGAGCCCGCGGTCTCGTGGTCGCGCCTCGAGCGGATCACGGCGGCGCCAGGCGGGCAGAGGGCCAACAAGCGAAACAAGCATCACTCACCGCGCTTCTTGGCGATGGTCTCGAGCGTGTCGCCCTTGCGCAGGGTGTAGGGCCGGACGCTGACGTCGAACGCCGTGGCCCGCGGGGCCGGGAGCAGCGAGGATGGCACGCGCCGCTGCTGCTGGATCGCCGGAGCGGCGGCGAGGCCGCGGCTGTCGCGGCGCTGTCGTTTGAGAGAGGAGAGGGATGGCGGAAAAGGGAGGGGGAGAGGTCGTCAGTTGGGAGAGGGGGGAGGAGCTCGGGTCTCCCCCTCTCTATGAGCAGCGCCGCCCCGTGTTAACCGGACAGACCCGCGCCGAGAGACAAGGCGAAACTTACCGCCGCCCGCCCCGCGCCCGCCGACGACGGCGTCGGCGCGCGCGACACGCTCAGCGCCCAGGCCATTCCTCTTCTTTTCGTCTCTCAAGCTGCTTGGGGGGTCGCCTGCTTTGTTGAGGGGCCCTACTTGTTGATCGTTGACCGTTGGGCAAGGCGTATCCCTCTCCTTGTCTGCGTGTGAGGCGGTCGGTGTCGAAGAGGTGGAGGGGCGAGCGATCAAGTGATTGTCGGCTTGACGCGTGCGGCGCGCGACGCGCGGAGCGGCGACCGACCGACCGACGCGCGGCGACGCCGCCCCCGACGAGCGCCCTTGCCTCTTCGGTTGGTGAAGAACGCGCGCCCCCGGATCAATGAGCACTACTGCTACCCCGACGCGCATCGTCATCATATCGACATCGTCCACCGACAAGCGGACGGCGCACATCAGAGCACACGGTCAGATCCGCCGCCCTCCTCTCCTAAAATGGCTCAAACGCGAGAGTTCGCCGCGTGGCTCCGCGCGCAGAGGGGCGGCTACGTCAACGAGGACCTCGACCTGTTCGCGCCCGCGCGCGCGGACCCGTCGGACCGCGTCGTCGTCGCCCTGAGGCCGATCCCGGAGGGCGCGCTGCTGCTGCGCGTGCCGCAGGTCGCCACCCTCACGACGGCGCCGTCGTCCGCCGCGGCGTCGGCCCCGTCGCCGTCGGCCCCGTCCGCCTCCTCGCCGCCGCCGCCGCCGCCCGCGGCGGCCTTCCTCGCGCGGCGCGCCCCGCTGGCGAGCCCCTTCTTGCGCCTGACGATGCAGCTGATGGCCGAGATGCTGGCGCGGGCGCTGCAGCAGGAGCGGGAGGGAAAGGCGGCGGCTGCCGCAGCGGCGCCGGCGGCAGGCGGCAAGACGGCGCCGGCCGGTGCCGCTGCCGCTGCCGCCGCCGCCGCCGCCGCCGACACCGGCGACTCTGGCGGCGTCCCCGTGCACGCCTCGCGCTTCGGCGCCTACCTCGACACGCTGCCAAAGGCGTCGAGCGACTGCCTGATGCACTGGGGCGCGGCCGACCTGCAGCTGCTCAAGGGCACGAGCGTCGACGCGTCCCTCGGCTCCGCGCTGGGCGGCGGCGGCGGCGCAACGAGCGACGACCGCGCCGGCGCGGGCGGCGGCGGCAGCAAGGGCGGCGGCAACGGCAGCAACAAGCGCGGCCGGAAGGACGCCGGCCGGCCCCCCGCCCCCCTCCCCCCCGCCCCCACCACCTGCGAGGGCGCGTTCGCCCTGCGCCGCGCCTACAACGAGCACGTGGCCGCCGCCCTCTCCGAGCGGCCCGACATCTGGCCGCCAGGCGCGGCCGCAGCCGCCGCCGCCGCCGCCTCCCTGCCCTCCTCCCCTCCTTGCGAGCTCGCCCGCGACCCCATGTTCGCCCTCTTCGCCCGGGCCGCCGACCTGGTGCAGACGCGCGCCTTCCACCTGCGCGCCGACAACTTTCTCACGGGCGCCACCCTCGAGGAGGAGGCCGACGGCGGCGCGCTGTTCTTGCTGCCCGGCGTAGACATGCTAAACCACTCGGCGCGGCGCGCCCGGCGCAACACGAGCCTGCTGCGCGTGACGGCGCTGTCCGCGCGGGCGGCGGCGGCGGCCGCCGTCCGTCCTGCGCCCGGCGCAAAAAAAGGCAAGAAGGCCGCCGCTGCCGCCGCAGACGCAGATGCAGGCGCGGGCGCAGACGCCGCAGGCGCAGACGCCGCAGGCGCAGGCGCCGGGGCCGACGACGCGACGCTGGGAGGCCTGGAGCCGGGCTCCTTTTGCTTCGTGATGCGGGCCGAGCGCCCGATCTCCGCGGGCGAGGAGGTCCTGCACACCTACGGGGACCTGGGGGACGCGCAGCTGCTGCAGACGTACGGCTTTGTCGAGTCGCGCTTTGCCCCCCCCGCAGAGGCGGCGGCGGCGGCGGCGGAGGGCGCGGAGGGCGCGGCGGCGGCGGCGGCGGAGGGCGCGGCGGCGGCGGCGGCCGCGGCCGCGCCCCCCTCGCCGCCCCCCTCGCAGAGCAACCCGCACAATTTTGCGCTGCTGCCGTACGTGGCGCTCGAGCAGGCCGCGTCCGAGATCCTCGGCAAGGGCGCGGGCGAGGCGACGCTGCGGCGCAAGCGCGCGCTGCTGGCCGCCGCGGGCGTGCTCCCGCCGTCGGCGGCAGCGGCGGCAGCAGAGGCTGGCGGCAAGGGCGGCAAGGGCGGCAAGGGCGGCAAGGGCGCCCATGGGGAGTCCGCGCCGCTCGCGGGCGCCGAGTTCGTCGTGACCGTGCGCGACCCGCTGCCGGAGCCGCTGCTCACCGCGATGCACGTGCTGCTGCTCGGCGAGGAGGAGGTCGCGGCGCTCGAGGCCGAGGCCAAGGCGGCGGCGGCGGCGGCGGCGGCGGCAGCGGCGGGCAGCCGGAAAGACGATTCGGGCGGCAGAGCGGCGCGTAAGAACAAGAACAAGCCGCCCACCGATCGCCAACACCACCACCGCCATCACTCGAAAAAGGGCAAGAAGCGGGCAGCCGAGGACGAGGAGGAGGAGGAGGAGGCGGATGAGGAAGACGGAAAGGCCGCCGCCGCCGCCGCCGCCGGCCGGTTCGACCTTTCTGCGCTCGGCCTCGGCCTCGCGCGCCTGCTGCCCGGCGGCGGCCGCCGCCCCGCCGAGGGAGAGGACGAGGCGGACGCGCGAGGCGGCGCCGGGGAGGGCGAGGGCGAGGGCGCGGACGGCGACGGCGTCGACGACGGCGAGGAGGCGGAGGACGACGACGGCGACGAGGACAACGACGAGGAGGAGGACTGGGAGCTCGCCCAGGCCGCGGGCGTCGCGCTGATCCGCGCGCTCGACGCGTGCGCGGCGCGCCACGGCGGCCCCGCGCGGCTGGCCGAGGCGGCCCGCGCGACGGGCCGCCGGGCCGCCGCCGCCGCCGCAGTGGTGCTCGGCGAGGCCGCCTGCGTGGCCGCCGCCAGGCGCGCGGCCGGGGCCCTGGCGATGCGCGCGGCCGACGCAATGGTGGCGGAGGGCGAGGGCGGGGACGAGGACGAGGAGGCGGAGGAGGACGGGGACGAGGACGAGGACGAGGACGGGGACGAGGATGAGGAGGATGAGGAGGAAGAAGCGGAGGCGCTGCCGCCGCCGCGGAAACGGCGTTCGGCGGCGGCGGCGGCGGCGGCGGCGGCGGCGGCGGCGGCTGCGGCGGCGGCGGCGGCGGCGGCGACGGGCAAGAGCAAGGATAAGCACCGCAAGAAGCACTTTGGCGACATGACCGCGCCGGCCGACTCGGAGGTCCTCGCGTCCGACGACAGCGACGGCGTCGTCGGGTACGGCGACGGCACAACAGAGGGCGACGGCGACGCGAGCGGCGGCAAGCAGCTCCGGGCGACGGGAGAAGGAGGGCGCCGCGGCCGCGCCGCCGCCCCGCGCGCATTGCAGCAGCAGCAGCAGCAGCAGCACCGGCGGGCCCCGCCGCCGCGCCTCGTCTCACACACGTTCATCCAGGGGGGCGACGGGCGCGTGCACGAGCGCTTCGGCGATATGGTCGGGCCGGACACAGACCAGGACGTGAGCGACTCGGACGGCGAGGCCGGGGCCGCGTGAGTTGCGCAATCCCGAAAAACACGGGCCGCGGCGCCGGCGTCGATCAGACGTCGGGTAGGACCGCGGAGCCGTCGTAGTCGGCGGCGGCGATGCGGGACACGACCACTTGTCACCGCCGCGGCGAGGCCCTCTTCCACAGCACCGTACCAAACTTTGACACCTATTACATCTCTTTCAACCACCCCCATCTCCCAACCCCACGATTGGAACGTTTCGACCCTCCCCAAATGAAAAAAAATCACACTCTCTCGCCCGTTCGATGATGGCGCGCGCGCCGCGCCCAGTGGGCGTCTGACACTGGACGCTTGGCGCGCATCATGCGGCCGCGCCCGCTCCCCGCGCTCGCGGATGATGGCGGCGATGCGGGAAAGAGGCCGGGCTATCGAGGGAGGAGCACGACCCGCCTTGTCGGCCCCCGCCTCCTGCTCGGGCTGGTGGTCGCCACGGCCTTGTTCGCGCGCGCTCCCATAGGGGCGGACGCGCAGGCGGCGCAGGTCGCGCCGGCCAGGCTTGACACGCCGCCGACGCCCGCGCCTACGCCGCCGACGCCGCAAATGCAAACGCCGCCGCCGCGGGCGTCGACGGCAGAGGTGGCCTCGGCCGCCGAGCTGCTCGCGGCGCTTGAGGACCCGTCCGTGGGCAAGGTCGTGCTCTCGCGCTCGGTGCGCCTGCCCCCCGGGTGGGGCCCGGCCGTGCTGCGTCGGCCCGTCACCGTGACGAGCTCGATCCGCGCGGTCGTCGACTTTTGCGCGGACGGCTGCGGCGGCGGTTCGGCCGGCGGCGGCAACGCGACGGCAACAGACGGCGGCGGCGAATCATCCGCCGGCAGATCCGTCGTGCCCGGGGACGTGGTGCGGTTCGTGGTCGCGCCCTCCGGCAGCCTCTCGCTCCACCGCGTCTTCCTGCGCAACTGGATCCCCGTCGAGGGCTCCCCGGCGGCGCGCGACGCCGCCGCCGCGGCCGGCGCGCCGGCGGGCGAGCGCGCCAACGCCGACGCCGACGCCGAGGGCCCTGCCGCCGCCACCGCTGCCGCCGCCCGCCGCCCGCCGCCGCCGCCGCCCGACGTCGCCTGCTCCCCGCTGCCCGGCGTGCGCGTCGACCCGGGCGGCGCCCTCTCCCTCTCGCTCGCGGTCCTCCACTGGACCGCCGACAGCCTCTGGCTGCTGTCCTCCGCCGGCGGGTGGTGGCGCGCCGCGGCCGAGGCCGGCGCCATCAAGGCGCTCGAGGGCGGCGGGCGCGGCGCCGTGGCCGGCCCGCTGGTCGCCGACGGCCGGCCGCGCCTCCACAGCGTGAAGGGGTACAGCACGGGGCCCGAGGACGATGGCGACGGCGGCGGCGGCGGCGGCTGCGGCGGCGGCCGGAGCGTGCGGCTGTCCGACTGCTTCATGCCGTTTGACACGGCGGGGTGCATGGCCAGGGGCGCGCCGTTTGACGAGGCGCTGGTCTACTGCGTGAGTGTTTGTGTGTGCATGCGTACAGAGAGAGTACAGAGAGAGAGAAAGAGCCACAGGAACCGCGCGCAGACGCGGCGACAAGACTCGCGATTTGTCGTCTCTTGGCGTTTTTGCGCGCTCACGACGACGACGACGACGACGACGACGACGACGCTGACGCTCCTCCCTTCGCCCCCCTTCCCCACCCCAAAAAACACAAAATCACCCCGAAACACACACACACACACACGCACACACACAACAACAACAGCCCTACACCACCTTTGACGCCCTGCGCAACCCCCAGGCCTCTCGCGTGCGCGTGTTCCACCCGATCGGCCTCGACCGGCTCGCCTACTCGCCCCGGCGCCCGCTGGTGGTGGCGCGTAGGCTCGAAATCGGCGCCTGCGCCGCCGACGAGGCCGCCGGCGGCTGGCCGGTCGTTTTCGACATGGACGACGTGACCGCCTCGGTCCTGGTGGATACGGGGGGTCTGCTGACGTTCGCGGACCTGGCGCTCCAGGGCTCGCGCGGGCAGCCGAGGGGCGGGCGCGCGTGGCCGGGGGACCTGCCGCTGCTGCTGGGCGCGTTCCAGCCGGTGGGGTCGGGCCGCGTGGTCGTGCGGGGCTCGACGCTCCGCGTCGCGAGCCCGCGGGCCGTGCGCGCGGCCCTGGACGCGATGCCGGGCGGGGCAGCGGGCGGGCTCGAGAGCCCGGACTTGTCGCCCGTGTACGCGGACGAGGGGGCGCAAGAGGAGGGGGACGCGGGCAGGACGCAGCAGGGGCGGCGCAGGCAGCTGCGGCGGCGGCAAAGGCGGCGGCGAGCGCTTCTCGGGCTTGTCGACGGCGGCGGCGGCGCCGCCTCCGCCGCCCCTCCCCCCACCCGCCCGCCCGCCCGCCGGCTCCTCCTGTCCGTCGCCCCCCCGCCCCCTGCCGACGAGGCCCCCTTCACCATCCGCTCGTGGGCCATCACCACGGGGCAGTGGCAGCGCTTTGTGCACGGCGGCCTGGAGCCCGCCGGCGGCGGGAACGCGGCGGCCGGCGGCGGCGTTTCCTCCCCCGGCGGCGGCGGCGGCGGCGGCCTCGGTTCTTCTCCTGGCGGCGCCGGCCTCGCGTCATGGGCGCTGACGCGCGTGCGCGTCGAGCGGTGGGAGGAGATGGCGGGCGGGCAGAGCGACCGGCACTGCTTCCACGGCGCGCTGACGCAGGCGGCCGTGTCGTTCGAGGGCGTCCGGCGCGCGGCCACGGGCGCCGAGCTGCGCGATGCGATGCGCGACCCGTCCGCGCGGTACGTTCAGGTGGTGGCGGACCTGGCGTGGCCGGCGGCGGACGAGGACGGGGTGGGCGGCGGCCCTCCGCAGGCGCTCGTCGACCGTGTGCTCGAGGTGCGCGCCTGCCGCGGCGGCGACGACGGCGGCGGCGGCGGCGGCCACGGCGGGCCCTTTACGGTCGACTGGTCCGCCGCGCCCCCGGGCGCGGTGCAGGTCGGCGGCGCGCTCTATTTCCAGGGAGATATGCGTATGGTGGGATTGGGCTGGCGGCCGTTGGCCGGCGCCGAGGCGGCCGCCGGCGCGGCGCAGGCGGCGCCGTCTGCGGCGTCGCCGGGGCCGCCGCTGCCGGTCCCGGCGGTCCGGCCCGTGGGCGACGGCCTGGTCGCGTACGAGGACGTCGAGCTGGCCGGCGAGGTGCCGCGTGCCGACTGGGAGCGCGACGTCGGGCGCGGGTACGTGTCGGCGATGCTCGGGGGCCTGAGCATTTCTGCGCCGCCGCCGCCCGTCTCCCGCCTGCAGCAGCAGCAGCAGCAGCAGCAGCAGCAGCAGCCGCCCCTGTCCTCCTCCTCCTCCTTTCCCGCCTACCCGGGCCTCAACTACACCCTCGAGGCGCCCGCCCGCCTCGCGTTCGCCCACCTGGCCGTCTCCGCCGAAGAGGCGGCGGCGGCATCGGGCCTGCTGCCGGGCAGCGGCGCCGGCAGGGGCCGCGAGCTCTTCTTGCGGGCGTCGATGGCCTGGGGCCCGCCCGGGTGGCCCGGGGCCGCGGCGCCCGCCTCCCTAGCCGCCGCGGCGGGGGGCGGCGGGGACGGGCTGTCGCCGGGCGCGGCCGCGGGCGTGGGCGTCGCGGCGGGCGTGGCGGCGCTGCTGCTTCTGGCGGCGGCGGCGCTCGCGCTGGCGGGGCGGTCGCGGCGGCGGCGGCGGCGGCGGCAAGGCGCGCTGCACGCCGCGGCGGCGGCCGCCGCCGGGTCCGGCAAGGGCGGCGACGGCGGCGCCCTGCCGCTCGCCCTGGCACGCAGCGGCAGCGGCAGCGGCGACGCGTCGCCCCGCGCGGGGGGGAGCGACGGATCGGGCTCGGGCTCGGCCGGCGCCAACAACAACGACGACAACAAAAACAGCGGCGGCGGCAGCGGCAAGGCGCGCGGCGGCCCCCACCACCACCACACCTGGTGGCCAAAGGCGCTTCTCATGGGCGGTGGCGGCGGCGGTGGTATCGGCGCCGGCCCGCCCGCCGCCGGCAGCACCGCCGCCTCGGCCGTGACCGTCGCCGACTCGGCCACGAGCGCCCTGCCCGGGGCGCAGGCGCGCGCGGCGGTTGCGGCTGCGGCGGCGGGCGGCGGCGGCGGCAGCCGGCGGCCGTCGACCTCCGTGTCTTCGTCCGGTGGGCCGCCGCCGTCAGCGAGGCTGCGCCCCGGGCAGCGCGAGCTGTCCCTGCCCCTGGGCCGGGGGGCGCGCGTGGGCGTCGCCGCGCGCATGCTCAACGACGGCGGTGGCCACGGAGGGGCGTCTGCGGCGCAGCTAATGCCGCCGGCCGCCGCCGCCGCCGCCGTTGGCTTGCCGCCGTCGCTGTCGCCGACGACGCAGCAGCAGCAGCCGCCGCAGCCGCCCAGCTCGGCCGCCGGTTCCGCCTCGTGGAGCGCCTCGCAGGCCTTGCGCGACGCCGCCGCGGCCGGCGGCCCCGCCGACGAGCACGTCGTGCTCGAGGGCGTCCTCGGCGAGGGCGCGCACGGGCGCGTGTACCGCGGGCGCTGGAGGGGCGCGGCCGTGGCCGTGAAGGTCGTCCGGCTGCCGGCGAGCGTCGAGGGCGGGCGCCGCCGCCAGAGCAAGAATGGCGGCGGCGGCGGCGGCGGCGGCGCGTCGGGCGGCGGAGGGCGGCGCGAGCGGCGGCGGCGCATGGCGCTTATGGAGATCGCCATTAGCGCGTCGCTCTCGCATCCCAACATCGTGCAGACGTACACGTACGCCGTGGTCGAGTCGCCGCTGACGGGCGGGCGCGGGCGCGGGCCCGAGGACGACGACGAGGAGGACGACGACGACGACGAGGGCGGCAACGGCGGCGAGGGCGGCGGCGAGGGCGGCGGCGGTGGCAGCGGCGGGCTTGACCTCATCGCGCCGCCACCGGGCAACGGCGGGCACTCGGCCCCTGCCGCGACGGCGGCGCGCGCGCTCCACCAGAGGCAACAGCAGCATCGCCAAGCGGGAGAGGGCGGCGACGGCGGCGGCGACAGCAGCGGCAGCGCCGAGGGCGACGGCGACGGCGACGGCCGCTGCGACGAGACGGGCGCCGCCGCCGCCGCCGACTACGAGCTGCGCATCATCCAGGAGTACTGCGACCGCGGCTCCCTGCGCGACTTTCTGCGCGCGCGTGGCAACGCCCTCTCGCGCACCTCGGCGGAGACTCCAATCGACGAGGCGACGGCGACGGCGACGGCTGCGGCCGCGGGGGCCGACGGCGGCCAGAGCGGCCAGAGTGGCTCGTTTGCGGCCGCCGCCGGAGGCGGCGCCCCGTCCCTGCCGCAGCACCGCGCCGAGCTGCGCCGCTGCCTGCGGCACCTCGCCGTCCTCGACACGGCCACGGACGTCGCGCGCGCCCTGGCGCACCTGCACGCGCAGCGGCTGCTGCACGCCGACGTCAAGAGCAGCAACTGCCTGCTCAAGACAACCACGGCGGCGCCGCCGCCGCACCAGCAGGAGCCCCGCCAGGACGGCGGCGGCGGCGGTATTGGCGGCGGCGGCGGCGGTATCGGCGGCGGCGGCGGAGGCGGCGGCTTTGGCTTTGGCCTCGCCTTTGGCTTCAGCACGGCCCTGGCCGAGGGCGGCAACGGCGGCGGCGGGCGCGAGGAGGCCGAGCTGCTCGCGGCCGCGGTGGCGGCGGCGACCAGCGGCGGCGGAGGCGGCGGCGACGGGGGGCGCAACAGCAGCAGTTGCAGCAACGACGCGCAGCGGCTCGCGGCCGCCGCCGCGCGCCTGCTGCCGCCGCGCGGCTTCGTCGCCAAGATCGCCGACTTTGGCCTCACCCGCCGCCTCGAGGACAGCAAGGCCACGCACGTGAGCGGCGCTTTTGTGGGCACCCTGAGTCACATGGCGCCCGAGGTGCTTCTGCGGGGAACGCTCTCTCGCCAGTCGGACAGCTACGCCTTTGGCGTCTTGCTCTGGGAGCTCTACTCGGCGGCGCGCCCCTTCCGCGGCGTTCCCCGCGCCCTGCTCGGCCACGGGGTGGCGCGCGACGGCCTGCGCCCGCGCTTCCCCCCCGACGCCCCTTTTGACTACAGCCTGCTGGCCGCGCGCTGCTGGGAGTCGGACCCGGGGCTGCGCCCGTCGTTCGACGAGGCGCTGCGCGAGCTCGCGCGGCAGCGGCGGCGCGCGGCGGCGTCGGCGGCGGCGGCGGCCGTGGCCGTGGCGGCGGGCGAGCGGGCGGCGGCGGCGGCGGCGGCGCTGCTGCTGGCCGGGCCCGGCGGTCCGAGGGGCCATGGCGGCGGCGGCGGCGGCGGCCGCGCGCTGCACCCCGGGTGGGGCGGCGGCAGCTCGGCCAGCCTGACTGGCGGCAGCATTGCGAGGCACGGCGGCGGCGGCGGCGGCGGCGGCGGCGGCACGGCCGAGGGCGCCGTCGCCGCCGCCGCGCCCTCGGGCGGCGGCGCACCCCAGGTGGCGGCCGCCGCCATCGCCGCCGCCGCTGCCGCCGCCGCGGGCGTCCGCCCCGCGGCCGCCGGCAGCAGCTTTGGCGAGGAGGAGGAGGACGACGACGCCGACCACGCCGACGCTGACGCAGACGGGGACCCCGCGCGCCGCCTGCGCGCGGCGATGGCCGCCGGCGAGGACGACGACGACGAGGAAGAGGACGACGACGACGATGCCGGCAGTGGCGCGACCGTGGTTGGCGCCACGGTCGCCGTCGGGGCCGCCCTCGTCGCCATGCCCGACGGCGACGGCACGTTTGGCGACTACGACACCACGTACGGAGGAGGAGGGGCCGGAGGCGGCGCGGGCCGCGGCGGCGGCGCGGCCGGCGCGGCCGCCGCTGCGCGCCGCCGCACGAGCGCGGCCGAGCGCTCGCGCTACCTCGAGACGGACGACGGCGACGGCTCGACGACCAGCGGCGTCGGCGGCGACGGTACGCTAGGCAGCCGCAGCGTGCTGAGCGCGGTGCCGCGCCACGAGTGACCCCACCTCCCAGTTTTTCTCATTTACCCCCACACACCTGCTTTTTTCGCTCTTCCCGTCACCCCAGACCAAAAATCACAAACTCCGCCCCCTTGAAAACCTCTTCATCCGCTCCTTCCATGCTCCCCCTGCCCCTTTGTGTGTTAATCGAGCGCCAAGCCTCTCGTCGCTCTCGCGTGCTCGCTTTTTGTCCACCCCCCCTGGGTTCCCTTGGCACCCCCTCCGCCCCCATTTCCCCGTCGCGGAGCGGCCGCCCTCCCTCTGGCGACGTTGCGCCCTCCCTCCCTCCTCCCCTCCTGCGCCCTCCAACGACCCCCCGCCAATCTGCCTCTAATGTCTACGCCAACCAACAGCGCACCGGCCACCCATTGCAACACCAATCCGTATCTTTCAGCTCTCGCGCTGTTCTTCCTCCCTCCGCCTCGTCCTGAGCGCGACAACACGCGACTCGAAAGAGTTCAGAAACGGCCAGCCTGAAACACCGGGAACGAAGAAGAGAATGCCGTCGACCGTCCTCACTCGCCTGTTACCGGTCCGCGGTCCCAGCGGCGGCGGCGGATCCAACGCTGGTCCCACGGCGAGCGCCTCCCGCGGCCAGGGCGCGGTCGCGGGCGGCGGCTCGCGGAGGCGCGCCAAGCGCGGTTCCGGCGGCGGCAAGGCAAAGGGCGGCGGCCGCCGCCGCCGGCAGACGGCCCCCGCCGCCTCGTCACCATCCGGCGCGGCGGCGCTGCTGCAGGTGCAGCTCCAGACGGCTAGCTCGGGCCTCAGCGTCGACGCCCTCCTGGACGACATGATCGCCGAAGACGCGCGCGGGCACGAGGCCGGCGCCGAGCCGGAGCGGATGCCCGCCTGGCTGCTGGACGGCGTTGGCGGCGGCGCGCTCGAGGAGGAGGAGGAGGAGGAAGGCGAGGCGGCGGCTCAGGCTGTCGACGACGCAGACACCTTTGGCGGCGGCAAGGGCGCCGCCGCCGAGCCCGACCGCCGGTGGGACGAGGCGGCCGCCGGCTCCGCGGGCCGGGCCGCCCTGTGCCGCGACGAGCTCCGGCGCGAGCTCGCCTCCTTTGCGCTTGACGACCTGTCTTTCTCTTCTTCTTCCTCCTGCCCTTTGTCGGGCGACGGCGGCGACGGCGGGGACGGAGGGGGCGGCGGCAGCGACTGCGCGCGCGGCCCGGCCTCCGTCGCCGCCGCCGCCGTGCCGCCGGCCACGCAGCAGCAGCAAAAGCCATCCGCCGGCGACGCCACGGCCTTTGTCCGGCTCAAGGAGGCGCTTTTTCCGTCGTCGTCCTCCGCCGCCAAGCGCAGGACCGCCGCCGCCGCCGCCGCCGCCGCCGCCGCTGCCGCCGTTGCCGGCGCTGCAGCCGCCGTCACCTCGCCCGCGCCGCCCCCTCCCATCGACGAGACCGCCGGCGCCGCCTTTTTCGGCGACGCCCCCCTTCCCTGCGACGACGCGCGCTTCGGCGGCGCCCTGGCGCTCGCCGGCGCCGACGAGCGGCGCGCGGCGCGCGAGCGCAACCAATTTGGCCCCGGCGACGCGGGCGTGATCGAGGAGAGCACGTTCGCCGAGGTCTACTCGACGGTGGTGTCCAACCAGACGCGGCGCCGGTGGCAGGAGGAGGCGGAGCGGGTCGAGCGGGAGATCCTGGCGGCGGGCGGCGGCGGGATGTGAAAAAGTGGAGGAGGGCCAAAAAAAGAGGCTTGGCGAGACGAGCGCGCGAGGGCGCGCGAGCAAAGGCGCGTGCGCGAGCGCGAGCGCTCTCGGGCGCGTTTCTTTCTTCTTGGGGGCGGGGTTACCGAACAAAAGCGCGACGATCTCGTCCTCGTAGGTTGACACAAGTAAACCAATAGGGCAGACAACAAGCACTCAGAGCACGGCGTCTTGGGAGCTCCCGAGTCCCGAGGGAGCGCGAGGGCCAGCGCCGGAGGACGGCGGCGGCGGCCCGGGCTGCGGCGGCGGCGGCGAGGACGACGACGACGACTGCCCGCCCGCGCCGCCGCCCAGCAGTCGCGCGCTTGCAGACTCGCCGCCCGCTCTTCCCCCGCCGCCGCCGCCCGCCCGCCCGCCGCCCGAGCCGCCGAGCTTGCGCAGCAGGTCACCGCCCTGCCCGACCACCCTGCCGATCGCGCCCCGCCCGGCCGCCGCCGCCGCCGCCGCCGCCGCCCCCGCCCGCCCGCCGCCGCCGCCGCCGCCCGCCGCCGCCGCCGCCGCGCGCGCCGCCGCGCGGTGCGGCTTTGGCGCCACGGCCGACATGCGCCACCACCCGTGGCCCGCCGCGTGATCCAGGTCCTTGCGCGTGATGATGCCGCACGCCGCGTTCAGGCCGTCTACGACGACCAGGTGGCGCAGGCCGAGTCCGACGAAGGCCTGGTGCGCGCGCGCGGCGCTGCAGTCGCGCCGCACGGTGAAGGGCGAGCGGTTCATGTAGGGCCGCAGGTCGAGGAAGAGGCCGTCGAGCGGGTCGCCATTGCCGCCGCCATTGCCGTCGCCATTGTTGCCGCCATTGCCGCCGCCATTGCCGCCGCCGCCGCCGCCGCCGCCGCCGCCACCGCCGCCGCCGCCGTCGTCGTTTTCGTCGGGGCCGCGTCGCTTGTCGCCGCCGTCGCCGTGCTCTGGCAGGGGCGGGAGGCCACCGGAATGGGGGCCGGGGGCGGCGGCGGCGGCGGCCGAGGGCACCGGGGCGGCGCGCGCGGCGGCCGCGGCGCCGTCGAGGCTGTGCGCGGCCCGGCCGCCCCGGCCTCCGCCGTTGCCGCCGCCGCCGCCGCCGTTGGCGCCGTTGGCGCGTCCGCCGCCGCCGCCGCCCACCGACGACCGCCCGACCCCCGCCGCCGCCGCCGCCGCCCTCCCCCCGCCGTCCAGCTGCAGCGCGTCCAGCGGCGTCGACGTGGCGCTCACGTAGCGGTTGTGCGTGAAATAGCGCTGGAAGAAGGTCCGCATCTCGGTCTCGAGCTCGGCCTCGCGGCGGCGCGGGTCCTCCCCCTGCGGGCGGCCGAGCGGCCGGCCGCGCGCGTCGCAAAACTGCCGGCGCTGCAGGAGGACGAGCAGCTGCGAGCGCAGGACGAGGCCCTCGAGGCAGCCCGGGGGGGCCGTGGGGGGCTCGGGCGCGGGCGGCGCGCTCCCGCGCTCGTCCCCGTCCCCGTCCTCCTCCTCCTGCTCCTCGTGCGGCTGGCCCTGCTGCTGCCGCCCGCGCTCCCCCTCCCCTTGCCCCTCGCGCCCACGCCCCCGCCTCGCCGCGCCCCGCCCGCCCGCCGCCGACGCACCCGCCCCCCCCTTGCCTTCCTCCCACACGGGGAACCCGTTGTGCGTCGTCCCGCGCAGCACCCGCAGGACGCGCGACGCCCCCTCCACGGGGAAAAAACCCCTCACCCCCGTGGCCATGACTTGCGCGGCGGTCAAGACCTGCAGCCGGTGCGGCGGCTCGTCCCTCAAAAAGTAGAGGTCGCCGATCCGCTCGAGCTCCGACTCGTACACCCCGTCCGCGTGCACGTGGTGCGCGACCCAGTTGGCCACCACGACCGACATGATGACCCCGCCGAGGAACTCGACGCCGCGCGTGCCCTCGAGCACGAGAGCGACGAGCGAAATCGTCGAACGAAAGACGCCGCCGAGAACGCCGGCGCCGGCCATGAGCGCGTAGAGGCCCGGCTGCACGCCCCAGCTCGCCGGCAGCAACCCGCGCAGGAGCGAGCCCCACAGGGCGCCCCAGGCCGCGCCGACCATGATCGAGGGCATGAAGAGACCCCCCGGGATCGCCACGCCCGAGGCGACGCCCATCAGGGCCAGGTAGACCAGGACAAAGGCGGCGAGCGAGCGTGGCGAGAAGTGGGCGACGACGGGCTCGCCCGGCGGCGAGCCGATGCTGAAGAGCTTGACGATGGTGTGGTGCTGCGGCGACAGGAAGAGGGTGGCGAGATCGTTGTGCTCGCCCTCCTCGGGGCAGCTGTGTGTTCAATTCGAGGAGGGGGTGGTGTAAAAGGGCGGGCGGGGGGCGTTTGTGTGTGAGTCTCTGTGTCGTGTCGCGGACGGTCGTCGCCGCCGCCATTTTTTTTTTTTTTCTTTTCCGACACGCGAAAAACGAGAGACCGCGCCCCGGCCGGGAAAGGAGCACGGAGCCAAAACAAACTCAACAGGAACCGCATGCCGTAGCCGTCCTCCGCCCAGTCCGGGTCCTTGGGCAGGCACCGTCCCATCCCGAGCGCCAGCGCGAACGCGAGCGACACGCACAGCAGCGCCAACCCAAGCACCTCCCCGATCCGGAGCAGGTGGTGCGCCCGGCTCGCCCTCAGGCGCCACAGCCACATCCGGCAGCTGTTGAACGCCGCGCCCAGCAGGCCCGCGACCCCCGCGTTGACGGCCATGAGCGGCAGCTGCAGCGCCCACTCCCTGTTGCCCAGGGTGCGGATGCCGGAGAAGCCGATCATGCCGCGCGCGGCGTCGCGGTCGAGCTGCGCCATCGTGAACGTGGCGGCGACGGCGGCTAGGAAGCAACGCCAGGCGGTCTTTCGGGACCAAAAGCTGCACGCCTCCTCCATTGCGAATAAGACGCCGCCGATGGGCGCGCCGAAGGCGGCCGAGATGCCCGCGGCCAGGCCCGCGGACACGGCCTCGCGGTGGTCGGCGTCGCCGACGAGGTCGTCGAGGACGCTCAGGCGCGCGCGCAGGCGGGCCTCGCGCGCCGGGCGGCCGCGCGCGCTGCCCAGGCACGAGAGGAAGCGGCCCGTGCGCAGGCAGCCTTTTTGGTTGTTGGTTTTTTGTGGTGTTTTTGGTCGTGGGGGGTGGGTGGTACGTGCGTGTAGAGGCGGAGGGCAGGATCGGCGCGTTTCGTGAGCGAAAGCGCGTGTGTTTGTTTGTTTTGGCCGTTCGTTTCCGTTCTCGCGCAACAAGCGCGCCCGAACGTCCGCCGCCGCTGACCGCAAAAAAACGATAAATTGACGGTCCGCGCGCGCCTCTGTCCGCGCGCCTCTGACCCCTTTGCCCCCAAGATCAAAGCAACTAACCCGCAGAGAGAAAAAGAAACAAACAAAGACCAACTCACCGCACTGCGCGTACGTGATCAGCGACCCCACGCACGCCCCGATGTGCACCATCGGACCCTCGGGACCCATCGGCAGGCCCGCGCTGACGCTGCAGACGGTGCCGACGAACTTTGCCGCCAGCGTGCGCCCGCGCAGCAGGTTTGGCACGTGGTTGCCGTTCAGATAGGCCATGACGAGGGTGACGCCGGCGCCCGCGGCCTGGGGCGCCCAGTACTGCACGAGGCTGACGGCGAAGGCGACCAGGGAGCAGGAGAAGCAGGCGCTCCAGACAAAGGCGGGCCAGGCGGCGCGGGCGGGCGCGGCGCGGCGGCGAGCGGGCGGCGGCGCGGGCGGCTCCTCGCCGCTGCCGTCGCCGTCGCCGGTGCTGCCGCTGCTATGGGCGTCGCCGCCGCCCGCCCGCTCCTCGGGCTGCAGCAGCTCCCGGCCCTGCAAGCGGCGGCGGCGCGTCACGTTGAACAGCAGCGTCTCCTTGTCGCCGCCGCTGACGTTGCCAAAGGACGCGAGAAGAGGCGGAGGCGGAGGCGGCGCCGCCGCCGACGGCAAAAGCGACGACGGCAGGAGCGACGCCAATCCCCCGCCCCCCCCTCCCCCTCCCCCAAGAGCGGCGTCCGAGGCCGCGTCCAGCATGGCCTGCACGCGCGCCACGCGCCACGCCCCCGCGGCGCCCATGGCGCTCGACATGGCCACCGCGAACGCCCCCGTCGCCACGCCCGTCGCGATCGTCACCACGAACTTGGCGAGCGTGTGGCCCGTGTAGCCGTAGACGCGCCGCTTTGCGCCGTGGCCGCCGCTTCCGCCGCCGCCGTTTCCGTTTCCGCCGTCGCCGTCGCCGTGCTCGCGCTCGTGGCGCGCGGCCGCGCGGCAGCGGTCGCGCTGCACTCGGCTCTGCACGGGCTCGTAGTCGAGCGACTCGCTGACGCGCTGCCCCGCCGCGGCGGTGCCCCAGACGCGCGCGATCACCTCCTCCGGCGTGGGGAGGTGCAGGTGCGGCGGGTGGGGGCGCGGGGCGGGCGCGTGGCCGCGGCGCGAGGGCGTCGTCTGGGCGGCGGCGGCGGCCGAGGTGGGGGCGGCGACGCCCTCGTCCCGGTCGCCGCCGCCGCCGCCGCGCGGCGCCGCCGGCATCTGCCTCGTTGGCGCCGTCCTTGTCCTCCTCCTCCTTGTACGGCGGCGCGCGCTACTGGCGCTACTGGGGTCGCGCCCAGGCGGGCCCTCGCGGACCACGGGCCCAGAGGCGGGGGGGCCCCTATCAATCGGCGTCTCTCGGCTCTCGGCGATTGGGCGCACACAGGAGTCTGGTTTTTTCTTTCAAACGTGTCGGGAGAGAGGGGCTGCGTTTCGAACGAGCGTTGTGCGTTCCACTAGGGTGGCCGTGTGTCGAGCAGGACTAAGCGACGGGACAGATGGCCACGTGGATGGAGCGATCGAGTGGATGGTAGGAGGAAAGGCCGTTCTTGATCAATTGGCTCGATCCAGGGGCGAGCGCCACTTCGACGCGCCGCCGGCGCCGCCGACGCCCGAGCCACAAAAGCAGCGACAAACGCACATCAGTGTTCTCGTGTCCGCGCGCGCCCACGAACAACATAGCCCTGGAATCCCCCCACGAAAGCGACGCTCAGCGCATCGGACTTGCTGCGCTGCGCGCCTACACACAACAACACGCTCCCGGCAACCTCGCCAACACACGGATCGCTTTGCTCCCGTCTGCACGCTCGCGCACGTGCGCGCACCAAACTCCTCACATCCGATGGGCGGACGCGCCACCAACACGATGGGCGGGCGCGCCACCAGCGCCAGCGTCCCGGCGCGCGCCCTCCTCGCGCTGCAGTCGGCGGGTCGTCCGACGGCCGCCCCGCCGCCGCCGCTCTCTGGTGCCGCCGCCGCCGCCGCCCGCCTTGCGCGCGCGCCCCTCGTCCTCCTCCTCCGCGGCCTGCTCTCGGGCTCCGTCGCCCTCTACCTCTTTTACCTGGCCGTCGTCGCCACGCGGCAGTGGCGCGACGAGGCCGCGTGGGCCACGTTCCCGCCCGATTTTGGCTGCGATGAAGAAAAGTTGCTTGACGCCTGCACGTTAGAGCGCGTCGCCTACCTCCACTGGCTGCCGACGATCGCCGCGCTGTCCGCGTGCTGCCTCGCCGCCGCCGCCGCCGCCCTCTCGCTCCCGGCCGCGGCGCGCCTGGCCTCGCAGCGCCAGCTGCCCTTGGTCGGGGGGCGCGCGTTTTGGGCGCGGTGGTGCGGCGGCCTCTCTCGCGGCGACGCGCTCCTGGTCGCCGGCGTGCTGCTCATCAACGCCGCGTGGGCCGCGTCCCTCGGCTCGCGCTACCGCAAGCTTTTGAAGTTCTTCGCGGGCGGCGGGGACAACGACCTGGGCGCCGCCGGCGCCGTCAGCACAGGCGTCGGCCTCGGCGGCCTCGGCGGCGGCTTGGGCGCCGCCTTTCGCGGCCCTTCGCACCACAGCAACAACAACGAAAACAACAGCGACAGCAACGCGTCGACGCCCGTGTGGGCGCTCGAGGTCATGCTGGCCTCGATCGCCCTGGGCCAGCTGCTGATGCCCAACCTGGCGCTGCTCTTCTTCCCCGTCGCCCGCGGCTCGCCCCTGCTGCAGGCCGCCGGCATTTCCTACCCGGCGGCCGTCCGCGCCCACCGCTGGCTCGGGCACCTGACGATGGCGATCGCGTCCGCCCACTCGCTCGGCTTCTGGGGCGTGTGGCTCGCCCGCGGGCAGTGGACCGCCGAGGCCTTCAGCCAGGGGGCGCGGGTCAACAACCTCGCGGGCGGCCTCTCCTTTTTGGGCGGGCTTGCGCTGTGGCTCACGAGCCTCGAGCGCGCCCGGCGGACGCGCTACGGCCTCTTCATCGCGACCCACCATTTTGGGTGGTGGGTGTTTTTTCTGGCGGGCGTCGCGCACTACGCGCCCCTCGCCTGGTACTTCTTGCCGGGTTTGCTGCTCTACTTCGTGGACGCGGCCTTCCGGGTGTCGAGCTGGGGTTCGGGCGGCGGCGGCAAAAAGGGGGGCGGCGGCGTGCGGGCGCTCGAGGTGGCCTGGGAGGAGGAGGAGGACGAGGAGGCGGGGGAGGGCGGCGCCGCGGCCGCGACGATGGGCGCGGCGGTCGTCGCGCTCGTCGTGCGCGCGCCGGGCGGGTTCGCGGCCCAGGACACGGGGATCGTGTGGGTGCGCGCGCCGGCGGTGTCCTTCTGGCAGTTTCACCCGTTTGAGTACGTATTGGCGGCCGGGCCAGGAGGAAAGGCAGGCGAGGGCGGCGCCGAGCGCGGCGGCGGCGGCGGCCAAGACAACAAAGACGACGGCGGCGGCGACGGCGACGAGGCCGCCCCCTTGCTCGCCCTCCACATCAAGTCTTACGGCCGCTGGTCGCGCGCGTTCGCCGCGCTGGCGCGCGAGGCCGCCTGCTCCGGTTCCGTCGAGGGCCTGGACGTGCGGCTCGAGGCGCCTTACGGGGACGAGCCGCCGGCGGAGGAGGAGGAGGAGGAGGAGCACGCATCCGCCGGCGCCGCCGCCGCCGCCGCTGCCGGGCCCGCCGGCGACGACGAGGAGGGCGGCGCCGCCGCCGCCCCGCCGCCCCCCTCTTCTCCCCTCCTTCCCTCGATGGTCGTGCTGGCCGGCGGCATTGGCGCCACCGCCGCCCTGTCCCTCCTGCGCGAGCTCGAGCGCCAGGCGGAGCGCGAGGCGGAGAAGCCGTCGCCGCCCTCTCCCCGCCGCCGCCGCCCGCTGCTGCTTGTGTGGGCGGCGCGGCACGCGTCCGAGCTCGCCGTCCTGCTGCCGCGGCTGCTCGACGCCGCCGGGCGCGCGGGCGTCGACCTGGACGCCCGCCTCTTCTACACGGGGCGCGGCGGCCTGGCCGCGCTCACCTCGGGCTGGGCGTCAGCGGCGGCGGCGGCGGCGGCCGGTTCCTCCTCCCCCTCCTCCTCCCACAACGCGGCGGCGTCCCTGTTGCTGGCGCTGCGTCCGCCGCCCGCCGGCGCCGCCTCCACCCAGTGCCCCGTGCTGGCGCCCGGGCGCCTGCTCGCGCAGCTCGCCCAGCGCCTGTCGGCGCACGCGCTTGGGTGCGCGGGCGCGCTGGCGGCGCTGCTGGCGGTGCGGCGCGCGGCGGTGGTGGCGCCCGCGCTGGCGGGGCTGGACGGGTGGACGACGGCGCGGGCGGGCCTGGCGTCGGCGGCGGCCATCGCGCTCGGCGCGGCGCTGCCGGCGCTGCTGGTGATCGCGGCGGCGCGGGCGCTGCTGCTGCTGCCGCGCCGCTCTCTCGTTCTCAGGGCGGCGGTGGCGGCGCCCTCCTCGGGCGGGGACGGCGGAGGCGCTCTCCGGCGCCCGCTGCTGGCGGCGCCTGACGGGACCGCCTGCGAGGGGCGGGGCGGGCCCTCGCTCGCCCCCCGCGTCCGCTTTGTCGCCGCGGCAAACGGGGGCGGTGCCGTCGCCGTCGTCGCCGCCGTCGCCGGCGACGGCGGCAAGGGCGGCGGCGCCGGCGGCGGGCTGGTGGAGCTGCCCGTCGCCCTCGGCCGCCCCGCCCTCCTGCGCGGCCTCGTGTGCGACTGGCTCGCGGCCCACAACCATCAAGCCGGCGCGCCCGTCGGCGGCGGCAAGGCTGGCCGCGGGCCGCCGCCGCCCGCCGAGCTCTACGCGATGGGGCCCGACGCGCTCGTCGATGAGGCGCGGATGCTGTGCGACGACCTGGCGGTGGCGGCGGAGCGCGGGCGGCGGGCAGCGGCGGAAGACGGGGCGGCGGCGGCGGGCGAGGGAGCGGCGGGCGTTAACGCGGCGGCCTTGCCCGCGGTGCTGTTCCGGCTGCGGACGCACGAGCTGTGATGCTCGTGTGGGATTCTTGCGCATGCGCCTATTGAGATCTCTCGAGGTCGGACGCTCTGTGCCTCTGTAAAAAAGAACAATCGCAACCATCACATCATCTCCTGCAAGTTTTTCTTTCTTCCTACGGCCCGTCGCTCAGCACAAACGCCTGCTCGGCCAGGTCGATCGCCCGCCCCATCGCCGCCGCCTTGCTCACCGTCTCCTCGAACTCGGCCGCGGGCACGCTGTCCGCCACGATCCCCGCGCCGGCCTGGAGATGCACCGCCCACTCGCGCCGCGGGCGCTGGGGGGTCCTCGCCGCCGCCGCCGCCGTTGCCGCTTCGACCGACGCGCCGCCGCCGGCCGCCGCCGCGCCCCCCACCGCCCCCCCCAGCCGCTCCGCCCCCGCCCCGTAGTAGTAAAGCCCGTCCTCGTCCGCGGTCGGGATCACCATCGTCCGCAGCCCCAGGGCCATGTCCATCGCGCCGCCAAAACCCACGTGCCCGATCCCGCCGCCGTAGGGCCCCCTGCGCGCCGCCTCGAGCGCGTCGATTGCCTGCATCGCCCGCACTTTGGGCGCGCCGGAGACCGTGCCGGCCGGCAGCGCCGCGCGCAGGGCGTCCCAGCAGTCGAGATCTTTCTGGAGGGTGCCGGTGACCGTGCTCGAGATGTGCATCACGTGGCTGTAGCGCTCGATCTCCATGAGCCTCTCGACGCAGACGGATCCCGCCTCGGCCACCCGGCCGACGTCGTTGCGCCCGAGGTCGACGAGCATGACGTGCTCGGCGCGCTCCTTGGCGTCCGAGAGGAGCTCGCGCTCGAGCTCGGCATCCTGCGACGGAGTGCTCCCGCGGCGGCGCGTGCCGGCGAGCGGGCGGTTGGTGACGACGCGGTCGCTGTCGACGCGGCAGAGGATCTCGGGCGAGCTGCTGACGACGACGCAGCCGCGCGCCTGCATGTAGACCTGTTTTTGTGGATTTGTTTGGTTGATTTGTGGGTTTGGGGAGGAGGGTTTGTTCGGAGAAGAGGGGCAAGGTCGTCGGCGGGCGGAAGAGGCGGGGGAAACAGAACAAAAGAAACGAACAAGCATCGACGACGCCAGAAAAACGGCGACGACGCTCAAAAAAAGGAGGGAAAAAACAAACAAGACATCTTTCCGCACCATGTAGGGCGACGGGTTTACCACCCTGAGCGCCCGGTAGATCTCGAAGGGGTCGGCGAACGTGCGGCGCTCGAAGCGCTGCGACAGCACCAGCTGGAACACGTCGCCCGCGGCGATGTGCTCCTTGGCGACCGCCACGCTGGCGAGGAAACCGGCCTCTGTCACGTTGCTTTTTCCGGGCGAGGACGGGCGCTGCGACAGCGACAGGTCGACGGCGGCCGGCGGCAGCGCGGCCGACAGGGGCGGCGGGTGGGACAGCTGCGCCACCAGCCCTTGGAGACGCGCGAGCGCGCGCGCGTGCAGCGGCCTCAGCTCGTCGTCCGAGCGCTGCGCCGCCGGCGCCACGCCGGCCGCCGCCGCCGCCGACGCGGCCGCCGCCTCGCCGACGCCCTCCCGCGGCGTGAACACGCCGCCCGCCGCGTCGGCGCCCGCGCAGTTGCCGTCCAGGTGCGCCCACGCGATCGCGTACGCGATCTTGGTGGCCTGGTCGAACACGACCACGTCGTTGTAGAGCGCCAGGTTCAAGTCTGGCAGGCGCCGGTCGTCGGGCGGCGCCGACGAGAAGGGCAGCTTGCCGCCGTCCCCCTTGCCGTCGGCCCCCGCGCCGTAGACGTAGCGCACCGTGTCGTAGCCGGCGTAGCCGACCCACCCGCCCGTGAAGACCTTTTCAGGCAGGCCCTCGACGCGCGCCGGCCGCCAGCCGCGGCTCAGCCGCGCGGCCACGCCGAGCGGATCCGGCTCGTCGTCCCGGACGCGCCGGGTCCCCGCCTCGTGGTCCAGCACGGCCACGCGCGCCTGGCGCGCGACGACCTCGAGGGCCGGGCGGGCGCCGCAGAAGGAGAAGCGGCCGGTCTGGTCGCCGTTGACGACCGACTCTAGGAGGAAGGAGGGCGCGCCGACGTCAGGCGCGGCGCCGTTCTCGCCCGAGCGCACGAGGCAGCGGTACGCGAGGACGGGCGTGAGGTGGTCGCTGAAGAGGCGGCGGTAGACGGGCACGACGTTGACGCCCGGCTGGCGGGCGGCGGCGCAGAAGGCCTCGAACGAGGTGGTGGCCGGGGGCGAGGCTGCGGAGGAAGAGGCGTTGGGCGCGGCGGCGGCGGCGGCGGCGGCGGCGGCGGCGGCGGCGGCGGCGGCGGACGTCGCAGGCGTCGCTTGGGCACCGCCGTTGGCAGAGACGGCGGCGGCGGCCGCAGCTGTCGAGGAGATGGCTGCGACGCGGCGGCTAGGGGGTCGGGCGACCCGCGCCGCCGGGGCAAAGTCGCTGAGGCGGCCGCTGCTGACCGCGCGTACGCGCGGCGGCGATCGGCGCACCAGGAGGGGGAGGGCTGCTGCTCCCCTCTCTCTTCCTGCCGCTGCGCACTGCCGGCCGCTCGTGCTCGCGGCGCTGCCGCTGCCCGGGGCCGCCGGATGCAGCGCCGGGCCCGGCGACGCCAACATCTCTGAGCACGATTGCTTGATTGATCGAGAGTGTGGGGGGGGGGGGGCGCGTGATGTGAACACGGGGGGGGGGGGAAGAAGGATTGTCTACTCTCACTCCTCTCTTTTGCGTAAGGTGGGCGTGCGGTTCGCGCGAGTGTGAGAGGATGATGCGGTTGGGATAGTTGCTCGGCGAGCGCGGAGCGAGCGTCGTGCCGTTTTGGAACGAGCGGCGACTGGTCTCTGACAGAAACGTCTCTGTTCAATCGCTCAGGCGGCGGCCGCGCGGCGGCGGCGGCTTTCGACGGTTCGTTCAACAATCAAACGGCGGCAGCGACAAGAGGAGAACAGGAGCGAGACGACGAGAGGAGCAGAATAGAGGGCAACACAAAAAGGGCGGGGCAAGGGCAAGAAGCAGGCGGACGTAGGACGGACCGAGGAAGAAGTGGGGGGGCGGGGGGGCGCGCAGTGGTGCGAGCGCCGCGCGCCGGCACCACCACCACCAAAGCGCGACGAAATGACAAAAAGGGCTTGTTCGGTCAGTGGGGAGGAGGGAGCGCGCGTCCAACGCGCTCGGGAGCATCAAATGAGGGAGGTCAGACAGGGTTGGTTCGGGGAACGGGGGGCGGCGTCGCGCGCGCGTCCGCAACCATGAAACAGGGCGGGACCGGGGCCGGGCTCGCAGAAAAACGGGGGAGAGCCCGGTAAGCCGGTAAGCCGGTAAGCCGGTAAGCCGGTCGCTCTAGAGGCTTGAGCGATGCAGATGGTGCGCGGGCGAGGCGGCAGGGAGAAAAAAAGGGCGGGCTTTTGGGTTGGAGGGG
>Ga0209390_10001553_pt1 | contig 43743 bp, 41 predicted proteins | sample BON01_FD_187212 | JGI IMG/M metagenome (GOLD analysis project Ga0209390, IMG submission 187212) | Freshwater microbial communities from Lake Bonney liftoff mats and glacier meltwater in Antarctica - BON-01 (SPAdes) (version 2) | ecosystem: Environmental > Aquatic > Freshwater > Ice > Glacier...
GGCACTGAGGCGGCTTAACTCTCGACCAAGAAAAGACCTGGACTTTAAAACTCCAGCCCAGATAATGAACGATCATAGGGCTGCGTTAGCAGCCTAACCTGTGATGCACTTGGAATTTGAATCCGCGACACTTCGTTATTGAATCCAAGACAACTAATAGTACACAGAGTGTTGAACTATGGTTGAAAAATTCGCATGACATACGTGGAAAATAACAGTGTAGGCACAGCGGGTTTTGACAAGTTAACTCATCGTGACCGATCAAATACCCTGGACGACAATCAAGCTACCGCCCTACTCCATTCACCGAACGCATTCACCCTCAGATCCCGATGTGCAACTCTACAACTTCGCAGTTTTTCGGCCAGGATCCTCCCGGGCTCGCCGCAGTGGCTTTGTAGTAGCCGTTTGAAGAATCGCTTCGCAGCAGCGTGATCTCGCCGTGTTTGACGAAATACACATACATCCTCGCCGTCGGAGTCTACAGCCCACGGCACGTAAATGCTGCTTGCCATTGATCTTCGCGAGGACTTCATCTCTGTAAAAAGTGGTGCCGTATCCACGGTGTTTTCACTGCAGTCACCTGGCGTACTTCTGACCACGCTTTCTGCACCAGAAGCGGATCGTTTCGTAGCTGACACTAGTGCCGCGTTCGGCCGGTAGATCCTCAGTCTCGCTGTAGCTCAAATAACTCAGTAATAGAGCCATGCGGCACAGGAAAGGAGCCTGGTAGGGCGCCTGGCTGGAACCGGTGGCGGTTGCAGGCAGTCATTCACCGAGTTTGCACGTTTCAGCCCGTTAACTTGGCAACACTCAAAACAGGTACCCTGAATCAATAAGGTCGTGCGAAACTGATTGCTGGCCGGGCAGTGGGCCTCTATTGAGGCATAGCTCCGAGGAGGTTTTTATGGCCCGGTCGTTGCGCCGCAGATGTATATGGCTTGGTGGCGATACGTATGCCGGCCTGTATATCGCTCCAAGGCCGATAGACGGTGTTCTGCTTGTACGCGTCGTCTGAAATTTCTACCGCTATCGATATATTTTTTGTGGACATTGCCCCGCCCTCTGTATGATTTCTTCAGTGGCGCCGAACATGTCGTGCGGACGGCGACCCCTGAGTGGTTTATTCGCTTCTGGCTTTCAACCCTATTCACGAGGATAGGCAAATCCGACGTGAGCGGAATATGCGAGGGGTACCCAAATGAGGTAGCCCTTCATGTGAAAAATGTAGACAGTTTACGAAATAGTCGGCTGCGGCCCGCGTTTGCGCTTGCTTACATTCCTGCCGCCTAAGAGCACCATTTGGTCGATCACAATGGCGTCCTGCTGCGCCTATTGTCGTTTACTGCGCGGCGCGGCACCCGGAGGCACCAACATCAAAGTACATGGGCCTCTGTGACGGGGGTAGGTGCCGTGAAAATACGGGTCAAGACAAACATGGAATATGCCTAGGGACACCTTGGTAATGTACCTGGCATAAAGTTCTACGCGGAAAAGCGTGTAGCATCGTAAAATTAAAAACGATTCGACACACTATATGCGGTTTTCCGAGCCACTAACTAAAGTTGACAGCGGCCGCCCTATGCCTTGGCTCTCGGCCCGCGTCCTCTTCCGGCAATTTACGCCAGCTATGGTGTCGATACCCGCCAGACAGACATTAAAGCTTGTTACTGACGTCCTTCGCCGCTTCTGTTGTTTTCTCGCCAACCGCCTCAACGTCTTTTCCGACACCCGCTACCGTGTTGCAGCCGCCAAGGATTGTCGCGGTAACAATGAGAACCGCCGCTAGAGAGTATTTGCCGCAAGATTTTTTGGTCTTCATGGAATTGCCCCAGATCGAATGAAATTACTAATGTGGAAGTAAAAACTCTACCCACGAACGAGTATAGTAGAGTCGTCGCTTTCCTGTCTACACGAGATGTAGATCAGCGCTTGAGTTTTGAAATTGCCCCCGGTTACTCTCTGAACTATCTGTATTTACTTACGAAATTGCAAATAGAAAATCGACTTGCCCTGCATGGGCTCGACCCGGGCGCGGAGTTCGGTTTTGGAAACCCCCTGCCGATCTTCAACTTACTGGCCAAGTCCGGCGCTCTCAGGGCACTCAGGATCGGGGAATATTATTGGGTAGCTGGGAGGCCGATTTATGGCGGGCTCGGATGTGGCTGCAGCCTTGCAAATTTGGCCAAAATTGAGCGGTCGTGCCAAAGTAGCGACTCAAACGCAGTGCAGTATCAGCGGTGATCGCTCTCTTTTCTTTTACAATTTCGTTGATCCTCTGTGCCGAGGAAAAAAATAGCCGCCACTAATTATTAATGCGAATGTCATGTTGTGCTTTCCTGCCTCTTTTCAGTGCTTCCAATCGATTGGCAGATGACTGCACTGGAGGTAGAATCCAATGCTGATGAAGTCCTGACTCTCGATGTTATCAAGACCGCTTGTATCAGTCGTTCAGAACAGGGTTGCGGAAATGAGGATTGATTTGCTGCGCAATTGATCGGTGCTGGCATCGTTGCCCGCACCCTATCCCGATGAGCACTTTAGCGGCATGAACGCCGGTGCATGGAGATAATTACACTGTGCATCATCTGATTAGCGCCATTGTTGAGAAACTAAAAATCGAACTCAGCACTGCTATCGCTGCCAGTCAGCAAGCGCACGACACTGCTACCCATTCGGAAAATATCGCCGCCAATAAGTATGACACTCTCGCCGTAGAAGCCGCCTATCTGGCCCATGGACAATCTATGCGGATAGCTGAATTGAAGCAATCCATCGCCATCTACCAACATTTCCAACGCCCAAGCTTTGACGCTCGCGCCGCTATTCGACTGGGCGCACTGGTCTGCATAGAAGATGATCAAGAACAACAGCAGCGCCTATTGATTGGACCCGCCGCTGGCGGCATGAGTATTGATAGTGTGCAAGGGCCGATACACGTCATCACCCCCATTGCTCCATTAGGGCAGGTGTTAATGGGTAAATGTGTAGGGGATGAGGTGAACTGGCATTTCAATCAGCGCAAAGAGTCCTTCAATATTGTCACTATCGCGTAAAAAAACAGTTTCAAAAATTGTCTATCCCAGATCAGAGCTGTCATGTCTTCCCTTTATCAACCGGGATCAACTAATTTGTCAGCGCCTTCTCGGTTTTATCCTCCAGCCAACGTATCTTTTTATAATCGAAATTGTGTCGAAGTGTTGGTTTGATCACATCAAAGAAAGGAGACAGATCAAAATCACGCGGCGTAAAATGACGATAGTGTCTGGTCTCGAGCATCGCGGTATCACAGTACGTCGGCATATCACCCTCACACTGTTGAATCTCGCGAGGCAGGATTGGATACTTCACCGACATGAATGCCTGCGCGACCAGGGTAGAACATATGGCCTTGGTAGGCTCGCCACTACCCAGCGAGATCAGGTGGCGCCGAAAACGAAATGGTATAGGTGGCGTCGGGATGAGGTAGCGCACGAGGTCCAGAATATTTCTAACGTCGTACTGCTGGCCCAGTTGACCCAGTACATAATTAACAACGGAATCTCGATCTTCATCTATAATCTTGACCGGTCGGCAAATACGCAGGTTGTAACCCACGTACTTACTGACCGGAACCCGAACCACGCCCTCTACAAGATCAGCCTCTACCAAAGTACTGTCCCCTACATAAAAGGCAACATGAGACCACGTCGACTGAGTCAGATATTTGATTGCTGTACTGATTTTGCTGTTACCCTCAACTAGAAGCAAATCACCAGGCTGTAGATGGGTCACCAACTGTACCTGGTTGATCATTGAAAATGGCTCGTAGTTACGGCCGGGTTTGGAAAGATAGCGTGCCAGACTCGATCCGAGACGCTGAAAAAAGATGTTCATAGGTTTTTCCCGCGAAATCAGTATGTCCGAATTATACTAACAAACAAAAATGGGGACAGTTTAGCAAATAGCCTACGTCGACCTCCGTTTGCACTTGCTTAAATCCCCGCCAGTAAGCGTTTGTAATTCATCCAGGAAAAACAGCTTCCGTCAGGCCTTCCAGTTCGACGGTGGCGCATGGTCCGAGCGATATCACCCTCGCACACAAATGGGCGCGAACGGGGTTTAGTTCGCCGTAACGAACTGTACGGTAAAACTGTGATTCGGCCATAACGAACGAGTAAAAGCGTTCAAATGTCTGGTCAGGACGCTAGCAGCTTGAGGCGTCGCGTGTCATGTCTTATAGACTTGTCGAAATTAGGTCTCAAGGCTGCCTTTCCCCTTTGGCACCGCGTTAATATGGACATAATTGAACCGGAGGCAATAGGCTCGGATATAGACCCCGACTACCTCTTGGAATTCCGCAAAAATTCCCCAGCAGATCAGATAATCTGCGAGACAGAAGAAATTTTTTATGCGGCAATTACTACGCGGCGTCATGCAGCCAGAGAGGACTATCGCCTCGGTGCATTAACATCTTCAGAGATCGCCATATCCGATGGAATTTGGTAATAATGATGTGCTTGAATTTCGTAGGCTGCCCCCTAATCCGACGCATCCAAAGACAATCTTTATGCGTAATTTATAAGGTAAACCGTTAAAAAAGTGATGAGATACCATCCCCATGATCTGGGCCCTACTTTTTATTATTCTAATTGCCTGCGTGACTCTTCCCGGCTTATGGGTGAGGCGGGTGATGAAGAAATACAGTGAACCCGCTGACCGCTACAAGGAGCAGGGCAACGGTGGCGAACTCGCCCGACACTTGCTGGACAAGTTCGACCTGAGCGACGTAAAGGTGGAAGAAACCCCCACCGGTGACCACTACGATCCAGTGGCCAGAGCTGTTCGACTGACACCGGGCAACTATGCAGGCCACTCCCTCACGGCGGTCACCGTTGCAGCGCACGAAGTAGGCCATGCCATTCAAGATGCACGCGGTGAATCTCTGTTCCGGGCACGGCAGACGCTTGCCAAAACCGCAATGGTCGCAGAGCGGTTTGCAGGCATGTTGTTGATCGCCGCACCCATTGTATTTATCCTTACCAATGCCCCTCAAGCAGGCGTAGCGACTATATTGATCGGTGCAGCGTCCATGGCACTGAGTACTGTGGTTCACTTGGTGACGCTGCCGGTAGAGTTTGATGCGAGTTACGGAAAGGCCCTGCCGATCTTGAAACAAGGCGATTACCTGCGCGATGGGGACCTCCAGCACGCGGAGAAAATTCTCCAAGCGGCAGCACTGACCTACGTGGCGGGCTCATTGGCAAGCCTACTCAACTTGGGCCGCTGGATCGCGATACTGCGCAGATAACGGCTGATAGCGGCAGCGAGCGCCGTGACGCCCCTGAGTCAGGTAACATACCTATACACAACACCGTTCGGGCACTATTTAACCCGGGCAGGCTGGAGCAACAAACATGGCGGTACTGATCTTTCGTCTAAATGGCGTGCCTGACGAAGAAGCCCAGGATGTCCGCGACTTATTGTCGGACAATGCGCTGCACGGCTATGAGACATCGGCGGGTCGGTGGGGTGTGTCGATTGCAGGCCTGTGGCTAGTAAATGAAAGTGACCAGATGTTAGCCCGAAAGCTTATCGACGCTTACCAACTTGAGCGTCAGTGCTATTTTGAAAAGCTGCGGGCCGAAAATCCATCTGAAAGTTTTGGTGACCGTTTCAAGCATTCACCTGTGAGTGTAATCTTTTTCAGTCTGCTGGCGGTAACAGTTCTATTTCTGTCCCTCTCACCATTTATCCTGTTTTTGTCTGACTAGTTAATCGCAATCGCGAACGGGTGCTTGAAGAACCCCCAATTAACCCTCGAAACCGGTTTTGGCAAGGTAACGGGGCCAGGCCGCAAAAATTTTCCGTTCGACTCCAGGACACTGCTTTCCTCCATTCTAAAGACACACCCTCCCTCAAATTCCCAATAGGTCGGCACGGTATATCGCCTCCTGGCATACAGTGATGCCTCGTTCGGCGGGCACGTCATTAATAAATGGGCCAGCGCACCGGCGATTGCGGAGATTGAGGCGGCAGCAGAACCAGACTGCTTAACCGGTGATAGCGGCGAGCCGCCAGTCGCTGGAATTAACCAGGAGATCTGATTTCGACAGCCTGTCTATTTGTCCTATACTTCAACCATCAACGTAAGCCTTTGGTCGGTGTAATACACATACTGTCTCGCGACTGCTACCGTGTTTTATAGAGCGACATAAAGTATCCCGCCCAGCCCGCGGCGGCGCGCTGAACAATAAAAAGGGAGCGACAATCGTTTTGCAGAGCCAACATTTAGGGGTCTTGATCGGCCTGGTGGTCGGCTTGGTCTGTTTGACCGCACAGTCGGAGGATAATACAGTGTTCTTCTATGAGCAGAAGGATTACGGCTCGGAGGCGCTATTTAATCCGATGACGTCTTTCCTATCTTATACACTGGATTCTGTTCAGGTTAAACGCAGCTTTGGCACCGACAATTATCGCGATAATCTGCGTATAGTCCGCGACAATTTGCGCAATCCCCGCGATCGTATTGACGAAGAAGGTGGCACCAGGACGTTTATCAACGCGGAAATATTTCCGGTAGACCCGGACAATATCAGCGATAGCTCGCCCATGCTGCCCAACTATGGTTTACACCTGTTTGGCGGAGGTATGATCTACCGTAAAAACGCTGAATGGTTTCAGGAACACGATGTTCCCTGGCCCTATTTTACCTCGGGCGTGCTGTCCATGATGACCGAAGTGCTGGCTGAGGCAATCGAAAAGCCAGTCACCAGCAGCACCGATGAAATAGCGGATTTCTATCTCTTTCGGCCATTGGGTATTTGGCTTTACAGTTCTGACAAACGCGCGCGTTGGATCAAGGAAGAGCTTGATCCTGTTGAATGGCCTCACCTGATGATGTATGACGTTGCGGAAAACGAACTGCTTAACGTGGGTATGAGCTATGTGGTGCGCCCGAATTGGTTAGCCACGCAGAACACACGCCTATTTGCCTATCTGGGGATCAGCAACCTTTTCGGTTTGTCACACCGAATGCCCAGTGGAGATGAATTGTCCTGGGGACTGGGTGTGTCCACCGTGTCCATTAATCCCGACAAATTCCGCGCTAGCGCCGGCGTTTTCTACGACCGGAACAATAGCCTGCTGGCGTCCTTGATCGTCAGAGGCACCGAAGGGCTGGCGCTGCGGGCCAACGTATATCCCGGCGTGCTGCTCAGCGAAACTCGCAAGCTGCCGTTTCCACTGGGGCTATTTGTCGGGGTCACGGATGGCGGAGAGCCCGCGTTGGGTCTGCAGTTTGGTCTGCCTATTGGTCTTGGCGCAACATTCTAGATCCTATGTCGTACAACATCCACGTGGCGGCAATCAAGCCTGACCATTTACCACCATAGGTTTGGACAACAAGGACGTGCCGGCGCCACTATCGAGCACTGTCACGAATGGCCGTAAGAATACATTCTCTGTCGCAACGCCATAGTTAGCTGGTTTATCGGTCACGATCTTCCAAGGCGCGTAGCCGCAAAAATCGTTGATGCTTGTGGGCATTCATACGCCCAGTTTACTGATTTCAGCCCATTAACTTGGCGATACTGTCTTAACCGCTGGCTAACCTTAAACAGATAGGTAGCGCCTTATTAATCAGTGAATTTGAACTTTAGTACTAGTCCCTTTAAGTGATAGGTGTGGCCATTGCCAGCAAGCTATTTCTTAAAGGCATTTTTACACTATGTTACATCCTCTCGATTACGCGGCACTGGCAATTTATCTACTGATCGTTATTGCGATTGCCGTCAGAGTTTCTCGCGCGAGCCCGGACGCCGACGATCTGTTTCTAGCAGGTCGCTCCCTCGGATGGGGAGTGATAGGACTGTCCTTGTTTGCCTCTAATATTTCTTCTACCACATTGATTGGTCTGCCGGGTGCGGCATGGCAGTCGGGTATCGCAGTTGCTAATTACGAATGGATGGCTGCACTGGTTCTACTTTTCTCTGCCTATTTCGTTGTACCACGCCTGCTTAAAGCCAGGGTCACCACAGTACCGCAATGGCTAGAGCAGCGGTTCGATGCGCGAATGCAGCGATACCTTTCCATCGTTACCGTGTTGCTAAGTTTGTTTCTGGATACCGCCGGTAGTTTATACGCGGGTTCACTGGTGATGATGCAATTCTTCCCCCAGCTGAGTCTTGCACCCACCTGCGCGCTTATTGCTGTGTTTGCCGGCCTGTATACGGCCAGCGGGGGTTTGCGAGCGGTGGTTTATACCGACGTCATGCAAACGCTGGTGTTATTGCTAGGTTCACTCTTACTTTCAGTGATTATTTTTTCAGAGTTCGACTACTCGTGGGCTCAGGTACGCCAGCAGATGCCTGATGGTCACATGAGCTTGATCAGGCCTCTGAATGATAAAGATCTACCCTGGTTAGGAACCTTGCTGGGATTACCTGTGCTGGGCTTCTATTACTGGACAATGAACCAGTATGTATCACAACGCTTGCTGGCTGCACGTGATAACCGTGCAGCCAGTTATGGTGCACTGCTGGCCGCGAGCCTGAAACTTTTGCCCTTGTTCTTGATGGTGTTTCCCGGAGCGATGGCAGCGATTTTGCTTACGGATATAGATAGGGCTGATGAAGTATTTCCCCGGATGATCGTAGAGTTTGCGCCGGCGGGAATTGCCGGATTGATTCTGGCAGGCTTATTGGCGGCAATTATGTCGAGTATCGACTCTGCCTTAAACTCATGCTCAACATTGATCACCGTCGATTTTATTCAGCCTAAGGGGGCTATGACCTCTCGGCAGCTGGCTACGACTGGTCGCTGGATTATTGTAGTCTTGGTAGTCGTCGCGAGTATCTGGGCCCCGATGATTGATCATTTCCCCGGACTATTCAGTTATTTACAAGCGGGTTTTTCTTATGTCGCGTCTCCCTTAGTTGGGGTCTTTCTGCTGGGATTATGGTGCCCACGAGTGGATGCTAAGGCGGCATTTTTCGCGACGATTTCTGGCCACCTACTTAGTGCCATCTTGTTCGCTTTAGCTCTTCAAGGTATCTGGACCTTACACTTTACTATTTCCGCCGGGATTTTAGCTGCATTTACCGCAGGCTTAGCCTACGTAATGGCCCTGTCCAACTCGGAGACGGGTCTCAAAGCAAAAAATCCTGCGGTCGCCGTAGAGCGGCCCGACCGATACTGGAAGCTTCTGGCGGGACTAGTGGTTTCCGTCACAATCGTTATCGTTTGGGTATGGCGGTAAGATGTGACGAGCTAACTCATCGTGACCAATCAAAAGTCCCAGACCGCACTCAAATTACCATCTTCTCCATTCAGCGAACGACTGGCCCTCAAATTCCGATAGCGGCTGGTATATACCAAGTGCTTTCCAAGATTGAATAGATTTTAAACGGCGGCACCGGCACCCAGAACCCGCTGAGCTTGCCTCATCGATTTGAATTGCCCGGATGCCGGGCCACTCATCTCTCTCTGACGAGCCTTGGTCGCCTCGTAAGACGATCTGCTCGAGTATTCGAATATCGAGCATTGTCATGTATCGCGTCCGGGATGGGTTCTCTGTGCGCAACGCCAGTAAGCATAAGAAATGATATCTGCGGAACGCGTGGCCGTGAAAATGGATGGCCCTGTTAAGTATTGACCCGGCGATTCAACCAACTTAGAGCACTTAACTTATCAGAACTCTCTTTGCGGTGAGCTAATCGCTACTCGGCTTGGTTATCCGCTTACTTTGACATTGCTTCGAGCAATACTTGACCTCATTCCAGTTTCGCTCCCATTTCTTGCGCCATGCAAAAGGCCTGCTGCAAGTCAAACAAATTTTAGTGGGTAAATTCGGCTTACGATGAACCATTAACGGCTCCTCACGTGCCGGCGAAGAATACGCTTGGCATCTCGTCTCACGTCCGAGCGTTTTTGCCAAGCCCATAATAGCTCGCTGGCTTGCCGGTAGCTCAGATCGGTATCGACGACACGCACAGGATAATCCGTGCCGATTACAAAGCCATACATTAACGCTTCCATAGGCGTGATCTTCCAAGGTTCGAACACTATTTCTGTAGGAAGCAGATTCAGTTCAGGGCACCATTGCCTTATGAACTGACCATTAGGGTCATGTTCTTGAGCCTGCTTTGTTGGATTGTAAATGCGGATTGTATTTATGCCAGTAACACCTGCTTGCATTTGAAACTGTGGATAATGAATTCCGGGCTCGAAATCCAGAAAAACACTCGCAAGATGCTCAACCCCCCTCCTCCAATCAATTTGTAAATGATGAGACAAAAAACTCACCAACATAGCTCGCATTCTAAAGTTGATATAACCGGTATTAGTCAAGCAACGCATGCAGGCATCAACCAGCGGATAACCCGTATTGCCAGTGCGCCAGGCAATCAGGTCGCAGTCAGACTGTGGGTCATCGCGGTAGGGTATCTGGCGGTAGCCTACATTGATTGACTCAAACTCCATATTGCACTCGCTTTCAAACTTTTGAATGAAGTGACAATGCCAGTGTAAGCGAGATGACAATGCCGCTAGTGGTTTGCGCCATCCTTTTCGATTCCAATGACTGAGCAAATTTTGATACATTTGGCGCAGGCTTATGTTTCCCCAAGCCAAATACGGTGACATTCTCGAACAGCTGAGTTGGCTTTGCAGTGGTTTGGCAATGAGCCAGTGATAATCTTTACCGCGAGAGTGAAAAAAATCATCAAGCACTCTTCTTGCTTCAGTCGATCCGCCGCGCTGCATTGTGGGGTTCACCTGTTTCCATGTGTCTGAAAGTTTACTGGTGTCGAATTTACACATAATAATCTGTAGCTTTTCTGTTCGATTGGCAACCAATTCTGAACCCATCACACGCTGCCAATCCTGGTCCCAGGAATCACGAGAGTCACGTGGGCGAGTTACCACACCCGACGGGGTTTGCTTCCAATCAATGGAGTTTTCACTCGCCCAGCGCGAAATAGCTTTGTCTCTGGAAAACGTAATAGCCAGCCCGGTTTCCTCATGTGACAAGATTGCGGAAATCTCAAACCTACCAGCGATCTCTTTAAAAACAGCTATTGCATCACCATGTGCAACTGCTACTTTTCCAGTAAGCTGACGATTCATATCGATCAATGACTCAGTGACGAAGCGCCAATGACGGTCCGAATAATGAGGATCACCGAGTAACATTGGCTCGAAAATATACAATAAAAGTGTTGGTAACTCTGAATTTTCGGCAAGTTTAAGCGGAGTGTGGTCAGACAATCGCAGGTCGCGTTTAAACCATACAATATTGATTCTTTGCTTCATTGGGTAGTTGTCAGAACTCGATTCGCGAATTGGGCAGCCCGGCCTTGGATTGTTTCATAGAGCGTATATTGTCAGCCAATTTAAGACTTTTGGTGACTGTCATACATCTTTTACGTTATAGGGAGCGTTAGGGAGTGAGTCGGCGAGGTGCAAGGAAGTGATTTTCAGGGTTTAACAAAAATCATCACATGCTGCTGCGGTAAATAGTTGTCGGTTTGTTGCCAGACCAAGCCCACTGCTTGCATTTCCTTTTTAGCTTGCTTTTGTGTCATTTTGTGTAAACGTTTAATCGGCACGTTGCGGTCTTCACCGCGGTATTCAACTAGCACGATGCGACCCCCGGATTTCAGCCCTTTCACCACGCTCTCCATGACTTCCCACGGGTGAGAAAATTCATGATAGGCATCAACCAATAACACCACGTCAGCGCTACCGATTGGAATATTGGCTTGGGTCTCTGTCGCCAGTATGGTTTGAATATTATCGATGTTAAGTTGTTCTTTACCTTGTTGGATCAAGGTTAGCATTTCTGGCTGAATATCGACCGCCAGTAGCTTTCCTCGAGTCAGCCGCCTGGCCATGGGAAAGCTAAAATAACCAGTACCAGCACCCAGGTCGACAACCACGTCAGTGGGCTTCAAATTCATATTTTCTACCAGTAAATCAGTACGCTCTTCCTGCTCCCTTGTTGATCGCTCCAACCAACCAGCACCCAAGTGACCCATGATATGCGATATTTCACGGCCCATATAGAATTTTCCGATGCCATCCTGGCTGGCGGGCCCGGCCTGGTAATGGGACTCCGTGTTATGACCATCAGCCAGTATTACAGCAGGTGATAACATCAATGCCATTGTGATCAGAAAGGTGATTACCATAAGAAAGCCAATAATTACTCAATAGCTTCATTCATTAATGAGTTGCAGCACCCGTTCCAGTCGTCGCACTGCCTGAGTCATCTCCAGCAGCTCTTGCTTGAATTCGGCGTCAAGGCCGATCAGGCCCATGACGCAAAAACTGAATTCCATAGCCGACATTAATTGCCAGTAATCGTTGCTGAGAGCTGCCTGAATATCAGCATTGGTATGAGTGAGCGCCAACAATCTTTGCAAAATCTTTTGCTTACTCTGTTCTAGCCTAAGATTTTCTTCATCGGTCATCGGACGGTCTGGCAACTCTTCGCACGTCCATATGCTGAAAGGAAGGGTTTGTATTTCACGACGCAACTGCAGACGAATGTTGGTTTCAACTTCTATGAGCACCCTGCCGTCGGGTAGCTCTTCCAACAGTTTGACCGGCCCAGCTGAAAAAATATCACGGGGCTTATAGGTTGCCTGATTACTGTTGAGGATGTCATCCAGTCTTTGTGGGCGGTCGATAGTGCGGAGGACTTTTTCCGTATGGCATACACCGATTGGCAATTGATGCTCCAGGCAATGCGTTACCATTTTGCGGTAGCGGGGTTCGAACACGTGCAGAGGCGTACTCACACCCGGAAAGTTAACCGAGTTGGGGATGGGAAAGATGGCAACGTCTATCATCATTAACTCGAACCAAGCGTTTACTGGCTGGAAGCAAGTAGTACCTTGCCGGTCTGTCGCTCCATAGCCTCCAGTCTCCGCAGCGTCTCATCGCCCAACAGGGCAGGAGCAGGGTCCAGCGCTACAGCGACAAGCAATACGCCCAACTCATGTTCTAGCTGTTGGATGTCATTTAATGTGTCTTTATCAAGAGTAGCCGTGTGGTAATGGTCAATAGATATACATCTCTCCTTATACGCATTCCACATGTTTACGGCTCAAGACTGAGGATGGATCTAAAAAGCTTTTCGGAAGTATAAACCACCTAATCGATGGTTTTCCAGACTATGCGTTTTTGGCTCCTACCGGCACTGGATCTAGACGCAGGGTAACGTTGCTGGCTGTAGCGCCGGATTCTGGCGTTCTCTGCTGTGTTGTGCCAACTTTTTGTATGTAACTACTCGTCCGATGCCAGTCAAACCAGACGTTTGCTCACAATTTCAGCAACCTTTATACCTTAATTATAAGCACCGTGAACGGTGGCCCATTGTGTTTTGTGGCAAGCTTCCCCCGCGAAGTAAATTTTTCGATCCACAGATTCCCGCAGAATCGCTCGATATTTGTATGCAGCAGGTTTTGCTGAGGCATCGGCACCATCAAAAAATGGATTACTGCCGTACAGATTGGTTAACACGCCCAAAGCAGCAACGGGATGAGATCGGTTTGGAGGAATTTTGTAGGCCAAATACCCATCGGCACCAATACCAAGAAAGTTATGCTCAAATTGCAACGCGAAAGGATTGTAGTATCCCATCGAAACCTGAAGGAAAGACTCTTCTTTTTCTGCCGACAACGCAGGGCTAAATTTAATACGGCCATTTGCCAGAACCCCGGTTGATACCGCGACAATACAGTTTCGAGCTTTAATAGGTCCACGAGATGTGTGCACCACAATGCCATTATTGCCCCAGTCAATTTGCGATACCGGCGTATTCAATTCGACATCAATGTTGCGTGTGCGGTGCATAACCACAGTACCCAGCCCTTCACTGCAATAGCCATCTCCACCGTCTTCGCTTTCCCACCAATCCTGACAGGAGAAATCAGTCATGTCTTTGGCCATTTCAAAGGGCCCCATCATGAAATCAATCGTATTTTTCCAATCATGGGCATTGGGAACAACGGACGCCGGACTCACATCCTTACCGCGCCGACCCGCGCTCGATATTGCGCCCTCGGTATGTTTCATCTGCTTTCCAAATTCTCTATATTCTTCAGGTTCTGCCTCGCGGTCGCCAACATATAAGATCTCGTCATCAGGCGCTTTGTAGGTATTGAAACCCTGCTCACTGGCATACTGATACAAGGGATTGTTATTCCGTGCGTGAAACCCGTGAGCCCCCCTGTCATAAGGAATGCCGAAGATCGAATTGTCTGTTAGAACGCGACCACCTCGGCATTCTCAGGCCTCTAATAACGCCACCGAAAGGCCCCGTTTTCTAATCGTTTCAATGGCTGCCAAGCCAGCCATCCCGGCACCGATCACCACAACATCGTAATGTTGACTTCGAGCCTGAGCCGAACGCCAGGGCGTTAGTCCAAATACCGAGGCGGCACCAAAAGTAACTCCCGTTTTAAGCATTTGACGACGATTCATCGGTTCACACGCTTCATTTGGCCAATAGAATTGAAACGTACTCTGTAACGTATGACAACTGCTGGTCTTAATGCATGTAAACCTGCAAACCTGTTTATTTTTTTAGTATTAGCTTTCTGGTTAGTCAAAGGTTCTTTGCGCCAGTTAATCCGAGAAACAACGCTACAGCTACTAGCTGTCAGCACTGAGCCCGCCACCGGGTTAGCCACTTGTGGTCTAACGTGGTCCTCCCGCAGCAAACCCCGGGTGGGTCAAAAGGCGCTACAGTGCGTTACACTTCAACCATGCGTGGACGATTGAATGTAATTGATGACCGGCTAGTGCAGTGGATATCTGATGTGCTGGGGATGGCATTTACTACGCAGACCAACAGCGGCCTACGGCCCACGCACACAGTGGACACGATCGCCGCTATTGATTGATCCTAAGCATGTGGAACTCTGGCTGACTGCGCCAGTGGCTGAAGTAAGCCCCATGATGACAACTACAGGCGAGAATCATATTGCAATGGAAAGGGCCTAGAGTGTTCTGACACTTAAGCCTTCTTTGATCTGGAAAAAAACGCGCCATGTTTCAAGCTATTGAGGTAGGCCCAAGATTCACCGACCCGGCACCGAGTCATTCACCTGCGGGGATCGAGGCATAACCCCATGGGTGTGGGCATCGCCGACTGGTGGATATTGATACCACCCTCTGTATTGCGACCTATCAAATACAAGACATTGGACTGATAAGAGGTAAAGGCGAAGGAGATATTGAGCTGCGTCAGCCGAGACAGCAGGCCAGCAGAGACCGAGTATTCCACGGTATTCTTCGGCGCTGCACTCGCCGGCGAATTTTGTATTTCAGCATCACTGGACGGAGGGGTGCCTGCTGAAGCCTAGCCAGACATCGGAGTATCCTTTTCTGGGGTGCTCCTGTATCCCTAAGGTTCGCAGTAAGCTCACCCTGTCACGTGCCCATGACTAAGCTGAGCGGCGGCGCACACGCAGCGCGATCACTCCTCCAGAATAATGGTTTCGCCAATCTGTGCTGCCTGAATTTCATCTTCACAGAAGGGGAAGCGCACCCAGCCTTTCTCGGCGTAGAGTTGGGTCTGATCGCCATAATGATCGGAATCGGGTCGCACGCTCTGTGAGTGTGTCAGGATAGTGTCAGCAATCGGGCACTCGCTTTCGTCCCAGGTTACCGTTTGAATATAAGAGTTGCCCGAGCCCGGATTCTTGTAGCCACCATCCTGTAAGCTCGAGCTGATCGCGCCGAAAACTCCCGCTTGGCCAGAGCCCCCATGAATGGGAACCGGCACGCCATTGCGCTCAAGGAACTGCACCTCGCCCCAGGGTGCATCCAGTGCCACACCCGCATCGGTCAGGCGTTGATGCGCCTGCAGTAACTTCTCAATCACCAGGTCGCGATTGGCTTGAACATTCTTGTCTATGCCGCGAGGCGTGTATATCGGATCAGTCGAGTCGAAATCCACCTGCCAGAACTCGTTACTTACGACAACGTTCTGGTAGGGGCTGCCGTAGGTCTCCCGAATGCCTCCCCAGAACTCGGTGAAGACCTGCATGCCACGACTGTCGACATTCGCCTTGCGGTCCCACTTATCCAATACGTCACAAGCACTGGTTAGTGCATCCACAGTGTCCGCATCGCCAAGGTTAACCGGATCGGTCAGATAGTCTTGGCATATCTCTAAAACATCGTCGAGGGTGATTTCTGCCGCATGCACACGGTTGGAGTACATCAGGCCTTTAAGCGTTTCGAAATCAAACAATGGTGTTTCACTCAGTTCGTCGTCGCCCGCCAGTCGCTCGGCAATCATCTGGTGGGTGATACGGGTGCGCATAAATTGCTGGTCACCCTCATGGCCCATCCAGCCGAATACAACGGGGAACCCTTCAAGCGGGTTGGTGGGATCACTGAGCCAATAGCTGTTGTTGCTGTTGCCCACCGCGCCCCGACCCAGAATCTGTGGGTGTGATGCCAGCCCGAAAACATTGGTGCCGGGCGGCGCATCGGCATCTTCTCCCCACTCACATTCAGAGCGGCTGCCGTTAAGGCCAATGAAAGCATTGGTTGTGACGTCGGCAATAATTTCTCCGATGCCATCCACGCAGCTATCCAGTTTGGCCTGGTTAACATGAGGGACTGCACTGATCTGGCCATAGAACATACTGCCGTGTCGGTCTGCTGCAAACTCGTGAAACACCGGATTGCCAATGTATCGCAGTGCCTCGCGGTATTGCTCCATATTGGTAGCCTGCGACTTTTCCACCCATTGCTGCAAAGATCGCAGACCAGTATCCAGATTGGCATCGCGCATGGTCATGAGAGAGCCTCTGAATGTGGGCCAACCACCGATGGCGGGGTTTACACCACCGAGGTCCAACACCAGGCCATAATGCGTACTGTAAAATGTGCGTTCACGGGCCACCAGGCTGCCATCTTCCTGCAACTCATTGGCAGAGACCGTTTTTGTCGTTATATCGCGCCACTGCCCATCGTAGTCGTACTGCATTTGGTTGTCGGGATTGATTGCCACCTCGTACAGCGTAAAGCGTGTGGCGTAATCCACCGTGTGTGTCCATGCAACGTCTTTAGTAAAACCGATGCCGATCCAGGGCAGGCCCTGCAACGAGGCACCTGCTACATCATACTCACCGGGGATAGTCAGATGTGCTTCGTACCAGCGTCCGCTGCCATTCCACGGCTGGTGTGGATTACCCAGCAACAGGCCACCGCCGTTTTGAGTGGCTTCGCTGCCGAGGGCAATGGCATTACTGCCCACTTCAGTAGGGCGAATGGCACGGCCCATATCTTGCAGATCGCCGTGTAAATCGGCGCGCACGCGCAGTTGATCTATGCTGACTACTTGGTCTCTATCGGGGCCCTTCACTGCCAGAATCGCATCGCGCACAATGCCCTGATCGGTACTGGCCTGAAGTGCAATTTTGCGCAGATACATCATCAGCTCGATCTCATCGAAACTGTACACCCAGGGCTCTCCGCGGCAGCCGTTTTCGCCCTCAGGCAGGTTTTCCAGACCCGTTTCTTCAAGGTAGCGATTCATTCCCGCAGCGTAGCCGGTAATCAGGTCCTGGTCGCGCTGGGGCAGCTTGTCATAAAAGTTGCCCCGGAACTCTTCCTTGGTACCATTGATGAATAGCCACAGCTGATCTCTGTCGACGCTATCGCCAGTAAACTCTGCCCAGCGGCCACTGGCCTGTGCGACTTCTCGCATGGTGACACAAAAATTGTCCTGGGAATAAGCGTAACCATAGCCATAACCCAGGCTGCCCCAGTTGTCTGCCTTGATGTGTGGAATACCGTATTCAGTGCGGCGTATCTCTGCGGAAAACGTCGGTTCGTTAGCTTCCGGAGTGCTGTCGCGATTGTTATTGTTGGAATCACTACAGGCGGTGATGGATATACCCGCTACAATTGCTAATCCCACTTTGAGCGTGTTATGCATCGATTTACTCCGCGTTACTATTATTGTTGTTTGATTGGGCTACTGTCTGTTTCAGACGTCCCCGACGATTGTATGCTGGCGATATTAGTGTGATGAGTATAAAACCCATCACAATCGCGATTTCAGTAGTATACACCGCCTTATAGTAGATGATTGTAGCGTGCTCTTGAATAGGTTTTCGCGAAAATGTGGTCGCGACACCTTAACTTTTCGAAATCAGGAAAATCTAACCTGAAAACTCTAGCGATCCTAGGGGTTGAAGATAGCCCGTTCACTTGTCGGTACCAAACAGGGAAGTTAACCAATGAATAGAGGTTTTCTTCACCATGAGCATTCTGGTTCTTCACGTCCTGTACCTTATTGCAATCACGGCGGGGGCCATGACGACGGCCCTGTCAGCAGGCCGCCGCAGCATGGACTGGATCGGCGTGTGTCTTCTTGACCGTATCACCGCCCTTGGAGGCGGCGCTATCCGCGATGTCCTGCTCGGGCACTATCCGCTCTCCCGGGTTGCTCAGCGCATAGGCCTGGTCGGTATTGGCCAGTTGAGTGGACATATCTGATAATGCGGATCTGAATCGCAGGCGCAGTGTGAGCACCCTCACGGCTAATCCATTTTGTTAATTGTCACTTCAAGACTTTTGGTATTGCCTGCAAACCATTTTTGCACATACCGACTGCCTACGATGGGTGCCTGACCTTCAGCGGGCACCTCTTTGTATCGCACGCTATTCTTGGTTTCTTTTTCAATTTCAAACTTTACAACTTGACTGGACATAGCCCCGCCCCTTTCACTTTTGTCTCAAGATAGTGGTGGCCGGCTATCGGCCATCAATTCGTCCAGTGCTATTTGTGCCTTGTTGGGCGACTCAATATCACCTGTTTCTATCATCTCACAACCATCACGCACCATGTCGGCGATCGTGACGGGATAATGTCTGCAGTCTTGAGGACGGTCATGATAAATTCGACAGCCATATGTGACCACTCCCGAGTCAGGACTTTCGGCCAGCACCTCCAGCCAGGCGCAACGACTCAGTTGCTGACGTTACTTCTTTGTTCAACTCCTATGGCATGAGTTTGGGCGCGGAAGGAGGTGTTGAACTAACAACCAGCTCATTCTGGGCACCCGCCTTTTGCGGTGCAAATTGGCAGCCAACTTTTAGCGATGATAACGAAAGATTTATGCAGGGCTGGCTGCGCGATGAAGGCAATTTTGACAGCAGCGATGGACGCGACGCGGCACTCCAGCAGGATTTTAATGGGGATGCTGAGGATGCGGCAGTGGTGAGAGGATTCCGGACCAAAGACGATTCCTTTCACCAGATCGGCGCCTGATTCTATCTCACCAACCCGTAGGAATATTTTGGGTCTGAAAAAAAAGACCTTTGTCGATACCGTTAAGAGCGTTCAGACTAGATATGGAGACTGGAGCCATTCCAAAGTAATCACGAATCATGGAACAGCTCCGACATGCTTAAGAATCGCTCTGTCGCACCAGTTTGACGTCCCACACGGTAGGGGTTCCCTGCTTACAGCTCGCAAATCCGCTCAGCGCTTCCACACCTTGCTGCCAGCCACCGCCATTGACATACAACTCATAGGCTGCAGAGTACTTCTTGTGTGCAGCAACTGCTTTGCTCCAATCACTGCCTTCTGCAATGCTACATTGAGTGAACATCACCACGCCGTCTCCCGGAGGGCTATCAGGCGCATTGATTTCAATCGCAGGCCAGTGCAGACGTAGTGCTGAGCGATTAGCAGCACGGAATTGATTCGCGGCTGACAGTGATGCATCGCTCAGCAAGAAGATTTACGATGAATACGTTTTTAATCTGGCCCCAATATTACAGCTATTAGCTACGCATTTCGAAGGTAATCGGCATCTCCTTAATGCCCTGCACGAAATTTGACTTCATATAGACCACAGGGCCATTGAACTGCATGTTATCCATGCGGCAGAGAATTTCTTCCAGCATTACTCGCATTTCCATTTTCGCCAGATTCATCCCGAAGCAATTGTGGCGGCCTATACCGAAGGAGCGTATATCGCGACTGAGATTCTGACGGCCTGCTCGGTGGACGTCGAAGGCTTCTGGATCATCGAATACCTCGGGATCACGGTTAGCGCCCGGATAATACATAATAATCTTGTCACCCTTCTTGATGGATGCATCGCCAAGCTCGGGCACCGTAATGTCCTGCGTTGCTGTTCGGCGCATACAAATGAATGGCGGGTTGTACCGCAGCATTTCGAAGATAGCGTCCTCGATCTTGTCCGGGTTTTCCTGCAGATAACGGTACTGCTCGGGGTTCTCAATCAGATTGCGAATCGCATGGGTTATCGTCGTGCGCGTGCTCTCATTACCCGCGACGACAATCATCAGAAAAATCCATCCAAACGTCTCATCGGATACCGGCTCGCCGTTGATCACGCCGTTCAATAACTGGCTGCTGACGTTCTTCACATCGGAGTTCCGATAGATGCCCGCCAGTTGGTGGGCATAGAGCATTAATTCAAGCGAGGCCGTATCTGCTGCTGCGCGACCGCCTGATACATCTGGATCATCACCGAACATCATGACGTTGGTCCATTCAAATATCTTGTGTCGGTCTTCCGCAGGGATATCAAAGAAATCGAGAATCATCAGCAGCGGCAATTCCGCCGCTACGTCGGTGACAAATTCACAGGACGTTTTACCGGTCATTCTATCGACAACTCTCCTGGCGTATTCCCTCGCCCTCGGCTCATAGGTGGCTACCGCCTCCGGTGTAAAGTGATCGCGGATGAGTTTCCGATAGTCAATATTGTCCGGTGGATCCAGGTTAATAAACATCTGGCTTTGGATGTCATCCACCATGTCCTGATCGAACTCCATTGGGAGCGCTGTGCGCAGCCTTGACGAGAACAAATCGTTGTTTTTTGACACAAAATCGATGGCTGCGTGTTGCGTAATAGCCCAGTACGGAACACCAGTAGAGGGGTCATCGATCTTGACCGCGGGACCTGAGGCGCGGATCTTCGCGACGTCGTCTCCAGTGAAGCCATCACCCAGATAAGTGGGTGACATGATATTGGCAAAAGGGCATTCCGACATTGATTTTCACCTGTTAAAGTATTTGGGAAAAGTATTTGGAGTTAGCGTAATAACCCCATCCCTCAGAGTAGCTGTCTTGGAACCTCTCTTCAAGAAACTATGCCAACTGTCACCTAACTATTCTACTTGTCTCTGAGATCTTCCAAAACTCAGTGTCGGCCCCTGACTCACTTAAACCGGGGACAGACCACCATTAAACCAGCTTCCTTGGGCGACCAGACTGGCCCGGAGTAACCCGCTTTTCCAACGCATTGGCAATTTTGCGCTGGAAGCTGGAATTTCCCAAAACGTAATTACCACTGGTGGCGTTTCGAATAGCGTTCATTTGCTTATCGCTGATTCTGGATTCAAGCAGAGTGCGGTACGCGTCGCGTCGCTCGCCCGCTTCGGTTCCCAGCTCCGTATAGCAGGAATGTTGTGTTAAAAGCTTGTCACCCGTTCCGTCGCCGTTGTAGTGAAAGCTTGACCAGGGATACGCCCTCGGGTGGACCACCATGGCGGCCCTTACCGGGTTCAGCTCTATGTATCGATAGCACTGCAGCGCGTAATCCTCTTTCTGAACCAGGCAAGACTTAAAGCGCCCCTCCCACAATGTGCCGCTGCGCCGGTAAGTTCGATTGATGTACTGAACGAAGCACTGCCCTAAGTGCTTCATCATCAATGACGGGCCGGAGGGCTCCTCGGGCGTGAGCAGAAGATGCACATGGTTGGTCATCAAGCAGTACGCATGGATTGCACAATCGAACTTCATGGACTGGCGCTGTAGCTGGTCGAGGTAGACGAGGTAATCTCCCTCGGAGAAAAAGCATGCGCCGCGATTATTGCCGCGCTGGATGATGTGCCAGGGTATTCCTGCGAATGCGACACGGGCTCTTCTGGGCATGGCGAAGTCCTTTTCAGTCATGCGTGTGAGATGCGATTGAATATAGATATTACTGAAGCGACGCCCAATGGGTAGATCAAAAGTGGCCTAAATGGTGGTCTGTCCCCGGTTTATGTCCCCGGTTTATGCAGAAGCGTGCCGAGCTATCTGAGAACGAGCTCAAGCCTCGCCTTGACTTTGGTATGGAGCTGGCGAATGGGTTGGGCGATCAAGGAGAAGGCGGGCCTTCCCGCGACTCCAATGATGTCATCGTTGGCTTTGAATTTTCAGTCCCGCTTGAGCGACGCTTTGCCAAGGGTCGATTAGCTGAGGCTGCATCTGACCTGGAGTCACTGCGCCAGCAGCGCCGTGAGCTTGAAGATCAACTGGGTGTAGGCTTGCGCAATATACTGCTGGATCTAGATGTGGCGAAACAGCTGGTGGATCTTGCCAGCCTTGAGGTGGAGCAGTCGGAGACACTGCGCCAGGCCGAGTCCCAGCGATTTGAGCAAGGTGCCAGCGACTTTTTCCTGGTGAACGTGCGTGAAGAAACTGCAGCTGACGCGCGAATCAGGTACTTCACCGCTGCGCTTGAAAAGTATATCGCCAGAGCCAACTATGACGCGGCCACTGTTAATCTAACGCAGTTGGGGCTTCGCTGAGTCATTGCTGCGCAAGTCTCTAAACAGGCTGCCACGCGGAAGCGGCCACAAACCGCGGCGCTGCGCGCTCCCACCCTTGAACAACACGTAACTTTGACCGCCGTAGTGCGGTAGCGGTTGCAACAACGCCTGCAACGCCGCACTGGAATCAGCACTCACTACCAGCACCGGCGTGTTGTTGGAAAGCCGTGACGTCCATGCTGCGGCATCGTGCTCGACGGTGGGCAAATCCTCGGGAATCTTTAACTGCAGGCGCGCAAGCTGTCCGCTGACCGCATCGCTACGGACTATTATCAGCAGTGGCCGACCCGCTGCAGGCATCTGCCCCGGTTGCAAGAACTGCGGCTTATTGTCCGGCAAACGATCAACCAGCACACGATCAACCAACTGGCGCGCGCCATCGACAAATCCGGGCTCTGTAGCGGTGATCAACACCGCAGTCGCCGGATTCAAGGTGATATCGCGCAGTATCGGTGGGGTTTCGCTGGTTTGCAGGCGCCGGAAAAGGTCGCTTTGCGGATCGAAAAGTATGCTTTGTGGGCGTCCCGCGGTTACCCATTCGAGACGCGTCAGGCGATCTTCGACGCGTAATTGACGCTGTTCCACACCCGTCTCGGTGACCAACTCCACGGCAAACGTGAACTGATACACACTTGCAGACTGAAGAATTTCAATACGAGTGCGATAACCGTCCTCAACCGCCTTGACCTCATGAGTGCCGAGGCTCAGCAGCGGCGCACCCGCCTGATCCAGCCATTGGCGGAAAAACCAGTCGAGTCGGACGCCTGCCGACTGCTCAAAAGCTTGCTGTAAATCCTGCCATGACGCCGTGTCGAAGCGGTGCCCACGCCAGAAATTACGGATGCCCTCGTCAAAAGCTTGCTGCCCGATTTCCTGACACAGCATGTGAAAAACAAAAGCCACTTTATTGTAGCCGATCACCTGATCGGCCTGGTGTTGCTTTGACCTGAAATCGCGGACCGGACGATCGAGTGCAGCGGGCAGCGCAGCATAGTCGCGCAGCCACATGATCCGCATATTGCGTGCGGCCAACTCGCCCTTGTCACGCTCGAGACCATAGTCGGCCATGTAGGTGGTTAACCCTTCGGCCCAGTTGCCATTGGCGTAATCGACGGCGACCGCATTGCCCCACCAGTTGTGTACGACTTCATGCGCGAGCGAGCGCGTGCGCATGAAAGGTAGCGGCACGATACGGCGGTCGATGTAGGTCAGGCCCGGAAACCCGAGGCCCACCGGCAGCGGTGCCGAGACGATATGAAAGTCGGCGTAGGGATAGTCGCCGATCAGTTCGCTGTAGCGCCGGATGTAAACGCTGGCTGCTGCCAGGTAAACATCCGACTGTGCTGCGATTTCAGGATGAAAATAAGTACGCAGACGCAAATCATTATCGAATCGCTCGCCCACACGATATGGCCCCGCATAGACCGCCGGTGCGCCGCCTGGCAGCTCCCGCGTAAAATCGGCTTGGTAGTGCTCGCCATCGTCCGATTCGGCATCGAATTTTCCGGTCGCTACGGCTCGATAAGCCGATGGTACAGTCACGCGCAGCCTGTATCGCAGCGGCTCCCCAAGCTCGTGTGGAATCCACGCTGCAGACTCTGGCAAATAGGCACCATCAGCATCCGTGCTCGCCATGGCAGACGATGTGTCAGCGCCGCGCGCGGGGATGGTTCCGCTCAGTGCGAATACCAATTCGTTTTCACCGCCCTCCCCTAATTCGTCGCCAAGTTCGTCGCCTAGTTCGATGCGATAGCCGCGGCCATCGCGATGCACCGCAGCCGTGTCGCCATTCAGTTGAACCCGATCGAGATTGAGCCATGGCGCGAGCTGGAAGCGATAGTAATCCCGCTGCGCAACCCGCACCCGGTCGCTGATTCGAACCTCACCACTGTCGATCGATAACATCACGTCGATATCATGATGTGGCAGCGCAACCGATGCCGATACAAGGTGGGGCATGAGCCCCGCGAGCATTCCCATCAAGACAGTCATCAACCCAGTCGTCACAAAAGTCATCTCGCGTGACAGTGCGCGAATGAGAAATCTACTCAAAAGTTTGTGGAAACCGGGCTGTGATTTCCAGCTCAGCATCGGCGCGCAGAATTCCCAGCGGTAACCAGGTGCCAGGGGCTTGGCGCTTAATCACCTCCATCAGCGCAGCAGTTGTCGTCGTGTCAAAACCGGCCGCACTGCGAATAATATCACCTTCGCGCAGACCGCTAGCCGCAGCAATACTCCCAGTTTCAACGTCCACCACCTGTACACCATCATCAGCGTTTTCGATCATGGCACCCAGTCGTGGACGCGCTGCGGGCGCAGCGGGAGTCTGGGTGTCGACGACGAATACCGCGTCGGCGAGATTTGCCTGCAACTCGGCACAATCGTCGTCGGCATTAATCGGCAGCAGCACTGCGACGTCATCGATACCGAGATCCGCGAGCTGATGCGGAATGCCATGACCATACTCGAGGTGTCCACGCCCGACGACTCCGATTATCAATGCCTCAGGGTGCAATCGATGCGATGTCGCAAGCGCCTCTGCCATGGCGCGATCCCAGGTCAGCTGCGCATCGACAAAATTGGCAAAGGCTTGGCTTTGCATCGCCTCTTGCAGGTCAGGAACGCGATCAGCGGAGCCGGCTTTATCACCCCGGCCGTAAAGGGTCAACTTATAGGCATAAAGTTCACCAAGTTGACGACGGTAGTCGGCGCTCGCGGGTGCCGGATCCGACACTCCTTCGCGGTCGCTCTCTTGCAGTGCGTCCCAGCCCCCGGCTCCAACCTTTCCCACCAGTTCGCTATTGACGTTAAGCGCAACGACCGGAAGACGGTTGTCCCGTGCAAAATACAGTAATGGCAAATACATCTGTGGGTCGTAGCCCCACACCGTGCTCCATTCGACTTGTTCAAGAAAAGCGGCCTCATCCAACTCACCGGCACTCCAGTCATCAAGCACATACTGCAGGCGCCGCGGTACCATTTCCAAGCCAACCAGCATCTTGACATTCCGCGAATGCAGCGCGGCCATTACGCTGTGCTGCCAGCGATGATGCGCGCGGTTGTCATGCACTTCGCCGAGCAGCACAATCGACTTACCGGCGACGCGATTGAGCAGTTCTGGCTGCGCAATGACAGCACTATCTGACGGGTCCAGCCATTGCGCGACATGCGCCGCACAGTTTTGCGCGGCACCCGCCGCCGGGTTAAAGCCCAGCAGTAGGGCGCTTGCGAACAACGATATTTTAACCAGCGCTTTCAAAAAATGGTTACTCTCTGTGATATTTATCCGGAATCTTCGAAGAATACGAATACTGCTAGTGTTCAGACCACTAAGAACGCAGGGCGCGCAGCCACGGGCAACAATCAGGTAGAAGAAGGCGTTTTTTGTTAACCTGCTACCCAGTCATCCGCCCACCAATCTCTATCGCACATTGAAAGGACCAAATTAATGAAGGGTTTTACTGCTGCGGACGTTCCCGACCAGACAGGCAAGACTATTTTCATCACCGGTGCGAATGCCGGATTGGGCTTTGAGGCGGCCAAGGTCTTGGCGGGTAAAGGTGCCCGGATACTGCTCGGTTGCCGCTCGCAATCCAAGGCGAGCCAGGCTGTGGCAGACATATTGATCGCGCACCCGGACGCCAACATAGACATCATCGCCCTTGATCTGGCCAGTCTGAAGTCGATCAAGAGTGCGGCAGCAGTGGTCGAGCAGGAAGCGCGATTAGATGTGTTGATCAATAATGCTGGCATTATGTTTCCACCTTTTGAACTCACCACTGATGGCTTTGAATCACAATTTGGGGTGAATCACCTGGGACCTTTTGCATTAACGGCCTTGCTACTCAAAAAACTGCGCAGTAATCTCAATGCAAGAGTCGTCAGCACCGCCAGCATAGCCCATAAAACCAGCACGATATTTTTCGACGATATCACTGCTAAAAAACGTTATAACCCCGTTACGCGCTATGCCCAGAGCAAGCTTGCAAATCTGTTGTTTGGTTATGAACTACAACGGCGTCTGTTCGCGGTAAACGACGCAACACTTTCGGTGATGGCCCACCCCGGGATTGCTGAAACAGAGCTATCTCGCTATGTAAACGGACCACTGAGGATGCTGATGTCGCTAATCACGCCATTGATGAACAGTGCCGCCGAGGGGGCCTGGCCCACACTGCTAGCCGCTACCGGCAACCAAGTTGCCAGTGGCGATTACTATGGACCCTGTAAGCGATTGGAGACAGCCGGTCCCGCGATAAAAGTTAGCTCGACTCGGGCCAGCCACGACGTAAAGGTCGCCAAACGGCTGTGGGAGTTATCCATAGACATGACGGGCATAGATCCCGGTATCTAGCGCAGGAGCACTCCCTAAATGGCGATTAATTGGTATCCCGGCCACATGCACAAGGCCAACAGGGATATGATCAAAGCCCTGCCACAGGTGGATCTGGTTATTGAATTACTGGATTGCCGCCTACCCTACAGCAGCCAGAATCCGTCCATCGCAAAACTGGCCAAAGGCAAGCCTCGTATAAAGATACTGAGCAAGTCCGATCTCGCGGACCCTAAAATAACCCTGCTGTGGCAAGAGTATTTTGAGCAGTCCGAATCGGTAAAAACCCTGCTCACCACGTTGGACCGAACCGACAAAGCGCAGAAATTGATTCAGCTTTGCCACAAGATGGTGCCGCGGCCAGGCAAAGCAAAGTTCAGTTTGCAGGCAATGATTACCGGCATCCCCAACGTGGGAAAATCTACCCTGATCAATACCGTTGCCGGGCGCAAAGTTGCCAAAACTGGCGACGAGCCGGCGATCACCAAGGGCATGCAGAGAATCCGCATCAACGATGATCTGATATTCCTGGATACGCCGGGTATTCTCTGGCCCAAAATTCATAACGAGAACAGCGGTTACCGGCTGGCTGCCTCCGGGGCTATCAAAGACACGGCCATTGAGATCGAAGATATCGCCCTGTATCTCAGCGGTTTCCTGCTACAACATTACCCACAGAACCTGATGACGCGCTACGAAATGACTGAACTGCCCCCCTCCGACATAGAATTCCTCGAAGTAATGGGCGCTAAGCGGGGCTGCCTGCGCAGTGGCGGCCGTATAGATCTAGAGAAGGCGTCATCCATCCTGATCAATGAATATCGCGCCGGTATGCTGGGCAGCATTACCCTTGAGACACCGGCAATGGTGTCAGTCGAGGAAAAGTCAGTACTACTCTGACGGCCTGGGGCGACTGAGCAAGTGGTAGCAACAGCCACCTACCGCGCCCGCCAGTCCCTGCGCCAACAGACCGGGTAGCGTTCGCGTTGCCGCGATACCTGAAACGCCCAGTACCGCCTTCATTATGCTATGCAGCGCCACGATCGCAACGAAGCCGGCGAGGGTAAACAGAAGCGCTCTGTGTGCGGGTAGCAGGCGGGTGAGTCCGGCAGCCACTGGCAAACCAAGAATGAAGGCCACCAGGATCAGGGGCAGATAGCTTGATGACATTCCGACCAGATCGTCAACGGTTGTTGCCAGGCGCATGCCCGCGCTGACCTCCAGCCCCATCCCCTGAACTGCAGCAAGAATCGTCTGGGTAAATAAAATACTGGCCAGGACATAGGCCAACAGAACTGCGGGAAAAAAGGCTTTGAGCACTCGCGCCATGACGGTTCATCCGTGTCGGTAACTGTGTCTATAATGACTGACAATCATACAAAGGAAAACCCAATGAATGCTGTGTTATTGCAGGCCACGAGGTGGCTTCCTGGTATTGTGCTAATGGCAATAGTCTCAATGGCGTCCGCGCAACCTGTCACCTATACCCTCACGACCCTCGCAGACAAGCTGGATTCACCGTGGTCGCTGGTGCAGTTGCCTGATGCGAGCTTTCTTGTGACTCTGCGCGGCGGTGAACTGCTGCGAGTAGCGCGCGATGGCTCTCGTACAGCAATTAGTGGCACGCCATCGACCTATGTGGCCGGGCAGGGCGGCTTCTTTGACATCGTGTTGCACCCGGATTTCGCCGCCAACCAAACCGTCTACCTGTCTTATGCCAGCGGCACGCCCGCGGCCAATGGAACCGCCATTACCCGTGCAATTCTTGATGGCGATAGCCTGCGAGATGCCCAGCAGATCCTGCTGGTTAAACCCCTGAAGGATACGCCCCAACATTACGGTGGCAAAATGTTATTCCTGCCCGACGGTACACTGCTGCTCTCCACCGGCGAAGGCTTTGAATACCGCGAGGCGGCCCAGGATCTGGACAGTGAGTTGGGCAAGGTTCTGCGCATTAACGATGATGGAAGTGTGCCCGCCGACAACCCCTTTACCGGCGGGCCTGGCGAACGTATCTGGAGCTATGGCCATCGCAATGCCCAGGGGTTTGCCTTGGACCCTGCAAGCGGCACTGTCTACCAACATGAGCATGGGCCGCGCGGTGGCGATGAAATCAATGTGATCAGCCCCGGCAAAAACTATGGTTGGCCGGCCATTACCGACGGCGTGGATTACAGCGGCGGACATGTGTCGCCGTTTACTGCAGCCGCAAGTATGGAGCGGCCGCTGGTGTTCTGGGTGCCAAGCATAGCCCCATCCGGCATGGTATGGTATGACGGCGCGGCGTTCCCACAATGGCATGGCAGCTTGTTCTTGGGGGCCCTTGTTGACCAAGAGGTTCGCCGCATTGACCTACAGGACCCAGATGAGCTGATTCAGGAGTCCTTGTTTTCCGAGTTGGACGCGCGTATTCGAGATGTGCGGATGGGGCAAGATGGCAACCTCTATCTGCTCACTGATGGCGATGACGGCAAGCTTGTACAGGTTAGCCCCGCGGGACCCTGAGCGCGCGGGACGTCAGTGCCTAATCAACCACCTGACCTATTGGGCACCATCGCGAAAGCACCAAAGCCTGCGAATGGTGGACACAAGTTTGATTAATCAGATCCGTCGGCGGTCCCGCACCGTATAACATTGACTTATCTTCAGGAGCTAAGACCCATGAAAAGCCAACTTCAAATGACCCGCCGCAACGCCATAAAGGCCGGTGGAGCCGCGCTCGCCTCACTGATTTTTGCACGCTCGGTCCAAGCTGACACTAACATCCTGTCGCCAACCGATCCCACAGCCATGGCGCTGGGATATTACGAAGATGCCGCCGAGGTTGATCTCAGTAAATGGCCCAAAAAAGCGGCACCCGGCGGGGATCAACAATTGTGCAGCAACTGCGCCCTGTACGCGTCAGTCGATGCCACCCATGGTAATTGCTCTATATTCCCCGGCAAACAAGTAGCCGCCGCCGGCTGGTGCAATGCATGGATAGCCGGCTAAGCTCGGCCTGTAGCCAATGGCACTGACTTAAGCTGCGATACCGGCACTAAACCCCGTAGAGCTTTCCGGGACACCCCGTACATACTTACCCATAAACACAGGGGCGGAGTTTTCTGTAGGCTCACTTTACAGATGACCGCCCCGACAGATGGCCTCCCCGCAGATGGCGGCCCCTTCTTTATGGCATCAGGCGGCCCCTGTAATCTCTCATTGCTTTGACCCATGTGCCGCTTTCAGACTTGAATAAGCGCCAGGCGAGTCCGCCCCCGATTCCGCTGAATGTTCTGTTATGCTTCTGAAGCAGCCTTCACGTAGAGACACGTGACAAATTTTTGTGTGCTTTGGAATGACTCGATGTTCACGTCCCTGAAATTTTCATTACACCGCTGGCGACTGGTTGTCATCATCGGCTCTCTTACTCTCTCACAACCCATAGTTGCCGACGGCACGTTCCTGATCGACCCTGAGGAGGCGTCGATGTCTGCTGCCCATACCGCAACCAAATTCGTCTCGTGGGAGGAGTATAAACGGATCAAGCTGGGCGCCGATTCTGATGCAGCCGATGATGGCGATGATGGCGATGATGGCGATGATGGCGATGATGGCGATAGGATGGTTACTGAATCACTCGCCGATCGCTTTCCCGCCGCTGGTCAGCGGGAAGGGGCTCCCGTGTTGTCGACAGCGCCTGCAAACGCCAACGAGCCTAAGCCAAAGACTACTCCCGCTGTGAAAGCTAATGCCCGCACCCGTGAAACTGAGACTGCAGTGGCTTCATCCAGCCCATCGATAAACCGCTCGACGCCGCGAGCAGGCAAGACAACTCCACCACACGCTGCCGATGGCACCCAACTGGTTTACACACGCCAGCCCTATAATTCCCACCCTATACCCGGCAATACAGCTGACTCAGAGGTGGCAAATTTTCAGTATGCGACTGATGTTCGCAGGATCAACGACATGCTCAGTGAGGCGGATGTGGTTATTGACGCTTTGAATGGCAGTACTGCGGAGGTTATTTTCGACTGCACCGGCAACGATGATTACAACTGTGTGGCGCAGGAGGCTCGTGTTAGTCCCGATGGCAAAAAGATTGTCTATAGCGTCGGATTCTCAGCACCCGGTGACAACGGACTTACGCCCCAGTTTAACGGCCAGATTCAGGAACTAGCGCCCCTGCTGTGCGCCCAGCTCTACATCTACGATATCGAGAAAAAGACCAACACACCTATTGGAAATCACCCCGGTGGGGGTTGTGCTGCCAACTACAACAACGCAGCCAAGGCGATAGATCGACAGCCTGCATGGCTGTCCAATACCGAGCTTGTTTTTGTCTCCAACCGCAGTGGCAAGTGGCCCAATCGCGAAGGCGGGATCCAGCACTTGCAGTATTGTAGCAATTACCCCTACTGCGTCTCGCAGACGTATCCTTACGGTCCGGCAGGGCAGGCCATGCAATTGTGGAAGATGAACACAGATGGCACTCAGGCTGTCAATTGGGGGCCGCAAGACCTCAACTCCCTCGCACCGGAGGTAATGGCCAACGGTGATGTGGTGTACTCCTGCTATAACGCGCACGCCGAGAAAGGTTTCTCCCCAGGCCAGAATAGCCAGGTTGCTCTGCCCAATCTCATGTGGTTATGTCGGGTGGATGGGAACGGGGCTGACATGACGGTGAAGCTCCACGGCCACAAACAGAATATTCTCAAGACTCGCGACTGGCTGCCAACCGCCCCTGTTGTCGGGGGAGTCAGCACAAATAAAGGTGGGCTGCTGGGTTTTGATGATATCAGGGGTCTGCGATCAGTAGCGGAGATCTTCAAGGATAAACTAGCAATAACAACTTACTATCGTGCCAACCACAATGGCAGCAATGGGGCCATCTACGCTTTCGACTATGGCAACCCCCATGTAGAAGGTTGCAGTACGGCAAGCTGCATCAGGTATCCCTTCCTTGAGCCCGCAAGTAATGCTCTCGGCAGCGGGACATTCCTCCCCTCCTCCTTCAAAGCACTTACCCCGTGGGGCCAATCAGGCGATGCTTCCCCGGGCTTCGAGTACCGGGGAGAAGGCATACCCGACCGGTCATTTGGCAAGGCAGGCTACCCGGCGCCGTGGGATGCTGATCATTTCCTGATCACACACGCCCGTGGACAGTGTTACGCCGGCGCCTCGGGCGCGCAAGTGACAAAGACATGGCTCGGCGATACAACGGTGTGCCGCAGGACGATCATGAAGGTGAACGCGCCAGCGGGAGCAACAAGCGAACTGCCTACCACGACTAATCCGTTTGATCGTACCCAGATGATTCCACTGGTGGATGACCCCAGGTACCAGGTGTGGGACGCCAAGCCAATCAAGACTTATCAAGCGTTATTCGGGCAAGCTGCACCCAAAAGACCTGCCCCACTGACAGCAGGGAAATGCTATCTGCAGGTGGTGGATGCGCGTAGATCAGAGCTATACGGGCGTCCAGCGGCACATCCCCAGGCCGCTTCTACCCAGCGGTGCGCATGGCAGGGGTGCGCTGTGCAACCGCAAACAGAGAACCCTGACTTTATCTTTAACAATATGAAATATCTGTCGATATCGCTTCCCCAGCTGTGGGACATCAGCTATCAGGAGAACAATGAGCTGTACAAGATGACCATGAACACCCTCGGTTATCGGAATGTGAAGGGCTACCAGAGAGCGCCCCTGGAAGCGGATGGTTCTGTAAAAGTAGAGGTACCCTGCGATACCCCCTTGCTGATGAGCGGTGAGAACGCCAACGGTGAGGTCATCGCCCATGACGATATGCTCCACTCCCTGCGCCCTGGTGAAACCCGAACCTGCCACGGTTGCCATGACGCACACTCAGAGGAGCGATTCGCTGAATTAGGCCAGCTCTCTGCAATGACAAGATTTGCCAATACCCTTGCAGCCGCCAGCACACCAAAAGCAGGAACAGTCCACAGCTTACCCAAGTTTGTGCAGGTGCAACCCATCATTACCCGCTCCTGCGGTGGATGCCACACTGGCTTTGAGAACGACGATCTTCTGTATTCGAGGGTTGTATGGGATACCCAACAGCGGGACTTCAAACCGTGGCTACCCATCACCCCTGCAACGCCCGGTGTGCGCGACAACACGTTATGGCGCCCCCTGACCAGCCGCTTTGTCTCAAAATTTGCGCTTGAATCGCCGTTGTACTGGTACGCCCATAACAAGCGAATGGACGGCAGGACAAATGCGGCTTTTAACTGGGATATCGACTACCAGGCCGAACATCCCGATACAGGGATTTCAGCAGAAGAAAGGGGGCTTTTGAAGGACTGGCTAGATAATGGCGCGCCCTATCAATAGAGCCTCTTTGAAGTAAATTGAGCTCAGACTTAAATGGCATTGACTTAGGCTCAAATGTGACGCGTAGGTGCCAAAGCGAGCGGAGATTGAAGGAACCGTCTGAGGCCACGGAGGCGCGGCCATCCGGGCACACAGCGGGCACACAGCCAGAGCTTGCCCCTGTTTATGGGTGCGTATTTACGGCATGTCCCGAACAGCTCTATGCAGTTTGGTGCTGGTTTGGGAGCTAAGGTAAGTATCATCCTGGTCTGTCACTGATCCCCGCCCTTGCTGACGATACAGTTTGCGCCATTGCAAGTAGCCAAAAATCACTATGACCAGGTACAAGCAGAACAACAGTGCAGTTAAATAGAGTGCCTTATCGAAATATAGATAAGCGGCTACTGCGTCTATCACTAGCCAATAAAGCCAGTTCTCTAATACCTTTTGGGTCACCATATAGGTGGTGATGACCGCGCCCCATGTCGTAAATGAGTCCAGGTAGGCCCACTCTGCCTGAGTGTGCTGGTCGAGCAAATAACCCGAACCCAGTGATAAACCGATTATTAGCCCGATAACAGCACAATGGGTTTTCCAACACCATCGACTAATCGCCAGGTTAGTCTTGTTATTATCAGTGGGCTGCTGCCACTGCCACCAACCATAAACAGCCATTGCCATATAGTAAATCTGAAGGACGGAATCCATTAGCAAATTCACATCCCAAAATAAAAACGTATAAATGGCGGTACTGATAAATGCCGCATACCAGCAGCTGATACGTTCAAACATAGCCAATACTAAATAGGCTAAACCTAACAGCACTGCGGCAACTTCCCACCAACTCATGGCAAGCCACGCTTGTTCGAGGGCAGCACTCGTCTCCACTTAGAAAGCTTCGTGACTATTGAGCCGGGCAACAAACCTATCGACTGGCGCAGTAAAATTCTCACTAATGGGATACAAACTTATATCTGCTGACAGCATCACAATTATTCCCTAGAAATTATAGCGGCCCGTGAGGCCTACTGAACGTGGCTCACCCAATTGCACATAGGTTTGTGTGGCATAACCATCACGTGGGTCATTACCAAATCTAAAGCCGCGGGTTTCTACATCCTCATCAGTTAAGTTACGCCCCCACAGCGCTACGCTCCATGCGTCCATCTCATACGCTATTTGCGCATTTAGAAGCTCATAACTTGCAGATTTTGCATCATGACTACTTGAGAAATAGAACTCATCTTTCGCTTCGATATCCAATTGGACATACACATTGTCGCTAACATCGTATTTGACGCCGGCTGCATATTGGTAGCGGGGGGCATGTGGTTGATCGCGACCCACTAAATCGATACAGCCGGCAGTGTCGCATTCATCTATATCTGTACGCAGCAAACCGCCATTAGCAAATACCCGCAATGCATCAGTTGCTTGCCAGACAGATTCAATCTCCAGACCATAATTACTGCCTTCAGCAGCATTGGTAATGTAGTCCACAAACGCACCCGGGCCACCAACAGGAATGATAGAGTCTTTGATATGCATATCTTGACGATCGTTGTAAAAAGCGGCTAATCGAATTTGTAAGCTGTCATCCAGCAAAGAGCTCTTGTAACCCACTTCGTAAGCCCACTGGTATTCAGTATCAAATTCACGCTCGGTCTGGTTGAGTGTGCCGTCCGTATTAACACCGCCAGGCTTATAACCCCGAGCCAGGCTTGCATACAGCAAGTCCTCATCGCTCGCTTGATAATCCAGTACAATTTTACCTCCGTACAAAGTTTCGTCGGCATCCAGGATTACCGCACTGGAGTCTTTGTAGTCTGCGTCCCATTGCTCGACCCGCAAACCGATCGTTAAGTTAAATTGATCGCTCAATGCAGTTGTGGTTTCACCAAAAATGGCCAGGTTTTGTGTTCGGTAACTGCTCAGCAATCGCGCGTCTGTAAAAGTGTCAAAGTCTACAAAATCTCGTTGCAAGTCCTCGTCTCTATTTTCATAGTATATGCCCACTAACCAATCGGTAGTGTCACCCAATATCCTGCCATCTTCACCAGACAGCAGGCGCGATTCAAGGGTAGAGTTTTTCCTATCGCGAACATAATTATCAGTCGATGAGTACTCATCCGCCGGCGCTATACCCACAAAACTCCAATCTTCGTCAAAACCGTACTCCAGATCAGAATCGGCATAACTGGCAATAAATTGGGCATCAAGTTTTGAATTAATTGACCAGTCTGCGTTAACAGAAACGGCGCTGGTTTTTTGTGTGTCTTTGCCAGGTTCGTCAGAGAGCGTATCGCCATTGCGATCTAACGAAAAAGCGTCATAACCATTATCTATGTCGATAAAAAATAATGACGCATCAACAGTCAAATTGTCAGAGGCTAACCAACGTAATTTGGTACGCAGCGTAAATTCGTCGAAACCATTGGTATCATCTCTATTGAGGAAGACGTTATCCACATAACCGTCTGATTTGTATTGCTGAATAGAGGCTCGGTATAGGAGATCGTCAGTTAAGGCACCGCCGTTAGCTGCGCCTAAACTCCAGCTATCGTAATTTCCAATCATTGATTCTACATAACCGTTAGAATCTTCAGAGGGCGCAGTAGATTGAATAGCAATAATGCCCGCTAAAGCATTAGCACCATATCGCGTGCCTTGTGGGCCGCGCAGAATCTCCACTCGCTCAACATCAAACAACGTTCCTGCACTGCCGATGCCACTAAAATCCACGCCATCAATAATGGTGCCCACTGACGGATTAATGGGGCTAGCAAACTGACTGCGCTCGCCAATGCCTCGAATCTGGATATAGCGCGTGCGTGAGCTACCGCTACTGAAGTTTACGTTGGGCGCCAGTGCTAACAGTTGCTCTAAATGCTGTGCGCTGCGACTTCGAATATCTTCCGCTGTCAGCACGGTGACACTGGCAGGCATTTTCTGCAGCTCAATATCGCGGAAATCCGCAGTCACTATTATTTCTTCAATAGTGTCTGCCAGCGACGTGACGGCGAGCAAGGGGGATGCCAGCACGATGGCGGCAACGAGACGACGAGTTGTGTATTGCATAATGGTCTCCAAAAACTAAAAGAGACCCGGAACGACGATAAGACGGCGAATTCAATTTACCTATTCCTACGCCGGTATTAACCGGATCAGGTTCAAAGGGTTCACCACTGTGTCTCAGGCATCCAGATACTAATCAGATGCCACCCCTAAGGTTTCTTGCGCCAACATTATATACAACGTTAGTGCTAAGTAAACATGGGCTTTACAAAAATAGAACGGCTGAACCGGTATTGAATCGCGTCGGACGTTAAAATTGCTTTAGCAATAAGCGCTGATCGATCGGGATGAACTTGCTGGCCTCGGCGGTGAGTATGTCCGATGTCAGCGACGGCACTCCATACACCTCGCAGTTGGTATCGAAGCGCTGCTTGATCCGATCTAACAAAAGGCCAAAGTCACCGTCACCACTGAGGAGCACCACGGTGTCGCAATGCGCGGCGGCTTCATAGACGTCCAGTGCGATGCCGACATCCCAGTCGGCCTTAGTGCTGCCATCCCGGCGTTTTAACACGGGCTTGAGTTTTACGCTAAAGCCAATGGCGTGCAAGATGCTCTGGAACTGCATTTGTTTGGCGTCACCGCGATCTGTAGCGTAGGCATAAGCACCTATCAGCTCGCGGCCCCGGGTTACTTCCGCCCAGAATTTGTTGTAATCGAAGTTACGCTGATAGGCTTGGCGACAGGTGTAATAGATATTCTGCACATCGACAAAAATACTGATTTTTTCCAAAGTGACTCTCTTTAAGTGATGGTCCGGGTACTTAAAATGAGCAGGAACGCTCTGGTTGGCACGGCTTTAAGCTTGAATTCACCGCCTACGTACCACTTTGGGGCTTAATCCGCTGCCCTGCATAGCGCGCTAATTTGCTATGGTCCTGATCACGGCGGTACCCTTTTGTGCCAGAAATATGGTGTGCCGACTGCCCTTCCCGGGGCGGGCCCTCACGGTACGAGTGAACGCGTGAAAACCACATTTTTTCAGGCGAATAAGAAAAAGAGGATCCGGGCCAGCAGACCAAATGGCCAGTGTGCCTTCAGGGCGAAGTGATTTATAAAGAGCGCATAATCCGTTCGTTGAATACAACCAGTCGTTTCCCGAATGGGTGAGGCCCTCAGGGCCATTATCGACATCGAGCAAAATGGCATCGAAAGGCGGCTCACTGCCGGTCAATAGTTGCGCTACATCACCTATATGAACACGCGTGCGCCCATCCTGTAGGGGCTGCCCGGCACACTCTCCTAGCGCCCCACGGTTCCAGTCCACTACGGCGGGTATCAACTCTGCCACAGTGACTTGCGCTGACGGAGACAATGCTTTTAGTGCCGTGGCGAGTGTAAAGCCCATACCGAGGCCTCCTACTAACACTCGAGCACGGTCAACGCCATTCAGGCGGGCGCAGCCCAGTTCTGCCAGCGCTTCCTCCGAACCGTGCTCACGACTGTTCATCAGGTCGCCGCGCATACCAGAAAGTCGAATGGAAAACTCTTGCCCTCGCACCGATAATTTAAGTTCCCCGCCGCCATTGGGTATGTCCGCCGTACCTAAAACGTCCCACCGATCCATAAGGTCTCGCTTGTATTGGCTAATTGCTGGCGGCGGAATTTTAGCATGAGATGGCAAGATTTCAGAGGAATCCGGGGGTAACGTAGTTCAGGATGAACTTGCCCTCAAAGCGAAAGAAATTGCCCATATAGCCACGTATGCTGGAATGGTCCCGTACACTAGCACACATCAGGATCGCCTTATGGCAAATACCAAATTACTGCCCGAACTCAGGGCGCTTACAAGAAACGCAGACAGTGTCGAAAAGGAACACGCCAAACAGTTGCGCAAGGTTCTCAGCAAGCTGAAAACGCGGCAGATCGAACTTGCTTAGGGTTTGGGTGAGGTTGATAATGACTGCGATAGCCTGCGGAGCGAGTAAGATACTGACGTACTTCGGGTTCAAGGCCAAAAAGGCATTGAAGTCTACAAGTGCTTGAAAAAAGTGTACAAAGAAAAGAACGAAATTAGCCGCAATTAATATCCGGTTTTGATGCAAATGCCACTTACTTAAGCTTAAGACTCTCGACCAACTCTAGCTATTTCGACGCCCTAAATTGGCAGCACCGTGATCCGGATCACAGTGAGAAGATTTGCGTGTTGAACCACATCGCATTTAACGCGGTCGAGACTCTGCGCTGCATACGTGCAGGATATTATCTAGCCTCAGGCCGCTATTGCATCCGATTGAAGAGCCAATAAATTGCCCAAACACATACTTCAAGCCTCTCGACAAAGCTTACGCCTAACCGCGATGGTGGCTTTGGTTGCATTGATCCAGCCCTTGGATTCCGCAGCTGCGACCCCGCAGCTGCAAGAACAACAAAGTGCGGTAGCCGTAGCGTGGGCCGGGGATACATCATCTGCGCTGGCGCTGCTTGAAAAGCTGTATCTCGAAAATCCTGAGAACGTTAGCCTGCGCAATGACTACGCTGTGATCGCTGCCTGGGACGGCAACGATGCACTCTGCACAAAGCTACTGGCGCACGCCGACCCCGCCCGACTTCCCGGCAATGTTCTTGCAGTGTATGCGAAAAGCCTGCGTAACCTTGGTGACTGGCAGCGTTCCCTTGCAATGTACGATCGGCTCATCCTGCTGCAACCTGGTCAGTTGGACGGCTACATGGGAAAAGTCATGGTGCTTGCCGATTCCGATCAATTTGAAGAGGCAGACCGGGCACTGGTTGATGTTCCAACGCAGTTTACATCTGACGCTCAATATTCGACAGCACTGTTACTTACTCGCGGTTATGTAGCCGAACGGCAAGGGCATTTTACCGCAGCGTTGAGTTACTACAACAAGGGCTTGCGGGCGGAGCCTGGCAACCGGCAGTTACGAAAACAACGCGCCTTTATAGCCTCCGCTCTCGGAGCAGGGGAGATCGCACTGCGCGAGGCGCAGGCAGAGCCGGGGCTGTTCGACTCAGAGCAGCTAACGCGTTTTCAGCTGGAGGCATTGGCACTGCAGATTCGCTGGGGCGGGCTACCCCGGCCCAGTGACGCTGCCAGCAGTGCAGAGACTGCAGTTGCTGATTATCAAGCCATCACTCCCCTCTCCGAGCCGAACATCCGCCACCGGCAATACGACTATATTGTGGCGCTTGTTATGACTCGCCGTATGGTGGAGGCGGCGGCCCAGTTTGAAGAACTACGCGATGAAGTGGGCGTGGATAAAATTCCCTATTATGTATTGAACTCGGCAGGGCAAGCCTATCTCTACCTCGAACAGTCGCAACAGGCATTGAATTGTTATCTCGCCGCGCAGAAAAACCTACCGCAAAATGCCAGTCGCAGCGCACGTTTCAATGTGGAAATGGGGCTCTTCTATGCGCTGACTGACACCCAACAATTCGACGCAGCCAGCACCTTGATCAATGAAGTAAAGGCACAGGAAAAGCCCTGGATCAGGCCTACTGCCAAGATGTGGCTGCCCAACGATCGTTACGACGCCAGCCAGGAAGCGGCTGCAATGGCGCTGGCGTATCGCGAAGAATTCGATGAAGCACTGGAGCAACTTGATCAACTGATAGCAATTGCTCCTGCAAATACTAATCTTCGGATGTCCAGAGCTGCAGTCGCGCGTTGGCGCGGTTGGTACAGATTGAGTGAGTCCGATCTGGATAAAGTCAACACGCCCTCTGCGCAATTCACGAAGAACCTCAGTGCCGCGAATCTTGCTATGGACACGCAAGACTTTGACGAAGCGCATAGTTTGCTCGACAGAGTCGCTGCCTCTGAGCCCGATGCAAAAGCGGTGGTGGATCTGGAACGACGCTGGCTTACGCACGAGCGAGCACAACTATTCGTGGACGCGTCTGCGGGCCAATCAGACGGGGCCGAGCTGGGTAATGATACCTATACAGTAGACACGCGCTATTACAGTCAGCCTCTGGACTACCGCTATCGTTTGATGGTGCACGACAACATCAGGTACGCAAAATTTGACGACGACCCGGTGCGAGATCATCGGCTCGGAGCAGGCGTAGAGTACCGGGAGCAGTACTGGACGGTGACCTCGGAAGTGAATAAAGGCCTGCAGGATAATGACGATATTGGAGCCAGTCTTGGCGCGAACTGGCAACCAACCGATCATTGGCTTCTCGCGGCGCAGACAAACTACAACAGTTCCAGCATCCCTATGCAGGCCGTGGAGAATGACATCAGCGCTAATGATGTGACGCTCAGCACACGGTACAGAAGCGACGAGTCCAGAGAGACCAGCGTATTTCTGGGAGCCATGGATTTCGATGACGGTAACCTGCGGGAATGGCTGGGCACCTCCTATAGTCAGCGTGTACTGAATCTCCCCCATCATAAACTGCGGGCCAGTGCATCAGCCTACTTCAGCCGCAACGATAGTGACAACGCCCCCTATTTTAATCCCTCCAGTGACCGCGAGGTGACCGTCGGGCTGGAGCATGAATGGCGCATCTATCGAGACTATGACCGCTCGCTAGTGCAGCGCGCTGGCATCTATGCCGGGGTTTATGACCAGGCCTCATTCGGCGCGGATTCGTTGTGGCGATTTCGTATCGCACACGACTGGGGAATCTCGGATCGACTGAATTTCAGTTATGGCTTTGACATTGCCAAGCGTCCGTACGATGGCGCACAGGAAGAACAAAAAAGTATCTTCTTTTCGCTGGGGTGGCGACTATGACCAAAGCAGGTTCTATCGTGATGGGCATGCTGCTCCTCTTTGGCAGCCAGGTTTCAGCGCAGTCAGCACCTGACAGCAAAGTGCCCGAGCTCCTGGCGCTAAGCTATCACGACGTAGTGACGACCAGCGGGCCGCCTCTGGATGAATCTTCAATCACCGTCGACATGCTCGTTCAGCAGTTCTCCTGGCTGCTCGGTCACGGCTATCAACCCATCAGTCTAAGCCAATGGCGCGCCGCAAAGCTCGCTGGAGATTTACCAGAGAAACCGATATTGCTAACCTTTGATGACGGCTATGCCAGTTTCCTGGAGCATGTGTTACCCCTTCTGGAGCTATTCAATTTCCCTGCCGTACTCGCTCCAGTTACCAGTTGGATCGACTCGCCAACGGATCAGCCGGTGCTCTACGGCGACGAACTGATCGCCAGGGATCACTTCCTGACTTGGCGCGACCTAATGGAAATCAAACAATCGGGACTCGTCGAGATCGTCTCTCACAGTCACAATATGCACAATACCAAGCTCGCTAACCGATTCGGGAGCAAGCTGCCCACTGTTACCGCTCGCGCCTATGATATGGAAACATCAACGTATGAAACCGAGGCCATGTATCTGTCCCGAATCAAGCAGGATCTTCAGCAGGGCAATACATTGCTGCAGCAAAACCTTGGCGTCCGCGCGGATACCGTGGTTTGGCCCTACGGGGCTTACAACAGCCATGCCAACGACATCGCGGCGGAACTGGGCCTGACTACATTTTTCACCCTTGATGGCACAGTGAATACCTTGGGCAAACCCGGTATTCACCGGTATCTGGTCAGCTCCACCACGGGTCTTCCCGAATTGGCCAGAGCTGCCTTGGATCTGGATGACCCCAAGTCTTTGCGCGCCACCTATATCGACATGGATGAACTCTACGATCCTGATCCAGCTCGCATGGCACGCAATTTCGATCTTTTACTTGATCGCATCAAGACAATGCAAATTGGTACGGTATTCCTGAAAGCCTTTTCTGATCAGGATTCCAACGGTCTTGCAGAGGCTGTGTACTTCCCCAATCGACACTTAACTATGCGCGCCGACCTGCTCAATCGGGTGTCCTGGCAGCTCAGGACGCGAGCCGAGGTCACGGTGTATGTGTGGCTACCCATTTCTGCGCTTGCGCCACTGGAGTCACAGGCGGCTATTCGAGAGATATACGAAGACCTCGGCCGTAGCAGTATTTTCGGGGGCGTCCTGTTTAGCGGCGATGCCCCACTAACGAATCATACAATGCTGGACCCGGACTCAGTCCAAAATACAGCGAGTGCTGAAGGTATCCCGCACTGGCTGCAGGAAAATGAGTTTACTCTGCAGCTGGCAGAAATATTGAGGGTCTGGCAGCCGGCACTGCGCACCGCCCGCATGATTACAGCTACCGACGATAGCCCTGCGCGGGACGCACTCTTCATTGAGCACTATTTGTGGTCGTCGCAGCACTACAGCTATCTCGTGGTTATCCCACCGCGGGGCCTGCCAGCGCTCGCCGACCAGGGCCTGTGGTTGAAATCGCTACTGCAGACCGCGCAACAGCAATACCCACAAGCGCTGGGAAAAACGATTTTTCAGCTGAACCCCGGCGCAAAAAATTCGCAGAATTCTACTGAAGAAGAGTTGCTACTGGACCAGTTTGATCTTCTTCTTAGCGCAGGCGCAAATCATATTGCGTACTTCCCTGACCAGTTCCTGATCGATAGTCCCCGTGTTGAAGCTGTTCATTCCTCGCTGTCTACCAATACATTTCCAGCGTTCAAAAAGTAGGTCATCGACATGGAACTGACATACGATATTCTGGAAGAGTTTGCGCTGATATTTCCGCTATTTATGTCCTATTTGTGGATGACGGGTGGCATCGTCTACTACTATCGTTGGGAGGATGGTGGCAAACAGCGAGTGGATGAGCCACCCGAACTAAAGCATTACCCCGGCGTCTCCGTCATTGTCCCTGCGCATAACGAGTCCTATGCGATTCTTGAGACAATCGAGTCCCTGAAGAATCTGCAGTACCCCGAATTCGAGATCATCGTGGTCAATGACGGGAGTACGGATGAGACAGCTGACATCTTAAACGCTTTCTCTACTGAGGGATCTATCCGGGCTATCCATCTTGAAACGAACCAGGGAAAGGCCGCGGCCATGCGCGTCGGCACGCTGGCATCAAAACATGAATTTATAGTATGTCTCGATGGCGACGCCATCCTTGACCCTCATGCCCTCACCTGGTTGATACGGCACTTTGACGGCCCCAGAGTGGCTGCCGTAACAGGAAACCCTCGGATTCGAACGCGTTCGACCCTGCTGGGGCGGATACAGGTCGGCGAGTTTTCCTCCATTATCGGCTTGATCAAACGGGCACAGCGTGTCTATGGGCGCGTCTTCACCGTGTCAGGCGTTGTCACCGCTTTTCGTAAAACGGCATTGCACAGGGTTGGTTACTGGGATCTGAACAAGTTGACCGATGATATCGATATCAGCTGGCGCCTGCAGATGGATCACTGGGCTATCCGCTTTGAGAGCAATGCGCTGTGCTGGATTCTTATGCCGGAAACCCTCAGCGGCCTGCGGAAGGTGTCAACCTCAAATGGACAGTCATTTCAAAGATAAACTCTTTTTCACGTAGCCAGCGGCTGACAATGTTGGGAAGTTGACCCGGTCGCAATCATTGCTGCCATCATCGTTCAGTACTACT